>Ga0307441_1000697_pt1 | contig 11845 bp, 11 predicted proteins | sample SalMarWE160420MG_FD_202149 | JGI IMG/M metagenome (GOLD analysis project Ga0307441, IMG submission 202149) | Salt marsh sediment microbial communities from the Plum Island Ecosystem LTER, Massachusetts, United States - WE1604-20 | ecosystem: Environmental > Aquatic > Marine > Intertidal zone >... | reverse complement strand
CGGCTGAAAGCGCACATGTCGACTTGTATTTCGAGGCGGCGGTCGCGGGAGCTATCCCGGTTATCCGCCCGCTCACCCAGTCGCTGGCCGGCGACACGGTGTTGCGGGTCGCCGGCATCGTCAACGGCACCACCAATTACATCCTTTCCGCGATGGACAGCACCGGTGCCGACTACAGCAGCGCCCTGGCCGAGGCGAGTGCGCTGGGTTACGCCGAGGCCGATCCCACCGCCGACGTCGAGGGCTATGACGCCGCGGCCAAAGCCGCGATCCTGGCATCGATCGCTTTTCACACCCGGGTGACCGCCGATGACGTCTATCGCGAGGGCATCACCAAGATCACCCCGGCGGACTTTGCTTCCGCGCGGGCCCTGGGCTGCACCATCAAACTGCTGTCCATTTGTGAACGCATCGCAACAGACGACGGTCAGGAACGGGTTTCGGCCCGGGTCTATCCGGCCCTGGTGCCTTTGTCACATCCGTTGGCCACGGTCAGCGGAGCATTCAACGCGGTCGTTGTCGAGGCCAAGGCCGCGGGGCGGCTCATGTTCTACGGCCAGGGGGCCGGCGGCGCGCCGACCGCGTCCGCGGTGACAGGCGACTTGGTGATGGCCGCGCGAAACCGGGTGCTGGGCAGCCGCGGGCCCAGAGAATCCAAATATGCCCAACTTCCCATCTCGCCAATGGGTTTCATTTCCACTCGCTATTACGTCAGCATGAATGTTGCCGACAAACCCGGTGTACTGTCCTCGGTGGCTGCAGAATTCGCCAAGCGCGAGGTGAGCATCGCCGAGGTACGTCAGGAAGGCGTGGTGGACGAGGGTGGGCGACGGGTTGGGGCCCGTATCGTGGTGCTCACGCACAGCGCCACCGATGCCGCGCTTTCCGAAACCGTTGAGGCGCTTGCCGATCTGGATGTTGTGCAGGGGGTGACAAGCGTGCTTCGACTGGAAGGGTCCGGCTTATGAGCGTGCCGCGCACGGCCATCCACCAACCGTGGCCGGGTGTGATCGCGGCGTACCGCGACCGGTTGCCGGTGGGCGACGACTGGACCCCGGTCACCCTGTTCGAGGGTGGTACCCCGCTGATCGCCGCGACGCGGCTCTCGGAGAAGACCGGCTGCACGGTCCACCTCAAGGTCGAAGGCCTCAACCCCACCGGTTCCTTCAAAGACCGGGGCATGACGATGGCGGTAACCGATGCGCTGGCGCGCGGCCAGCAGGCCGTGTTGTGCGCCTCGACCGGAAATACCTCGGCGTCGGCGGCGGCATATGCCGCCCGCGCCGGCATCACCTGTGCGGTGCTGATACCGCAGGGGAAGATCGCCATGGGCAAGCTGGCGCAGGCGGTTATGCACGGCGCCAAGATCATTCAGATCGACGGCAATTTCGATGATTGCCTGGAACTGGCCCGGAAGATGGCCGCGGACTTTCCGGCGATCTCGTTGGTGAACTCGGTCAACCCGGTACGCATCGAGGGCCAGAAGACGGCGGCGTTCGAAATCGTGGACGCGCTGGGCGCCGCGCCCGACGTGCATGCCCTTCCGGTCGGCAACGCGGGCAACATCACCGCCTACTGGAAGGGGTACACCGAATATCACCAGGACGGCCTGATCGACAAGCTGCCCCGCATGCTGGGTACCCAGGCGGCCGGCGCGGCACCGCTGGTACTCGGGGCACCGGTCAGCCACCCTGAGACGATCGCGACCGCGATCCGTATCGGCGCCCCGGCGTCGTGGACGGCAGCTGTACAGGCGCAGCAGCAATCGAATGGCCGCTTCCTGGCAGCCACCGACGAGGAGATCCTGGCCGCCTACCATCTCGTGGCCGAGACCGAAGGCGTTTTCGTCGAGCCTGCGTCCGCGGCGAGCATCGCGGGCCTGCTGAAAGCTGTCGGTGACGGTTGGGTGCCCCGCGGGGCGACGGTGGTGTGTACGGTGACCGGCAATGGTCTCAAGGATCCGGACACGGCGCTAAGGGATATGCCAACCGTGTCCGCGCTGCCTGTCGATCCTGCGCTCGTCGTCGAACAGTTGGGGCTGGCCTGACCGATGAAACCCCGTTGGTGACACCGATGCTGCCTGCCGGGCTGGTGGCCAGCGCCGTGGTGTCGGCGTCCAGCGCCAACCTGGGCCCCGGCTTCGACAGCCTCGGCCTGGCGTTGAGTCTTTACGACGAGATCGTCGTGGAGACAACAAGTTCCGGCTTGGTGGTGATGGTCGATGGCGAAGGCGCCGATCAGGTACCGCTCGGTCCCGAGCATTTGGTGGTGCGCGCAGTCGAGTGCGGGTTGCGGGCCGCCGGGGTCCGCGCCGCCGGCCTGGTGGTGCGCTGTCGCAACGCCATCCCGCATTCCCGCGGTATGGGCTCGTCCGCGGCGGCGGTGGTGGGTGGCCTGGCGGCGGTAAACGGTCTTGTCGCACAAGTGGATTCGAAACCGCTGAGCGATGCTCAGTTGATCCAGCTGTCCTCGGAGTTCGAGGGTCATCCTGACAACGCCGCAGCTGCCGTGTTGGGTGGTGCGGTGGTTTCGTGGACTGACCGCACCGGTGATCGGCCCCGCTACTCGGCGGTGTCGCTGCGCCTTCACTCGAGCATCCATCTGTACAGCGCGATTCCCGAGGAGCGTTCGTTGACCGCGGAGACTCGGGTACTGCTGCCCGCCCGGGTCAGCCATGAGGATGCGGCGTTCAATGTCAGCCGGGCGGCGTTGCTGGTCGTGGCGCTGACCGAACGCCCGGACATGCTCATGGCGGCCACCGAGGACGAGCTACATCAACCGCAGCGTGCGCCGGCGATGCCGGCGTCGGCGGAATATTTGCGACTGTTGCGACGTCATAACGTGGCAGCGACGCTATCGGGGGCCGGTCCCTCTCTGATTGCCCTGAGCACAGAGTCGGAGTTGCCTCCGGAAGTGCTGGAGTACGGGGCGGCGAACGGATTTACCGTGGCTGAAATGACCGCCGGCGAAGGAGTTCGCTGGAGGCCGGGTGTCGCAGTCCACGGTTGATCCACAGCTTGGCCGGAGGGTTTGCTTGCTTCCGACACAGATGCGGGCTATCCTCGGACCCGTCCAGCAATTGCAGCATCTGCATCTGCACACATACTGCGTTGCCGCTAGGACAACACCAATTCTTCTCGTGGACGAGGTTCGCCGCTCTTTCCGCCAATCCAGGCGATCACCGTTGCAGAGTCGATGATTGGGCGCACTCGGCAATTTGGCTGAATGCAACGAACCCCCGCATGACCTATCAGTGGGGGAAGAAAGGAAATCCGTGACTGATACGGACCTCTTCACGGCTGACGAACGCACTGACAACGATCAGCAGCCGAATGCCGTGACCACAGATACGCCGGACGCCAAAACGAACGTCTCGGCCGGCTCCCTGTCCGCCATGGTGCTGACCGAACTTCGCGCGCTGGCCAATCAAGTTGGCGTCAAGGGGACGTCCGGTATGCGCAAGACCGAGCTGATTGCCGCGATCCAGGAAAGCAGGGGACAAGCCAACGGCGCTTCCGCCGGTGGTGACCCGCCAGCCGAAAACAGCGGCAAGTCCGACACTGCCAGTGCCGAAGCACGGGCCGACCAGGGGGACAATAACGATTCGGTACCGGATGGGTCGCGCCGGGAACGACGCGGCGCCTCCCGCGAAGGTGGCTCGAGCGGCCGCAACGCCGAGGCGGATCGCGAGGGTTCACGCGGCCGTGACAGCTCCGCCGGTGGCGAGTCCGACAACCGCCAAGGGACCCAACAGGACACCAAGACCGACGAGCGCAAGCAAGACTCCGGTAGCGACCAGAGCGGTGATCAACAGCACTCGGGTGGCCAGCAATCGCGCGGCGACGAGGATGGCGAAGGACGGCAGGGCCGGCGAGGACGCCGCTTCCGTGATCGCGACCGCCGGCGCCGCGGTGAACGATCGGGCGACGGCGGCGATGCCGAACTGCGTGAGGATGACGTCGTTCAGCCGGTAGCCGGCATTCTTGACGTCCTCGACAATTACGCGTTCGTTCGCACCTCCGGCTATCTGGCCGGTCCGCACGACGTCTATGTGTCGATGAACATGGTGCGCAAGAACGGCTTGCGCCGCGGTGACGCGGTAACTGGCGCGGTTCGGGTGCCCAAAGACGGCGAACAGCCCAACCAGCGCCAGAAATTCAACCCGTTGGTGCGCCTGGACAGCGTCAATGGCGGCTCGGTCGAAGATGCCAAGAAGCGGCCCGATTTCTCCAAGTTGACGCCGCTGTACCCCAACCAGCGACTTCGTCTGGAAACCACCACAGAACGGCTGACGACGCGGGTCATCGACCTCATCATGCCGATCGGTAAGGGACAGCGCGCGCTCATCGTGTCACCGCCCAAGGCGGGTAAGACGACGATCTTGCAGGACATCGCCAACGCGATCACCAAGAACAACCCGGAATGCCACCTCATGGTGGTGCTCGTCGACGAGCGGCCCGAAGAGGTCACCGATATGACGCGCTCGGTCAAGGGCGAGGTCATCGCCTCGACGTTCGACCGACCGCCGTCGGACCACACCTCGGTCGCCGAGCTGGCGATCGAGCGGGCGAAGCGGCTCGTGGAGCAGGGCAAAGACGTCGTGGTGTTGCTCGACTCGATCACCCGGCTGGGACGTGCCTACAACAACGCGTCGCCGGCGTCGGGCCGGATCCTGTCCGGTGGTGTCGACTCCACCGCGCTGTACCCGCCCAAGCGTTTCCTGGGTGCCGCGCGCAACATCGAGGAAGGCGGGTCGCTGACCATCATCGCCACCGCGATGGTGGAAACGGGGTCCACCGGTGACACGGTCATCTTCGAGGAGTTCAAGGGCACCGGTAACGCAGAGCTCAAGCTGGACCGAAAGATCTCCGAACGCCGGGTTTTCCCCGCGGTCGACGTGAATCCCTCCGGTACCCGCAAGGACGAGTTGCTGCTGTCGCCGGACGAGTTCGCCATCGTGCACAAGTTGCGCCGCGTGCTGTCGGGTCTGGATTCCCACCAGGCCATTGACTTGCTGATGTCGCAGCTCCGCAAGACGAAGAACAACTACGAGTTCCTGGTGCAGGTGTCCAAGACGACACCTGGATCAATGGACAACGACTAGGTGAGAGCCCCCGGGGCCAGCCGTGGCGGAGACGCTCCAGCAGCTGCTTCGTGAGCGTTTGGGCCAGGACACGCCGGTACCGAGGTACGGAGAAGAGTCTGGACCTGGCGTGAACATCTGACCGATGCGACCGGCACCGCCCACTGCGCGTCGGTGCGTTACTGGGCAATATCTCCGAGATGCCGACCGCCATGGCGTCAGCCGCGCTTGGCGGATACATCCTGTGCGGCATCAACGACAATCGCCGGGGCGCCGAGCTGACCAGCGACATTCTGCATGCCGATTGCCAGATCCTGCTGACAGATCCGCGCATGCCCGGTTGCTGGCGGGTTCAGCTCCCCGGGGCACCGCTATCGCGACACATAAATCACGTACACGACACGCCGAGACGGCGCCGCAAGGATCTATGTCTCGCGGCAACCGATCACGGTTGGTCCCGGATGGCCCGCCGCGGCCCGCCGGGAATGTCCGGGCGTATCTCGGTGTTTGGGAAGATGGTGGTTGACCTGGCATAATCGACGCTCGACTACCCAGAATCGTCTCGGGTTCGCCAATCGGGCGACAAACGATCGAAGAGGACAGCATGAAATCGGACATCCATCCCGCCTACGCGGAGACCACCGTGCTCTGCGGGTGCGGCAACACCTTCCAGACGCGCAGCACCAAGCCCGGCGGCCGCATCGTCGTTGAGGTGTGCTCCCAGTGCCACCCGTTCTACACGGGCAAGCAGAAGATCCTTGACAGCGGTGGCCGGGTGGCCCGCTTCGAGAAGCGCTACGGCAAGCGCAAGGTTGCGGCCGAGGACAAGACCGACAAATAGCTTGGTTACCGACGCCCGAACTGTGCGTGCACCTGCACAGGCCGGGCGTCGGTTCGCGTTTGCGGGAAATGAGACGTGGGACTTCAGGACCGGGGCAGGAGGTGAGACATGACGCAGCCGGTGCAGACGATTGATGTGCTGTTGGCCGAACACGCCGAGCTTGAGCATCGGCTGGCAGATCCCGAATTGCACAGCAACCCCGCCGAGGCCCGCAAAGCGGGTCGCCGGTTCGCCCGATTGGCCCCGATCGTCGCCACCCACCGCAAGCTGGCGTCCGCGCGTGACGACCTGGAGACCGCACGTGAACTGGCCGCCGACGACGACTCATTCGCCGGTGAGGTGACCCAGCTGGAATCGCAGGTCGCCGAATTGGACGCCCAGCTCACCGACATGCTGGCACCGCGCGACCCGCACGACCCCGACGACATCGTGCTCGAAGTCAAATCCGGCGAGGGTGGCGAGGAATCGGCATTGTTCGCCGCTGATTTGGCCAGGATGTACATCCGTTATGCCGAGCGGCATGGCTGGACGGTAGCGGTGCTGGACGAAACCATGTCGGACTTGGGTGGCTACAAGGACGTGACGCTCAGCATCGCCGGTAAGGGCGAAACCGCCGACGGAGTGTGGTCGCGAATGAAGTTCGAGGGCGGGGTACACCGGGTGCAACGCGTCCCGGTGACCGAATCGCAAGGCCGCGTCCACACTTCGGCGGCGGGCGTGCTGGTCTATCCCGAGCCCGAGGAAGTTGCTGAGGTGCAGATCAACGAGTCAGATCTGCGCATCGACGTGTACCGCTCATCCGGCAAGGGCGGGCAAGGGGTCAACACGACCGACTCTGCGGTGCGGATCACGCACCTGCCCACCGGGATCGTCGTCACCTGTCAAAACGAACGGTCGCAGCTGCAGAACAAGGCCCGCGCATTGCAGGTGCTGGCCGCCCGCCTGCAGGCAATCGCCGAAGAGCAGGCGTTGGCCGACGCGTCGGCCGATCGGGCCAGCCAGATCCGCACCGTGGACCGCAGCGAGCGGATTCGCACGTACAACTTCCCGGAGAACCGAATCACCGACCACCGGATCGGATTCAAGGCACACAATCTCGATCAAGTCCTCGACGGTGACCTGGACGCATTGTTTGATGCTTTGGGCGCCGCCGAAAAGCAATCGCGGCTGCAACAGGCATGAGCGTCGTGCGGCGCGCAATAGACTCGGCTGCGGCGCTTCTCTCCGAAGCGGGGATCGAATCCGCGCGTTGGGATGCCGAGCAGCTGGCCGCTCATACGGCAGGCATTGACCGCGGTCGGCTCGCCTTGGTCGAGTCGCCCGGCGACGACTTCCTCGGGCGGTACGGCGACGCGGTGACCGCGCGGTCACGGCGGGTGCCGTTGCAGCATCTCACCGGCACGGCGGCGCTCGGGCCGACGACGCTGCACGTCGGGCCCGGTGTTTTCATACCGCGGCCGGAGACGGAGTCGATCCTGGCGTGGGCCACCGCACAGCGACTTGCGGTGCAGCCCGTCATCGTCGATTTGTGCACCGGTTCTGGCGCATTGGCGGTGGCCCTGGCCCGCCACCGGGCCAACCTTGGGCTGACGGCCCGCATCATCGGCATCGATGACTCCGAAACGGCCCTCGAATATGCGCGCCGCAACGCCGAGGGCACTGCGGTTGAACTTGTGCAAGCCGACGTCACAGAGCTGGTCTTCAGGCCGGGCCCGCTTGCCGAACTCGACGCACGCGTCGACCTGGTGGTGGCCAACCCGCCCTATGTCCCGGACGGCGCGGTGCTGGAACCTGAAATCGCCCAATATGATCCGCACCACGCGGTGTTCGGCGGGCCGGACGGGATGGCGGTGATCGCCCCCGTCGTCCGGCTCGCCGGGCGCTGGCTGTGCCCGGGTGGGCTGTTCGCCGTCGAACACGATGACACCACATCGTTGCGGACGGTCGAATTGGTAGAAAGCACAGGACTTTTCGAAGACGTCCGGGCACGGCGCGATCTGGCCGGACGGCCAAGATTCGTGACTGCCCGCAGGCGGGAGCGCCCGTGACCGAAAAGTTCGACTGCTCCGATCCCGGCCAGCGTTCACGCGGAATCGCCTCGGCGGTAGGAGCGCTCAAGGGCGGCCGGCTGGTCGTCATGCCGACCGACACCGTCTATGGCATCGGAGCCGATGCCTTCAACAGCGCCGCGGTGTCCGCGCTGCTGTCGGCGAAGGGGCGAGGTCGAGACATGCCCGTTGGCGTGCTGGTGGGCTCCTGGCACACCATCGAGGGCCTGGTTTACACCATGCCGGCCGGGGCCCGCGATCTGATCCGTGCATTCTGGCCGGGTGCGCTAAGCCTGGTGGTGACCCAGGCTCCGTCGTTGCAATGGGATCTCGGTGATGCCCGCGGCACCGTGATGCTGCGGATGCCGCTGCATCCGGTTGCCATCGAGCTACTGCGTGAAGTGGGGCCCATGGCGGTGTCCAGCGCGAATGTCTCCGGCCGTCCGGCCGCGGTGGACGCCGATGACGCGCGCGGTCAGCTCGGCGATCTCGCCGACGTCTATCTCGACGCGGGTCCATCCGAGCGGCAAGCCGCCTCGACGATCGTCGACCTGACCGGGGCCACGCCGCGCATTCTGCGACCGGGTCCGGTGAGTGCCGAGCGGATCGCCGAAGTGCTCGGCCTGGACGCCGCGAGTCTGAGCGCTTAGCCGGCGGCGCGGTTATTCGGGTCTCAGGTCGGTGCAGTACGGTCTCGAGGTGTCCAGCGGCCCAGCCAGCGATCTAGCCAGCCTTGCCGGTGGTTTGCTCGCCCTGTCTGATCGCGGCGCCGGGGTTCCGTTGCGTGAGCTTGCGTTGGTCGGTCTGACCGCGGCGATCATCACTTACTTCGCCACCGGACCGGTACGGGTGCTGGCCACCCGATTGGGCGCGGTCGCCTATCCGCGGGAACGCGACGTACATGTGACGCCAACCCCCCGGATGGGTGGGCTGGCGATGTTTCTCGGCGTGATCTCGGCCGTCTTCCTGGCATCCCAACTTCCGGCGCTCACCCGCGGGTTCGTCTATTCCGCCGGTATGCCCGCGGTGTTGGTGGCGGGTGCGGTGATCATGGGGATCGGCCTCATCGATGACCGGTGGGGGCTGGACGCCCTGACGAAGTTCGCCGGCCAGATCACCGCCGCCAGCGTGCTGGTGACCATGGGAGTTGCCTGGAGCGTCCTGTACATCCCGATCGGTGGTGTCGGCACCATCGTGCTGGACCAGGCCTCGTCGATCCTGCTCACCCTGGCGCTCACGGTGTCGATCGTCAACGCGATGAACTTCGTGGACGGACTCGACGGACTGGCTGCCGGTCTCGGGCTGATCACCGCGACGGCGATCTGCATGTTCTCGGTGGGCCTGCTCCGCGATCACGGCGGTGATGTGCTCTTCTATCCGCCGGCCGTGATTTCGGTGGTGCTCGCGGGAGCCTGCCTGGGCTTTCTGCCGCACAATTTTCACCGCGCCAAGATCTTCATGGGCGACTCCGGCTCGATGCTGATCGGCTTGATGCTCGCCGCGGCCTCCACGACCGCCGCGGGCCCGGTCTCGCAGAACGCCTATGGCGCTCGCGATGTGTTTGCCCTGCTGTCACCGTTCCTGCTCGTGGTGGCGGTCATGTTTGTGCCGATGCTCGACCTGCTGTTGGCGATCGTGCGTCGCACCCGGGCGGGCCGCAGCGCGTTCACCCCCGACAAGATGCACCTGCACCATCGGTTGCTGCAGATCGGTCATTCACATCGCCGGGTGGTCCTGCTGATCTATCTGTGGGTAGGCATTGTGGCCTTCGGCGCGGCGAGTTCGATCTTCTTCAATCCTCGCGATACCGCCGCGGTGATGCTGGGCGCCATTGTGGTCGCCGGTATCGCGACGGCGATCCCTCTTTTGCGTCGTCGGGACGACTACGAAGACAGGGACTAGGACAAGCCCACGACAAGCCCACGACAAGCCTACGACGACCAGTAGTAGTTACGTCTTCTATATGATACGGTGCAGGTAGAACCCCAAAAAACTACTCAGATCGCCGGTCGGCCGGAGACGTATCCGGTCGCGCTGGTTGAAGACTGACGTCGGGAGATACCCCTTGGGTAATTCCTGTGTGATGTGCGATACGCTCGGCGGGCCACCGATCGGATCGAGCGGGGGGTTCCCGTTCCATCAACCCGGGATTGAGGTGCTGCAGTGACGACACCAGCGCAGGACGCGCCGTTGGTGTTTCCCTCTGTTGCGTTCCGTCCGGTTCGCCTTTTCCTGATCAGCATCGGGATCACTGCGGTGGCCATGCTCACCGCGGGATTGTCCGGTCACCTCATGGTGGGCGTGTTCTTTGGTATCGGGCTGTTGCTGGGTTTGCTCAACGCGCTCTTGGTGCGTCGCTCGGTCGAGTCGATAACCGCCCATGCGCATCCGCTGAAGAGGTCGATGGCGGTCAACTCGGCGTCGCGGCTGGCCATTATGACCGTCATCGCGTTGTTCATCGCCTACCTGTTCCGGCCTGCCGGTTTGGGCGTGGTGTTCGGGCTGGCGCTGTTCCAGGTGCTGTTGGTGATATCGACCGCGTTGCCGGTATGGAAGAAGCTGCGTGCCGGCGCGTCCGCGCAGTCTGCTGCTTCCGCTTCGAACAGCGGCGTCCTCGCGGGCTCGGAAGGGCCGGAAGAAAGGGGTACCGGCAATGACTGAGGTGATCCTGGCCGAATCCGCGATCGAGGTCGGAGAGCACACGCAAGCGACGTGGCTCGGGATGACGGTCAACACCGACACGATCTTGTCGACGGCGATCGCCGCGGTGATCGTGATCGGCCTGGCGTTTTTCCTGCGCGCGAAGATCACCTCAACCGGCGTGCCCAGCGGGGTGCAGTTGTTCTGGGAGGCGATCACTGAACAAATGCGCGGCCAGGTCGAGGGCGCCATCGGCATGCGGATCGCTCCGTTCGTGCTGCCGCTGGCCGTCAGCATCTTCGTGTTCATCCTGATCTCCAACTGGCTGTCGGTTCTCCCGCTGCAATACACCGACGCGTCCGGGCATACCACCGAATTACTGAAGTCGGCGGCGGCGGACATCAATTACGTTCTGGCGCTGGCCCTTTTCGTCTTCGTCTGTTACCACGTCGCGGGGATCTGGCGTCGCGGCATCGTCGGGCACCCGCTTGCGGTGCTCAAGGGCCACGTGGCGTTCCTGGCGCCGATCAACCTCGTGGAAGAACTCGCGAAGCCAATCTCGTTGTCGCTCCGACTTTTCGGCAACATCTTCGCCGGCGGCATCCTGGTCGCGCTGATCGCACTGTTCCCGCCGTACATCATGTGGGCGCCTAACGCGATATGGAAAGCGTTCGATCTGTTCGTCGGCGCCATTCAGGCTTTCATCTTCGCCATCTTGACGATCTTGTATTTCAGCCAAGCGATGGAGGTGGACGAACATCATGACTGAAACCGCCAGGCGTTGGCCTCATCTACGCACCACTACCGGCTCCTGGTAGACCACTACCAGATAGCCACCACATAAAGGAGGAAAAGAATGGCCCTGGACCCCCAAGTCGCTGCCGCCGCTCTCATCGGCGGCGGCCTGATCATGGGTGGCGGCGCGATCGGTGCCGGCATCGGTGACGGCATTGCCGGTAACGCGCTGGTTTCGGGTATCGCCCGGCAACCCGAGGCGCAGGGACGGTTGTTCACACCGTTCTTCATCACCGTCGGTCTGGTCGAGGCGGCCTACTTCATCAACCTGGCGTTCATGGCGCTATTCGTCTTCGCTACCCCGGTCGGCACCTAATTCGCTGTGATGGGCGACGCAAGCACTCTCGTTCTGGCCGCCGGCCAGGCAGCGGAGGAGGGGAAGCCCAACAACTTCCTCATCCCCAACGGCACCTTTTTCTTCGTGCTGGCCATCTTCCT
>Ga0307441_1000696_pt1 | contig 11848 bp, 7 predicted proteins | sample SalMarWE160420MG_FD_202149 | JGI IMG/M metagenome (GOLD analysis project Ga0307441, IMG submission 202149) | Salt marsh sediment microbial communities from the Plum Island Ecosystem LTER, Massachusetts, United States - WE1604-20 | ecosystem: Environmental > Aquatic > Marine > Intertidal zone >... | reverse complement strand
AAGGCAGGCAAGAAACAGGAAGAACAGTCATCGGAAGAACCTGAAGAATGATTAGGAGCTGGTATTTATTCCGCAGCCTGATGGAATGAAAGGATCTGCTGCTCTCTTACCTGGTTCCCGGAGAGTTTCAAAACATAAAAAAATCCCCTCCATAGTGGAGGGGATAGTCGTTTTATTTCAATAGAATTATCCGTCGGTTTTGTTCAAATTTACCGGCCCGGAAATGCAGTATGTAAATCCCGCTGGAAACCGGCACCCCACTTTCATTCCTACCATTCCACTGCACTTCATACTTCCCCGGTGCGACAGATTTATTCACCAGTGTTTTTACTTTCCTGCCCAGCAGATCAAAAATTACCAGATTTACTTTGTTAAGCCGCGGCAATTCAAACTGAACAGTGGTAGACGGATTAAAGGGATTGGGATAGTTCTGGTAAAGCCGGAAATCGCTTATTTTATTTTTGGTTTCACTGATCGATACCAGTGCGGGCAAGGGTGGGATATTTACCGATTTTTGCTTATCAGAAATTACAAAGATGGCTGAACCATATCCGGGTAAGGTCACGCTGAAACTGGACAGATCACTACCGAGAACCTGATAACTGGTATCGGAATAGAGATCATTTACCCAGTACTGTGTTCCGGGATTTAATCCGTCGGTAAACTTCAAGCCAGCTGTCTCCAAATTCAAAACTCCGCTCTGGAGATTGCTGCTGAAATTGGCAATGGTTAAACCATTTTCATCCTGGTAGGGACGTATAAATGAATAAAGTATACCATTATCGGTGCTCACCCTGATAAAATCCGATTCGTCCGAACTATTCACCTGGCCATCACCGTTAGTGTCCAGGCGATGCTGGGAGAAAGCCTTGAATTGTGAACGAATCTGTGCCAGTCGCTGATAATGTGGTTGCAGCAGATCACGTCCTGAAAAATTCCAGTCAATGATTCCGCGCCGTCTGTCATTTAAATCCGGTTCGCCCGGAGCGCCCATCCCCTTGCCAAAGCCAACTTCCTGACCATTGTACATTAGCGGAACGCCGGGGGCGGTAAAAACAACCGTCGCCATGGGCATAGTTTTCTCAAACGAATTGTATTCATAACTGATCCTATCTTCATCCTGGTTCTCCATAAACCGAAGATAGTAGGAATTCTCGCCCGGATAAAATCCGGCATTATCCAGTTCAGTATGCAAGCCATTTACACCGGATGAGGTAAAAGAAAAATCGCGGATCTGGTTAAAATAAAGCTTTGAATCATAGGCCATATCGAGTCCGCCCCCATCATCTGCATAAATAACTTCCGTACCCACTCCGGTACCGGAATCTTCACCCAGCAATAATATATCCGGTTTAACGTGTTTTAGATTTTCCCTGACCGGTATTCCCATATTAACTTCCCCATATCTCCGATGGGGACCCCAGTAGACATCAAAGCGATAACCATCTACTCCAAATTCTGTAACCCAATATTTATAGACATCGTTCATGTAGATACGGGCATCAAGATCGGACCAGTTATAATTCAACAAGGCATCGCTGAAAGCACAATAATAGTAAATTCCTTGGGGAGTAACGCACTGTCCTAATCCATTGGTATTATGATTGATAAACTGGGTCTGATAATAATACCAGTAAGGCGATAAGAACCGATAAGTGAGGGCCTCCTGGGCAAAGGGATGATCCCGACCGGTGTGATTAGGAGTCACATCCAGAATCACTTTCAATCCCTGATTGTGTGCCGCCTCGACAAAATCTTTGAAATCCTGATTATTGCCATAGGACTGTTCCACATTCATGAAATCAATAATGTTATACCCAATATTTATCTGGTTGTCAACATTTCCCGGTATTTCCATTACCGGCAATACCCAGATGATATTGAAACCCATCGCTTTGATGTATTCCAGGTTGGGAATCGCTGCCTGAATAGTTCCAACCGGGGTAAATGCTTTAATAAACATGAGATAGATGCGTCCATTTTTTAACCAGGAGGGATTATCCGAATATCCCGCTACCTTAACCTGCGGACTGTCTGATTGCACAGTAAAGAATACCCGGGAGGAATCCAGATTACCATCGGGATCCCCTACGGTAAGTTCCACATAATACTCACCGAATTCTATCGGAGTAGTAAGATTAAATGAACCGACGGTCATTCCCCCGATTCCTAATACTTCGGGATTCGAAGGATCTTCCCGCCAAAGATAGGTTAACTGCTGTCCATCAGGATCGGTGCTGTTGGTACCCAGGATATTCAAATTCATGCCGGCTTCATTAATGTCTATCACTGCAGTAGGCTTATGATTTACCAATCGGGTAATGATAACCGGTTCAGATATCTGGGGTTGCCCACTGATCATCGCTTGCAGCTGAAAAACGTTATCTCCTTCAATCAGGTTAAGCACGGTATCAACTCGACCATTAGTCACTGAAATGTTCCAGGTGGTATCCGGCCTGATAATCTGAGCTAAGGTGACTGTTGAATCATAACCGCCATCTGGTCGAAAAAACGCTCCCCGTAACCGCCATTGATCCTTCCATGTCTCAGCTGGGAGCGAAAGAATCTGAGCTATATTGGCCTGAATGGTAAAAGTTGTAGTATCCGCATTTAAAGAACCAGTAGAACTTTGAGTAAATAATATTAATTGGTGTTCGCCATCACCCAATGGATCTGAAGGGGTAAATGAAAGTTTCTTTTCTGCCTCGTCGTAAAAACCTCCCAACTGAGTATATTCCACGCTGTCAATTTTAATGATAATACTACTGGTATCAACAGTGGACGAAATCGAAGGAAAGATATAAGCAGTAATTTCCGGAAATCGGGTACGGATCACCCCAACTGCCACTGTTGAGTTTGGCAACAGATAATGAATAGTAGGATTTTTAATAAACAAATAGGAGTTATTATTATCCAATGGATTTTGGCGTGGATTTAACGGATCGGGCAACCAGGTTGATCCATTTTCGTTAAACTTATACTGATATGCTCCCGGAACGCCACCGGTGGGATTTGGCAATGGATTTGGACCGCCAATCCGCAACCGCTCGGTCTTGGACCAGATACCGGTGGTCGGATCTTTGGTCATGGCAAACACTGGATTAGAAATTACACCGCCAACATTATTCCCCCAATTGTTAAATTCTCCCGGCAAGTAAACCACTGTAGGATTACCATTGGGTTTGTAGTAAAAAGTGACATCCACACTGTCCTCGGCTTGACTAAATACAAAACTGGGGATACCAATAATTAGAATGAACATCAAAAAAAGTGTCGATAACATTCGCTGCATTAGTTTTTCTCCTTATTCTTCATTTATAATCAATCTTTTCTCCCAATATAAACTTCTGTCTGGAAGGGATAAAATTTTTCGAATTCTAACCTCTCAATAATGACCCGTAGGTTTCTATTCTTATAATTTTCCCAGTGAAAGGTTTCATACTTTTTTTTAATATTTCCGGGAATGTCTATCCTAATTTTTCTGTCTAAATTACTTTGAAGATTACAAATTATCAGAGCAGATATGCTTTCTCCCTCTCTGAGAAATACAAAAATTGAATCCTCTTTACTGGTTGCTTTAAGAGGATAAAAACTTCCCTTGGTAAAACAATCATAAGACATTCTCAATCGCACCAAGTTTTGGTAAATTAAAAATAAAGACTTATCTCTGTTTTCCCAATCCAATACCGATTTTTCAAACAACGATGGTTTACTGACTTCACCCATCTCTTGTCCGGCATAGATTAAAGGAATACCCGGCAGAGTAAAAAGCAGGGTGGCATAGCCTTCAATGGCTTCCGGCCCGAACTGGGACAGACTCCTTTCTTCATCATGGTTCTCCAGAAAGCGCATGGGTAAAGCGTTTCGAGGATATTTGGTATCCCGCTCATAAATGATATCCATAAAAGCGAAAGCCTTTTTCTTTCCTTTCCGGATATCCAGCAAAGCTTGATACTCAGTCCAGCCATAATCGGAATGAAATCCGGTCTTCAGGATCTCCGGATCTTCCCATTCCGCCAGCAGATAGATATCATTTTTCAGCGCTTTTAATTTTACCAGCGCTTCCTGCCAGAAATCATAGGGTACCATTCCAGCGACATCGCAGCGGTATCCATCGATATCAAATTCCCGAATCCAATAGATTAACGTTTCCAAAATATACAGACGCAGTTCTGGATCATCATAGTTGTAGTCGGTTACATCACTCCAGGCTAAATCCTTCCGGATATAATCACCCATTTCATCCTTCCGGAACCATGCAGGATGGGATGCCATCATTACATGATCGTTCGATCCGTGGTTTGGAACAATATCCAGAATAATCTTCATTCCCATCTCATGAACAGCCTGAACCAGATTGGAAAAATCCGCCTCAGTGCCGTAATCAGAATTTATCCGCCGGGGATCGCGCACGGCGTAGGGACTTCCCAGCTCTCCCTTTCGACCTTTTCTACCGATCGGGTTAATAGGCATCAGCCAGATAATATTCACTCCCAGACTTTTTATACAATCCAGTTTATCTTGGATTGCCCTAAATGTCCCTTCCCGGGAAAAGGCGCGGGGAAAGATCTGATAAAGAACGCCGTTTATTGCCCAATTCGGCGACGGGGTTAATTCCACCGAGCTGTAGTCCCTTAAGGGTTCAGCTGAACCATGCTGCTTCGAACAATAAAGCACCAGAAAAAGTGAAATCATCATCAAACTGAAAATTTAATTTTCTCTCTTATTTATTTTATGAGTCGATCAACTGATTCGGTTCCAGATTGTGATGATTTTGCGGTTTCGAGAAATCCAAATCAAGCAGCGGTCTCTCGGGGAACTTTTCCTGCAGCAGCTTGCTGAGCAGTTCAAACTCACCGGGATGGGTTTCAATAACCACATCGCTCACATCCATACCAGCTCGTATTCCATATAGGGTAATATCCAGAACGATATGATTTTCCGCAATCTGAACGATAGCCTTATTCATGGTCCAGGCTGCCTTTCGCTGGACGGTCCGGTTAGCTTCTCCCATTAACAATTCTTCATGATCCCTTACCAGAATAATTTTATGGTCCCATACTTTTTCCAGCTCAGTTTCATTCAGTTCATAACTGAATACATGCCCGATCTTTGGAGCATTAGTGAAGGAAAATAAGACGATTTTTATACCCCGTTTTTCAGCCTCCTGAAGTTCTTTCTCGAATTCCAGGATTTCGCTTCTCCAGGCGGAAAGGTATAATTCACTGTTTGCTTCTATTATCATATCTTTTGCTTTGGATATAAGATTTGTGTATCCGGAAAGATTCCAGAGCTGTTCTGGTTCAATATTGGTTTCGAGCTCCGAAAGACTTTCCTGAAATACCTCTATTTTCTGCTGGTAGCGTTGTTCAAGCATTTTTACAAACTGTTCCGGGGGCAGCGGAAGGTATTTCTCCGGCTGGGTGGAAATAACACTCACAGCTCCCCAGGACTCCAGTCGCCGGATGGCTTCGTAAATGGCAGATCGCGGTACCCCACTGTTTTTACTCAACTCATAGCGTGTGACCGGATAATCGTGTAACAGCGATACGTAAGCTTTTGCTTCGTACTTGGTAAAGCCAAGATCGCACATTTTCCGGGCAATCTTATCAAGATCCATTCAAAACTCCTTTTTGAAAAGATGTAAAGTTTAGTTCCATCATTATGTGTTAAAACCTGTTCCTAATCATAAGCTTTCTTATTTCTTATTTCTTATTACCTTTATCCCTTTACACTTCCCAGGGTAAGGCCGGAAATAAGCCAGCGGCTGAGAAGAATAAAAATAACCACCACCGGAATACTGACAATCACCGCACCAGCTGAATACAATCCCCAGGCCACTTCCATATTGGATTGAAACAATTTGAGACCCAGCGGCAGAGTAAACAGGCTGCGATCCTGTAATAATACCGCGGCCACCAGGTATTCCGACCACGCCGCCATAAAGGAAAATAAGGCGGTAATGGCCAGCGCCGGTAAGGCTAACGGCAACACAATCCGGTAAAACGCATAAAACGGACTTGCCCCATCGATCATGGCTGCTTCTTCCAGGCTGTATGGAATGGTATCGTAATAGCCTTTCATTTGCCAGACAGTAAATGGCAGTGCTGTGGCAGAATAAGCGATAATCAATCCGAAATAGGAATCATACAATCCCAGTTTGATGAGCATGATAAACAATGGCAGCAACAGCATGGTTACCGGAAACATCTGGGTAGTGATTAATCCGATCAACGAAAAATTCCGCCCCCGGAATTGATAGCGGGAAAAAGCATAACCGGCCGTGGCCGCGAGAGCAACTCCCACCACAGTTACAGCGAAAGAAATGACCAGACTATTCATCATCCAGCGCAAAAAAGGTTCTTCAAAAAACAGCTTATAATATGATGCCAAGCTGGCATTGGCTGGGATTATGGCCAGGGATTTGGTTAACAGACGATCTCCTGGTCTTAACGAAATAGAAATAACCCGCAAAACCGGATATATGGCAAAAAGGGTAAAAATAATAAGTACAATGTGAGCCCCTATTTTCCCCTTAAATGTGAGATCGCGTGGTTTTCTGGGCATTACTTTTTTTACCTCTCTATCCTCTGTCAGGCATACACATTTTCAGTCGCCTTGGTTCTTTTGATAAAGCGCCAGCTAAAGACAAACAGGATGGCAAATATTATCATAGAGAATGCCGCCGCATATCCCATCCGGAAATAAGTAAAAGCAGACTTATACACCCAGCTGACCAGAATGTGAGTGGTATCAGATGGTTCTCCCCCATTGCTCACCAACCAGACCACATTAAAATTATTGAAGGTCCAGATCACCCCCAATGTAATCGCTGGCACCATCACCGGTTTCAACAGCGGAACGGTAATATTGCGGAACTTATGCCAGGCATTAGCTCCATCCATATCGGCCGCCTCATACAGTTCATTGGGAATACTCTGCAAACCGCCCAGGGCAATGATCATCATAAACGGGAAGCCAAGCCAGATATTAGTTATGAGACAGGCTGTAAAAGCCCCCCACTCAGTTGAGAGCCAGGGAATCTGAAATCCAAGAAATTGTTCGGTCAGCAAATTTATGGCACCATACTCGGAATTAAACATTCCCCGCCAGGTAAGGGCGGTGATATACTGGGGGACCGCCCAGGGAAGAATGAGCAGGGTACGATATATGGTTTTTCCTTTTAAGTCCTTGTTAAGTAAGAGAGCCAGGTACACCCCGATTCCCACATGGAAAACCAGGTTAATAACTGTCCAGAGAACTGTTTTGTATAAGAAGTACCAGAATTGGTGGTCAGATAAAACATCATAATAATTTTGAGGTCCTTTTAACCGCCAATCCAGAAAATGGGACAGATTCATATTTGAGAAGGAAATGACCACATTGTAAACGAAAGGATACAGAACGACCAGGCTCATGATGATAAGTGCAGGAGAAGTGTACAAATAGGCCAAACGGTTATTTTTCCCGGATTGGTACATCTCAGATTTCAGATTTCGGATTGCAGATTTCATTTTATAAAAATTCCCTGGTTCTGTCCTTCATCTCTTCCTTATCCAAAACATATACCCTGTTGTTAATTTCTTATAAAAATCATAAATCCCAAATCCGACTTATCTGTTCTCTGCAATTAGCTTTTCTGCCAGTCGCTGCATCTCTGCTGCCGCATCAACCGGAGAAATCTGATCAGTAAAAATTCCCTGATATGCCGGGCGCATGGCATCCCAGATCCAGCGCATCTCGGTAAAAACCGGCATCGGTCTGCCAACCATCATTTGATCTAAAGCGCTCCGGAATAGCTCATTTTCATTCAATTTCGGGTCCCGGATGGCACTCTGTTGCGAGGGAATAATATTGAACTGGTATGCAAATTCCAGCTCTATGTTTGGCTGGGTCAGGTAGTGCACCAGATCAATCACTACTTTTAACTTTTCCCCTTGCAAGTTGGCATTAAAGCAGTAACCCATGGGAAAAACCATCGGGGTCGGCCATAAATTGGTTTCATCAATTTTAGGGATACGCGTTAGCCCCATCCTGATGCCTTGCTTCAGATAGGTTCCCCAGGACCAGGGACCGTTGATGATCATGGCTACCCGTCGATCCAGAAACAGCGCATTGGCAGTTTCATAATCACTTTCCTTGGGAATAATTTTGTACTTATTGGCCAGGTCATAAATCAGCTGAGCCGCTTTTATGACCGGTTCGGTATCCAGGGTCGGATGTCGATTCTGGTCTACTACCCATCCTCCATAGCCCCCGATGAAGGGAACGGCAAAGGCAGGTTCGGTATAATTCCAGGCCAGGGCATAGGTATCTGGCCGACCATCTCCATTAGTGTCCCGAACCAAGGTCGGTCCCATTTTTATCAGCTCAGACATGGTCTGCGGCGGCGGATCGATAAGATCTTTATTGTAAACCAGGCATAAATGGTTCCCTACCCGGTCGGCAATCTGATAGAGATTCCCCTCAAAAACGGTATTCGCCGGAAATGGTTTCGCAATAAAACTATCCAAAAATGTGTCCGAAAAAAGATTATTGAGGGATTTAATAACCTTTAGTTCGGAAAGGGGACCGATATAATCACTGGCACAATGGATCAATGCCGGACCTTTTCCGGCGAGAGCTGAAATGATGAAATTGGTTCTTAATTCTTCGGGGGAATAAAACAATTGGGTAAACTGGTATTCCGGATAATTCCGGCCAAACTCATCCAATTTTTTCTGCAGGAAATCTCTTTCCACCGGCCGGAGCGACGTCCAGATAATAATTTTTTTATCCGGTGTTTTCGAAGTGCACGAAAAAAAGGAGATTAACAGCAGAAAAAAAAACAGTATTAAAGATTTAATTTTTTTTTTATACATAATATCATAAAAAAATTAGTCGACATGCACTTCTTGCGAGAGATGCCGGAACCAGTTAAAATAAAGTCCGGTGGAAAGCGCAACTAACAGCACCAATAACCAGGCAAATTCATCCCATCGTTTCATGATAACTGCCATCCCGGTAAGGAACAATACCACCTGCCAGGGGACTGCAAAAAAGGTAGATAAAATATCCCGCCGGTTTTCCTTATTAATCTCTTCCAGTTTTGCTGCCGCCAATTTTTGCCTGACCGGTTTCCAGAATCCGAACGGACGAGTTCGCTTATAAAATTCAAGCAGGACTGACTCTGGAGTTGGTTTTGATAAATAAGTGCCGATAACCATCCCTAACAGTGAAGAGGTGGTAGCAATAATAAAGGCATAATATTCAGGTATCGCCGGTAAAAAGATGCGTTGAATAACCGCAGCAACCATACCTGCTACGGTGCCTGCGGCAAAGCCATATCCATTCATCCGCCACCAGTACCAACGCGCAAGAGTTGGAATGAGCAATCCTGCCCCCAGGCTGGATGTGATCCACCCCCAGATCTCATTAATATTTCGGATAGCCAGGGTAAAAAGTAGTCCCAGGACCACAATGATGATTGATGACCAGCGACTGTGCAGCAGTAATTGCCTTTCCGTCGCTTTGGGGTTGAGATAGGTCTGGTAGATATCTTTTACCCAGTAGGCCGCCCCGGCATTGACTGTGGAATCGAAGGTGGACATGGCCGCGGCCATCAATCCGGCTACCAGCAGACCTTTAATGCCAATGGGCACCATCTCATTGATTACGATCGGCATTACTTTTTCCGGATCCTGGATATTGCCGACAACCACCCCCATGATCGCAATTGCCGCAATAAACGGCCAGCGGAAGGAAAGCAGGAAAGTCCAGAACAGCGAGAGCAAACCGGATTCCCGATCACTTCGGGAAGCGAAAAAACGTTGAATCATATATTGGCTGGTACCACCACTTCCTTCAATGGTAACTTTTATAAGATAAAATAATATGGCTATACCAAACAGATTATAAATGGAATAGGTGGACTCGGCCGGCATATCTAATTTCCAGTGAGGAATCATACTTGTCCAAGCTTCCTTGGTCGTCTGGATCGACATGAAACCTCCATCCCGCAGCGGAACTGAAACGTTAAAAACTTCCGGCAGATTAAACTTAACAAAAACCAAACCACAAATATAAATTAAAACCACAAAAATAAGAGTCCCCTGAAATACATCCGTCCATACCACCCCATACAAACCACTGGCAACGGTATAAATCATAGCCAGGAAAATCATCAGGGTAGCGGCCCAGAATTCAGAGGATAATCCGAGAAAGGACGGAATACCCAAAAATTCACCGATGAATTTACCCGAACCGATGGCAAAATAGGTGATCATGGCAATTGTGACAATAATGATTGAGATGGCGGCAATCAGGCGGGCAAAATCTCCCTGCTTTTCTTTACCAAAGCGGAAATGCATCCACTCAGCCAGGGTCATTACCAGCGCCCGGCGATTCCACTTTCCCTGGAAGATCATCAAAAAGGCCATGATCAGTGTTACCCCGCCCCGGATTTCAATAAAGAATCCAGCAGCCCCCAGGGCGAAAACAAAAGCGGTGTTGATCATAGTACCGCTCACGTCCAGATTAGAAGACATACCGGAGGCGCCAAGTGCCCACCAGGGCATTCCCCGGTCACCTAAAAAATAAGAGTCAATTCCTGCCGATGCTTTACGCTGAAAGTAAACACCAATTCCCACCATGCTTACCAGATAAACAATCACAATTGTGTAATCGAGAATGGTCATCAAAATTCCCCTGTTTTCAAAAAGCCAGATTTATCCGATTGAATATTTTTCATGATCTATTCATGACGCAGTGGTATGAATAACAAATGTAGAGTAAAATGTATAACCGAAATAATAAAGAAAAGTAAATCCAGAATCTTTAGTAAAGCAGACCCGGTAATATCCCGGGCCTGTTTTACTAATAGTCATCAATTTAACAAATTACTTCATCAACATCATTTTGCGAACTTCCGTACTCTGACCAGCGGTAAATTTGTACAGATACACACCTGAACTTACTTGCTGGCCGATGTCATTCTTGCCATCCCAAACGAGTTCATAGGTGCCAGGAGATTGGATACCATAGAATAGTGTACGTACTTTTTGTCCAACCACATTGTAAATTTCCATGGAAACTTTTACCCGTTTGTTAATTGCATAGGCAATTTTGGTAGATGGGTTGAATGGATTGGGATAGTTCTGGCTCAAAAGATAAGATTCCGGTAGATTGTAGAAATTCTGCGCCGGATTAATTCCCAAATAGAGATTATAGTAGGAACCATTATCGCCAAATTGATAATGAACTCTACCTCCATGAGTAGAAACATCATCAGTATGATTTTCGGCAAAGCCTGCTTCATTATCCAATGGAACAACCGGAGCAACTCCAGCAGCCAGACCGGCAATGCCATGCTTCCAGGACAGTACTTTAGCAGCCCCAGGCATGAAGGTGATAGTGATTGACCAGACACTGTCACCAGCCATCAGGTCACCATCTATACCATCGTCATTGGTCTTCAAGTCCTTAATTCTGGGATCGTTCGGGAAATCCCACACCCAAAGTAATTCCGGATCAGTCAGTGGAGCGCCACCAGCAAAATAAACTGTGTCAATAGAATTCACAACATTTCCTGAACCATCAGGAAATCCAATGTTGCCACTATCAGCCAGGAATTTGAATGCAGGTCTCATGTCCACTTCAAAAACAATATCGGTCTGTTGGGTAAAGATGTCAGTTGGACTTACATCGCTGAAGTAGACCGTGTCCAGTAATACGTCTGGAATCTGATTTCCGTTCAGATCCGGTTCATTACCAGTGGTGTTGAACCAGCGGTTTCCGCCAATTGGATCAATTGTCACATTTTCCCAAATGGTATTACCAGCCGCAGTAACTACATATTTGTAGAATACGA
>Ga0307441_1000695_pt1 | contig 11867 bp, 11 predicted proteins | sample SalMarWE160420MG_FD_202149 | JGI IMG/M metagenome (GOLD analysis project Ga0307441, IMG submission 202149) | Salt marsh sediment microbial communities from the Plum Island Ecosystem LTER, Massachusetts, United States - WE1604-20 | ecosystem: Environmental > Aquatic > Marine > Intertidal zone >... | reverse complement strand
AGAACGTTCTGCAATCTGGAAAATAGGATTTTGACTCAGCGGCAAGAAGAGTTCTCTGATGCTGATATCCGATAATGTATCAGCGAGTTTTTGAATCTGCTCACAATCTGATTCAATATCGACCGTTACAGATCGCTTTTCCTGTTTCATTGCTCGAATGATACAACCAAAGCCGCAAATACCCGGATCTATATTTACCCGAATAACCTTCCCGTCTTTTCTTCCCTCTGATTGCTTCTGTTCTTTTGCGATCATTTCTGCTGCAAGACTTCCTCCGGCACCAATCCCTCAAGGTGCGGAAATTTATCGGTCATGTGAGGAATCTGCATGGCCTGCATGAATTCCTGTTCAAAATCTTTTTCCACAGTCAGTTCGATATACTCAACGTTGCGTGAGATCCAGTTGGCGTCCTCGCGCATATTTCTGTCAAGCAGGACTACCCTTGCACCGTCCCCTGCGGCATTGCCAACAGACAGGACATTCTCTAAATCGCAGTCAGGGAATAGGCCCATGATCAATGCCTTCTCCTTGGCCACATGAGTGCCGAATGCCCCTGCTATTTTGATGGTATCAACCTTTTCGATACCCATACGCCGCATCATCAATTTGCATCCGGTATAAAGCGCTCCCTTGGCCAACTGTATCTGCCGTATGTCCTTCTGAGTAATCACCACATCTTTTCCGATGGAAGTCTCATTTGCCCAGGCAATGATGAACTCTTTTTGTCTGGGATTATCGGGGTTTTTCCGGAACCGGTTGGATTTCTGATTCAGTGAAAATCTCCCACTCTTTTCAATCACTCCGGAACGATAGAGTTCAGCCAAGACATCCAAAATTCCGGACCCGCATATCCCTTTGGTCTGCATCTCCTCAGGTTTGGAGTATTTTAGCCAGGCTTCACGACCGATAACTTTATAGTCCACTTCGTGAGTATCAGGATCTATCTTAATGCGCTCAATGGCACCTGGCGCCGCCCGCATTCCAAAGGCAAGCTGGGCACCCTCCAAGGCCGGACCGGTAGCACAGGAAGATGATATGAGCTTTTTTTTGTTCCCCAGCACTAATTCTCCGTTTGTGCCTATATCTATAATGAGCTGCATTTGTTCACTTTTGTATGGCTTCTCTGTCACCAACACACAGACATTGTCAGCGCCTACGAAGCCGGCCTCATTGGGCATGATAAATACATTGGATGACTTATTGATCTTTATTCCCAAGTCGCGAGCCTTGATATCAAGGCTGTGGTGCACAACAGGTGGAAAAGGGGCCAGGCCCACATACTGGGGATCTAACTTAAGCAAAATGTGGTGCATGGCGGTGTTGCCTCCCAAGGTCAAATCCACTATGTCAGACGGTTCCAGTCGGAGATAGATTTTGCCCTCTTCAGGCTCTTCTACCATAACCGGTTGGTCATTCTCGTCCTTGACCACCTTTCCGCCGTTGTCCTTCATTTTTTTCTTGGGTGGATAGGTCCCTTCACAGGCCTTCAAGACAAGTTGATTAAGCCCCTCAATAATATCATCACTCATCCGTTCCAGGCCACCGGGTGTTTGCATATGATAGGTAATGCGTGACATCACGTCTTCGCCGTACTTGCATTGAGGATTCATCATGGAGACCGTGTCCAGCACCTCCATGGTCCGCATATTGCAGAGGTACGCTGCCACCGTTGTGGTTCCCACGTCAATGGCCATGCCATAATAATCCTCAATACGGCCGGGCCAGAGCTTAATGATTTCCGTGTCCATCCAGACAGCGGCGGTAATGGTCCAGTCCCCCTGGCGGATAATATTGGGCAGGTCTCGCAGGGTATACCAGTCAATGTGTAAGTCTTTCAGCCCGAATTCGTCTCTTAAACCCTGGGCCATCCGTTCAAAATCTCCCAGAGGATCCTCAAAGGTAGGCGACGAAAGGGTTACCGCATAAAGTTTGACAGCGGGATCCCACGCTATTTCAATGTCTCGAGCGGCTTTGCTGACCACCTGCTTTCCGGCCCTGGATTCCTCAGGAACAAATACAAGAAGATCTCCCTGTATTTCAGTTGCGCATGCCAGTCGATAGCCTGCCTCTTTCTGGTCAGGGATAATGAATTTTTTTTCCTCCTCCTGCCAGGGGCCGGCATGACCGAGATCGGAGATGACCCCAAATTTCTCAAATGCCCCTTTTTCGATTCTGACTTTGCACTTTCCGCAGACTTTTTTCTCACCGCACAGGGTTTCTATATCTACACCCAGTTGACGGGATGCCTCGATGATATTTATTCCCTTCTTGACCTCTCCTCTTCTCCCAGAGGGCTGAAAAATAATCTTCGCTGTTGCTCTTTTCTTCATGAAGGACACTCCTTTTTCAGTCGGTACCACAAGAAATCTCAGCGCGGCCGGGATTGCCCTGGATATCTCCTTTTTGCTCTGTCATCTTCTTTTAACAGCGTTTCCTATTTCTTTTGCATTTCCCTCAATCGGCCGATCATCTTGATGGCTTCCTGAACGGCATTCCCCGCACTTTCCGCATAACCGTCGGCCCCGAACAGATCCGCGGTATCGCTGGTTACCGGGGCACCTCCCAGCATGATGGCTACGTTGGGATTCTTTTCCTTGATCATTTTGATCACCTTTTCCATACCCATCATGGTGGTAGTCATCATGGCTGATAGCGCGACTATTTCAGAGTCTGTTTTAAGCTGCTCCTCCACGAAGTTTTCCAGGGGAACGTCACGGCCCAGATCGTGGACTGTGAATCCAGCTACCTCGAACATCATTTTGATAATATTCTTTCCAATGTCGTGGACATCGCCCTGGACTGTCCCAATAACCACTTGACCTTTCGGTTTGTCGCCCAGGTCTTCGAGCCTGATGTATGGTTTCAAGATATCCAGTCCCGCGTAAAGGGCGTCCGCACACATAAGGAGTTCGGGTACAAAATATTCATGTTGATCATAGAGCTCTCCCACCTCCACCATACCCGATGCCAGGCCGTTCATGACTGCATCGTAGGCATTTAGTCCTTCATCCAGTACCCGCTGGGCGGCTTCTTTGACCGTATCCTCTTCAAATTCAACAACACCCTCATGGAGTTGCTTTAACAATTCTTTCCTCAGCTCTTCTTTTCCCATTGTTTTCCTCCTGTGTTTTGCAGCTAATCCACTGTGGACATCGATTATCTCCCGTATTCCCTCACCGTCTGCGTATAGGCTTCCATGTTTTCTTTTTTGACATCCGGCCAAATATCACAACCGGGCCAGACGGCATCCACTCCATCATCAATACACTGTTTAATAACGGCGACTACATCAGCGGCATCCATCTCGACCAACGTACCGTAGGGATCAAAGTTTCCCAGGATCATAGCATCTTCACCCAGCTTCTTCCGAGATTCAACAACATTGTTTTTCTGGTCCACACTGACGGCATCAGCTCCACAATCATTCATCATTTCAATGATCAGATCTGTTGATCCACAGATGTGAAGGATCTTCGGAGAATCAAGGGATGCAAATACTTTTTCAAGATTTGGTTTGATCAAAGTCTTCCACATACGAGGCGAAATAATGTCCGCACCAGATCCCATCTCACGGATATTCATATAATCAACCCCAAGACCCTGGTAATGTCTTGCTACTGCAATAATCAGATCCGTCATTTTTGAAAGAAATGCTTCGACACGCTCCTTGTCTTTCCGAAGGCCTTTCAGCAAGACATCCAGCTCGATCATTTGGCCTGCCATGGTAAACGGTCCGAGAACCCATGATCCCACAGCGAGCTCCCCATCATTATACTTTTTAACGATGCCGATTGCATCATCAACAACAGGCATACGCCCATTTTCAAACAGAGTATCAAAACTCTCAGGCAGATCCACTTCATCAAGATTCGCCCATTTGGACGGTACTGTGGGGTAAAGAATGCCCTCCGCGTCTTCATAAAAGCTCGCTCCCCTGCCAAGGGCTTCAGGCACCGTACACATGTCGTATGGTACCACAACGCCGTCAAAGCCAAACATCTCGGCTGTAGTAATAGCCGCACCGGCCATCAACTCAGCGGAAGTATGTATTTTGGCAAAACGGGCCTTCATTTTTTCTATGGCCTGGACCGTTATCGTGCCCATCCCACTGAAGCACGGCATTTGGTCGACTTTCTCACGATCAAAAAAATCCTTTACTCTCATTTTCGGGGTCATATTTGACATAACGTCGCTCCTTGCTTTAACAGATTTGCTTCAATTCATCTCTTTTAATTGATCGACAAACTCTGCGAACAATTTGTTCAGGGGATGTGTTTCCAGTTCCGGAAGTCTTTTTGTCTCACCGAAAACCGCGGTAGCTGTAAAGGCATCAGCCATCGCGACCGAGGGAAAAATCCTCGGCGCTCCTGCCATAGGCCCTGAAAAAATCATGTCGTGATACATAAAAGAAGCAAGAGCTTCCAAGCCTGCGTCACTAGCCGCCCAACCCTTGAACCCCCACATTTCACGGGCTTGTTTCCACATATACGAGCCGTTGCTGGGAGCGCTGGCCGTGGGGAGCCCCCATTTTTGTTTTATGAGCCGATTAGCAAGGCTGCAGAAGGCCGTAGCGGGCCCGTTCATGACAGAGGTATCTACAAATATGCTCTCAAACTGGGCTCCCACCTTCTCAATAGCGTCCAGAAGTTTTTGGGTTCCTGCTATTCGTCCGGTAGGCATCTGGTCGGCCATGTCAAAAGCAACAAGCAGAACATGTTTAACCCCGATCTGTGCTATCTCACGAATCTCCGTTTCCAGATCTCCCTCCCAGACCGTGAGGCTGTTATAAAACATCCGATCCAGGAGCCCGTTTTCTGCACAATAGGCGGCTCCTTCCAGTTTTGGTTTCATCTGCCAAGCGTCCACGCAAAAAGGCATATCGCTCACAGAAGTCACGAAATCAATATATCGTTCAAACTCTTTTCCACTATTCGCCACAACATCTGCCATTCCCGGAACTCCAGTATCCTCCCAGAGTCTGTCCTGCGTTTTGAGCAAGTCCCTTGCCCGTTTTTCATCAAAACCTTCTTTGCGCTTGCCTTCAAAGATTCTATCTCCCTTTTGAAATATAGATGAACACACTACCGTGGGATACTCTCCGGGCTTCCCTCCAAACGTTACACCTCCAACTTCACAGACTTTTTGTTCTCTGTCGAAGCTAAACATAACTCAATCTCCCTATGACCCCTTATAAGTTATTTTGCGAACGATGCCATCGGCTTGGATAAATTCTCTCTCTTTTCCATACTACCAAAACAGTCTACTTATTGTTCCATCATATCGCAAGATTTTTCATATTTTTTCTGATTTGCCAAGACCTCTTCTGAAGTGGCACTCCCCGCAATCTTTCCTTTGGCCTCCATCATATAATTTCTAGGCCGAACTTCGTGACACTTAAAAAAATAAATTTGTAATATCAACGGGTTGAAACTCATAAAATCAGAATATTGGCACTACCCTCACCTCACCCTCTGTAACTACCTGAATTTATCAGAGGCGAAATCCTGGAACAGCCTGTTTCACGGCTTTAGACATAAAATTCTCACGAAGTTCGGTCATGGCCGTATTTTTGGAGATGACTCCGGGCTTCACAGGCCCAGCCCATACTGTATGGCAGTGTCAACCATGGTTTTCAAGTTTTCAACTGTGGTTCCGGGCGGTACGCCACAACCGCTCATGAGTACAAAGCGACTTTTTCCACCCTTTCTCAGACAATCCAGGGTATCTTGAATCACCTGCTCTTTCGTTCCAAGTAGCAAAGAATTGATCGGATCGACATTTCCACCGAGCACAGCCTCAGGGACCATTGCCCTGGATTCTGCCAGGTCCATACATTGGTCCAGACTGAGGATTCTTGCTCCCGATTGGTCCATGAGGTTTAGTAAAAGACCTGTTTCGCCGCAGATATGCAATATACATGGCACGGTCAATGCGTTGGTGATCTTCTGGAGTCTGGGTAGGACAAATTCCCGGAACATTGACGGGGAAATCATTGAGGCCGATGCGCTTGGATCTGGAAGAAAAATAACATTCGCCCCATTTTCGATGAGCGCACGGCCAAATTCAAGAAGAAACTTGTTAATCCTATCCAGCAAGGCATGCAGGGCTTTCTTGTTCTTCATAATCATTCGCAGGATCAACCCGGGTTCAAAAATCCGGCAGGTTGTAGTAAAAGCACCCTCAAAAGCGGCAAGCACCGGAATATTCCCTCCGCTATATTTACTCAATGCCTGCACGACTTGGTGAATGCAGGCTAATCTCCCGTTCGCTCTTGGATCAGGAATGGGGAGGTCGTCAATGTCTGCGATGGAAGTTATGGACAAGGGGATGGGATCGGCGATTGGTCCTGTTTCTCTATAATGAACACTGCAGCCAAAGGCTTCCGGAACAAAAAGCGCATCGGCATAACAAAAAAAAGCGTCAAATCCAATTTCTTCCATGGCTCTGATCTGAGCCTCCGCAATTCGTCTGGGGTCTTGGGACATTTCGGAAAGAGGAACATCCGAAAAATTTATTGCCGACCAACCGGCAATCATTGGAATAATCGGGACTCGGTCTCTCGGTTCGCCTTTCAAGGCATCGTTGAAGCGCTCCATCGCTGAATAGGTCATGATTTTATTGCCTCCCACTTATATAGGTAATATAATAAGAAAATCCACGGCCGTGATAAAACATCAAACGGCACTATGCTTGAGTTTTTCAGCTTATTGTGGCTCATTTCTGAGCTGGAACCTCTCCAGTGGAGTAGGCAATTTCCAAAAAGACCCCGGATCAGGTAGCTTCTATCCAGATAAGACATGTAGTCAAGAAGCAATAAGTTCGAAAAAATTGATCACCCCGTGACAACTGCAGGCAGTAGCCAGCATACTTTGGCGCCCAAGACCCGAGCCTGCACGAAGATGGTCCAAGAGAATGAAAATATCTCTTGCCGGGTACCCGCCAACGCCTGGGGCCAATTGTCGGCTTCGGATGACTGTCGTATCAAAATCTTTATTGCCCCATTCAGCCAGAAAACGATGCATTATTCTCGGACGAGGAAGACCCGTATGAGTACAATAACCCTTGGGCTCTGGACAATTATCAGGGCACAAGAAATCGGCATTGCTGACAAAAACCTGTCCGATACCACCTAAGATACAGTTGGGAAGCGTTTTATGCCATCCGGGATCTATTTCGATGGGAGCCAGAAAAAAATCACGAGCCATTTTCTTGCGCACCCACTCATAGGCTAACTGAAACGGCACTGCCGGTACAACCCAGTCCTTGGTATCTCTGTGCAGATTTTCAACCAAACAATCTACACCATCTTGGATCATTGTAATATTGTTCAGCCCTTCAATTTTTTCTTTGTCCCTATCGACTATGATTATCTCCCTCTTTGCTCCTTGCCCCAGCGTCAATGCCGCTCTTCGCCCAAATTTTCCTGCGCCGATGATCCAGATCCTTTTCATTTCAGGCAAACCTCTCTCAAATGGCTAGCCCGCTTTTCTCATCCCGCGATACGCGGGACTGTGGCGGCGGATAGCCCCATGTCTCCTGCGTTGCGCTAGAGAAAGGACTTTGACGTACTGCAAGTACGCCTTCATCCATTTTTCTTCGCGCACTCCCGATAGCGGAATTTCGCAAGCTCAACTTGCTATCCACGGGCCTTTCCACCGCCTCGCTGCGAAGGCCCATGAGAAAAGCGGGCTAAGAAGTTACGTGTTTATGAACCCGAATGAATTTTTTTAAAGATATGGTTGGATATTTCAATCACTTTTTCCGTTTCCATAACAGGTACCTGCTGTATCAAACGATGTACCTCCTCTTCGCTTCTATTGATACTTTGTGCAATCATGGCAGGTGAAATCTCTTCTTCCGGGATACCCGTCCCGCAAACGACTACTGAACCCATGAACTCACCATCTGAAAATACGGGTATCAAGCATTTCGACATGTTTGCCTCGCAGGAAACCAGTACCGGTTTCTGTGTTTCTCTTGCCTTCCCTGCCATAAATTTTTGCGTTTTCGCGCATATCCCAATCAACGAGTCTTTGTTCGCTCGAATCGCCTTACAAAGTTCGTGTCTCTCTCCACTTTCCTGAAGAACGAAGCTATGGGGGTCCACAAGGGCCGTCGGCATACCGAGCCCCTCCCTCAGTTCATCCAAAATCTCTTGCCATTGATCCTCGTCCATAATATCATACAGGTTCATTTTTTCCTCCTTTTGGTTTGTTTTCACCTGGATTTGGATGCTATATCCAGGAGACCAGGGATACTGTGTCAATAGGAAAGAATTAGCCTTTTCCCTTCTCTGCCTCCCGTTTCCTGGCCTCTCTCAGGTCGTCCAGATACAGCTTGATGACAGGACTCATTTCCGGGGGATGCCAATCCGTTTTTTTCGGTTCTTCAGGCCATGTGAAAGGCAAATGGTGGATTTCCCCGGGATCCTTGGCCTTCACCAGGACCGAAAGAGCCTCCAGTAACACATCCTTCTGCCCTCGCTGATCCCCCACCTGTCCTAGGAGCCTCCCGTAAGGATACTCTATGGCAGCTGAGCGCGGAATGCCGATAGCCCTATGAAAATTGTGGTTGGGGGTGAGAACAACGGTGGAAAAACCGGCTTCCTCCAGGAACCTCGCGGCCAGTCCTACGGACTGGCAGCAGAAGGGTCAGGCGGGCGTAAGCAGTACAGCTTCCACCATCTCGTCCTTCATTTTCTTCGACATGGGTTCAATGGCTTCAGTAAGAAAATCCGTACATTCCCATTGAAATCCATAGTAAGAATACGCAGTGTCCGCCAGGCGACCGATGACCTTCTCCTCCTCGAGCTCCTCCATCCGCCTCAATGGAAGTATGACATTGATATCCTGTTTGATGTAGTCGGTATTGATGTGAAGATGATTGACATCAATTTCTTTCTCTCCTGTTTTCCTGGGTATCTCCCGAAAAGAGCGGTCACCCCAGAGGGGTTCCCTCTTTTCCCGTTCCGTGTCGAATGGTGGGTCCGATTTTAGATTGATCCCGGCGCTCGTCACCAGTGCGACGGTTGCCGAACTCAATGGTTTGGCCAGGGGTGACCAAGGAATGGAACCGCTGAAATCATCTTCCGGAATAAAGGTGCGGACCCAGGCGGCAAGGCTTGGGGGAAGAAACCGGTAACCATCCACTCTTTTTTCCATGTTTTCCATTGACCCCTCCTCTTTTGCGACGATCACAGCCCTAATTCCCGGGACAAAACAATCCTCATTACCTCTGAAGTGCCTTCCACAATTTGAAGCACTTTGGCCGCCTTGTAATACCGGGAGACCGGGTACTCTGCCATGTAACCGTACCCCCCATGTATCTGAACCGCATCAGAGGCGGCCTTCTCGGCCATCTCAGAGGCAAACAGCTTTGCCGTAGCGGCTTCAAAGGTATGCTTTCGTCCTTGGTCTTTCAGCCACGCGGCCTTCAAATACTGATTTCTGGCCAGTTCAATGGCCACGGACAGATCGGCCAACTTGAACTGGACGGCCTGAAAGCTCCCGATGGGTTTCCCGAATTGTACTCGCTCTTTGGCATATTGGAGCGACTCATCCAGACAGGCCTGTGCAACACCCACCGACATGGCAGCGATGCTTATCCGGCCCGTCTGAAGCACTGCAAGGTGCTGGGCGAACCCCTTGGCCGGATCACCCAGCAGATTGTCCCGGGGTATTCGGCAATCATCAAAGATGACTTCATGGGTAGCCGACCCATGCCAGCCCAACTTCTCATATCTCTTCCCTAGGAAAAACCCCGGAGAGTCTTTTGGCACGATAAATGTGGAGATGCGCCCTCGCCCCTTTTTGGCCTTTTTCGTCACCGCCGCGATGACAATGATGCTGGCGTTATCCAACCCGATATTGGTGATAAATTGCTTGCTGCCGTTAATGACCCATCCCTCGGCTTCTGCACGAGCAGATGTCCGCACTGAACCAGCATCGGAACCCGCATCCGGCTCGGTCAGGCCAAAGGCGCCGATCTTTTCACCCCTGGCTATGGGGATGAGCCACTTTTTTTTTTGCTCTTCCGTTCCGAACACATCCAGTTCCTGGGCCACAACGCTTGTGGTCACGTCTAGAAGCGCACCGAAGGTGACATCCCCCCGAGATACCTCCTCAATGCACAGGTGCATGCCCACCCAGTCCCCGCCGCTGCCGCCATATTCCTCTTCAATGGGGATGCCCATCATCCCCAGTTCGGCCATTTGTGCGATAACATCGTATGCATATTCCCCGGTGCGCTCGATCTCCTCTGCCCGGGGAGCGATCACCTGCCGGCTGAAATCCCGGCACATATCACGGATCATCCCGTGTTCTTCTTTTAAGTCGAAGTCCAAACCAGTTCTCCTTTTCTCTTCCGGTTCTTCGGGACAATGGCCACATGGTATTGGCAATATCAGCGAACACGCAAAAAAACTTTGACAATCACGGGGGCCTTCTTCCCCACTGGGCTTTTCTGGATGAGATGCGGGGATTGCATGCCCTGCAATATGGCCTTTTTGCAGGGAAGCCGCAAGGGAGCGGGACATCCGAGCGGCGCTCGTCGATAAAAAAGCCCCGTGCTCCGTCCGGCCGGAGCATAGGGCAAAGTCATTCCCATTCCACTCAGGCGCGATTCCGGGTCAGTTCGTCTCCAATTTCCATGAACCACTCCACTTTTTCGGGCGGCGCGACCCCGGGCACCTCGCAACCGGAGGCCAGGATATAGCCACTGTCTCCGGGCGCCACGCTAAGACAGTTTTCCATGGCCTGCCGCATCTGTTCCTTGCTGCCGGAAAAAAAGAGATTGGTGTTGACGTTTCCGATGAGGACCGCCTTCCCCCGGGTGACCTCAACCGCCCTGGCCAGGTCCGCCGGCGCATCAATGCTGATGTTGGTGACGCCGGTCTTCACCATATCTTCCAGGATGGGGTCCGTGTAGCCACAGATATGAAGTCCGAGCCCTGCTTTCTTTTCCTTGAAATGGTTCACAATCCGCTTGTGGTGGGGAAAGATGAATTCACGATACATCTTGGGAGAGATGAGGCTGCACGAGGCCGGGGCCTCGGAGTAGCTGAGACCCACCTTGAGGGGCTGGATGGCCTCCATAAATGCAATGGAAACCTGGGAACACAAATCCATGAGTTCATGGACATAGTCAGGATCTTTTATGGCATCCCGGATCAACTCATTTGCGCCCCGAAGTCCGATGGCGGTGGTCCAGGGGCCGCCTACCACGGCGGAAACAATGGCATCGGTAATGACCTTCTTCGTCTCCGCGAGAATCTCGAGATAAGCAGGCATGCGGCCGTCTTTCGTGGGATCGGGTACCTGCAGACTGCTGAGCTTCCCCTTGTCCTCCAGGACGTATTTGGTGGAGATGCACATGCTGTCTTCAGGAAACCGGAGTTCATTACCCATGGCCTCCACGTCCATGAGAAGGTCGCCCTGCATCACAACGATATCAGGTTTGTACCGCTCATAGGCCGCCACCTGGGCCTTTACAAATACCTTGGGATTCTGCAAGAATTCACGGATGGAGGCCCCGACAAGCTGGGCATTGCACTGGCCCATGATGGGATAGACCGGAATCCTGTCAATGGGGATCTCCTGGTCGGTGAATGTCTTCTTAAAGGCCGCCGAAACACGGTTTTTTCCCGTATATGTCTCCATTTGGCATTCTCCTCATTATCTCCCGGGGCATGAACGCCCCGCCCGAGAGAAAAAAATTATCCGGTCCCGGGATTCCTGCAATCACCCGCGGTTTTTTATTTGTCGCTCTTTTCTTTTATGTTCAGGGTCCGCTTGACAATCTCCTTCGGATGATCATAGTCGATGACCCGTTGCAGCATGATCTTCTGTGCCATCACCGGCCCAGCTCCG
>Ga0307441_1000694_pt1 | contig 11868 bp, 12 predicted proteins | sample SalMarWE160420MG_FD_202149 | JGI IMG/M metagenome (GOLD analysis project Ga0307441, IMG submission 202149) | Salt marsh sediment microbial communities from the Plum Island Ecosystem LTER, Massachusetts, United States - WE1604-20 | ecosystem: Environmental > Aquatic > Marine > Intertidal zone >... | reverse complement strand
GACGTTCCACGGCCGGACGTTGCCGGCCGGCGGCGCGCTACTCGCTGGCTTCGTCGAGGAACTGCTGCAACCGGCCTACGTGCACGGTGATGGGCGCCCGCCGGCGGCGCACGGCGCCGTACTCGAGAAGCCGCGCCAGGCAGTGGCTGACGGTCTCGCGGGTGGCCCCGATCATCTTCGCGAGGTCCTGCTGGGTGAGGTTGAGGTCGATCACGGTGCCGCGGTCGCCGTTGACGCCGAAGTCGTTGGCGAGCCGGAGCAGCAGGTTGGCGAGCCGGCCGGGAGCGTCGAAGGCGCCCACCTCGGCCTGCCACTGCTGCGCCTGCCAGAGTCGGGTGCTCATGACCTGGATGAACTTCATGGCGATCTTCGGGTACTGCGCGAGGAGCCGCTGGAAGTCCTCTTCGGGCATGACGATCAGGGTTGTGTCCACCACCGCCTCGGCCTGGTTGGGCCGCCGCTCGCTCTCGAGCAGCAGCAGCTCACCGAAGATGTCGTACTGCCCCAGGAGACCCAGGATCATCTCCTTGCCGTTCGGGAAGTACATGGAGATCTTCACCATGCCGTCGCGGATGAAGTACAGCGCGTCCGCGGGGTCCTCCATGTGGTAGATGATCTCGCCTGCCGCGAAGCGCTTGTACGGGGTGATGCGGGAGAGCTGCTCCAACTCGTCCGCCGACAGGTCCTCGAACAGCTGGGTGTTCTTCAGGTGCCACACCAGACTCGGATATTCATGCATTGACCGCAGTCTACACGACCCATGGCACGGGGTAAAGCGCGGGCGCGCCGTGTGGGGCGGCACTCACGGCATCCAGTGAGGATCCGAACGGCCGGGGCGCCCGCTATGCATGCGCGCCGGGCACCCGCAGCGGTGACCGGGTCGCGCGACCGAAGCCCGTCCACGACGCACGTCTCACATAGCGATAGGCGCCAGCAGGTAGGCTTCCAGCAACGCAGCGGTGCCCGCGATCGCCCGGCGATGCGTGCGCTCGAAGCTGTGCGAGGCGTCCACGCCCGGTCCGATGAGCGCTGCGCGATGGTTGCCCCCGGCGCGCCATGCCGCGGTGGCGTCCGAGGAGTAGTAGGGGAAGATGTCCACCTCGAGAGGAATGCCGTGCTGGCGCGCCAGCGCGCGCAGCCGCCGGTTCATGCCGGGGTCGTACGGACCGCCGGAGTCCTTCACGCACAGGCTGACGTCGTACTCGCTGCTGGTCTGCCCCTCCCCGACCGCCGCCATGTCCACGCACAGCAGCTCCACGACCTCCTCAGGGATGCCCGTGGCGGCGCCGTGACCGACCTCCTCGTAGTTGGAGACGAAGAAGTGCGCGTCGCCGTGCGGCGCTCGCCCGGCCGACACCAGGGCCCGCGTGACGGCCAACGACACCGCCACGGCGGCCTTGTCGTCGATGTGTCTGCCCTTCACGAACCCCGTCTCGGTGGCGACCGGGCGGCTGTCGAACGACACCACGTCGCCCACCTCGACACCCAGCGCGCGCACGTCGTCCGCGTCGTGCACCTCGGCGTCGAGCCTGACCTCCATGACGGCGGCGTCGCGCTTCAGCTCGTGAAGCGCCCGGCCGTGGACGTGGGACGACTGCTTGGTGTTCACCACCGTGCCCGCCAGGCTGGTGCCGGTCTCGGTGTGCACCTCGCAATCGGCGCCCTCGATCGTCGCCCAGTCGAAGCCACCGATCGGGCTCAGCTTCAGCCGTCCGCTCGCCTTGACCTCCTTGACCATGGCGCCCAGGGTGTCGATGTGCGAGGACACGGCGCGCGGCTCGCCGCCGTCCCCCGGCAGCGTCCACAGCAGCGCGCCCTTGGGCGTGCGCCGCGACGACACGCCCAGCACCGCCAGCTCCGCCTCGACCACGGCCAGCGCACGCTCCGTGAAACCCGTGGGCGAGGGGGTGGCCAGCAGCTCGAGCAGGATGCGGACGGCATCGTCGATGTCCACGGCTGGAAGGCTCATGCCAATCATGGTACGCCCGCTCCGGCAGCCTCCCCAGCGACCGGAGCTCAGCGCTCCTCGGCGGACACCTGCGCCTCGCTTCCGAGCGCGCGCCAGTCGTCCACGCTTCCCGCCTCCTGATACCAGGGGAGCCCGCGCAGGTAGGCAGAGCGCGCGATCATGTAACCCGATAACGGCGCGGTCAGGAAGAAGAAGGCGGCGATGAGCAGCACCCGTGGCGTGCCGTCGACCGGGAAGAAGGCGATGGCCGCCCCGGCAAAGATGCCCAGGCCGCCGAGCGTCACCAGCTTGGTCGCGGCGTGCAGCCGCGTGTAGACGTCGGGGAAGCGGACCAGCCCCACCGCGGCGGCGAGCAGGAACACGCACCCCAGAAGCACCAGCGCCTGCGCCAACGGGTGGCCGTCCAGAGCGGACGCCGCTCGGTCGGCTGTCGCCGCCTGCGCGACTGCACCCAGGGCCGCCGCCGCCGAGGCCGCCGCCGGCGCTGCGACGGCGCGCAGCACGCTTCGCCGCCACCGGCTCATCGCATCACCCGCCCGCGCAGCAGGTAGCGCGCCAGCGCCACCGTGCTCAGGAAGCCGAGGATCGAGATGATGAGCGACGCGTCCAGCAGCGGCGTGAAGCCCGTCCGCAAGGCGGCGACCACCACCATCACGGCAAGGTTCACGGTGAGGAAGTCGAACGCGGTCACGCGATCGCCCCAGGTCGGACCGCGCAGCACGCGGTAGGTGGCCAGCACCCCCGAGACGGTCAGGCTGACGATGGCGATGTCGATCACCACGACGGGCCTCCCCTCGAGACGCCTTGGGCGCGGATCACGACATGAACTCCAGGATCAACGCCTCGATCCGCTGCACGCTCGCGCGCGAGCGCTCGGGATCGGGCTGCAAGATGGCGTGGGCGTAGAGCTGAGCGCGGTCCTCCGACACGCCCATCGCCACCGTGCCCGGGAGCAGCGTGATGGCCGCCGACAGAAGCGAGACGGCGGCGTCGGTCCGCACCCGCAACGGCACGGCGATGATGTGCGGGTGATAGCGCGGCCGCGGCCGGAACGCCAGCAACGCCACCAGCACGTTGGCGGTGATGAGCTCCAGGCTGAAGCGCAGGGCGAAGCGCACGAACCCGGCCAGGCGACGCGGGAAGGAGCGCTCGCCGTCACGCGCCACGACCGACAGCAGCAGCACCCCGAGCAGAGCGCCCACCACCAGGTTCAGGACCGTGAGCCTCCCCATCAGGAAGCTCCACATGAGGGCCATTCCCAGCACGGCGAGCAGCGAACCCATGGCTCAGTGTGCCCCTTCCCTGGGCGGCGCGTTCGGGACGAGCACCGCCGCGCGGTAGGCGGCGTTGCCCTCGAGCTGACTGCTGATGCGGCCGCAGGCGGCGTAGAGCGGCCCCGCGAAGGCCGCAACCGACAGCAGCAGCACCGTGGCCGCCACCGTGACACCGCTCATGAAGCGCGGAATGGCCACGTGGTGCACGGCGTCGGACTCGCCCCAGAAGAACTCCCGCCACACCCGCATGGCGGCGTAGAGCAGCAACAGGCCCGTCACCACGGCGGCCGTGGCCACGGCCGTGCGCAACCCACCCCCCGCTCCCAGCATGGCGCGCAGCAACGCGTACTTGGCGATGAAGCCGCTGGTCGGGGGCAGCCCGGTGAGCGCCAGCGCGGCCGTGAAGTAGCCCGCGCCCAGCCACGGGTACAGCCCCAGGTGGCCGCCCTTGCGGTAGCCGGGCCCCGCCACGCGCTCGGCCAGCGCCGCCACCAGGAACAGCACGAAGATCACCGCCATCGAGTTGACCAGGTAGTAGAGCGCCGCCGTCATGCCGTCTCGCGTCCCCATGAACGCCCCCGCCACCAGGTAGCCGATGCTGGCGACGTTGGCGAACGCCATGGCGTGCCGCCAGCGCCGGCGGGCGATGGCGCCGAGGGCGCCGACCAGCATGGTGAGGCCGGCCAGCGCGAAGAGCGTCAGCGCCACGGCATGCTCTCCCGGGAACATCAGCGTGAAGCTGCGCAGCAGGGCGTACACACCCACCTTCGTGAGCACGGCTGCGAAGAACGCGCTGACGGCGGCCGGCGGGACGGGGTAGGCGTTGGGAAGCCAGAAGCCGAGCGGGAACACGGCGGCCTTGGTGGCGAACACCAGCGCCAGCAGCCCGGCCAGCACCGTGACGCGCACGTCGCCGCCGTGTGCCGCGATGCGCCCGGCGATGTCGGCCATGTTGAGGCTGCCCACCAGCCCGTACACCATGCCGGCGGTGACGACGAACACCGACGAGGCAACGAGGTTGATCACCACGTACTTGAAGCCCTCCCGCAGCTGCGGCAGCTCGCCGCCCAGCAGCAGCAGGCCGTAGGAGGCCACGAGCATCACCTCGAAGGCGACGAAGAGGTTGAACAGGTCGCCCGTGAGGAAGCTCATGTTCACGCCCATGAACAAGAACTGCAGCAGGGCCTGGGCGCCGAACGCCTCCCGGGCGCGGTTGAGCAGGGAACCGGCGCCGCGCACCGGGGCGTGCCGCAGGCTCGAGCCCGCGAACAGGACGGTCAACAGCGCCAGCACGTTGCTCGTCCCCAGCAGCAGTCCCGTCAAGCCGTCGGCGACCAGCGTGATGCCGAACGGCGCCGCCCAGGCAGCCATCTGCGCCGTGAGGATCTCGCCGTGCAGCGTGCGCAGCGCGATGTCGAGCGAGGCCGCCAGCGTCAACGCCGACACCGCCGACGCCACCAGCCGCCGTGCGCCGCTGCGCCGCACCAGCAGCAGGACCGAGCCGCCGAGCAGCGGCAGCAACACCGGCAGGGTCAGCACGTTCACGCTTCGCCCTCGGGCTCGACGTCGGCGGCGGTGCCGATCTCGGGCGACACCGACGGGTGCTCGGGATCCGCGTAGACGACCGGCGGCCGCACCGGGTCGGGGCGGTCGGCCAGCTCTTGCACGTGGTCGGTCCCCGTCACCTGGTAGGCGCGCAATGCGAGCACGAGAAGCAGGGCGGTGGTCGCGAAACTGATGACGATGGCCGTGAGGATGAGCGCCTGTGGCAGTGGATCGTTGTACGGCCCCGGCAGCTGCAGCAGCGGCGGCGCGTCGCGCCGCTCGCCCTCGCCGGCGAGCAGGATGGCGATGTTCACGCCATAGGAGATGAGCGAGACGCCCAGGATCAGCCGGATGAGCGCCCGCGACAGCACCAGGTACACGCCGGCACCGATCAAGACGGCCGCCAACAGCGGGAGCAGCAGCTCCATCAGCGCCCTCCCTCGTCGGGCGGGCGCTCGGCCGCCGGCGCCTTGTGCGCGGCGTCGGTTCGGCGCGGCGCACTCGGCTCGCGCAGCTCGGACAGGCCGCCCTCCTCCGCCAGCACATCGATGATGGTGACGGTGGCGCCCACCACCACCAGGAACACGCCGAGGTCGAAGAGCGAGGCGCTCGTCCAGGCGACGCTGCCGATACCGCCCAGATGCACGTGCCCGTGCGCGCTGGTCAGGAAGGGTCGACCCACCAGCATGGGCGCCACGCCGGTGGCCAGCGCCACCAGCAGCCCCAGCGGCATCAGTACCTCGCTGCGGATCCGGAGCAGGCCGCGGCGGCGTGCCATGCGCACCAGCAGTGCCGCCGCCGCCACGATCAGGCCCGCGATGAAGCCGCCTCCGGGAGCGTTGTGGCCGCGCAGGAAGAAGTGGAAGCCCAGCGCCAGCAGCGCGAACACGATCGGCGTGACGAGCGTGCGGAAGAAGACGTCCGGGCCCTTGCTCACGGTCGCTCCTCCTCCCCCGCGGACAGCCCGGGCCGCCCCTCCGCGGGCGGCTCCGGCTCGGACCGCTGCTGCGCCTGCAAGCGCAGCAGTGCGAGCACGCTCAGAGCCGCGACGGCGAGGACGGTGATCTCGCCCAAGGTGTCGTAGCCTCGGAAGTCGACGAGGATGGTGTTGACCACGTTGGTGCCGCCGGCCAGTGCCGCACTGAAGCGCAGGAAGAACGGCGCGATGCGCGGCGCGATCGGCTGCTGGACCGCCAGCAGCGCGCTGAACACGGTGGCCGCCACGCCTGCCGCGATGGCGCCGTCGAGGACGGCGAGCGCCCCCGGCCGGGTGTAGCGGCGCATGGCCGGAAGGAAGCGGAACACCGACAGGAACAGGATGACCGTCACCGTGTCGACGAGCAGTTGCGTGAGCGCGAGGTCGGGAGCGTGTAGCAGCACGAAGATGAGCGTGGACGCCACACCCGCCAGGCCGAGGTAGATGAGCGCGGAGAGCCGAGAGCGCGTGAGCAGGGTGCCGCCGATGCCGGCCGCCACCAGCCCGGTGGCGAGCGCCATGTCGACGGGAACCGGCGACAGCTTCGGCAGCAGCACGGGGTAGCCGCACACCGCCCCGGCCACCGCCACTCCCACGAACAGCACCCGCAGGTGGGTGGCGAACGACGCTCCCTGGGTACGCCGGGTGACCACGCCGGCCACGCGCTCGAGCCCCGACAGCAAGCCGTAGTACACGGTGTTCGCGTTCCAGCGCGGAGTCAGCGCCTCCTGCAGGGCGGCGAAGCGGTCGCGCACGAGATGCAACCCCAACCCGGCCAGCCAGGTGAGCAGCGAGAGCGCCAGCGTGAGCGAAACGCCGTGCCACAGCGCCAGCGGCTCCGCGTGGAAGCCGAGGCTGGTCGACGCAAGGTCGGTCAAGGGCGTCGCCAGCGTCGCCTGCGGCGGCGCGACGCCGAACAGCACCGTCGCCGCCGACAGCGGAAGCACGGGCAGCCAGAATGCGGCACGCGGTCGGTGCAGCTCCGGAGCCTCGGCCCGGAAGGGACCGAAGAACACCGTCAGGAAGCGCAGGCTGTAGGCGACCGTCATGATGCTGCCGGCAACGGCGATGGTCGCGGCCAGGGCGCCCTCGTGCCGCATCGCGTCGTAGAACATCTCCTTGGACACGAACCCCCCGAAGGGCGGGATGCCCGCCATGGAGAGGGCGGCCGGCACGGCCAGTGCCGCGGTGACCGGAAGCCGGCGCCCGAGACCGCGTAGCCGGCGGATGTCGCGGCTGCCCGTGGCGTGGTCGACGATCCCGACGACCAGGAACAAGGCGGCCTTGAACGCCGCGTGGTTGATCAGGTGGGCGGTGGCGCCGTGGGCGTGGCCGGAGGCGTACATGGCGGTGAGGATGCCCAGTTGCGAGACGGTGGAGTAGGCAAGCAACGCCTTCAGGTCGGTCTGCCTGAGCGCCAGGTACGACCCCCAGAACATCGTCAGCAGCCCCAGGAACATCGCCACCTGAGCGCTCGCCGTGCCGGTCAGCAGGAACGCGAACTTGGCGAGGAGGAACACGCCTGCCTTGACCATGGTGGCGGAGTGCAAGAAGGCGGAGACGGGCGTGGGCGCTTCCATGGCAGTCGGGAGCCACAGATGGAAGGGCAGCTGCGCCGATTTGGTGAAGGCCGCCACCAGCACCAGCACCAGCGCGGGCGCGAAGACCGGGCTGGAACGCAGCGCCGCCAGGTCGAGCCCGGAAAGGGTGGCACTGTGCCCGCCGATGCCGATGAGCACGACCGCAACCAGCAGCGCCAGCCCGCCCACGGCGGTCACGAGCAGCGCCTTGACCGCCCCGTCCCGTGACGCCGCCCGGCTGTCCCAGAAGCCGATGAGCAGGAACGAGGCGATCGAGGTGAGCTCCCAGAAGGCGAACAGCGCCAGCAGGTCGTCGGACAGCACCAGGCCGAGCATGGCGCCCCCGAAGGTCAGCAGATAGCCGTAGAAGCGCCCGTGCCGCTCGCCGCGTCCGAGATAGGCGGCCGCGTAGAGGGTGATGAGCACGCCGATGACCGCGACCAGGAGCGCGAACAGCAGCGAGAAGCCGTCGGCGCGCAGGGTGAGGTCGAGACCCAGCTCGGGTACCCAGGCCAGACTTGTCGTCACCGGCCGGCCCAGCTGCGCCGGGTGGACGTACCTGACCAGCGCGAGCGCCGGCACGAACGCGAGCCACAGCAGGTAGCCGCTCCGCGCGCGCAGCCGGGGCCCCAGCGCGGGCGCCACCACGGCCGCCGCGAACGGCGTGAACACCGCCAGCGGCAAGAGCAGCGCGGCGCTCACGGCGCGGCGCGGCCTCGCGGGCCGCCTGGGTCACGGGAGGCGCGCACCCGGCGCGCGTCTCTCGCCATGGGATCTACTGCGTCGTGCCGCCGCCGGGCGGAGTGGTCGCGCCCGCGGCGCCGGTGGAGCCGGCGCCGCTCGCACGCAGCGCGTCGGACAGCGTCAGCAGTCGCACGTAGCTGGCGACGTCGGTGTAGTTGCCCACCTTCAGGTCGTCAACGAACACGGTGGGCGTGCCGCTGATGTGCAGGTCGGTTGCCGCGGCGCGCAGGCCGGCTTCGATCTTGCTCTTGTAGGTGCCGTTGCGGATGCACGCCGCCACCCCGTCGACCTTCAGGCCCGCCTTCGCTGCGAGGCTCACCAAGGCGTCCACCGGGTCGGAGAGCTGCACCCAGCTCGCCTGGTTGGCGAACAGCGCGTCGTGATAGGTCCAGAATGCGGCGGGATCGTTCGCGGCGATCACGCACTCGGCGGCCTCCGACGCCGCCATGGCGTTGGGATGGATGCTGGTCAGCGGGAAGTCGTGGTACTCGAAGCGGATGTCGCCCTTGGAGATCAACTGAGCCTTCAGCTTGGGCATCACGGTGTCGGCGAAGCGCGCGCAGTAGGGGCACTCGAAGTCCGAGAACACGCGGATGACGTGCTTGGCGTCGGCCGGTCCGAAGCTGTGCGTCGCCGGCGGGAACTTGGACGGGTCGACCGTCTGCGGCTGCAGCGTGAAGCTCAAATGGTAGGGCGCCTCGCCCGTCACGGTGAGGTGCAACACGTACTCCTCGACGCCCACGGCACTCGGCCCCTTGCCAGCGAGACTGGCGGCCTGGCTGCGGAAGAACTGCGCCGCCGGGCCGGCAATCCCCTGTCCATAGCCGGTCGCCGCCCCGATAAGGTCGGAGACGAAGCGCACGTTGGCGTCGTTCAGGGTGCCCTCACCGCTCACCGCGATGGCGATGTCCTTGGCGCTGGCGATCTGGAAATGGAACCCCGAGCCGGCGGTGAAGCCGCCGTTGGCCGGGGCCGGCTGGTAGCTCGCCAGAGCACTCATGATGGTGGACGGCGCCTCGCCGATCGAGGCGAACGCCGCCGGCAGCAGTGCGGCCAGCGTCACCAGCAAGGAGGGCAGCAACATGCGCCGGCCGAAGTCGCGTCGTGCGTTCATCACGTTGTCTCCTTTGCGCCCCCGCCCGCCGTCAACGGCAGCCGGCGGGCCTGGGTCGCCTCGAGTAGGGTGCGCGCGTCCAGTCGCAACATCACGTCGTCGCTGCCGCCCCCGCCGTACACGACACCCGCCAGCGGCACGCTCACGCTATCGACGAAGGTGTCGAGCGGGCGTCGGTGGCCGAAGGGAGGCATGGCTCCGACGGCATATCCGGTGGCTGCGAGCGCCGCCTCGGGCGACGCCAGCGCCACGGTGCGGCGCGGCAGCTCGAGGGCCCGAGCCAACGCACCCACACGCACCCGCGCCAGGCCGGCCGCGATCACCAGCAGCGGCTCGCCGGCCGCCTCGAACAGCAGGCTCTTGAGGATGGCCTCCGGCCCCACCCCGAGCGCACGCGCCGCATCCGGCACGGTGGGCGTGGGCACACCGGGACGCACCAACTGCGCGGGCAGGCCACTGGAGGCCAGGTACGCGGCGAGATCGCGGTCGCTCCAGGCGATCGGCGCTGGCATGACGACAGTCTAGACCGGGCTTCGGGACGCCTCAAGGACCGGACGTCCCGACAGGGCCGTGCCCGACGTCAGCTCAGGCCGTACAGCTCCCCGTACTTGGCCTTCAGGTAGCGCAGGTAGGGGCCGGCGTCCAACCCGCTTCCGGTGGCGCGCTCGAGGAGTTCCTCGGGCAGGTAGCGCGCGCCGTGCCGATGCACGTTCTCGCGCAGCCAGCGCAGCAGCGTGCCGAAGCGCCCGGCGCGGATGTCGGCCGGGATGTGCGGGTGCGCCGCCACGGCCGCGTCGAACAGCTGCACGCTGATGAGGTTGCCGAGGCTGTAGGTCGGGAAGTAGCCGATCAGGCCGATCGACCAGTGCACGTCCTGCAACACCCCGGCGGCGTCATCGGGCGGCGTGATGCCGAACATCTCCTGCATGCCATGATTCCATGCCTCGGGCAGGTCGGCCACCGACAGCGAGCCGTCGAGAAGCGCAAGCTCCAGCTCGAAACGGAGAATGATGTGCAGGTTGTAGGTGACCTCGTCGGCCTCGACCCGGATGAAGCTCGGCTGAACCCGGTTGATGGCAGCGTAGAAGGGGTCCAGCGCCACCGTTCCGAGCTGCTCGGGGAAGGTGCGCTGTAGCCGTGGGAACGCTCCCTCCCAGAAGGCGCGGCTGCGACCGACGAGGTTCTCCCACAGGCGTGACTGCGACTCGTGTACGCCCAGGCTGGCGGTGTCCTCCAAGGGCGTGCGGTAGTACTCGTCGGCGACGCCCTGCTCGTAGAGACCGTGCCCGGCCTCGTGCATGGTCCCGAACAGGGCCGTGTTGAGGTAGTGGCGCTGGTAGCGGGTGGTGATGCGCACGTCATACTTGCTCAAGGAGGTCGCGAACGGGTGCACGGTGCGGTCCAGGCGCCCGTGCTCGAGGTCGTACCCGAACGCCGTGACGGTGTCGAGGGCGAAGCGCTCCTGCGCGGCCTCGTCGAAGGACTGACGCAGCAAGGCATCGTCGATCTGACTGCCGGCGTCGCGGATCTCCGCCACCAGCGTGGTCAGTTCGCGACGCAGCGGGACGAACACGTCGCGCACGCGCGCGGCTGTGGAGCCGGGCTCGTGCAGGTCGTGCAGGGCGTCGTAGGGATGGTCCTGGTAGCCGAGCACCTCGGCTTCCTCGCGCTTGAGCTCGAACATGCGCGCCAGCTCCGGCGCGAAGCTCGTGAAGTCGCTCTCCTGACGCGCGCGCGCCCACACCGAGCGCGCACGCGCACCGTGCATGCTCAGCGCCTCGACCAGCGATGCCGGCAGCTTCGAGGCGTGGTCGACCGCCCGGCGTGCCTGGCGGACGGTCGCCGCCTCGACGCTGTCCTCGGGCAGGCCGGCGTCCTCGAGCCGCGCGACCAGCTCGGCCAGTGCGGGGTCGGCAAGGCGCTCGTGGATGACCGTCGCCAGCGTCGCCATCTGGCGGCCGCGCGCCTCCGCGGCCCCGTCGGGCATGTAGGTGTTCTCGTCCCAGGAAAGCACGGCCATCGTCTGGGACAGATCGCTCGTCACCGCCATGTGATCGAGCAGTGCACGGAACGCGGTCTCGTTGTCAGGCATCGACGCCCCCTTCGCGGCGCCAGTGTACCGTCGCTGCCGCAGCCACCGGCTCGGCTCGCCGTGCCGTGCGGTGCCGTGACGTGCCGTGCCGCCACCTTCCGGAACGGTGGCCTCCGTCATCTCCCCGCGATGGTCTTCGGCCACGGTCGAGAGTTGGCGTCGTGAACGGGCTAAATGGCCCCCGGGGCCCATGCTATCGTGAGCGCATGGACATCGACGTCTCCGACGTCGCCCGCGCCATCGTGGCCAAGGAGCGCGCGCTGCTCGCCGACCTGCAGTCGCTGCTGGCGCGCCTCGAGGCCGAGCGCGCCCACCTCGACGATCTGCGCAACGCCATGCGCGATCTCGACGGCATCTTCATGCTGGTGGTGTGCGGCGAGTTCAACGCCGGCAAGTCGTCGCTGCTCAACGCCCTCGTCGGCGAGGCGGTGATGCCCGAGGGCGTCACCCCCACCACCGACCGCATCACGGTGGTCACCTACGCGGACGCGCCCAGCGAGAGCGAGGAGGCACCGGCGCTGGTGCGGCGCAGCTTCCCGGCCCCGCTGCTCCGCGACCTGGCGCTGGTCGACAC
>Ga0307441_1000691_pt1 | contig 11884 bp, 11 predicted proteins | sample SalMarWE160420MG_FD_202149 | JGI IMG/M metagenome (GOLD analysis project Ga0307441, IMG submission 202149) | Salt marsh sediment microbial communities from the Plum Island Ecosystem LTER, Massachusetts, United States - WE1604-20 | ecosystem: Environmental > Aquatic > Marine > Intertidal zone >... | reverse complement strand
GATTCCCTCAGAGACCACAATCACTTTTGCTTTTGTATCCGAACCAGAAAGCAAATCCTCCAGGAAACCCTCCAACCCTAAACCATTAACCAGGATCAAATCAGCCTCTGTGACCGCCACCATATCCTTCGGAGATGGCTGGTAGGAATGGGGGTTCTGACCCGGCGTCAGCAATCCAGAAATATCTACCTTTTCGCCAGCGACGCTATTCACCACATCAGCAATGAAGGTTGTGGTGACCACAATCTGGACCTTTTGCTCCTCAAGGGATTGGTATCCCTCAGCTGCCCTTCCGCAGGCTGAAACCGACAATACAACAAGAAATAAAATAAGACTGTAAGTTCCTCTCCCAATTCCCTTCATATACTAAAGTCCTTCAGCTTCTATTGTGAGCATTGGCTGCAGATTCCAAATAACTGCAGCCAGTGTTCATCCACTTTATAACCGGTATGTTTCTCTATCCTACTGATGTAGTCTGTAATCTCTTCATTACCTTCAATGACACGCATCTGGCCGCATTTTTTGCATAGCAGCAAATGTTTATGACCATCCACGGTCGGCCAGATCCCATGGCAGCCGCCCGGCTGGTGAATTTGTTGGATCAATCCAATTCCATCCAGCATTTCCAGAGTACGGTAAACGCTGGCTATACCCGGAGGTGATTCCAAATCGAGAGATTTTTGGTAGATATCCTGGGGGGTAAGCGGCCCGGGGCTGGCGATAATGATTTTCATCACCTGCAAACGCGCTTGGGTCACCCTGTAACCATGCTGATGGAGGGAATTCTTCCAGCTATTTAGGAGCTGGGATGGTGGATTTGGCGCCATGGGTTATTTCCTTATTGATAATGGTTATCATTATCAATAAGGAGTATACCACATAAAAAAAGGATACAGTTTCCTTGGAGGAAACTGTATCCTGATTGGGGTAAAAGACATTTCTACTACGGGACCGGGGTCAATGTTGAAATCGATCCAGGCGTGTTTGCGGGACCTTCGTCAGCGCCCTCTTCTGTGGGTTGGGGAGTGACCAGGTTGACACGTACCAGCAGAATCTGGCCAGGATAAATAGCGTTGGGATCCTCTAATTCATTATATTCCAGGATGTCATCCACGGTGCTGTTCAGCTGATAGGCAATCGATCCAACCGAATCTCCTGGCCGCACCATATATTCCACCCGGAATCCAGCCAGCACATCAGGTGGGATAGGGGTGGGTGTCGGTACAGTGGCGCCAGGCGCTGGAATCAACACCTCGTCACCCACAAACAGAACCGGATTAGCGGTATCGAGATTCAAACGATCCTTGTTATAGTAAATAAGGGTGAAATCATCCATTCCAAATCGTTCCCCGATTGAAAAAAAGGTGTCATTTTCTTCCGCGATATAGATCACCGCACCGGAGCGGGTTGCTGTTGGGCTGGGAACAGGAGTGTCTGTCGGCAGCGATTCTGTAGGCGTAAGTGTGATCGTGGCAGTGGGAGGAACCGGACTTGGCGTATATGTTAAAGTGGGCGTGGGTGTCTTGGAAGCGAATATGCCACCAATGTCCAGCTTCGATCCAGTCATCCAGGTGATTATAAAAGCTGCACCCAGGATGATTAAAAGCGCAGCCCCCACAAATAGGGTGATATTTTGCCAAGAAGAGCTTTGTTTTTTCCGATAAGAGTCTATGATCTCTTTAGTTGATTCTTGTTTACTCATAGGATCTTTTCCTTCCTGCATTGAGCACTCATTGTACCACTTGGGGTGTGCTCATCCAGAGCTTTAAATTAATTCTACCTTAATTTTAGGAGCTTGTATCCAGGTCCAATTTAGCGATGGACAGATAGTGAATCCCAAACCGCGAAATTTGCTGTTGAGCTGGTATTGGCGATCACAACCAGAAAAATCTGCACCTGCTCTCCTTTATAATCGTCCAGGTCTATCTCAAATGATTTCATCTGATTATCACAGATCTCATTCCAATCAAAAAGAGTGACTATAGTGGACGGATCGCCCCCCATCATCAAATTAATCCGGAACGTCACATCCCCATCTCCGCAAATACCATTGGCATTGGTTGACAGGCCAACCCGACCAAATAATAAATCCCCTCCATTGACTTTATAGTTCGGGAAGCGACCGATGATATATTTTCCTGCACCGCGGGGAGGGTAAGCAGCCAGCAAGATCCCTGAGATCCTCCCGCCTTCCAGGAACTGCTGGTCCAACAGTCCAACGTAGGGATCCTTGGGATCTCCGGGATAATCAAAATTGAGGATATCTCCGCCCAGGTCAACATAATCGACAGGCACAGATCCGCTTCCCCAGGCAGCCTCATCAGCCCGGACATTAAAATCAAGCATCATCCCTGCGCCTTCTACCACGTTGATCTTAACCCAGAAGGCTTTTGAGTATTCTCCAACACCAAACCCCTCACCTCTGACATTGCGGAGTTTCCAATAACCCTGGTAAGTGCCGGTTTCCTCCGGGGCTACCAGATTGACAGAAATGTCCAGATTTTCTCCAGGCTGGATGGTCTCAGAAGTCAGGTCCTGGGAAGATGGCCCGCCCATAATATCTCCACTTTCGAAATAAAGCAGATAGCCAATTCCCCAGGGGCAGGAACCGGCATTTTGTAATCGCCAGGTTTTAGTAAAACTTTCCCCCGGTGCGATATCCATTTCATCCGGGATTGTGACGTCTTTGATAAATTTCACCTGGTCGCAGACCTGGGGGACAGCACCCCCGGCCCCTTCCGGCGTAAAGCTGGGGATCTCAAAAGTTGAACTGGGAACAGCCCCCGGAGTACCATCCGGCGCCTGGGTTTCAGACAGTTGGGCGCTCTGAGAGAGATCAATCCCGGCTGCCGTCAATTGGACCGAGACTGTCATGGCCGCTTCGGTATATAAAGCGCCCGGTTTACCCTCCAGTCCGGAATTCTCGTCCGGCAGATTGCAGGCACCCAGAAGGATTACAGGAATCAATATTAGGGAAATTAAACTTGATTTATTATTTTGGTCCATGAGTGAATTTTATTGTACCCGCAAAGCATCCCCCATGAACACCATCCTCTAGTCATGCGAGGATGCTGGGGTTTCCCCGGATCAAATCCAGGGAATGTTTTAGGTAGACATCCACCGGGTAATCATCAATCTTGTCGAGGTCAACCCAGGCATAATCCTGGGCTTCCTCGTTCAACAGCACATGTCCTTCTTCAACACGGCACACAAAATCAAAAAAGATGAAATGTTTCTTTTCCCAAAAACACTCGTCAAAAACAAATTCCTGAAAACAGAGGAAATCCGCTTTGATCAAATTCAAACCAGTTTCCTCCCGAATTTCCCTTCTCAGGGCGTCCTCCAGGTATTCACCCATTTCCACATGTCCGCCCGGGATGGTGTAATTCCCCCTCCATTTATGGGTTTTAACGATCAAAAGCTGATTCTTATTATTGAAGATCAATGCGCCAACAGTAGGTTCAGGATATTGTTTTATCGAATTCATCACACGACCTTACAGCTCCAAGGTTAATTCTCAAATAACCGTCCCTGCATGGACCAGGGGCCAGTCCAGGTAATGGAAACTGGCCTGATCTCGCCCAATAGATTCTGATCGCTTTCCACGAACACAAGCTTATTTGTCGGGGTTCTACCCCGCCAACGTTCCTTATTAATGCCCTCGAAAAGGACCTCTACGGTTTTGTCCTGATAAGCCTTGTTGATATCTCCAGAAATTCCTTCCTGAAGTTCCTCGATCAAGCGAAAGCGGCGCCATTTTTCTTCATCATTGACATCATCTTCCATTTTCCTCGCCGCAACCGTGCCCGGGCGGACTGAATAACGGGCCAGGTGTACAACATCCAACCTTAATTCCTGCAGGATTTCGTATGAACCCTGAAAGTACTCTTCCGTTTCTCCAGGGAAACCCACGATCACATCCGTAGCTATACTTACACCCGGTATACGATTACGAATCTCGCCCACAAGCTGGCGGTACTGATCGACACTGTACTCCCGCTTCATGGCTTTTAACACCTCATCATGCCCGGCCTGATGGGGCACCTCAATATGAGGCATAAGTTTTGGGAGTTCAGCAACCACATCCATCAGATCGGTGCTGAACCAGTTGGGATGTGAGGTTAAAAAGCGGATCCTTTCCAGGCCGTCTACATCATGGATCAGCCGCAGTAAGGCAGCTAAAGAAGTCTTGTCAGGCAGATCCAATCCATAACGATCCACGATCTGGCCCAACAGAGTGATCTCTTTAACTCCCTGAGATGCCAGGGACCGCACTTCATTAACCACATCCTCTACAGGGCGGCTGCGTTCGATCCCGCGTCGGTAGGGTATGATGCAATAGGTACAGGCATGGGAGCAGCCCAGAACTACCGGCACAAAGGCGGAAATCAAGTGGTCCTGGTCTGCTGCCGGGAGGGTTAATTCGCCGTCCATGTAGGCAAAACGTCGTGAGGTTGTATCCTGTTCCCATGCTTTGCTGTCGTCATAGGTCAGATATGCCATCAGTGGGCCGGGGTCAGATGGGGCTGAAAACACGTCTACATGAGGAAACTGTTCTTCCAGGTCCCGGGTACCTTTTATACCAACCAGGCAGCCCATCACATTGATAACTACATCTGGCCGGTGGCGTTTTAGATTTTTCAACGAGCTGATCCGTCCCACAGCGCTGTCTTCGGCGCTCTGGCGAACCACGCAGGTGTTTAAAACAACCACATCAGCATCTTCCGCATGAGCAGTCGGCTGATAATTCAAACCTTCCAGGGCAGATGCCACCCGGCGGGAATCCGCCACATTCATTTGGCATCCTGAGGTCCAGATATGATATTTCATGGCAGTCATTATATCGGTTGAATTATATGCGTCAAGTTGAGAATAATTTAACAAAATCGCTCCCATCCAAGGCAGCACCTTATCAGGGAGCGTTATTTATTAAAGAGTTATTTGATGTATCTGATGTCTAATCCAGCGTTAAATCAGCATCCTGAACCAGTATGCGTTCTAATGCCATCGTATGACTACAGCGATCTCTGGTCTGAAAAAAATCACAATCACACTGCCACTTGCCGTCCTGGAAAGTGACCTGGTGGGCGTTATTCTGTCCCTGAAAAGTCACCGAAAGGGAATTTATCTTAATGCGTTCAGGTTCTGTAGCATATAGTTTTGATTTTTGAATCTTTCCAATCATTCCAGAATCCATTATTATCCTCCGCTTATCTAGAAACAAAAAGCACGCTGCCGGAGCATGCGTGCATTGAGTACTATCTATCGGTTATTCTTTTTGATCCTGATACTCCCATAATGGACCACCTTTAATTCAAAAACAGTATACGCTGTTTTAAAAATAAAGTCAACAATCAGCTATGCAGCGATCATCCGCCAGGCCTCAAAAATGACTTCAATGAACCTGTCCAGATCATTGATAAGGACCGGCATATTCACTCTCTGGATCTCCCTGGTATCCTCCGGACGCAAGGTACCGACCTCAAGGTCCTCTACAGTGGATTGGATCTTCACCTGATAATCATAAAACAGCTCCGGATGGGTAATGTAAACAGCCGGCAGTAAATCCCACAGATAAAAATACGGAATGCCGCAGAACACTGCATGCAAAACCAACCAATCTCGCACCATCCAGCGTGTTTTCCGGCTCCAAAAATCCAGCTTCCAATAATCCCTCCACCGGAAGGGTGCCTGCAGGCAAATCTGGGCGTTCATCAAAGTGACCGGGCAAGGCCCATTCAGCACTTCGAAAGAGGCTTCGGGGTCCCCAGACAGATTAAGTTCTTTGACATCTCGTCTGCCAACCTTGATGGGGTGCAGATACCCACCCATACATACAATATCCTTAAGATTCATGTAGAAATTCGGGTCCAGCTCAAAGGCACCCCTTAAGTTGCCAAGCGGACCAGTCGCCAGGATGGTAATTTCCCCGGGAAAAGCCGCTGCCTTTTCTGCCAGGAAACGGGCGGCTTTCGTTGGTCCTTCCGCACGTTTTCCGGCTCCCCTTAATAGCGGGATATCTTGGCGGTTTAAATTGGCAACCAGTTTCTGGGTTTGATTATAGACCTGGTCAATTGTGCCGTTCCCAAAAATCGTAGTTATGCCAACCAGATCTATTTCCGGCCGACCCAACAGGTAATACATGGCCAGACCATCATCAATTTCCTTGGTCCGGAGGCCCATGGTGTTATCGCAATCAAAAATGATTTTTTTCATAAAAACCGTTAATTCCTTGCTTAGAAAGCAGGCTCTACAACGTGAGCTTCACCCCGGGTTACCTGGGTCATTGCGATCAGCCCCAACACAAAAAATGCTGGACCAGTGAGGAAGATCGTCTTGAAATTACTGCCAAACAGGTCGATCACTGTCCCCATCATCAGTGGGGCAATTGCAGCCCCAACCTGCGAAGCCAGATAATAAAGACCTGTGTAGGTCCCCAGCAAGCGCGCATCCTCGGTAGTATCGATCACCATTGGCAGCGTATTGACGTTAATCAGGGCCCAACCAATCCCGCTGATTGCCAGCACAACTCCTATCTGGGTCGAGCTGTTCACAAAATAACCCAGCATCATATCGATTCCAAATATCAAGATACCAGCAATGATGGTCCGGCGGCGGCCGAATTTCGCTCCGATGAATCCTGCCGGGATGGTAAACAGAATAAAGGTTACACCAGCTAGTCCAAAAAGGGTAGGCGCAAAACCTTCGCTGACACCCAGTTCGTTGACTGCATACGAAGTAAAGAAAGTTCCTATGCCTTCATAAGCGACAAATAGGAGAAAGATGGCGGTCAGAAGGGAAAATAAGGATTTCCGGTATTGTTTGGGCACCACTGATACACCTTTCAGTGCACTCACTGCCTGTTCCCCTTCACTTTGCTGGCGATCTTCAGGACGGGTCAGATCTTCCAGTGATGGTTCTTTGGTGGTGGCAAATAACAATACTACTGCCAGGATCAAGATCGCGGCTCCGCCGATGAACGGATAGATGGGCTTGAGATCAAACAGGAGAGCTAGGCCAAAAGCGCCGATAATAAAACCAACTCCGCCCATAAAATTGATTACCCCATTGGCTTTACTGCGCAGGGGCGATGGGATCAGATCGGGCATGAGAGATATAACCGGGGTGCGTAAGACCGCCATTGCCAGAAGCACAACTGCAGTGGCAACCATAAAGAGTGAAAAGGCTCCCGTATTGCCGGCAATAGTGCCATTGAGTTCAGGCTTGATAAGTGCAGCGGCTAGCGGCATGGCAATAAAAGCCAGGGCGGCCAGAGGGGCGGCCGTGATAATAAACGGGTAGCGTCGGCCAATCGGGGTTCTGATCCTGTCACTCCAAATACCGATCATGGGCAAAATAAAAATTGCTGCCAAATTGTCTATACCCATGATGGCGCCGGTGGTAGCGGCATTTAAACCAAAACCCAAGATCTCCCTGGAGCTGGCAAATCCGGGATGGCCAGTTTGAAGAAAGATGGGCACAAAGGCGTTGTAAATCTGCCAGATTGCTGAAATACCCAGAAAACCAAAACCGATCAAAAACGTCTTCTTCCAGTCAACTTTCATCATTCCTCCAGAGGGGGAAGTATTCAGTAATCAGTAATCAGTATTCAGCATTCAGCATTCAGTATTGAGCTAATTATTAATCTTACCAAGTAAGTGAATTTAGTACCGGAAGAAAATTATAACCTGAAGGAAAACATTAAACCTTATACTTTCCAACCTTCCACTATTATTATTCGTATTTCATCCAAATCAAAGTCCTGGTCGGCTTAAACCAGTGGGTTTCAAGACTGTTGTTAGTTTTCCTTGCCGGAAAATTCAACCTTAAAGATCGCTTAAATCCAGTCCTATTCATCCAGTGCGGCAAAAAGGCATCCAGAAGGACACCCTCAGTTTCTGGGGAGGAGGCGATCCAGAGCCAGTCGGCCTGGGTCTTGGAAGATTGCCAGGAAACCACACCGATCAGTTCACTGCCAGCTATCACCGACCACTGGGATATTTTGGGGTCCAGAAGCATCAAACGTGAAAAACGACCGGCTAATCCTGCCCGCAGATATTCCGGCCGGAGCGGTAAATGCCAGCGCACTTCAGGGGGATAGTTATTTTCCAGCCATCTGCGCTGCTGGGGCCAATGCTGGGGCCGGTGCCCTGCCACAGTGAAACCGGGTACCTGCCAATCAAGAAATTCCTGCGGGATATCACTGGGACTTAACATCCAGGTGGTTCGGCGGGAGACTTCAACAAATCCATGCCGTAAATAGAGGTCAACCGCCGCCTGATTGCCTTGATCCACCTGAAGCCAGATCCCATCCAGGCCCCTTGGCAACAGAAAATCCAGGGCCTGGCTGACCAATGAATGGGCTATACCTTTACGTTGGTAATCGGGATGGACTGCCACATTGGCGATCATATAATAATGTTTGCTGCCCACATGGTAGGGAATCAAACTAAGATTACCAATGATCTCTCCCCTTTCTTCCCAGACATAACCCGTAAAGGGCATAGATACCCGGCCCGCCATTGAATAGGCCCATTCCTGGAATCGTTTGTTATGGGCTGAGGAGCGCATTTTTCGCAAGAGGGCTTCCCCGTCAGCAGAGAGCCGGTCCGCGAAACACAGCTCTACCAGATCAGAGACTGAAAGCAAGTCCGTTCGTACATCAAAGTCACGGATTTGAAGAGCTCCGGGGTGATGGGTTATTTTGACAGTCATGGAAGTGATTTTACCACCAGGAAAGGAGAGAAAAGAGACGGAAATAAAGAGACCGGATGCAAAAGACGGGAGAGGGGAGATTAGCCATCAAGGTAGGTATGATTAGCCCTGGCATCAATGGCAGGGCTGATAGCTGCAACCGAAAAATCAGACTGCATATCATCCAGTGTTTACTTCTGATTGTCATTCCGAGCGACGCGAGGAATCCATATTCGCTCCAGCCATTCGATGGATTGGCCCTTCCAAGTTGATGATCTGAGAGACCGATCATTCCATGGATCCTTCCCTTTCACTACGTTCAAGATCAGGATGGCAAAGGAGGAGGATTTTCGTTAGCTCTCTCTCCACAATGCCAGTTTAACCAAAAAGGGCGACGCAGTGCGTAGCCCTTACGTATCAATTATTTCTCCGGATGAACATTATCTACCGTCTACCGTCCTTTAAACCTCAACCTCGATCGTCACCGGGCCGTCATTGTGAATCTCAACCATCATGTGGGCTCCAAACTCTCCTTGTTGGGTTGGAACTCCCAGTTTTCTTAGCGCTGAAGCAAAATAATCCGTCAGAGGCTTGGCTATTTCCGGAGGACCTGCTTTGACAAAAGAAGGCCTATGTCCTTTTTGAGTATCGGCAAAGAGGGTGAATTGCGGTACTACCAGAGCCGCTCCTCCCACATCCAGGAGAGAGAGATTCATCTTTCCGTTTTCATCCGGGAATATTCTCATCTGGGCTAACTTCAGAGCCAGCTTCTCAGCTTCAGCCTCTGTATCGCCAGGGCCAACACCCAACAAGATCACCAGGCCAGCCTGGATCTCGGCGATCTTTTTCCCGCCTACCGAGACGCTTCCTGATTGAACTCGCTGCAGGATCGCTTTCAATTTTTATTCCTTAGTACTGTAGAACCCGATCGCATCCCGTACTTCAGCCATAGTTACAGAAGCGATCACTTTGGCTCGTTTGGCACCATTTAGCAGCACATCCCTGACATAATCCGGATCCCCTTCCAGCTCCGTTCTTCTGGCCCGGAAAGGTTCCAGGTTCTTGTTTAAATTAGCAGCCAGCTTTCGTTTGCAATCCACGCAGCCAATTTCAGCTTTGCGGCAGTCCCGGTTAATGGCTTCCACTTCATCCGTGGAGGAGAATATTTTGTGGAGGGTGAAGACGTTGCAGACATCCGGATTACCAGGATCGCTGCGGCGCTGGCGCTGGGGATCGGTCACCATGCTCATAACCCGTTTTTCTGTTTCTTCGGGTGTTGCTGCCAGCTCAATATGATTATTAAGACTTTTACTCATCTTGCGTTCACCATCAATGCCCAACACTTTGGGGATTTTAGTGATCACAGCCTGGGGCTCAATCAGTACATCAGTCTCATAGCGAAAATTGAATGAACGCACAACTTCCCTAGCAAACTCAAGGTGAGGGATCTGGTCTGTGCCCACCGGCACAGCGTCTGCCTTGTAAAGCAGAATATCGGCAGACATTAAAACCGGATAACCTACCAACCCATAGTTCACGTTATCAGGGTTATCACGCACTTTTTCCTTAAATGTTGGGAGGGCGGTCAATTTTCCTAGGGGGGTCACCATCGACAGGATGGTGTGAAGTTCCATCACTTCCAGAACATGGGATTGAACAAAGATGATGCTCTTTTTGGGGTCCATGCCCGCCGCCAGCCAATCGAGGGCCATTTCCTGGGTATTAAACGCCAGATCTTTGGTGGTATCAACTGTGGTCAGAGCATGGATATCCACGATGCAGTAAACACAGCGGTAATCCTCCTGCATGGCCACATAATTTTTTATTGCGCCCAAATAATTGCCCAGATGCTGCCGGCCTGTCGGTCTGGCCCCCGAAAATACCCTGCCTTTTTTTGCAGTCATTCAGCTTACTCCTCAATATATGCTTTAAACAAACCCAATATTTCCGGTGGGTCCGCATGGCGGCCGGTTTCCAATTTTGAATAGATCAATTCGCCATCAACCCTGATCTCAAAAGCTCCTCCGGAGGATTCTATCAACTCCATATCAGAGATGATATCCGGGTATTGTTTTTTAAATGCGGCTTCCAAACTGAAAGCTCTAGGATGGTAATTTCAAGGAACGCAAAATTCAATTGAGATTTTATACATGGATCAATACTCCTGTTTTGATTTCAGATTAGTATAACATAAGCATTTTCATGACCGCTGCTGCCTGTTCCATAAAAAAAGCCCTGCAATCAAGAATGCAGGGCTTTTTTGAACTCACAGGAATCTTACTAATCAGGCCTAGATCCACAAGCGCTGCCTGGCCCTGCGGCGGAATCCATAATCGCCCCAGTATTCACCGTAACTTTCACAGGTGAAGAGCGTGATCCAATCAGAATCTTTGTGTTCGAGAATTGCATTAGGAGCAAGGATACAGTCAGATTTTCAGATATTTGATCTCAACCTAACTCTCGCTGATAACCCTTCCTGACTGTTTTGCTGCACCAGAGCCATATCCTCCGGTTCCTCAGCCTGATCTTCTTCCTGCATCTCTAAAAAAGCTTTCAGAACCTTCGGATCAAAATGTTTCCCAGCCTGTTCTTTAAGATGACTCAGCGATTCTGTTCTTGAAAACGCTTTCCTATAGGGCCGGTCTGTCTGCATCGCGTCCCAGACATCCACCACCGCAAAGATCCTGGCGGACAAGGGAATGTCCTCCCCTGCAATTCCATACGGATACCCTTCACCATCCCAGCGTTCATGATGATAGAGCGGTATATCCAGGACCCCCTTGAGGCCATCGACAGATTTGAGCAATTCATAAGCATCAACCGGATGGCGGCCAATCAATTTCATTTCTTCTGCATTCAGACGGGATCCCTTTAACAACACATCATCCGGGATACCCATTTTTCCAATGTCGTGCAGCAGGGCTCCTTGTTTGATGCCATCCAGTTTTACCCCGGAGATACCCAATTTAATCGCCAGTCGACTGGTAAGATCTTGTGTCCTTTTTGCATGACCTTCAGGCTCAATCCCTCTTAACTCCAGGGCTGTAGCCCAGCCTATGATGACTCCATCAAAAGCCTCCGCAATTTTTTTGCGGGATCTCTCCAAATCATTGGTTAGATTCTGAAGATCGATCGCAACCGCCACTAATCCAGCGATGAGCTTAAGGAGATCCACCCAGTTAGTATCCTG
>Ga0307441_1000690_pt1 | contig 11933 bp, 8 predicted proteins | sample SalMarWE160420MG_FD_202149 | JGI IMG/M metagenome (GOLD analysis project Ga0307441, IMG submission 202149) | Salt marsh sediment microbial communities from the Plum Island Ecosystem LTER, Massachusetts, United States - WE1604-20 | ecosystem: Environmental > Aquatic > Marine > Intertidal zone >... | reverse complement strand
AACACAGCAGGGCACGGGAACGGCTGATTGATCAATTCAACACCCTTTCTCTTGAAGGGTTCGGTTGTGAACATTTAAAAACCGGTGTGCGGGCGGCCGGAGCACTTATTTTCTACGTCCGGGAAACCCAGAGACAGAAAGTAGAGCATTTCACCGGCATCTCAACATATTCACTAAGCAATTACCTTCTGGTTGACGAGTTAAGCTGCCGGAACCTTGAACTGATCAAGAATATCCGTACCGGATCCGGACACGGCACCCTCCTGGAAATTATGGACAAAACCATTACCGCCATGGGAGGAAGGCAAATTAAACGGTGGATCAAATATCCGCTGATGGATGTTTTAAAGATTCAGTCCAGACAGGATGCGATTGAAGAAGCAAAGGAAAACATTCAGGTTCGAAAGAATATCCGGGAACTCTTAAAATCGGTTTATGATCTTGAACGCCTCGGGAGCAAAATCGCCATGAAGCAGTCCAATGCCAGGGATCTTGTCGCGCTCAAGCGTTCCATTAACAGCCTGCCCGGTATCTGGTCTCAGCTTTCCCATCTCAAAGCCAAATTGTTTGCCTGTGATCAGGATATATGCGGCCTGTGTGAATTGGCGGAATTGATCGAACGGTCGATCCGGGAAGATGCTCCCCATACCATCAATGAAGGCGGTATCATTAAGAAAGGATACCATCAGGAACTCGATGAACTGATCGCCGTCAGCCGGCACGGCAAAGAGTGGCTGGCCAGACTCGAGGCTGAGGAGAAGCAGGCCACCGGAATCAATTCACTCAAAGTGCGCTATAACAAGGTATTCGGGTATTTTATCGAGGTCCCAAAGGCACGTTCAGAAGATGTTCCCCTGCATTATGTCCGCAAACAGACCCTGGTGAATGCAGAACGCTACATCACGGATGAGTTAAAAACATTTGAGTCAAAAGTGTTGGGCGCTGAAGATCAAAGAGCCGTGCTTGAATATGAGCTGTTTAATGAAATAAAGGACGAGGTGGTAAAGAATCACACGGCCATTAAACAGATTGCCCAATTTTTAGCGGATTTGGACTGTCTGCTGAGCCTGGCTGAAATCGCCGATCAAAATGATTACCACCGGCCGGAATTTAATACCGAAGACTATATTCTATTTGAAGAGGGACGTCATCCCGTGGTGGAAAAAATGATTACCGGAGAGCGATTCGTACCCAACACCATCAGGATTGACGATACTGAAAATCAGATACTCATCATCACCGGACCCAACATGGCCGGCAAATCCACGGTCCTGCGCCAGGTTGCGCTGATGGTCATTATGGCTCAAATGGGGTCATTTATACCTGCCGTCACGGCCTCAATGAGTATTACGGACCGAATATTCACCCGGGTGGGCGCCTTGGACAACCTGTCCCAGGGACAGAGCACATTCATGGTGGAAATGCAGGAGACCGCCAATATTTTAAACAGCGCAACCCGGCAGAGCCTGGTGATTATGGATGAGATCGGGCGGGGAACCAGCACGTTCGACGGGCTCAGCATCGCCTGGGCAGTGGCGGAATACCTGCATGACTTAAAAGGCGGGGGTGTTAAAACCCTTTTTGCCACTCATTACCATGAGCTCACGGAACTCGCTCTTTTAAAGTCCCGGGTAAAAAATTACAATATTGCGGTAAAGGAATGGAATGACCAAATTATTTTCTTGAGAAAGCTCGTGGAGGGCGGCACCAATCGAAGTTATGGAATACAGGTTGCGCGGCTTGCCGGTATTCCCGATGGGGTGATCCAGCGAGCCAAAAAGATTCTTTACACCATAGAAAATGGTGAACACAGTCTGAACCGCCCGGCGTTTATGGCCGAAGCGGGCGATGGGTTAAAAAAGGGGCAGGTGCAGCTTAATCTTTTTTCCAGACCGGATCAATTTGTCATAGAAAAGCTGCAAACGCTTGATATTTCGAAAATGACGCCCCTGGACGCGTTAAACTGTCTGGACGAATTAAAGGAAAAGGCAAAAACCGTTGTTATTTAATTGTAAAAAAACATTTTTATTCTGTTTGCTGGCATGCTGTATTCTTTTCGTAACGTGGCCGCGCGCGTCATCTGCAGATTACGCAAAGAAAAAATACTACCGGGCCGAAGCCTGTTACAAGAACCTTCGCCACAGTCCGAAAAAACAGAAATACAGATGTTTTTGGCTTGGGTGTATCGAAAAGTATCAGGGGGTTTACGAGGATAATCCTTCGGGTCCGTGGGCTGCTGCCGGGCTTTATATGTCCGGAACGCTTTATGAAGAGCTTTACCGTCGTTCTTTTAAGGCATCTGATAAAACAGCGGCTCTGGATAGTTATCAGCGCATTATCAATGAGTATCCCAAAAGCGCATACAGATCCAAGGCGGAAAACGCCCTGCGTAATCTTTTTCCCAAAGGCATTCCAAAGATTGCATCCAAAAGCAAAATCAGTAAACAACGCCATGTGATGCCGCGGGAAGATGACATCGCAAAACAAATAAAAAAATTCTCTTATGTCAAACCCCCGGTTGAAACGGATGTCAAAGGTCCTCAAGGTAGCACGGGTACGGTTGTGGGGCTCAGGTTCTGGTCTAACCCGAGCTACACCCGTGTTGTGATCGATGCGGACAGTGAGTTGTCATATTCATACAGGCTCCTGAAAGAGGATATCTCAATCCGGAAACCCCATCGATTGTATGTGGATTTAGACAACAGCAGACTGGGAAAAGATATTAAAAAATATATTCCAATCAATGACAACCTGCTCAGCGACGCGCGTGCAGGGAAATACACATCAGATATGGTTCGGGTGGTTATTGATATCAAATCCTTTAAGACGTACAAGATATTTTCCTTAAAAAACCCCTTTAGAATCGTCATTGATGTCTGGGGGGATACGGAAAAGGCAACCGGAAGGGTGGTAAAGAAAGATGAAAAACCCGTCAAGATTGCTCCCGGTGCTCTGGCAAAGCAGCTCGCCCTTGGTGTAAAACGAATTGTTATCGATCCGGGGCACGGCGGGCGCGATTATGGCGCTCCCGGTTATTTAAAGGGGGTTCACGAAAAACATGTTGTCCTGAAACTTGCCCGGCGGCTTGCCAAAAAGATCCGGGAAAAATTGCACTGTGAGGTCGTGATGACGCGCACGAGCGATCGGTATCTTACCCTTGAAGAACGAACCGCTTTCGCCAACACAAAAAACGCAGACCTTTTCATCTCGATTCATACCAATGCCGCAAGGGATAGACGGGCATACGGCATTGAAACCTTTTTCCTGAATCTGGCAACAGATGATGATGCTATTTTAGTGGCGGCCAGGGAAAATGCCACGTCAACAAAAAATATCAGTGACCTTCAGACAATTTTAAGCGATCTCATGCAAAACGCCAAGATCAACGAATCCAGTCGCCTGGCCGTCCATGTCCAGAAGTGCCTGTGTAAAGATTTGAAAAAGAGCTACAGCAGGATAAAAAATAAAGGTGTTAAGCAGGCGCCGTTTTATGTTCTTTTGGGCGCCCAGATGCCTTCCATTTTAATAGAAACCGCCTTTATCAGCAATTCCAGGGACTGCAAAAGATTAGTCAATTCAAAATATCAGGATCGAATGTGCGATGCCATCGTCAATGGTATCCGGGAATATATCAATGAGACAAACCCAACGGCATTTTTAAAACAAAGCCGCCAAAAGGGGGTGTCTGGATACGGAGGGTAATTATGGAATATAATAATATTGTTGTTCAGGTCAAAGAAGGGATTGCAACCATTACCTTCAACAGGCCCGAAATTTTAAATGCATTGAATGAGGAAGCGCTTAAAGAGTTTTCCAACGCCCTTGATGAGATTCATGCAAACGAGGACATCCGTGTGCTTATCCTTACCGGCGCCGGTGAAAAATCTTTTATCGCCGGGGCGGACATCAAGCAATTTCTAACCTTTACCCCCCTCAAAGCAAAATCGTTTTCCGAGATGGGGCTTTCCTTGATGAACAAACTCCAGGAGTTGCCCATACCGGTCATTGCGGCGGTAAACGGCTTTGCACTGGGCGGCGGATGTGAGGTTGCCATCGCATGTGATTTTATCTACGCTTCTGAAAACGCCATGTTCGGTCTGCCGGAAATCACGCTTGGGATTATTCCGGGCTTTGGCGGCACTCAGAGACTGCCCAGACTCGTGGGGGAGAACATGGCCAAAGAATTGATATTTACCGGTAAGATGATTCCCGCTGCCGAAGCAAAAAACATAGGGTTGGCAAACAGAGTTTGCTCTCAAGAGCAGCTCATGGACGAAGCGGTCAAGACGGCAAAAACCATTGCATCACGGGGGAAAGTGTCTGTTCGGGCAGCCAAACAGGCCATTACCAACGGGATGAATGTGGACCTTACCACCGGTTGCCGCATAGAAATCGATGCCTTTGCCCTCTGTTTCACAAGCCCGGATGCAAAAGAAGGGGCATCGGCTTTTCTGGAAAAGCGAGCGCCGGAGTTTAAGGGAAGTTTAAAAGAGTAAATCTTTTTTCTTGACATATATTTTTTAATCCATTATAGAGCGATCAAGTTAACTATTGGTTATTTTACATAAATATTAGGGGTTCCATAGATGAGGTTTCGGTTTTTTTACTTTGGTTTTTTGGGCTTCCTGGAGGGCTTCTTTTTTAGGAAGTCTATCCATGGGCCGGCAAGGTAAAAAATGCCGAACTTGACATAACACAAAACCATGGGTAGACGGAACAAAATGGAACTCATGGTTTTTTAAAAGGCTGTGGGTTTCACTCACAGCCTTTTTTATTTGACGGCTTCGTAAAAAGTCCAATTTCTGCGTTCCGCTTGATTTCGTGTTCATTGCGGCGTACATAAGTACGCCTCATTCCACAAAATTTGCGACGCCTTTTTATCCCGATAGATTTGTGCGGGGGAACTTGAACTTTTTACTTTGCCATCTCAATTTTAACTTTTTACGAGTTCATTTTATTTGAAAGGAGTGTTTGAATGATTCTCGATATCGGATTTGAAACCATGCCAAGAGAAGATTTGGATGCAATTGTCCTGCGACGGCTCAAGGCCACCCTTGATCGTGTTTACGCAAATGTTCCTTTTTACAGGAAAAAGTTTGAAGAAAGTGGTATCACGCCAAATGATATCAAGTCGTTGGAAGATTTAAGACGAATTCCTTTCACTAAAAAAGAGGATTTGCGTGATAATTATCCCTTTGGAATGTTTGCGGTTCCCATGGACAATGTGGTTCGTATTCACGCTTCATCCGGGACCACCGGAAAGCCCACGGTTGTGGGGTATACGGCTCGGGATATTAATACCTGGGCTGAGCTTATGGCCCGTTCCCTTGCCGCGGGCGGGGCAACTCGCGGAGACATGATTCACAATGCCTACGGTTATGGGCTTTTTACAGGAGGGTTGGGCATCCACTACGGTGCGGAGAAACTCGGTGCTTCCGTTATTCCGGTATCCGGAGGAAATACAAAGAGGCAGGTTGTGATCATGACGGATTTCGGCCCCACCATATTGACGGCAACGCCTTCATATGCACTTCACCTGTCGGAAGTTGCCGAGGAGGTGGGAGTTTCTTTTGAAGATTTAAAATTTAAATTCGGAATATTCGGGGCCGAACCCTGGTCTGAGAAGATGCGCGAAGAAATAGAGCGGAAGCTGAATTTAACCGCGGTAGATATTTATGGGTTAAGCGAGGTCATGGGGCCGGGGGTTGCCATTGAATGTCATGAAGCCAAAAAAGGTCTTCATATATTTGAGGATCACTTTATTCCTGAAATTATCGACCCGGTAACCGAAGAAGTACTTCCTTACGGCGAGACCGGCGAACTTGTTTTTACAACCATAACCAAGGAAGCTTTTCCGGTGATACGGTATAGAACTCGTGACATCACCTCGCTGAATCCGGAGCCGTGTATTTGCGGCCGGACGCATATCCGCATGAACCGGGTCAGCGGCCGTACGGATGATATGCTGATTATTCGCGGCGTCAATGTGTTTCCGTCACAGATTGAAAGTGTTCTCATGGAAATGGATGAAGTTGAACCTTACTACCAGCTGGTGGTTGACCGGAAGGATAATCTGGATACGCTTACGGTTTTGGTGGAGGTAGGTGAACGTCTGTTTTCCGATGAAGTCAGACATCTGCAGGAGCGGGAAAGAAAGATATCAAAGAATATAAAGGATTATCTCGGGGTTTCCGCAAAAGTAAAGCTGGTGGAACCAAAGGTGATTGCCCGCAGTGAAGGAAAAGCGGTGCGGGTGATTGATAATCGAAAAATATAAGTGTCAATTGAACATTGACAGAGGTCAGAAGTCAGAGGTCAGAAGGTCAGAAGATCAGAGGGTCAGAAGATCAGAAGGTCAGAGGACAGAAGACAGAGAGAAGAGGAAATAGGGAAGAGGGAAGAAGGAAGAAAACGGTTATCAGTTAATAGTGAAAAGTTAACCATAACCAATGACCAATGATAAATGATCAATGTCAAATGATAGGGAGAAGGGGGGCAAGATAATGCGGGCGGAACAAATTTCAGTATTTTTGGAAAACAAGGCCGGGCGTTTGGCTGAAGTTTCAGCGATTCTTGCAGAAGCGGATGTCAATATCCGGGCGCTGGCCGTGGCCGATACATCCGATTTCGGCGTGCTGCGTCTGATCGTAAATGACAATCAAAAGGCTATAGAGGCACTAAAAAATCGTGGGTTTACCGTGAGCAAAACCGATGTGGTGGCAGTAGAAGTAGAAGACCGTCCCGGAGGCCTGAATAAAATACTCGATATTTTGAACCGGGCCGGAATTAATGTGGAATATATGTATGCGTTTGTGCAGCATAGCGGGAAAAATGCGGTCATGATTTTTAGAATCGATCCCATCGATGAGGCCATAACCTTACTTCAAAAGAACAACCTTACGGTGATTGAGGGAAGTAAAGTGTATACCATGTAATACCTGAATCTTGCATGAAAATTAATGAGAGTTTTTAAACGACTGAGTTAAAGCAGGTTCAAACAACATCATAGAATTATATGTTCGACTCGTGCAAAATTCAGGTAATAACCGATTTTAAAACCTTTATCACCGGCGAATAGAGGACAACCATTAATATTGAAAGCAGAAACATGAAAGGGAGGAGAAAATGACACTCAGGAGAATTTTTATTATCGCAACAATTTGTTTTTTCGGTATGGGGTTGCTTATCAGCCAGGCAAACGCTTTCGATGGCGCGTATAAAGTCGGGGGCGTTTTTTCCGTGACCGGACGGGCTTCTTTTTTGGGGGATCCGGAAAAGAAAACCGTTGAGATGCTGGCTGAACAGATCAACGCGGCCGGCGGCATTAACGGAAAAAAACTGGAACTGGTTATTTACGATGACGAAGGGGATGCCACCAAGTGCAACCTGAAGGTAAAAAAGCTTATTACCAATGATAAAGTCTGTGCAGTGATCGGTCCTTCCTTGAGCGGACTCTCCCTTGCGGTGATACCGGTTGCCGAAAAAAATAAAACCCCTCTGGTTTCCTGCGCAGCCAGTTACAAGATTGTTCACAATGAAAAGACGGGCAAGCCGTATAAATGGGTTTTTAAGACCCCCCAGTCGGACAGTATGGCTGTTGAGGCCATTTATATGCATCTTAAAAACAGAGGAATCAATAAAATCGCCATCATGAGCGTAACCTCCGGATATGGGGCCAGTGGACGTTCAGAGCTAATCCGGCTTGCGCCCGAGTATAATATGAATATTATCGCCGATGAAAAATACGGACCCAAGGATACGGATATGACGGCCCAGTTGACCAAAATCAAGGGAATGGCTCCGGCCGCTATCGTGAACTGGTCCATCGGTCCCACACAGGTTACCATGATTCGCAACTGGAAAGATCTGGGGATGACAGCCGTTCCATTATATCAGAGCCATGGTTTTGGCAGCCGTAAAAATATCGAGCTGGCTGGAGGAGCTGCCGAGGGCGTTCTCTGCCCGCTGGGTGCCTGTAATATTGCCGAGCAGTTACCGGCGGACCATCCTCAAAAAAGTGTAACAATGGATTATCTGAAGAGCTATACGGCCAAATACAATGAGCCGTTGAGTTCATTCGGGGGACATGGATGGGATGCTCTAGAGCTGGTTGTGGACGCCCTGTCTGCAGTAGGTGATGACAAGGCCGCAATACGGGACTACCTCGAGAAGAAACAGGGGTTTGTGGGCCAGCATGGTATCTTCAACTTTTCGCCGGACGATCACAACGGGCTGACCAAAGCGGCCTTTAGCATGGTGGTCGTGAAAGACAATGACTGGGCATTGGTGGATTGATCCATTGATTTGCAGTGACAAACGATTGGTGAGGATGATGGGGTCATCATCCTCACTTTTTATTTATTTTTACATTGGAAACCTGTTTAACTGGGCCTCCGGCCCAGAGAGTAAGGTTAGAAGTAGATGGCTCTGTCTTGGGGTTTTGTGAGTAAAATCACAAATCCCAAGCACCAAATTACAAACAAATCTCAAATTCCAATATTCAATGACCAAAACCTTTTAGGGCGAGACATTGTTTGGACTTTCGAATTTCGGTCATTGGAATTTTTTTGATATTTGGTATTTGTTATTTGGAATTTCAATAATTCAATGATACCAAACAAAGCAAAACCCCCTCTGGGGATAACCAAAACCTGCTCCATTGGGTCATGAATTATGATTGATAAGATATGGAAAAAATTACGCTGGCAAGCCAGCTGTTACAATACCTCATTACCGGGCTGACCGTGGGCAGTGTCTATGCCATGGTGGCCGTGGGGTTTAATATTATTTATAATGTGACCGAGATCATCAATTTCGCACAGGGTGAATTCGTCATGCTGGGCGGATTGATCATGGTTTTCTTGCATGTTGCCATGGGGCTGCCCCTTATTTTGGCCTTTCCGGCCACAATTATCCTGGTTACCCTGGTGGGAATTCTTCTGGACCGGTTGGCCATTCGCCCCATCCGCCGGCCGTCGGTACTTACCCTGATTATCGCTACCATTGCCGTGTCCATCATCATCAAGGGAACGGCGTCGTTTATTTGGGGCAAGGACCCCTTTGATCTTCCTGCGTTTTCCGGCCGCAATCCCATCACTTTTCTGGGAGCCGTGGTTCAACCCCAGTATTTCTGGGTGATCGGCTTTTTGATCATTACCGCCATTGCCCTGTCCATCTTCTTTGACCGGACCATTATCGGCAAGGCCATGAGCGCCTGCGCCGACAATCCGGATGCGGCCAGCCTGGTGGGCATCAATGTCAAGCAGATGATTCTGCTGTCCTTTGCGCTTTCCGCCGCTATCGGAGCGGTGGCGGGGATTACCATTACCCCGATTTCCCTTATGGAATATGACCGGGGGGCCATGCTGGCGGTCAAGGGATTTGCGGCGGCGATTCTGGGGGGGCTGGGAAGCTTTCCCGGGGCTATCCTGGGGGGGCTGATCATGGGAAGCATCGAATCCTTTGGAGCGGGTCTGGTTAGCTCGGGATACAAAGATGCGTTTGCTTTGATTGTACTTTTGGTTATCCTATTCTTTAAACCCAGCGGACTTATGGGCAGCATAGAGATCAGCAAGATCAAAAGGTTTTAGGCATGTTACGAATCGCCAAACTCCCCATCGCCGTGTTTGCTCTGTTTATCCTTGTTTTTCCATGGACGGCCCGCCAGATTCCCGCCATAGAACACTATCCCGACATTATGGTATTTGCGGGTATTTACTGTCTGATTACCATCGGTCTCAGCCTTCTCATGGGATATGCCGGACAGATCTCCATCGGGCATGCGGCGTTTTTTGGTATCGGCGCCTATATATCGGGCATCCTGACCGTAAATTACGGTATGAACCCCTGGGCCTGCATGGGGATCGGTATGGTGGTTACCGCGGTAGTGGCCGCTTTGGTGGGTACTCCCTCTCTCAAATTAAAGGGCCATTATCTGGCCATGGCAACCCTTGCCTTTGGAATCATTATTTTTATCATCTTCAACGAAGAGACCCAATGGACCGGCGGTCCGGACGGCATGTCCGGCATTCCGGGGTTAAGCCTGTTTGGCTTTGAGTTTGATTCCGTGGAACGCTATTACTACCTTGTCTGGGGGGTTGTTATCGCGGCGTTTATCTTTACCGCTAATGTCATTCAATCCGGTACCGGCCGGGCCTTAAGGGCGATCCATGCCAGTGAATCGGCTGCCGGTGCCATGGGGGTGGATGTTGCCCGGTTCAAGATACTTGTCTTTGTCTACTCGGCGGTTCTGGCATCTTTGGCCGGAAGCTTTTATGCCCATTATCTTAATTTTATCAATCCCGCGACGTTTGACCTTTTCTTTTCCATAAAACTTCTGATCATGATCGCATTGGGCGGAATGCATAATATCTGGGGTGCGATCGTGGGAACCGGTCTGATTACTTTTTTGAGTAATGAATGGCTGCAGTATTTTGAGGAATTTGAGGTCATTGTATATGGCGCCATACTCCTTTTTGTCACCGTCATATTACCGGAGGGTCTGGCAGGGGTGCCGGGGATTGTAAAAGGCTGGTTCAGGAGATAGGTGTTTGATGAGCGCTGATATGGAGGAAAATGTTCTTGAGCTGCAAGGGGTTGTCATGACCTTTGGCGGGCTCATGGCGCTCAGCGACCTTAATTTTAAGGTTCGAAGGGGAATGATTAAGGCGATTATCGGCCCCAACGGGGCGGGCAAGACCACCCTGTTTAATGTAATTACCGGGTCTTTTCCGCCAACACAGGGAACGGTCACGTTCAACGGCCGTCCCATCCAGCATCTCAAGGCACACAAGATCGCAGACCGGGGGATTTCACGGACCTTCCAGACGGTGGAGTTGTTCGGAAACATGACGGTTTTGGAAAATGTCATGCTAGGGTGTTATACCCGGATTCGAACCTCCTTTATAGCTTCGGGGTTTGTTCTGCCCCGGTCCAGACGCAAAGAAAAACAGATCCGGGAAACGGCATTGAAGATTTTGAAATTTATCGGGCTTGCCGACAAATTCAAAGATTCGGCGGACAGCCTGCCTTTGGGCGAACAGAAATTACTGGAGATCGGGCGGGCACTGGCCAGTGAGCCGGAACTGATCTGTCTGGACGAACCCGCGGCCGGCCTGAATGAGACCGAGACCCATGTGGCATCTTCTTTGATCAAGGCCATCAATGCAAAAGGCACTACCGTGTTACTGGTGGAACATGATATGAAGGTGGTGATGAATATCTCGGATGAGATTTTGGTGCTCAACTATGGCCGGAAGATCGCCGAGGGGCCGCCTGAAGACATCCGGAACAGCCCCATGGTTATTGAAGCATATCTGGGAGCAGATGCCTGACCCGGACAAACAGGAACAAAAAAGGATTGAAAATTGAATATTGACAATTGACTATTTTTTGTATCGCTTCGCGATGTCATTTTTATATAATTGATAGAATTCCTTAAATTTTCACTATTCACTATTCAATCGTCAATGTCACAGTTTCTTAAATATTCAATCTTCAATCGAAAATATTCAATTATTCACAATAAAGAAATTATACTAATTAAAAATTTTTGCCACAAAATTCACAAAATTCAACTTTAAGGAACTCATGTGCTAACGATTGACGGACTCAGCGCTTCTTATGGAAATGTTCGTGTGCTTAAAGAGGCTTCCCTAAAGGTTCCTTCGGGCAAGGTGGTTTCCATCATTGGCGCCAACGGGGCGGGCAAGTCCACCCTTTTAAAGTGTATTTCCGGGTTGATGAAGAGCAGCACGGGACGTATTCTCTATAAGGATAAGGATATTGCCGGCATGCCGGCCAATCGGATCGTGGGCCTGGGAATTTCACAGGTGCCCGAAGGCCGGCAGATTTTTGCCCATCTCACCGTCCTGGATAATATCAATCTCGGGGCCTATCATTATTTCAAACGGAGCAACCGGCCTGAGATCAAG
>Ga0307441_1000689_pt1 | contig 11934 bp, 10 predicted proteins | sample SalMarWE160420MG_FD_202149 | JGI IMG/M metagenome (GOLD analysis project Ga0307441, IMG submission 202149) | Salt marsh sediment microbial communities from the Plum Island Ecosystem LTER, Massachusetts, United States - WE1604-20 | ecosystem: Environmental > Aquatic > Marine > Intertidal zone >... | reverse complement strand
GGCTCGAGCTGGCCGAGCGCCCCGACTTCGACGCCGAAGTCAGCGTGTTCGCGCGCGACGAGGAAGCGGCACGCGCATGGCTCACCAAGCCTGTGCAGGCCGTCATGCAACGGCTGCTCGTGGCACGCGACGTGCACCCCACCCTGGTCGTCGGGGGATGGCACATGCTGGCGCTGTGCGAGGAGCCCGAGCCCACCGCCTTCGACGCGCTGGAAGCGGTGGCCAGCGACCTGCTCACGCTGTTCGCCATGGTGGAGGGAACGGTGCCGGCCGACGACGCCGGACGGCCCCAGGCGGACGACGGTCACGTGCCGGGCGGCTGAGCGTAGGTTCGCTGTCGCGCGACGCCGGGGGCGGCGAATCAGCCGCGGTGGTAGGGGTGCCCGACGCGCAGCGTCTCCGCGCGGTAGAGCTGCTCGAGCAGCACCAGGCGGGCCAGCTCGTGCGGCAACGTCAACGGCGACAGGCTCCAGGCTTCGTCGGCCCGGTCCAGCAGCCAGGGGGCATGCCCTTCGGCGCCGCCGATCAGCAGGCTGAGGCGGCTCTGGCCGCCGAGCTCGAGCCCGGCGATGTGGGCTGCCAGGTGACGGGTGTCGAAGGCCCGGCCCCGCTCGTCGATCGCCACGGTGCGACCCTCGGCCGCCTCCAACAGCGCCGCGCTGTCGCCCTCGCGTGCGGCCTCGACATTGCTCGTGCGGGTCCCTTTCAACTCGATCAGCTCCAGCGATGCCAGGCCGTCCAGGCGGCGCGCGAAGTGCCGGCAGCCGTCCGCGTAGAAGCCGCGTTTCGGGCGACCGATGCTCACGATGCGGTAGCGCACGACCGGTTCAGCCCTCGTCGCCTTCGCTGCCGGGGCCGCCCTCGACGGCGACGGCGGGCTCGCTGCGCGCCGGTCCGGCCGGCGCGGCCGGAGTCGCTGCCCCCGCCGCCGACTCGGCCGTGGCGCCGGGGCTCGACGAGGCCAGCCCCAGCTTCTCCAGCAGCTCGCGGCGCCGCGTCTTGCGCAGGCCGCTCGCCTCGAGGGCGGCGTGGAGCTTCGCCGGATCGAGGGCCTGCCTGACCACGGAAAGCTCGCTGCCGGATAGGGTGCGGCCGTTGAGCTCGTGCTCTTCGAAGGCTTCGAAGGCCAGCGGGCAGACCGCCTGAGCCAGCCTCGCGATGACGTCGCCATAGGCGCGGATCTCGTACTGTGCATGCCAGTCCATGCGCAGCCTGAGGAAGTGGAACAGGTTGTTCAGGTCGATCTGCCAGTACATCTCGGTGTACAGGCTGAGCGGCAGGTTGATGCGCGCCAGCTCGCGGGCGATGCCGTCGTCCAGGAGCGTCTCGTAGTGGGCATAGATGCTGTCTTGATCGGCGCTCCAGGCCTCGATGGCGCGCTCGCGGGCGTCGTCCGGCAGCGGCTCCTCGTCGCTGCCCTGGCGGTTGCGCGTGCCTTGCCGGCGGACCTCGAAGGGGCGGGGCAGGTAGAACTCGTCGCGCATGACCGAGTAGCGGCCGCTGATCTCGTTGAGGCGCGCCGTCCGGTGGCGGATCCACTGCCGGGCGACGAAGATCGGCATCTTGACGTGGAAGGTGAGGATCACCTGCTCGAAGGGGCTGGTATGCCGGTTGCGCAGCAGGTAGTCGATCAGCGCGCGATCCTCGCGCACGGTCTTGGTGCCCTCGCCGTAGGAGACGCGCGCCGCTTGCACGATGCGGGCGTCGCCGCCGAGGTAGTCCACGAGCCGTACAAAGCCATGGTCAAGGACGGGGATTTCCTTGTCCAGAAGGGCATCCGCTTCGGGTACCGAGATCCTCGCCATGCCCGGCATCATACCCGCGGCCGCGTCTCATCTTTGGCCATGGCGTGCCAGAGGCGAACCGCGTCGTCTCATGAGTATTCCATGAGTGCACGACTTCACAATCTCGATTTCTGCGATTCTGGCCGCAAAATCGGCTTCTCATAAATAGCTAATTCGTCTTGACACCCCCTCATCGTTGTGGGATACTGGGCCGGATTTGTCCTCGGCCTGGGGCCGCAATGGGAGGGAGGTGCACACCTTGAACCGGTCCTTGCGCCTGGCGGATCCCGGTGGGCAACCAGAGCGACGGCAGGCACGGCGAGGAAACTAGGACACTCCCGTGCGCCTGTGTTTGCGTTTGGTACCCGCTGAAACGGTTCCGACTCTCAGAGTTCAAGGGGTACCCAAGCATGAAAAGACTCGTTCTCACGCTCCTGGCGGCGACGCTGGTGAGCGGCGCGCTGGCGCAGAACGCCACGACGTTCCCGGACATTCCGGCGAACCACTGGGCTGCCGCGGCCGTTTCCCGCATCGCCAACTTGGGCATCGTCATCGGCTTCCCCGACGGTACCTTCCGCGGCAACGAAGCCTTCACGCGTTACCAGGCAGCGCTGGTGATCAGCCGACTGCTCGACGTCGTGAACCAGAACGTGAACAGCGCGCTGGCCATGACGAAGTCGGACATCCAGTCGCTGCGTAACGCGGTGCAGGGCGTTGCTTCGGACGTCGCCTCACAGGGGGTACGCCTCTCGTCGGCGGAGAGCGCCATCGCAAGCCTCTCCGACGATGTGACGGCGAACAAGTCGTCCATCGCCTCCAACACGAACCAGATCGCGGCCAATGCCTCGCGGCTCGACAAGATCGAGCAGGAGATCAGCAGCCTGCAGTCGGCCGCAGGGCAGCCGACGACCGCTGCTCCTGCTACGGGCGGCGTGAGCCCCGCGGTCCTTCGTGACCTGCAGAACCAGATCGCATCGCAGCGCGTCGCCATCGATACCGCGCAGGCCCAGGCCGACGCCGCGGCCAAGCGCGCCAACGACGCTCACGATCTGGCGAACCAGGCCATGTCGCAGGCGCAGCAGAACGCGGCTGCGCTGGCGGCCGCGAACACCGCGCTGCAGAACCTGACCAACGAGGTCAACAAGCTGCAGAGCCAGGCGGCAGCTCCGGCTCCGGCCGCGCCTGCCGCTCCGGCGACGCCTGCGGCGCCGGCGCCCGCTGCGCCTCCGACCCTTGGCGGGCTCCCGGGTGATGTCCAGCGCAACACCAGCGACATCGCCAACATCCGCCAGTTCGTCATCCTGCTTCGTCGCGACCAGGTCGCCCTGCGCGATCGCGTCTCCGCACTGGAGGCCAGCGACACGCAGCAGAGCAAGGACATCGCCAGCCTGACCAAGCGCGTCACCGCGCTCGAGAACAACCCGCTGGGGATCTCCGGCTCGATCGAGGTCACGTACGAGATGGCTCGGACCCTCGGCGGCTACTTCGACGTCGACCGCGCCTACGGCGTGGGCCTGACCAGCTCCATGGGCTCGTCCGTCTTCAGCTCGGGCGCTGCCGAGCTCAACGGCGACTCGCCGGGCGACAGCGGCTACCAGACCGACGTCGGCGAAGTCGCGCAGGACCGTCAGGACATCACGCCCAATAGCAACGGCATCAGCTCGACGCTGACGATCAACGTTGCCACGAACCTGAACGGCACGGGCAGCCCGAACGCGCTCAACAACTTCAAGGCCGTGCTGAGCCTGAGCCTGCTGAAGGCCACGGGCCTGACCATCACGAACCCCGATGGCAGCACGCCGACCTGCGCCGGCCCCAACCCGTGCAGCAGCCCCTCGCTCGACAACGGCGGCAGCCTCACCGAAGGCTACGTCATCCACGTGGACGACTTCACGACCACGTTCGGGCCGATCGGCGCTGCGCCGCTCACCTTCTCGTTCGGCACCGCCGTCGAGACGACGTTCACCCCGTACCTGGTGAACACGAGCGACCCGGGCTTCGTGGCCTCGGTGACCTCGCCCGACTTCCTGAAGTTCATCAACCCCAGCCTCACGGTCGAGTACACCGCGCCTACCACGGCGCAGGACGGCTCGACGCTGGCGAACGTCTTCACGCGCGGCGCGCACCTGTCCCTGAACCCGCTCAAGGGCGTCACGGTCGGCGGCAGCTTCGTGCAGGCCGCGGCCAACGCGGGCGACAAGGGCAACGTCAACGCTGACAACATCACCAACACCGTCTACGGCGTCGACGCCAACGCCAGCGTCAGCATGTTCAACCTCGCCTTCGAGTGGGACCAGGGCAGCCAGGTCAACCAGACCGGTGCGGCCACGCCGTCGAACATGCTGCTCTACGCCAAGCTGAACGTCGACGGCAGCAGCCTGCCGATCATCAACAGCTTGGACGTCAACTATCGCGACATCCCGCAGACGTGGGAGAATGGCAATAACGTCAACTACGCCATGATCTACGACGCGGGCAACAACAGCAGCAACTACCCGTTCGCGATCGAAGACGGCAACGGCGACCTGGTCGGCCAGAAGGGCTACGGTGCCAGCGCGGACCTGAGCCTGTTCATCCTGGACGTCTCGGGCTACTACGACAACTACAGCTTCAACACCGGTGCTGACACCGTGACGGCCTACGGCGCCGACGCGACGGCCAACCTGTTCGCCGGCTTCAGCCTGAGCGGGTTCTTCCACAGCGTGACCCTCGACGGTACGGTGGTCAACAACCTGGAAGACAACTACGACAACACCGGCACCCCGGTCATCGGCACCGACGTGTCGCTCGACCACAACTACGACACCGGCTTCGGCGTGACGCTGAAGCACGACGGCACGGCGTCCAACGCGCTGATCCCGAACCTGAACCTGTCGGCGACCTACAGCCAGACCGGCCAGAGCTACGGCATCCGCACGATCGACGTCTCGGGCGACTACAAGCTCAGCGTGGCGTTCGTGACGCTGACCCCGTATGGTGAGTACAAGACCGTCTCGTACGCTTCGACGTACACGCAGAACAACGACGGCACGACCACCATCCAGGGCGGCGCCGGCTTGACGACGACGCCTCTGTCGGTGCCTCTGGCGCCGAGCCTGCTGGGCGCGGTGAACTACCGCACCACCAACCACACGGGCGCCGGTGCACCCGGGACGCAGAACCCGTTCACGTCCACCGAGTTCCAGTGGAGCGTCGGCGTGATGCTGAACAAGTTCCTGTTCCCGCACAGCACGCTGACCGCCAAGTACGGTTCGTGGAGCGGCCAGAACATCGAGTTCGCGACGCAGACCGGCGGCGTCAACTGCTACGACTCGGCTGGCAATACCAGTCAGTGCAACGACATGGCCACCGACATCTCCAACGGCGACGTGGCTCCGTCGACGGTGGGCTCGGACAGCCACCAGTCGGTCAACGGCTACGAGGTCAGCTGGAACTACTACGACCTCGTGCTGTCGTACGGCAACTACGTCAACAGCCGCCAGGCCTCGGGCGCCGGGGCGTCCAGTCAGTCCTCGGCCGAAGCCTTCAAGATCTCCTACACCGTCAACTTCTGATCGACGTGTAGGGCATTCGGCGTAGACACGCCAAATCAGGGAGGGCCCCGCTCCGGCGGGGCCCTTCTCTTGGTGCTGGTGGCCGCGGTCGGGTGGGGCCGCGCGGCCCCAGCGGATACGGCTCAGGCGATGACGCGCAGCGACGCCGGCCGGACCTCGAGCGTGAACGCCGCTGCCGACGGCAGCGCTTCCCCTTCGACATGCCCCGGCTGCAGCCGCTCCCAGGCGAGCCGCACGCGTCTGCCGCGTGCCAGGTGCACCGCCGGGTGGCCCAGGTGGCGCCCGCGCATGACCTTGGGCAGCAGCGCCAGGGTGCCGGCGCGCCCCAGCTCGCCGGCCACCACCACGTCGAGCAGGCCGTCGTCGTTGGCCGCCCCGGGGACGAACAGGAAGCTTCCGCCGGTGCGGGGCCCGAGCTGCGTCGACACCAGCAAGGAGCGGCCGCGGTAGACGAGCGCGTCGTCCACCCACACCTCGACCGGTACGGGGTCGAGGGCCCTCAGTGCGTCGAGCACGCCCCACAGGTAGGCGGCCACGCCCTTGAGCAGCCGTGGGGCGCGGGCCACGCGGGCCGCCACGTCGGCGTCGAAGCCCACGCCGGCGGCGTTGACGAAGGGCTCGCCGTTGACCACGCCGGTGTCCACCAGGTGGGCACGGCCGGCCAGCAGCCGGCTCAGCGCGCCATCCAGGTCGTCGCGGCGCAGGCCCATCGCGAAAGCGAAGTCGTCGCCGGAGCCCACCGGCAGCAGGCCCAGCGTGCGCTTCGAGCCGAGACACGCCTTGGCGACCTCGTGGGCGGTGCCGTCACCGCCGACCGCCACCACGGTGGCATCCACGGGAAGCGCCTGCGTCAGCGCCGTGGCGTGCCCTGGCGCCTCGGTCCTCAGCACTTGGTAACCGGCGCCGTGGGCGTCGAGGTAGGCGCACGCGTGTGCCAGCGCAGGCGCCGCCCGCCCGCGCCCGGCGACGGGGTTGTAGACCAGATGCAGCACGGCCGCGGCGATTCTATCCAATGGGGCGGAGCGCACGTTGTGCGCTTTCCACGGAGGCGACCGGCGCACGTGCCTAGACTGGGGCATGCCGTCCACCGCAGAGCTGTTCGACCTGTCCCGGGTGCCGGAGCCGCTTCGCACGCTGCTGGACGTGGACGCCCCCTGGGAGGTGCTGCCTCGGCTCGACGCCTGGTTGGCGGAGCTGGCGCCGAATGGCGGTGGTGGCGAGGTGCATCCCACGGCCGTGCTCGAGGGCCCCGTCTACGTGGCCGAGGGCGCGCGGGTCGGTCCCTTCGCTTACCTCCGCGGGCCGGTGTACCTGGCTGCCGGCGCCGAGGTCGGCCACGCCGCGTTCATCCGCGGCCCCGTGGCGCTCGGTCCCGGTGCCAAGGTCATGCACGCCAGCGAGGTGAAGCGGTCGCTGCTGCTCGGCGGCGCCAAGGCACCCCACTTCAACTACGTGGGCGACAGCGTCGTCGGCCACGACGTCAACCTCGGCGCCGGCGTCAAGCTCGCCAACTTCAAGGCCACCGGCGAGGAGGTCAAGGTCGCGGGGCACGGCATCGGCGTGCGCAAGTTCGGCGCCGCCCTCGGCGATGGCGTGTCGATCGGCTGCAACGCCGTTCTGGCGCCCGGTACCGTGGTCGGACGGGGCACGGTCATCTACAACGGCGCCATGGTGCGCGGCATCGTGGGCCCCAACCTGATCCTCAAGCTCAGGCAGACCCAGGAGCAGGTGGAGGCGGCGTCCCGGAGCCCGCAGCCCTGAGCGCGCACGCCCCCGCACGACGGACGCCGTGCTGCCGCTGAGGGACGCCGGGTCGCGCCGCGGACCGCCTCTCGCCACCTGGGCGACCGCGCTGGCCTGCATGGCGGTCTACGTGCACCAGGCGCTTCTCGGCTCGAGCATGGCGGGCTTCCTGTTCTCGGTACGCTACGGCTTCATTCCCGAGCGTCTCGCTCACCACCCTGTCGTCGCGTTTCCCACGCTCGTCACCAGCCTCTTTCTACACGGCAACCTGGTACACCTCCTGGGCAACTTGCTGTTCCTGCTGGTGTTCGCGCACACCATCGAAGCACGGCTGGGGAGCGTCCGCTTCGCGCTGTTCTACCTCCTCGGCGGCGTGGTGGCCAATCTGACCTATGCGCTGTTCGCGGGGCAGCCGCGCATCCCGCTGGTCGGCGCCTCCGGTGCGATCAGCGCCGTGCTCGGCGGCTATCTGTTGCTGTACCCGAGGTTGCGCGTCTTGACCTTCTTACCTCCGCTTCTGCTACCTTGGCTCGTGTCGACGATATTCGCGCGCGTGCCGCGCTTCTTCATGTTGTGGTTGCCAGCGTGGCTGTTCATCGGTTACTGGTTCCTGGTCCAGCTGTTCGAAGCGACGACCGGCTTCTCCGTGGGTCGCGGCGCGTCCGCCGTGGCCTGGTGGGCGCACGTCGGCGGGTTCGCGTTCGGCGCGGCCTCGATCGGCGTGTTCGCGCGGCGCGTCGAGGCGCCGCGGTGGAGGTGACGAAGATGCGGCGAGCCCTCACCCTGCTTGCCACGATCGGCCTGTCGGGCGGTGTCCTCGCCCAGCAGGCGCAGGCCCCCGTGCAGACCTACCTGTCGGACGTGGGCTCGAACCCATCGAGCACGGGCGGACAATCCCGGTTGCTGCACTACCTGTCGTCGGACATGCCGATCGCCGTGTACATCCCCCTGCCCGACACCAACAACGCTCAGGCGCTGCGCGATGCCGCCGTGCGCGCCGTCAAGGCCTGGCAGACCGCCGCCCCGGACGTGCTTCAGTTCGTGATCGTGGGCCAACCCGGCGCCGACACCACCACCGTGCAGTGGCAGCAGCTCGACGGCAAGGTGTCGAGCTATCGCTACGCCTACAGCATCACCTCGCAGAACCAGTACCGCTATCACGCCACGGAGATCATCCTCGATCCCCGAGACTCCCCGGCGCAGATCTACCGTTTCGCCCTCTTGGCGGTGGGGCAGGCCGTGGGCCTGCTCGGTCGCAGCCCCTATCCGGGCGACGCGCTGAGCGCCTCGCCCAGCGGCTCGATCTCCGAGGGGGACGTGGCCACCCTGCGGGCGCTGTACAACGTCCCCAGCGGCACCGTGCTCAAGCCCTGAGCGACGGCCTCAGTTGGCGGGCTCGATCAAGCCGTAGTTCCCGTCGCTTCGCAGGTAGATGACGTTGATGTCGTCGGTGTCGAGATTGCGGAACATGAAGAAGGTGTGGCCCAGCGCCTCCATCTGTACGGCTGCGTCCTCGGGCGCCATGGGGCGGAGCACGTGGCGCTTCACGCGCACGATGGTCGGCTCGGTCTCGGCCGGCTCGGGCGACTCAGGCTGCGGCTTCTCCGACGTGCGCCTGGCGATGAAGCGGCCCTTGTACTTCTTGAGCTGGCGCTCGAGCTTGTCGACAACCAGGTCGATTGCCGCGTAGGTGTCCTGACCGCGCTCCTCGGCGCGCACGATGCCGCCCTGGACGTTGACCTGAACCTCGACCCGGGCCGGGTTGGCGCCGTGGGCGCCGCTCGAGTTGCCGTCGTAGGACATCACCACGCGAGCGTCCACGATCTGGTCGGAGAAGCGGTCGAGCTTCTGGAGCTTGTCTTCGGCGTGCTGGCGCATGGCGTCGGTGATGTCGATGTTGCGACCGATGAGCTTGTAGATGTTCATGCGGCTCCCTTCGGCCCTTTCGCCTGAGGCCACGACGAGCTCTGACGAGGGTAGTCTAGCATCGGCCAGGAGCGCCTCCAGAGTGAACTACGTCCCGCTCCCTGACGGCCCCCAACCAGCGTGCCGATGTCGGCTGGCGGCTCGGGGCGCGGTGCCACCCATGCTAGATTCGATGTGATCCATGAGCGATTCCGGTCCACAGCCCGTCGACGTCCGGCACTGCGCTGCCGGCGAGGCCATCGACATCCTGCAGGAGAAGTGGGTGCTCCACATCGTGCACTCCCTGCTTCACGGGCCGAAGGGCTTCAACGAGCTGGGCCGGGAGGTGGGTGGCTGCAACCCGACCACCCTCACGCAGCGTCTGTGTCGGCTCGAGACCCTCGGGCTGATCAGCAAGTCGGTGCGCTCGGTATCGCCACCGCGCTGCAGCTACGGCCTCACGGATTCGGGGCTGGCGCTGGAAGGCGTCATCGACTCGATCCGCGCATGGGCGGACATCCACCTGCCGAGCGAGGACGGGCAGCCCGACGACAGTCCTGGCCGCGACGGCTCCGGCGGGCTGGCGCCGCACGTGGGCGCGTCGCCGGACGGCGGTCCAGGCTTCCACTGACGCGCGCTTCACGGCGCCCACTCATCGCGCAACCCGTCAGAGCTACGGCCGACCGAAAGGGTGGCCTGTGGGGCTGAGTGTAGAAGCATGGTGGCGTTCGGAGATGCGGCGCGCGCCGGGTCTCGAGCGCGAGCGCGGCTGCGGGCGTGTCCGTGTCGGGTGTCGGGCGGGGGCGGTGGAAGCGTTTCCAATCGCTGCCAGCGACAGGGCACACGAGGCCACACTGCACTACAGGGCGAGAAGAACTGTGTGGGATGTGTATTCTCGATAGTGCTCGAACGTCGGTCGATGCCCGGACCATTGACATGACGACCCCTTCCGACTAGGATGGTGGAAACGTTTCTAGTCTTCGGTGGGGTCGATGCCGACGATTCGCGAAGTATCACGAGCTGCAGGCGTATCCATATCCACGGTGTCCCGCGTCCTGAATCACAGCGGGCCGGTGTCCCAGGAGACTCAGAGGCGGGTGCTGGCGGCCGTCGCCCAACTCGGCTACTACCCGAACGCATTCGCACGTGGCCTGGTCACCAAGCGCTCCGGCGGCATCGGCGCCACGGTTACCGATCTGTCGGACCCCTTCTTCGGGCTCATGCTCAAGGGCATCGAGGAGCGGGTCGAGCACGGCGGCATGCACTTGATCGTCACCGACGGGCACGGTCAGGTCCATGCCGAGCGTGAGTCCGTGGCGTTCCTGACGCGACACAACGCAGACGCCATCATCGCCTACCTGCAACAGGTCCCTGACTCCGAGGTGCTGGACTGGGCCCGTTTGGAGAGACCGCTCGTGGTCGTGGCCCGCTACGTGCCGAGCATGGCCGCCCGGTGCCTTCACATCGACAACGTGCTGGGCGGGAGCATCGCCACGCGGCACCTGCTCGCCATGGGCCACCGGAGGATCGCCCACGTGTCGGGGCCGTTGGCGCTGGTGGACGGGCGCGATCGCCTGCTGGGGTACCGCCGGAGCCTCGAGGAGGCCGGCCTGCCTGAAGATCCCGAGCTGGTCGTGGAGGCCGACTTCACGGCCGAGGGCGGCGCGTCCGCCATGCGACGGCTGCTCGACCGCGGCGCCTCGTTCACGGCATTGTTCGCGGGCAACGACCAGATGGCCGCCGGGGCCATGGACGTGCTGCGTGCTCGCGGCTTGATCGTTCCTGACGACGTCTCCGTGGTCGGATTCGACGACCTGCCGATGGACCGCTACCTGTACGCCCCGCTCACCACGGTGCGGCAACCCGTGCTCGAGATGGGGCGCGCCGCCGCGGACCTGGCCCTTGCAGCGTTGCGGGGGGAAGAAGTGGAGGTGAGTCGAGTATTCGAGGCGGAACTCGTCGTTAGGCACTCGGTCAAGCGCATGACAACGTAGCTACGTCCATAGCTACCCGTTCCGATCCAGCCCGACCCACCCCGACCGATTGTACGCGGGAGGCCGGGAGAGAGGAGCAACCGTGAGGCGACTCATACTCCCGCTGGTCGCAGCCCTGCTCGCCGGCATGGCGCTCGCGCAGCAGCCCAAGACCATCGACGTGTGGGCGATCATCCAAAACTCCACCGACCAGACCCTGCCCAACATGGTCAAGGACTTCAACGCCGCCCACAGCGACATGCACGCCAACCTGACGCAATACCAGAACGACCCCTACAAGCAGAAGCTCGTGGTGGCCATGGGCGCCAACCAGGGCCCTGACGTGTTCTTCGGCTGGGGCGGCGGCACCCTCAAGGAGTACGTGGATGCCGGCAAGGTCTTCGACCTCACCGCGGCGCTCGACGCCGACCCGCAGTGGAAGGCGCGTTACCCGGCGTCGGTGCTCGCCGGCGCGACCTTCGACGGCAAGGTCTACGCCGTGCCGATCAACAACGTGCAGCCGGTGTTCTTCTATTACAACAAGCAGCTCTTCGACCAGTACGGGCTCAGCGTCCCCACGACCTGGGACGAGCTGCTCGCCGCCGTCAAGACCTTCAACCAGGCCGGGGTGGCGCCCATCGCGCTCGGCGGCGCCAGCAAGTGGCCGGATCTGATGTGGGAGGAGTACCTGGTCGACCGACTGGGCGGCCCCGGGGCCTTCAATGCCGCCGCCGCGGGTCAGAGCGGCGCGTGGTCGTCGCAGGCCTTCATCCAGGCCAACACCATGATCCAGGACCTGGTGAGGGCCGGCGGCTTCCAGAAGGGGTTCGAGAGCACGACCCAGGACAGCAACGCGCCGGCCGCCCTGCTCTATACCGGGCGCGCCGCGATGGAGCTGATGGGCAGCTGGGAGTACGGCACGGTCGACAATGCCGCGCCGGACTTCGTGAACGGCGGCCATCTCGGCGTCTTCGC
>Ga0307441_1000688_pt1 | contig 11934 bp, 11 predicted proteins | sample SalMarWE160420MG_FD_202149 | JGI IMG/M metagenome (GOLD analysis project Ga0307441, IMG submission 202149) | Salt marsh sediment microbial communities from the Plum Island Ecosystem LTER, Massachusetts, United States - WE1604-20 | ecosystem: Environmental > Aquatic > Marine > Intertidal zone >... | reverse complement strand
CTGGCGAACGGCTTCACGCGAACCGACGCCGACGCCGTATGCCTCGCCGCGCTGCTCCACGACGTCGCGCGCGATCTCGCGCCCGACGAGCTGTTCCGGCTGGCCCCGCCGCAGAACGCGGTGGAGGAGCGACAGCCGCTGTCGGTCCACGGCCGTGCCGCCCGCGTCATCGCCTCGTCCTGGGGCGTCGAGGACGAGCGCGTGCTGGCGGCGATCGAAGGCCACGTGTTCGGGGTAGGGCTGGACAACAGCATCGGCATGGCGGTCTACATCGCCGATGTGTGCGAGCCCGGACGCGGCGTCAACGAGGACATACGCGAGTTGGCGATGCGGGATCTGGCGCAGGCGTACCAGGAGGCCGTCGGCGCCAAGGTGCGCTATCTGCGGTCGCAGGGCAAGAGGGTCCACCCCGCGACCCTCGAGGTGTATGAGCAGATTTGCCACCCGACGTAACGCGCGGCTGCTGATGCTGGTCGGCCTGCTGATGGCGCTGGCAGGACTGGCGGGCTTCTGGCTGACACTCGACGTGCACCGCTCGCCGCTAAGCAAGGAGCAGCGCCAGCTGCTGGGCATCAAGGGCAACACCTTCCACGTCAGCTTCGTGGTTGCGGGGCGCGACATCCTCTACACCAAGGCCAAGTCGCTGCCCATCTACGGCAAGGGTGGCAAGATCGTTGGCTGGAACTACCAGGGCACCACCAGCACCGCCGGCGTGAACACCGACACCATCCTGTACGTGGACATCACGGGCGACAACATGACCATGATCGCCATTCCCCGGGACGTGTTCCTGTTCGACCTGGGGTACCGCATCAACGGCCTGTTCGAGCGGCAGGGGCCGGACGCCCTCCGGCGGCGCGTCGCCTCGATCCTGGGGGTGCCGGTCGACTACTACGCCATCATCAAGCTCGACATCTTCAAGCACCTCGTCGATGCTCTCGGGGGCGTGAACGTCACGGTGCCGTACGCCATGAACTACGACGACAACGTCGCCGGCCTCCACATCCACTTCCAGCCGGGCCCACAGCACATGGACGGTGCGCAGGCGGCGGAGTTCGTGCGCTACCGCCACACGCCACGTGGCGACATCGACCGGCTCGACAACGTCAAGCGCCTCGCGTACGCGCTGATGGTGCGGGTGAAGCAGCTCAACGTGCGGGCGGTGACCAAGGTGCCTGAGCTGGTCGACACGTTCTTCAGCGACGTGCAGACCAACGCCAGCCCGGCGCTCGTGCGCCAGCTGGCGGCGCGCGTGGGCAGCCTTCAGCTCAAGCAGACGGCGACGCTCCCCACCCAGGAGGTGCAGGTGGCGGGCGAGGGGACCGTGCTGAAGGTCGACCCGGAGGACGTCAACCGCTTCCTCGCCACCACCTTTGGCGGGACCCCGCGCACCTTCAGCCATGCGCCTCACGCCACCCTGCTGATCACCAACCGCAGCGGCAAGCCCGGCCTGCAGGACTGGTTCCGGAGCCGCCTCGAGGCGATGGGGGTGCCATCCGGGGACATCCTGGTGCGCCAGGAGGCGGGCGTGGACCCGACGCCGAGCCGGTTGCTCGCGACCACCCCGGCATGGGACGATGCGGATTACTACACCTCGCTGCTGCACACCAGCAAGCAGCAGGTCGACCATCTGGACGGCTACGATGGGCACAGCGTGGATCTCGAGCTGGTGCTCGGCAGCGACGCCGCCGCGATGGTACCGGCCGGTGCCAGGGTCACCACGGCTGCGAGCGCGAAGTGACGAGAGCGGCGAGCGAAGGAGAGACGTTGGAGGGAAGCGCGAGCGTTCCGCCCGAGGTTCAGCTCATCGTCGATGCGCTGGACGACAAGCGTGCCAAGGACATCGTGGTGCTGGACTTGACGGGGGTGTCGGCCAGCCTCGACTTCTTCGTCATCGCCACGGGCGAGTCGAGCCTGCAGCTTCGCGCTCTGGAGGACGGCGTGCGCGACCGACTCAAGGAGGGCGGCTTCCGTCCGAGGGGGGTCGAGGGTCCCAGCGACCGCTGGGTGTTGATCGACTTCGGTGGCGTGGTGGCGCACCTGATGAGCCCTGAAGCCCGCCACTTCTACGACATCGAGGGGCTGTGGGCCGACGCTCGGCGCGTGCAGGTCGCTCCGGCCTGACGCCGAACGCCGCTTCACCGTCATGTCCGAACCCCGGCGTCGGGCGCGGCACTGGGCCGAGGCGTTGGCGCGTCGCCACCTCGAACGTCTGGGCTGGCTGGTGCTGGAGACGAACTACGCGGTTCGCGGCGGCGAGATCGACCTGATCGCCAGGGACGGTGGGACCATCGTGTTCGTAGAGGTCCGGCAGCGCCGCAGCGTGGCCTTCGGGCACCCGGCCGAGACCGTTGACGCGCGCAAGCTGGCACGCTTGACGCGTGCCGCCCGCCGCTACCTGAGCGAACGCCTGGGCGACCCCGACGCACCCGCGCGCTTCGATGCGGTGCTGGTGGTGGGCGATGAGCGCGCACCGCGGCTCACGCATCTGCGGGACGTGTTGTGACGGGTTCTGCCGGAGAGCGCGGCATGGCCGATCTACGCGCGCGGGCATGGGATACTGCGCTCGTGCGGAGCGCCGCCATCATCGACCTGGGGAGCAACACGGCCCGGTTGGTGGTGTTGCTCTACCAGCCCGGCTATCGCTATCAGCGGCTCGACGAGCTGCGTGAGGTGGTGCGCCTCTCCGAGGGCATGGGCACCTCGGGCATCCTGCGCGCCGAACCGTTCGAGCGTGGCATCCGTGCGTTGCGGACCTTCCGCAGCTTCTGCGACGCGGTCGGCGTCGACGACGTGCGCGCGACCGCCACCAGCGCGGTGCGCGCCGCCCGCAACGGAGCCGCCTTCGTGGCCGCGGCGCGGGACACCGCCGGCGTCGAGCTGGAGGTGTTGAGCGGCGAGCAGGAGGCGCGTTTCGGGGCGCTGGCGGTGGCCAACAGCCTCGACGTTGATGACGCCGTGGTGTTCGACCTCGGCGGCGGCAGCCTGCAGCTGAGCAGCCTGGTCGAACGCCGCTTCGCCGGCGGCGGAGCCTTGCCGCTGGGAGCGGTGCGCATGACCGAGGCGTTCCTCGACGGCGACCCACCCAGGGGCAAGGCGTTGAAGGCGTTGCGGCGCCACGTCCGCGAGGCGCTGGAGCCGCGGCTCACAGACCTGCCTGCGGGTGCGCCGGTGGTGGGCATGGGGGGTACCCTTCGCAACCTCGCCAGCGTGGCGCAGACGCGCTCGGGCTACCGTCCGGAGCTGCTTCACGGTTACCGCCTCGAGCGTGCCGTTCTGGAGGACCTGGTCGACGAGCTGGCGGGTATGAGCGTGGCGCAGCGTCGCGACGTCAAGGGCCTGAACGGCGACCGTGCCGACATCATCGTGGCGGGCGGGACCGTCATCGCCGAGACGCTCTCGGCCCTCGCTACGAAGGCCGTGCGGATCAGCGGCCAGGGCCTGCGTGAAGGGCTCTTCTACCCGTACCTGTTCCCGGACGGCGATCACCTGGCGCCCGACCTGCGCGAGTTCAGCGCACTCAACCTGATGCGCGAGTACTACGACTACCCGGCCCACAACCTTCACGTGCGCCTCCTTGCGCTTCAGCTCTTCGACCAGTTGAGGCCGCTGCACGGCCTGGGCGATCCGGAGCGCGAGCTGCTCGGGTCGGCGGCGCTGGTGCACGACATCGGCATGGCGGTGGACTACTACGCCCACCACAAGCACGGCATGTACCTGGTGATGGGCCGGGCGCTGCCCGGATACAGTCACCGCGAGCAGGTGATGGTGGCGTTGATGGTGCGTTACCACCGCCGCGGCTCGCCCGCCGACCTGGGGCTCGGCGGCGTGCTGGAGGCGGGCGACATGGAGCGCCTGGCGGTGCTGGCGGGGCTGCTCAGGCTGGCCGAGTACCTGGAGCGCAGCAAGGCGCAGCGCGTGCGCGAGGTGCGCTGCCACGTCGGCGACGGCGTCGTGCAGATCGAGGCGCTGTCGAAGGGCGACGCCGAGATCGAGGTGCGGCAGGCGGGGCTGCGCTCGGGGCTGCTGGCCTCCGCGCTCGCCGCCACCGTCGAGGTCGTGGCCGGACACGTACCGGCATGAGCGGCGGCAGCGGCCATAATGACAGCGTGCCGGGACACGTGCGCGTCAAGATCTGCGGCATCACGCGGCCCGAGGACGGGCGCATGGTGGAGGCGGCCGGCGCCCAGGCCATCGGCATCAACTTCGCGCCGCGCTCCAAACGGCGCGTGAGCCCGTCCGTCGCCGCCGAGATCCTCGCCGTGGTGGGGCCGCTGGTCACGGTGGTGGGCGTCTTCGTGGACGCTCCGCTGGAGGAGCTGCTGGCCACGGTGCGCCGGCTGCGGCTGGGTGCGGTTCAGCTCCACGGCGACGAGCCGCCGGCCTACGCAGCGGCGGTGCGCAGCGAGGTGCCGGTGATCCGGGCGCTGCCCTTCGTGCGCGCCATGACGCCGGAGTCGCTCGCCGACTACCCCGCCGACGCGTTCATGCTCGACGCACCGGTGCCGGGCTCGGGCGAGGCGTTCGACTGGTCGCAGGCGGGGGCGTGGAAGGGGCATCCGCGTCTCATCCTGGCAGGCGGGATCACGCCCGAGACGGTGGCCCGGGGCGTGCGGGCGCTGCGGCCGTACGCGGTGGACGTGGCGTCGGGCGTTGAGTCCGCGCCCGGGCTGAAGGACCCCGAGCGGGTCGCGGCGTTCGTGCGAGCCGCCCAGGGCGCGTGATGTCGCCGGCTTTTCCACAATCGCGGCCGATTCTCCACACGCCTGTGGATAACTCGCGCGCGTGCGGCCAGGAGGGGAGTGAGCCTACGACGAGGGGCATTCGGGCCGACCAGGACGGCATTTGTCGGGATCGGCCCGGCGCGGAGCGCCTAGCAGATATCGAGTGGGTTTGTCAAGAGGGGCCGGTTTTCCACAGATTGCAGCGGGTTATCCACAAACCGCAGAATGGTGGCCGAGGCACAGCGTTCGGTTGCCGAGACGCCCGCAACGAGGAACTTGGAGGACGCCACCGTGAAGATCACAACCATCGCCGACGCCCGTCGCTTCTCGCTCGACGCCGTGCAGAAGACCGAGCTGGCGGCCGGGGGCGACCTGAGCGTGTCGCTCCTGTGTTTCGAGGCCGGCCAGAAAGACGAGGATCAGACCTTCGGGGCGAGCTGCATCTACCAGGTCCTGGAAGGAGAGGTGCTGCTCCGCCACGACGGCGGTAGCGAGCGCGTCGGAACCGGTCGGCTGATCACCGTGCCCGCGGGGAGCCGGCATCACCTCGAGAATGCCGGTGGCGGCCTGCTCGTGGTGATGGCGACCCACGCCCACTGAGGTGGCCGGGCGAAAGGCCGGCGAGGCGCCGGAGAGCCGCCTGGCGACCGAGCTGACGCTCGAGCGTCGGCGTACGGCCCCGTACCGGCGCAACCGCAAGGACTGGCGCTCCGAGGGCGCGCGCCTCAGCGCCGAGCGCGAGGGGCTCGCCCAAGGCGGCGGTGAGCGCGCGCAGCGCCGCCAGCACGACAAGGGCCGCATGACCGCGCGCGAGCGCCTCGACGCGTTGCTCGACGAGGGCGCGGCCTTCGACGAGCTGATGGCCTTCGCCGGTTGGGAGATGTACGCCGAGGAGGGCGGCGCGCCCGCCGGTGGGGTGGTCACGGGCATCGGCCGCATCCATGGCCGCCCGTGGATGGTGATCGTCAACGACGCCACCGTCAAGGCCGGCGCGTTCTTCCCCATCACCGCCAAGAAGGTGATCCGGGCGCAGACGATGGCGCTGGAGAACCGCTTGCCGACGATCTACCTGGTCGACTCGGCAGGCGTGTTCCTGCCTCTCCAAGACGAGATCTTCCCGGATCAGGACGACTTCGGGCGGGTCTTCTACCTCAACGCCCGCATGAGCGCGCTGGGCATCCCGCAGCTGGCCGCCATCATGGGGAACTGCGTGGCGGGCGGCGCCTACTTGCCCGTGATGTGCGACACGCTGGTGATGACCGAGGGCTCGGGCCTGTACCTGGCCGGGCCTGCGCTCGTCAAGGCGGCGATCGGCCAGAGCGTGGCGAGCGAGGAGCTCGGCGGCGCCGTCATGCACGCCGAGGTCTCCGGCACCGTCGACTACCTGGAACCCGACGACGCCCATGCTCTGGCGCGCCTGAGGCGCCTCGCCGCCGGCTACGCCGAGCCCACGCCGGCCCCCTGGGCGCGCGATCGGCGCCAAGCCGAGGCACCCGCCGAGAAAGCGGAGGATCTTGAAGGGATCCTCCCGCTCGACGGCGGCAGCCAGCCCTACGAGGCGCGCGAGGTCATCGCTCGCCTGGTCGACGGTTCGCGATTCGACGAGTACAAGGCCCGCTACGGCCGCACCCTGGTGTGCGGGACCGCTCGCGTGGGCGGCTTCCCGGTGGGCATCGTGGCCAACCAGAAGCGGGTGGTAAAGAACCGCGGCCGCCTGGAGGTGGGCGGCGTCATCTACGCCGAGGCCGCCGACAAGGCGGCGCGGTTCGTGCTGAACTGCAACCAGGCTGGCGTGCCCATCCTCTTCCTGCACGATGTCAACGGCTTCATGGTCGGACGCGAGAGCGAGCAGGAGGGGATCATCCGGCGCGGCGCCAAGCTGGTCAACGCCGTCAGCAACAGCGTCGTCCCGCGCATCAGCGTCATCCTCGGCGGCTCCTACGGCGCCGGGCACTACGCCATGAGCGGCAAGGCGTACGCCCCCCGCTTCGTCTTCGCGCTGCCCAGCGCGCGCTACGCGGTGATGGGAGGGGACCAGGCCGCCAGCACCATCCTCGACATCCGCGCGGCACAGCTCGCACGCAGCGGCGGGAAGCCCGACGCAGCCGAGCTCGAGGCGCTCTACCAGCGCATCAAGGCGAGCTACGAGCGCACGCTCGACATCCGCTACGGCGCGGCGCGCCTCTGGGTGGACGCCATCGTCATGCCTCTCGAGCTCCGCGCGCGCCTGATCGCGGCGCTCGAGGCCTGTGCCATGGAGGGCGAGCTCGGGCCGTTCAGGCTGGGTGTGTTCCAGGTCTGAGCCGCGCCGCGACGTCCGTCACGCCCGCGGCCACGACCCCAGCACGCGGCGGGCGTCCACGATCTGCGCGCCGTGGTAGGCGGCATGGTCCGCCACCAGCACCAGCTGCCTGAGAAGGTTGTGCTGCGGCGCATGCGGCAGGGGCGCCGTCAGGTCGCGCCCGGCATCGCGCACGAGCGCGATGGCGGCGTCCCGCCCCTTGCGAACATCCTCCAGGCTGCGCTCCCAGGCGCCGTCATCGGGAGGCTCGGGGTCGGAGGGCCAATAGCCGTGCGGCCACTCGGGGGATTGCCACGCCGGGTCGACGGCGTACTGGATGAGGTCCTCCTGGGCGATGCGGATGTGCTCGAGGAGTTGCCAAACGCTGTGGACCAGGCCCGGCGGCACCGTGCCGCGGTGCTCTCGTGGCAGGTCGGCGAGGGCTCGCTCGACGGGCACGTGCGCCCCCTGGCCGAGGATCAGCTGCTCGAGCTGCTTGCGGATCGCGCTGTCGTCCATGACGCTCCTTTCCTTGGCGGGTGGGCCCGCTCAGAACCGACCCGCGGCCGCTCCGGCCGGGTGGAAACCCTGCGTTCGACGCCTGGCGGCCGGCCGGGCCGGGTCCGGACGGCACGTCGTCCGAGCGCGCTGCGTCGCTCTCCAGTGACGGGGCTCAACGCGCCTCCGGGAAGTTGCCCGGCTTCCACTTCACCGTGCAGCCCATCGCGAAGGTCTCGGCCTCCGCCACCGCGGCGCCCGCCAGGAGAGCGTCGAGGGCCGAACGCAGGGTCTCGTCGGTGACGGCGCCGGCGTCCTTGGGGCTGTCGTCGATGCGGCCGTGGTAGCGCAGCCGCCTGTCGGCGTCGAAGACCAGCACCTCGGGCGTGCGTTGCGTGCGATAGGCGCGGGCCACGCTCTGCTGGTCGTCGCGGAGGTAGGGGAAGGGCAGTGCGTGCTCCGACGCGAAGGCGCGCATCGGCTCCATGGCGTCGTCAGGGTACGTCTTGGCGTCGTTGGAGTTGACGAAGGCGAAGTCCACGCGACCCTCGAACGCCCTGGCCAGCGCCACCAGCCGGTCCACGTTGGCGAGCACGTACGGGCAGTGGTTGCAGGCTTGCACGTACACGAACAGCTCGGCGCCGAAGTCGTCCAGGCGGTAGCGCCTGCCGTCCGTGGCGACGAGGTCGAAGGGGGGCGCGGAGGCCCCGATGGGGAGCAGCTCGGGCTGCATCGTCATGGCTCACCTCCAAGGCGCGGCGGCGCTCCGGACGCGTTCCGGGGCGCGTCGGCCGCGCGGCCCGGCGCCGTACAGCGGGCACGCTTCCAGCTATACCGGGCCCGTGCCGCGCGCCTTGTCGTGCGAACGGCGGACCCGGGCTAGACTGGCGCCACATGGACAGCCTTCGTGAGCGGCGCCGCGCGGGGGTCCGACGCGCCATGGCGCGGCCGGTTCGGCCATGCCGCTGAGCTTCGCCGCACCCGAGTTCCTGTGGGCGCTGCTGGCTCTGCCGCTGGTGGTGTTGCTGCACTTCGTGCGCTCGCGCCGGCGACGCACCGAGGTATCGGCGCTGTTCTTGTGGCGGCGCGCCCGGCAGGTGGCCGAGCGGCGCAGGCGCATCGCCCCCACCTGGCTGTTGCTGGCCCAACTGCTGTTCGCGGCGTTGGCCGCCTTGGCGTTGGCCCGGCCGCAGCTGGCCGCGGCGGTCGCGCCCGATCGCATCGTGATCGTCGACGCCTCGGCGAGCATGGCGGCACGAGATCCCGACGGCGTGCGTCTGGACAAGGCGCGGGCCGTCGCGGACCGGTTGGTCGGCGGCGCCGGCCGGGTGGCGCTGGTGCGTGCCGGGCTCGATGCCCGCGTGATCGTGGCCCTGACCACCGACCGGGCGGCCGTCCGGAGGGCGATCGCGCGGCTCACGGCGGGGGACCGCTCGGCCGATCTCCAGCGCGCGGTATCGGTGGCCGAGGCCATCGATCCGGCTGCCCGCATCGACGTCATCACCGACCAGCCGCCGGTCGTCGGTCCCCGCGTGAGCACCTTCGACGTGGCCGGCGCCGGCGTGAACGTCGGCATCAGCGCCTTCGACCTGGGCATCCAGGAGGCCTACGTGGGTGTGGTCTCGAACAGCCGTCGACCCGTCCAGGTGCCGGTCGCCCTGACCCGCGACGGCGCGGCGGTGGCGAGCGGGACGGTGCTGGTGCCGGTGGGCGGCGTGGGGAGCATCACCTTCCCGCTTGCCGACGTGAAGGGGACCTACCGTGCCGCCATCTCGCCGCCGGAAGGGGACGCGCTTGCCCTGGACGATGTCGCGTATGCCGGCGCGCGGCAGCTGACCGCGGTGGTCGAGCAGGCGGACAGCGCCGTGTTGAAGGCGCTCGACGCCGTGCCCGGCGTCACCGTGCGCGTGAACCCGCGTGCCGCCGAGATCCCCGCGGACCTGCGGGTGCTCACCGGCGCCGGCGACCCGGGGGCGTTGGCGCCCGGCGCCTACCTGCTGTTCGCGCCCGCCGCCGCCAAGCCCGACTACCGGGTGGTGACCGCGTACGACCGGGCGTCGCCGCTGATGCGCTTCGTCGACCTGCAGGATGTCGTGGTCGGACTCGATCCCGCGCGTCCGGCGTGGACGAGCGGCGACGGCTGGCAGGTGCTGGCGAGCACCGCCGACCTGCAGCCGGTGCTGCGCTACCGCGACGCCGAAGGCGTGCGCGTGCTGCAGGCGGCGTTCAACCCCGGCCAGACGGACCTGGTGCTGCGGGCGGGTTTCCCTGCACTGATCGCCAACCTGGTGCGCGAGGTGCGCGCCGCGCCGGCGGTGCCGATGGGCGGCGCGCTGCCGCCGGGGACGACCTTCGATGGCGCGTCGCAAAGCTACGCTCTGCGCCCGGGCGCGTACCGTACGCCGAACGGCGGCTCCATCCTGGTGAGCCTGGACAGCGAGACGCAGTCGCGCTTGCCGGGACCGACGGCGGCGTCGGCGGGCCAGCCGGCGGCAACAGGGGCGGCGGCTGCCGCCGCGCCCGCCGCCGCCCGGACCGCCGTCCGTGCCGTGCCCGGTACGCCGTTGGCGGCGCTGCTGCTGGTGCTGGCCGTGGCCGCGCTCGTTGCGGAGTGGCTGATGTGGAGCGGTGTCAAGTGGCCGCGGCGGGGCGAGCCACGCGCGTGGCGCCGACGCTAGCCGAACCGCCGCGTCGGCGCCACGGCCCGCCGGCGCGAGGCGCGCAGCGGCCGCTTACCGGCTGCCGTGCGTTCGGCGCGGAGGCCTGGTACGCTGGCGCCGGAGCGGTCCAATCGCTCGCCAGGGAAGGGGAGAGTCGAGCATAGCGCGCGTCGAACTCAGCCTGCCGGCGCTGGTGGTGTTGATCCTGGGGGCGGGTTTGGCCACCCTGAGCAGCGCCGCTCCGACCCACGAGTTCCTGCGCCAGGTGGCGTACCTGGTGGCGGGGTTGGTGCTGGCCGGCGGCGTGCTGTGGCTGGGCTGGCGTCGCATCTCGCGCCTCACGCCGTACCTGTACCTGCTGGCGCTGCTGCTGCTGCTGCTCGTCTCGGCGATGGGCACCACCGTGAACGGGGCGCGCTCGTGGCTGTACCTGGGTCCTCTGCCGGGCTTCCAGCCGTCGGAGCTCGCCAAGCTGGCGCTGATCCTGGCGCTCGCTGCGGTCATGCACGAGCGGCCGCTTCACGGCCCCATCAGCTACCTGCGGCCGCTTCTGCTGCTGGTGCCGCCGCTGGCGCTGGTGGTGGTCGAGCCCGACCTGGGAACGGCGCTGGTGATCGCCGCGATCGGCGGCGGCATGATGCTGGTGCGAGGCATCCCCTGGCGGCACCTGGCAGTGATCGTGGTGCTGCTGGGTGTAGCCGTGCCGACGGTGGTGCTGCCGCACCTCGGCGCCTACCAACGCGCGCGCCTGGTCTCGTTCCTGAACCCGTCCGCCGATCCCCGGGGCAGTGGCTATCAGGTCATCCAGTCGACCATCGCGGTCGGCTCGGGCGGGCTGTTCGGCAAGGGGTACAAGCAGGGGACGCAGTCGCAGCTCGGCTTCATCCCCTTCCGCCAGACCGACTTCATCTTCCCGGTGCTGGCCGAGGAGGGCGGCTTCGCCGCCTCGGTGACGCTGCTGATCCTGTACGGGCTGCTGTTCTGGCGGCTCACGGCCATGGCGAGCGAGTGCCCGAAGGACCGCGACAAGCTCGTGATCATGGGCGTCATGAGCCTCATCAGCTTCCAGGTGCTGGTGAACATCGGCGTCACCCTCGGCCTGGCGCCCGTCACCGGCATCACCCTGCCGCTGGTGTCCTATGGCGGCACCAGCCTGATCTCGACGCTGCTGGCGCTGGCGTTGGCCATGGTGGTGCACCGAGACCGGTTCGCCGAATGGTGAGCTTCGCGTCGGCGCCCCGGGGCACCTGCTAGAGTCCCCTTACTATGCGCTTCCGTGGCATCGTGCTGACGATCGTGGTGCTGTTGGCGCTGCTCGTCGCGGCGCTCAACTGGGGCGTCCTGGTGGCGCGGGTGCCGGTCGACCTGCTGGTGGCGACGGTCGCGATGCCGCTGGGGCTGGTGCTGCTGGCCGCGGTGGTGGCGCTGGTGGTGCTGTTCTTCCTGGCGGCGCTGATCGACCGTGCCGGGCAGCTCCGCCAGGTCACGCGCCTGGACCGCCAGGCGACGGCCCTGCGCGCCAGGCTCGAGGCCCGCGAGAAGGAAGAGGCCAGCCGTTTGGAGGGCCTGCTCGACTCTGCCGTGGCGGACCTGCGCTCGCGTGTCGGCTCGCTCTCGGGCGGTCTCGAGGGGCGGGTGGGCGGTGCGCTGGAAGCGGTCGAGAAGCGCCTCACGGACCGCATCGCGCGGTTGGAGACGACGATGAGCGAGGCGCTGGCGGCCAGCGAAGGGCGCGACAAGCAGCGCCAGGAGGCGCTGCTCGAACGCGTCG
>Ga0307441_1000687_pt1 | contig 11935 bp, 11 predicted proteins | sample SalMarWE160420MG_FD_202149 | JGI IMG/M metagenome (GOLD analysis project Ga0307441, IMG submission 202149) | Salt marsh sediment microbial communities from the Plum Island Ecosystem LTER, Massachusetts, United States - WE1604-20 | ecosystem: Environmental > Aquatic > Marine > Intertidal zone >... | reverse complement strand
CGGTACAATGCCGACGTTGCCCTTCATTGAAAAAGCCGCACCGCTCATGACCCACCTTAACCGGAAACTTCCCGTGTTCGCAGCCTGCGCGACACCCGGATCGAACCCCAGCCATCCGTTTTCCGTTCTTCCGGAAACGGTAACACTGTCACCGGGAGGAAGAGTACTCCATTTCGATGCAGTTGAATCGGGTCTCAGCATTATATCAATGGAATCAGATGCTATCAGAATGCACTCGGAGCCGAGTTCAGAAAGCACGCCGTTCTCAGCGCTATTTGTTTCCTGTCCGTTGGATCCGCATGAAAGAACTGCAAGAATTATGACTGAAGGTAAAATCAGATGACTGAATAGTAACATATCATCTCCTGTTTAGACTGTTTTTCAGGCCGTTATTCCAAAGCTGCAGCAGCGTTCCTCCGCTCTTACAATGCATCAAATACTATATAACGGTCAGCTGATGTTCTATCCCATTTCTTTGATGGCCTGTTTGGCTTCCACGTAGAGTTTAGCCTTCTGCTGGGAGATGATAAGCTTCACATCCGCCCATACAAGTCCCTGTGATTCCCCGAAACTCTGAAGAAGGTTCTTCTCATCTGAAGTCAGCTTACCGTCCGCCAGAACCATACATGACATGGCCGCCAGTATTTCTCTCGCCTCTCCCTGATTGCTGGGAGACGGTAGTGTATTCTGGCCGGATTTCACGGTATCGATTATTTCATTAAGCTGCTCAGCGTCTATGTTCCGTTTTTCAGCGAAGGAGGAGAGGGTTTTCATCTCCTTCTCATCCACTTCGCCGTCAGCGTACATTGCCGTGACCATCGACGAGAGAAGCAATGCAGGAGACACCAGTGCTGCCCTTTCAATTCCGTCGACTGCTTTTGCTGTTATTCTCGATGCTGAGAAGCGTTTTACCGATTCAAGCACCCAGTCCTGGCTTCCGTCGTTCAAGGGCCTGCCGCAGTATTCGCATGCACCTGTACTGCCGCCCTCGTAAGGGGCTCCGCAACCGGGGCAATGTGATGATCTAAAACTCTGATCTATGGATGTTCTGATACCGTGTTTTCTAACCAGGTTGTAGATCTGCGGCCTTATTATCTTTCTTCCCGTAACACGGACTTTTCCTTCTTTGTTTCTTCTGGCATTTATACCGGACCATTTTACAAGAACCTCGATGCTGTCCATACGGTTCTTGGTTCCAGGAATAATGTTCTGTACTTCAACAGTGCCTACCGCAGCGTCCTTGAAAAAGAGCCAGTCGCTGTCGCTTCTTGTATTAGACAGCTGCTGTCCGAATCCCTGCAGGAAAGACGGAAGAGCTACCTTACCTGTTTCTGAAACATCGTTGGTGAACCAGGATTTGATAAGTCTCCAGAATATTACGGAGGTTCTGTCTTCTATATGCTGCAGGTTGAAACCCGGATCGATCGCTTCCATTTCCTCGAGTCCCGGAATGAGTGATTTATCCGATACGACGTTCCATTCCATCGACTGGGTTATCTCGGCAAGTACCCAATCGTATTCACCGCTTGTCAGCACTGAATCGCAGTTTCCGCACTTACCTGTGTCACTGAGTTCTATGGGAGCTCCGCAGTTCGGGCAGAATCCGTCTACAAGACTTTTTCCCTCAAGGGTCTGAACGCCGGGTTTCCGGAGAAAGCTCCAGTATTCGGTAAAGGGTGCAGAAGTGTTTTTCCTGATACGCTTCCCTGTTTTCAGGTCAACGTCGGTGTCGTCCGCTCTGGCAATAATTTCGACATGAATTGTATCAAAATGGGAATCGCTGAAAACGCCTACTATTCTTGAGCTCTGAACAGTAATATTCTCCATCTTATTGCGATAGCCTTCAGCCTGCTGCATTTCAATCTGAAGACTGAACCTCTCGTCTATACCGTCGGAAATGAACTGATTGACAGTTGAGATATCCTGACTCGACCAGGCTTCCTGTAATGCTATGAAGGCCTTGTTGGCCTTCTGAATAAACTTCTCTGTCGAGAATCCCGGGTCTCTCTGCTTCAAAGCATCCAGAGCATTCTGCATTTCCTGATGCTCCTGCTGCCTTTTAAGTTTTCCAGCTTTTGAGATGGTGTGTGTTTCGTATCCGCCCTTTGCCTTCCTGCCGAATTTTATCATAAGAATAATAACCACTATCAGTAGAGGGACACCGATCAGCGGTTTATAAATGGCAAGCCTGATAAGGAGGTAAATAATATATCCTGCTCCGCTTCCGCCTCCACCTCCGCCACCGCTGGAGCCGCCATAGCTTCCGCCTCCACCTGCTCTTGCGAAAGCAGCTGATGCAAGAACAAGCAGAATTGCAGTGAGTATGAGAAATAACAGGATTCTTCCATTTTTATCGGATTTGAACACAATTACCCTCCTTGGTATAGCTGGATATCCATAGTGTATGTTTTTATGTTCCATGTGTCCATAGCTGCATTGGCGGTTATATCCAGATGTACAGTATAGTACAAGCTGTCATGCTGTACGATAACCTGGTAGATTATTGAAAGGATATCCCTTATGAAAGTATCAGTTAAGGCATTTATCACTTGCGCGATTCTCTTGATCGTTTTTTCCTGCGGTGGTGAACCGGAACCGGCACAGAATTCTGAAGATATCGTAGAAGAAGTTGCAGCGGAAACTCTTCAGACGGAGGAACCCATAGCGGCTGAAATCCCCGAACAGATTCCTGAGACTGCTGAAATAGTACCTGTTTCATCCGGTCTGGATGGTTCATGGGATACGACCATGGGAGAGATGGTTATTCTGGTAGATGAAGCCGGCAATGTTTCAGGGGAATACCCCCTGGGAACCATTGAAGGGACTCTTACAGGAAACACTATTGAATTCGTGTATACGGAAGGTTCACTGTCAGGAACCGGTTCATTCACTCTCTCCGAAGATCATAACTCGTTCAGTGGCTTGCAGGATATTTCAGGAACCGAACTGGTCTGGGAAGGTAGAAGGCTGTAAAGTCAATGGAAAAGCGGAGCATGATTCCTGAGATGCTGCTCAGTACAGGAGTTTCAAACCGGATCAATCCTGTTTCTTTAACGGAACAGCATATGATGGATGCATGGTCTGATGTCATGCCTGATCTTTTAAGGTTCAGTCGCAGCCAAGCGGTTACGGTTGTAGTAAACGATTCCACAAGGCCACCTTCCTTTCCGATGATTGCCCCGATAGAGAAAATCCTTGGCGATAAGGCAAGAATACTCTTCGCTACGGGAACCCACAGGCCAGTTACGCCTGTGGAAAAAGAAGCTCTCCTGGGAGACTGCTTCCCGAACTCTCCCTGGAAGAACAGTGATTGCGACTCTAAGGATATGGTCTATATCGGAAAAACCCGGATGGGTACCCCTGTGAGCATGGATCCCTGGCTTCTTGATGGTAATCCAGTTGTTTCCGTTAATTCGGTAGAACCTCACTATTTTGCCGGCTTTACCGGAGGGCGAAAATCGTTTTTGCCGGGTGTGTCATCCCGGGAGTCCATAGTGACCAACCACTACAATGCCTGCCTGCCCGGTGCGTTGCCGGGAAAGCTTGACGGTAATCCGGTGCACCTGGACATGATGGATGCTCTATCAATGCTGGAAGAGAAAGTGGAGATACTGCAGGGAAACGGTGTGATGCACCGGGGCAGATTTGTGCACTTCTTCGCTGGTTCGTGCAGAGAATCATTCGAAAATGCCGCCGGGGCTTCGATGGAACTTTCAACCATTTCCGTTCCGGGCAGATCCGAAGTGGTTGTTCTTCATCCTGGTGAGCCTCTTGATATTAATCTTTACCAGTCAGAGAAGGCAATTTACAATTGCAGTTCAACTGTTGAAGATGGAGGATACCTTCTTCTCGTAAGTTCGTGCGATGAAGGCCTCGGGGCGGATCATCTGGAAAAAGCTTTCATTACGTCGATGGACGAAAACTGGCATGTTCCCGGAAAGCATCAGTACAGTCTAGGGGATCATACCATACTGCGACTGAAGAATATGAGAAAAAGAATCAATCTGGCGCTTTCAAGCAGTCTCCCGGACAGCATAGTGGAAGGAATGGGTATTGAACCTGTTCACGATGTTGAATCGTGGATCAACCGGAAAAACTGTAATAATACCATCTTCATACCCGGTGCAGGTTTCGTAATACCAGTAATTGAAGAGGATAACCATGTGGAGCATTAGGACACGTTTTCTTCCCCTGTTTGCAGTTATCGTTCTTGTCTGGGTCTTCTTCTATTATAGTTTCAGCCTGGTTTCCCGTCTAAGAGAGGCAAGGGCAGACGCCAACGAAACAATAGCCTGGTTCTGGGCTGGATCGCAGGTTCCAATGAGCAGACTCTCAGAGCTTGGTATGATGTACGTCTGCTCAGAATGTGGTTCTTCCATTTCCGCATTCGGTTTTGATTCGGATTCCACAATTAACAGTTTCTGTCAGAATTGCGGAGATATCACCAAATGGTATTTCGTATCACTCGAAGGTTTTGAGGAACGGGAACTGATTTTTCAGAGGACCAAGAAGCTATTCAAGGAACTGGTTGAAAGACTGGATTACACGACCGTACTCTCCGACACGGATATGGTACCTCAGGTTGTCAACGGCACTGCGATTTCCGACACTATAAGTGTGGAAAAGCTCAAATCATTGATAGCCCTTACACAGGAACTTGATGAGGATAACGAGCCGATCCCAATTTCTGATACAGAAGGTAATACGATCGGGTACCTTCATTACGGCTCTGACGACCTGGCGAAGGAGCTTCTGCTTGTACCATACATTGAACTCGGTATCTTCTTTCTACTTGTACTCCTTTTGTTTAACGTTATCAGGATCGAGCTGAAGAAGGAGAAGGATCTGTCATGGATTGGTTTTGCAAAGGAAACCGCACACCAGCTCAGCACTCCTCTTTCATCGCTGATGGGCTGGGTGGAGCTTCTCAAGGATAAACCTGAAGCCGATACTGACAAGGAATTTTCGGAGGCTCTGGAGTTTATCGAAAACGATATTGATAGATTGAAACAGATTGCGAGCAGGTACGGCCAGATGGGAAAGAAACCCAAGCTTGAAAAATGCCTGGTTAATCCTGTTATTCTGGATATTGTACATTATTTCTGTGGCCGGACTGGATTCCTGTCGGATAACATGAACCTGGAAACCAATTTTAAATCCAAATATCCTGTAGATCTTAACAAAGTGCTGTTCAGCTGGGTCATAGAAAACCTCCTGAAGAACTCAATAGCCTCTTTAAGGGATATGAAAGACGGAGTGATAATTATAAGTACCACGGATGTTCAGGAAGGATCCGGGCTTGTAGAGGTTGAAATAGCTGACAATGGAGAAGGAATTCCATTCTCCAATCAGAAAAAAATCTTCGGCCCTGGTTACAGCACAAGACGCGGCGGATGGGGGCTGGGCCTTACATTAAGCAAGCGAATTGTAGAGCAGTACCATCAGGGAAACCTTCGGTTGAAGGCAAGTTCACCAGGCAAAGGTACTACTTTTATAATAGAACTTCCCGCTTCGTCGGAGGATACTGAATGATTACGGTTCTTTGGGTTGATGATGAAATTCAGCACCTGCGAAGTCATATCAGGTTTCTTGAAAAGCACGATTACAAAGTTCTCACCGCTCAGAATGGACAACGGGCTCTGGATATACTGAGAGAGAACATGGTGGACATCGTTCTGATGGATCAGATGATGGTGGGAATGGATGGCCTGGAAACCGTATCGAGCATCAGGAAAAACTATCACGTGCTTCCAATAGTTATGGTTACGCAGAGTGAGGAAGAAGAGCTGATGGATCTTGCTATTGGTGGCGAGATCGATGATTACCTTACAAAACCCGTGAATCCAAGCCAGATTCTGATAGTCATAAAGAGGTTGCTTATGGGACGCCGCCTGAAGGTCCAGAGAGCCGCCAGAGAGGTGGTTGATCAGACGGCTAGAATCATGGACTTGCGCAGCCATGAGATGGATTGGCGAAAATGGGTGAATATATATCGTTCCTGGGTGGAGAAAGATGTTGCCTCGGAAGGCTCTCTCGCGGATGAGATGCGGAGTTTTGATAAAAGCAGGTTCAGTGATATGGAACTTGATTTCTCGAAGCATGTGGAAAATATGTTCCCTGAATGGATAAACGGAACTGGTTCCGATTCCCCTCTCATGTCTCACAATTACCTTGAGCGGGTGGTTATTCCCCAGTATGAATCCGCTGGTGAACTAGTAATGATTGTAATAGACTGCATGAGGTACGATCAATGGCTTACGATGGCTCCGATTCTCGAAAAATGGTTTCATATAGAAACTCAATTCATGCTTACAGTACTTCCATCAGCAACACCTTACAGCAGAAATTCAATATTCGCAGGATTGCTTCCCCGTGATATTTGGCGATTCCACAGGCATAAATGGGATGAGAATTATGGTGAACCCGGACTGAACAAACACGAGCATTACTTCCTGACCGAAGCGATGAGAAGACTCAGCCGTGACAGGAGTATCCAGCCACAGTTTGCTAAGGTAAGCAACAGGAAAGAGGGAGAAGCGCTTGTACATTCACTTTCCAGAAACCTGAAAGATGGATTTCTCGCAATAGTGGTTAATTATATAGACCATCTTACACACGGAAGATCCGAACTGGATCTTATAAAGGATCTTGCACCTGATGTAGTCAGTTTCAGAAAGCTCGCTGAAACATGGTTCAAATCCTCATTCCTGAAGGAGCTGTTTCACACCCTCGCTGCAAGGGGTACAACCGTAGTAATAACAAGCGATCATGGCTCTGCTTTTACATCAAGGGAAACAAGGATCAAGGGGAGAGGAGTTTCAGGAAGTATTAGATTCAGATTCGGTAACTCACTATCAGCTGATCCTAAAGCTGTTATTTCAGTCAGAAATCCCGCCGATTGGGGTTTACCCAATGACAGGCCTTCAAAGGGGTACCTTTTCGCAAGATCGGATTATTTCATGATGTTCCCGAATGTGCCAAGGGATGAGATGCACAAATTCAGAAATACCTTCCAGCATGGCGGTGTTTCCCTTGAGGAGATGATAGTACCGAGTATAATTCTGAAACCCAAGAACCTGGGATGATGGATCAGACTGCTCTTGAAGAACTTGCAAAAGTGATTGCAGGCAAAATAAAACCCGGCAGCAGAATATTCCTCGTCGGTGAACTCGGTGCTGGAAAATCGGTATTCGCTCGTGCCATTCTGAGGAAACTGGGAGTAAAGGGCAACATTCCAAGCCCCAGCTTCATAGTTGATGCCGTTTACAGCCCGAAAGGACTTGAAGTTCATCATATGGATCTTTACAGGCTTGAGGGAACTCCAGAAGAGATGGAATTCTATGGAATTTACGAAGCGCTTGAAAGTGACGCTGTCGTAATTGTGGAATGGGCTGAACGTCTGGATGCCTCTGTGCTGAGAGAAGGAATATCCGTAACTATCGGGTTTACAGGAAATCCGACGATGAGGGAGGTTTCGATAGATGACAGGAGTCTGGCTGGGAATTGAGACAACGACTTCAACCGGTGGAGCTGCATTGATGAAGAATGGATTGCTTCTTGCAGAGGAGCATTTTCCAATCAGGTCGACACATTCGGAAAAAGTACTCCCCGGTATATCCAGACTTCTGGAACAGACTGATGTGGATACTGAAGAAATAAAAGGAATTGCTGTATCTGCAGGCCCCGGATCATATACCGGTCTGAGAATAGGGATTGCAACAGCGTATGGACTGTCCGCAGGATGGGGTATTGGAACGGTGGGAGTTGAAACACTCAGGGTACTTGCAGCTTCAGTTACCGTGGATTATCCGGTTCTTTCATGCATTAAGGCTAGAAGCAATGAAGTCTTTGCCGCCGTATATGAGAACAGCTCATTTGAGGCTCGCGCTATCGTTGCTCCAGGTGTTTATGTGGCTTCAGCGCTCGCTTCGAGGGTGGCCGAACTTGACGAAGTAATAGCCGTAGGCAGCGGGAAGGACATGATCACTTCTTCCGGTAATCTAATAATGACCCATTCTCTCTGGAATACTCCACGGCCTTCTCTGGTTGCTCTGCTCGGTTCTCTGAAAATGGAATCGGATGGCTTCGATGATCATCCTGCTCCTCTGTACCTGCGTGGCTTCAATGAAAAGGCGGATGGTAATGTTCCATGAGATACACCTTGCTTCGCAGGGCGACATATCAGGCATGATGGATATCGAACGGGAGTCTTTCCCTTCATACCCCTGGGATTTAGAAACCATACGCGGGTGTATTACAGATACATCTTTCCGGACATGGGTTTCGAGGCTCGAGGGAGAATTGACCGGGTACGTATCAGCAAATCTCGATTCAAAAAGGCTTCATATAGTTAACCTTGTCGTTCGCAGAGAATTCAGAAGGAAGGGTCTGGCATCCGATCTCATAAAAGCTTCCGAAGAATGGGGACAGCGTCTGGGTGCTTCGTCCGTTTACCTTGAAGTAAGAAAGAACTCCTTTCCCGCCAGATCCCTTTACAGGAAATGTGGTTACAAACAGGTACGCTTCCTGGAAGATTACTATCCCGACGGGGAGGACGGCCTGGAGTTTGTAAAACCACTCACTCCACAGGATGATTTATCCGCTATAGCTGAGCGGATTATCAGTAAGATCGATTCAACACCTGTTGTTGGTATAGTGCTGGGCTCCGGATTATCATGGTTGGCTGAAGAATTTGGAATATCCAGTGAGATGAGCTACAGGGAAATACTTGGAGATTCCGATCCCGAAGTTGCAGGACATCCCGGTAAATTAGCCTTCAGCCGCTGCGGCCGATTCGTTTTCATGCTCGGGAGAAGGCATCATTACCAGGGATACACTGGAGACGAGATATCGATGCTGCCCGGTATTCTGGGAGATATTGGAGTTTCTGTATGGATTCTCACTTCGTCTTCTGGAGCTGTTGATACCGATCTGCAGCCAGGCGATGCGGTTCTGTTCAGAGATCATGTGAATTTCATTGGATGCGTGCCTGAAACCGCGGGTAGCAGGGTAAGGAAATCGGTATATTCGCGAAGGCTCAGGGAAGCTGCAGTTACAGCAGCCGAAAGAACCGGAAGCGAATTGAAGGAAGGAATATTTGCATGTGTTTCCGGTCCTGCCTACGAAACATCTGCGGAGATCAGGTACCTTCAGAAGAAGGGATTTTCGACTGTATCCATGTCAACCGCTCCTGAAGCTCTGCTGCTTTCATCCCGCGGCTTCGATGTAGCGGGTGTATCACTTGTAACAAATGCTGCATCCCCGGGGGCAGTACTGACTCACGAGGAAGTCCTTTCCTCTCAGGACAGTGTAAGGATAAAACAGGGGGCTTTTCTAACCGCGTTCATCAGGGAGGCTGCGAGAATTGAAGTACAGTGAGGTAGAAGACTATCTCTTCGGAAGAAGAAGGATGGGCATGAAATTCGGTCTTGACCGCGTAAGGAAGCTGATGAAAGATGCCGGTGATCCACAGACGAGTTTCAGGACAGTTCATATTGTCGGAACCAACGGTAAGGGAAGCACAACTGCTCTCCTTTCGGAGATATTGATACATCTGGGTTACAGGACCGGTAGAATAACCTCTCCTCATCTCCTTCACTACAGGGAAAGAACAGCCGTTAACGGCAGATGGATTCCGGAGGAGGAAGTAGTCAAATTCGTTGAGCTCTTCAAGGATAAGATCGAGGAATACAGCGCCACATTCTTCGAGATAACAACGGTAATGTCAGCCTGGCATTTCATGAACAGCCGCGTGGACTTAGTTGTTGCTGAAGCCGGCCTGGGAGGAAGGCTTGATGCGACAAAACTCCTGAATGGTGATTGCACAGTTTTTACAGGGGTCGAGATAGAGCACAGAAGAATACTTGGATCCACCGAAGCCGCTATAACAACTGAAAAAGTAGCCATTTCCAGGGAAGGAACAACACTGATATCTTTCACTCAGAAACCTGAGGTTGAAAAGGTAATCACTGATGCAGTAGCGGAAAGAAATCTCATTCGGATAATTCCAGAAATTGCAGAAATCGCTCCACTTCCGGGAGAACTGCAGAAACGCAATGCCGGTTTGGCTATTGAGGCCGCATTGCAGATAACGGGCTGTACAAAGGCATCCGTCATGGATGCTTTCAGCAAAGCGTGTAAAACGATGGAATGGGCTGGCCGGATAGACCTGCGCGAAGGGTTACCACCTATTCTTTTTGACGTTGCGCACAATCCCGGTTCGGTGGCTCTATTGGTGGAGTATCTGAAGAAGAACAGGCATCTTCCCGTACCCGCCGTAGTAGGTTTTCTGGAGGATAAATTCTGGCGTGAGATGACAGTACAGCTCAGGGATGTATTCAGTCCGGTGGTAACGACCACGCCACTTAACGAGAGAAACCTCCCTGCGAAGATACTGTATGATAGATTCAGGAGCTTGGGTGTCGAAGCCTACTGGGAAGATGACATTGGAAGAGCGATGGAAAAAGGTAGATCACTGGCCAAAGACCTTCTGGTCGTAACAGGTTCATTTTTCGTTGTCGGTGCTGCGATGCGCCAGTCATGGGAGAACGGCTGGATTATTAAACCGGATGAAGGCGAGGAGCAGAACCAGCTCTTTACTGAAGAATCACATGTTGACAGTACTCTGCGTGATAGTGTATAAGTATTATTCATGGAGTAGATTCAGATCCATTGATAATGGAGGTTAAATTCAATGTCGGATAAGAAAAAAGCTGCTTCTGAAAATATTGTGAAAAAGGAGAATACTGAGGGAGCAGCCCCGTTTACAATCGTGAATTACATCCTGTTTACTGCGGGATTGCTTGATATAATCATAGGGTGGTTTCTTCTGAGAGGGGGACATATCACGATAGCCCCTGTTATGCTCATAGCAGGATACTGCGGTATCATTCCACTTGCCATAATATTCAGAAACAGGCATTCTGAAGAAAGTAAGTAAGAGTGAAATACATATTTGCAGCACTTCCGTTATTACTATTCGTTGCATGCGGCGGAGGTGAAGAGCAGATCTTCAGGCCCGATCCTCTCCCTCTGATGGAGAAGGATACAGCCTTCGTATATGTAAGTGGGGGTATTTTCGTTACGCAAGAAGGGGATACCGCTACAATATCGGATTTTCGTCTTGGCAGGTACGAAGTAACTAACAGGCTTTTCTATCACCTGGTATTCGAGAAGGGTATGGAATTGCCGCCCGATCCAGAATTTCCAGGGATGGGTAATTATCTTTTCGAGTATCCGGATTATCCCGTTGTTAATGTAAGTCTTCATGATGCCATTGCGGCAGCGGCAGCTCTCGGGGGAAGATTGCCTACACGGGCCGAGTGGGAATATGCAGCTTCGCTGGGTATATCTGGTGATATAGAAGGCCAGTACCCCTGGGGTTCGCTTTCACCTGAGAACGCGGAGTATCCGGCAAATTACCTCGCTGGAGATGAGTGGGAGACCAGAGGACTGGACGGATACTTCTGGACAGCACCTGTTGACTCGTTTCCTCTTTCCGATGCGGGTTTTGCCTGCCTTGCCGGGAATGTGGCCGAATGGACCGTATCTCCTCTGGATTCAGTGGTTCCAGTCACGGGAGGAGCATGGCTGTCTACTGGAGATGAGATTACAATTGATGCAGTGAGGTACCTTGCCCCCGGTGACAGGGCACGCCATATAGGCTTCCGAATCCTGATCCCGGGGACGTAGCACACTTCTTCAACTTATTGACGGAATGCTGGAAGATATCCTGAATAATTAATAAAATACTACATATTAAATAAGATTTAACGAATAACAGATTTAGTGTTACATGCATCTTTACGCGAATGATTGAAACGTCTGGTTGTTGAATAAGGAATGGTGGGCGAAGAGGGACTTGAACCCCCGACATCCTGCTTGTAAGGCAGGCACTCTAGCCAGCTGAGTTATTCGCCCACATGATGGTGGTTGC
>Ga0307441_1000685_pt1 | contig 11957 bp, 11 predicted proteins | sample SalMarWE160420MG_FD_202149 | JGI IMG/M metagenome (GOLD analysis project Ga0307441, IMG submission 202149) | Salt marsh sediment microbial communities from the Plum Island Ecosystem LTER, Massachusetts, United States - WE1604-20 | ecosystem: Environmental > Aquatic > Marine > Intertidal zone >... | reverse complement strand
CCGACGGCCCGCGCCTCGACGGCGCCAGCATGGAGGCTGCCTACACCGGCGACGGGCGCATGGTGAACTCGGGGCCGTTCGACGGCACGCCCAGCGGCAAGGAGGGCAACGTCGAGGGCATCCGCGCGGTGATCCGCTGGCTGGAGGAGCGCGGCATCGGCAGCGGCAAGATCACCTACCGCCTGCGGGACTGGCTCATCTCCCGGCAGCGCTACTGGGGCACGCCCATCCCGATGCTCTACTGCGAGCACTGCGGCATCGTGCCGGAGGCCGAGGCGAACCTGCCGGTGGTGCTTCCCGAGGACGTGGCGTTCATGCCCACGGGTGAATCGCCGCTCAAGACGCACGCCGCCTTCCTGGAGGCCACCTGCCCCCGCTGCGGCGGGCCCGCCACCCGCGAGTCGGACACCATGGACACCTTCATGGACTCGTCCTGGTACTGGTTCCGGTACCTCAGCCCGGACAAGCGCGACGGTCCTCTCGAGCCCGAGCTGGTCAGGCGCTGGACGCCGGTGGACACCTACACCGGCGGCATCGAGCACGCCATCCTGCACCTGCTCTACAGCCGCTTCTTCACCAAGGTCCTCAGGGACCTCGGGCTGGTCGGCATCGACGAGCCGTTCCTGCGGCTCCGCAACCAGGGCATGATCCTCGGCGAGGACAACGAGAAGATGTCCAAGTCGCGCGGCAACGTGGTCAACCCCGATGCGCTGGTCGCCGAGTACGGCGCGGACGCCGTGCGCACCTACCTGATGTTCATCGGCCCCTGGGACCAGGGCGCACCGTGGAGCTATCAGGGCATCGAGGGCGTGACGCGCTTCCTGGGCCGGGTTTGGAGCGTCATCGTCGACCCCGCCGAGGCCGCCGGCCAGGCCGCCGACGAGGCCGCGGTCAGGGAGCTGCGGCGTGCGGTGCACGGCGCCATCGAGGCGGTGACGGAGGATTTCGAGTCCTTCCAGTTCAACACCGCCGTCGCGGAGCTCATGACGCTGCAGAACGCCATGACCAAGGCCAAGAGCACGGCCATGGCGGCGACGGCGGCCTGGCACGAGGCATGCACCAGCCTGATGCTGCTCCTCGCCCCCATCGCTCCCCACCTGTGCGAGGAGCTCTGGGAGCGAAGCGGCCACCACGGCTCCGTGCACCTGCAGACCTGGCCCGAGCACGACCCCGCCGCACTTCTCCGGGACACGATGACGATGGGCGTGCAGGTGAACGGCAAGCTTCGCGGGCAGATCAGCGTACCGACCGATGCCGACAAGGACGCCATCTTGGAGGCAGCCCGGAGCGAGCCCAACGTGGCGCGCTACCTGCAGGCAGGCGACGTGCAGCGCGAGATCGTGGTGCCGGGCAAGCTCGTGAGCTTCGTGGTGCGCTGAGTGCGCAGCGGCGGGCCCGCCGTGCCAGGACGCCCGGCGCGACAGCGCGGCCGGCCGGGCGGTTCGACGTGCGCCTGGACGCGCCTACTGCGGCGCCAGCAGCACCACTTCGCTCAACGTGGACATGTCCACTGCGGGACGGACGATGAAGCTCCGCCTCAACTCGTTGGGGTTGGGCGGGAGGACCTGTTCGACGGTGCCCACCAGCACGCCGTTGGGGAACAGCCCGCCGTAGCTCGACGTCTCGACCTGATCGCCCACCTGCACCGGCTTGTCGGCGATGAAGTCGGTCACCCGGATGCGCCCGCCTACCTCGCCGATGGCGATGCCCTGGCCGCCGCGGCCACGCACGCTCACGCCCACCCGCGACTGCGGGTCGAGCACGGTGCGCACCACCGCGTTATGGCTCGAGGTGCCGGTGACGATGCCCACCAGCCCCTCGGGCACGGTGACCGGCATGTTCACCAGGACGCCGTCCTGCGTGCCCTTGCCGAGGTCCAGCCGCGCGAAAGCGGGCCCGCTGCTGCCGCCTGTCACGGGCGCGGTCGTGACCACGCCGGGCGACTGCTCCTGCCGCACCGACAGCACCTCCTCCAGGCGCTGGAGCTGCAGCTGAAGGTCACGGTTGGTCTGCTGCAGGCGCGCCACGCGCTGGCGCATGTCGGCGACCTCGGCGAGCAGGTCGTTGCGGTTCGCCAGGCTCTGCAGGGTGACGCGCACGTTGCGTCCGGTGCGGTAGAGCAGGTCGTGTGGCGTGGCCACCGCCGCAGTCAGGTCGACGGGGACCCGCCCGACGAAGGCGGTGATGACGAAGGTCAACAGCCCCAGGGCCAGGAACACGTACCAGGCGCGCAGCAGGTTAGACAAGCATGACCCCCAGGCGCCGAGCGCCGTCCACGACCGCCGCGACGCTCATGCCCACGACGTTGAAGTAGCAGCCGTTGATCGAGCTCACCAGCGCCGAGCCTCGACCCTGGATGGCGTAGCCGCCGGCCTTGTCGAGCCCTTCGCCGGACGCCACGTAGCGGAGAATCTCGCCGTCGTCCAAGGCGCGCATCCGCACCTCCGTGTTGACCACCCGGTACTCACGACGCCCGTCGTAGAGCAGGGTGTGACCGGTGAGCACGCGGTGCGCCCGGCCGGCGAGCCGGCTCAGGAACGCCCGGTTCTCGTGCCTGTCCGCGGGCTTGTTGAGGATCTCGTCGTCCACCACCACCACGGTATCCGCGGCGATCACGAGCGCGTCGGGACGGGCGGCCAGCGCGACCTCGGCCTTGGTGCGGCTGAGGCGCTCGACGAGCGCGGCCGGGCGCTCGCCGTCCGCCGGCGTCTCGTCGATGTCGGTGGGAAGCACATCGAAGCGCAGGCCCAGCGCGTCCAGCAGGTCCCGCCGTCGCGGTGAGCCGCTTGCCAGCACGAGCGTCGTCACGCCATCAGTGTACCCAAGCGCCGCCGACGCTTCCCGGCGGCAGGCCGGCGCTGCGCCGTCCGGCGCGGCGAGCCCCGTCGCGAGCCAAGCGGCTCTGCCCGCGCCACGCGTCCCACCGACGTCGCGACGCGTGCCAGCCGCGTCACCGGCACCGCCCGCGCGGACGGTACACTACCGCGGGAGGCCGGACATGGAGCCACTGGAACGCCTCAAGCGCGCCGCCGCGGAGCGGGCCCTGACGCTCGTCGAGGCGGGCATGCTGGTCGGCCTGGGCTCTGGCAGCACCGCGCACCACTTCATCGCCGGCCTCGGCGCCCGCCTGGCGGCGGGCACACTGCAGCACGTGCGCGGCGTCGCTCCCTCGCGCGAGAGCGAGGCGCAGGCGAGCGCCTTGGGGATTCCGCTGGTCGAGCTGCCCCCGGACGGGCTCGACCTCGCGGTCGACGGCATGGACGAGGTCTCCCCCAACCTCGATGCCATCAAGGGGCTGGGGGGCGCGCTCACGCGCGAGAAGATCGTGGCGTCTGCCGCCAGGCGGTTCGTGCTCGTGGGTGACGAGCGCAAGCGCGTCGGCCGGCTCGGGGAACGGGCGCCCGTGCCTGTCGAGATCATCGCGTTCGGCTGGCGGCGCACTCGCCGGCGCTTGCGCGACCTCGGCGGTGAGCCTCGGCTGCGGGGCGGCGAGGACGATCCCTACACCACCGACAACGGCAACCTCATCCTCGATCTGGCGTTCAGCGACCCCTTCGAGCCCGCCGCGCTGGCCCGGGAGCTGGGCGAGCTGGCGGGCGTGGTGGAGCACGGGCTGTTCCTCGGCATGGCCGAGCGCGCCTTCGTGGCCGGCCCGGCCGGCGTGGCGGAGCTGCGCGCTCCCAGCGCATGATCGTTGCCGTGGGCATCGACATGGTCGAGCTGGCGCGCGTGCGGGCGGTGCTGGCGCGTCACCCTCGACGCTTCCCCGAACGGCACTTCCACGCCCGCGAGCTCGCCGACCTGGAAGGCCGGCTGGACCCCGTGCCTGGGCTGGCCGCGCGCTTCGCGGCCAAGGAGGCCTTCCAGAAGTGCTGGCCCGAGATCATCGGCTGGCGCGAGGTATGGGTCGCCAAGGAAGGCCCCAGGCCACGCTTGGCGTTCGCGCCCGGCCTGGCGGGGGCCATCGCCGAGCAGCACCTCACGGTGCACGTGTCGCTCTCCCACACCCGCGAGCATGCCGCCGCCGTGGTGGTGCTCGAGCGCCCGACGCCCACGGCCGCGGCCGGGGGAACGTGAGCGCGACGTGACCGGCCTCAAGCGCGTCACGGCCTACACTGACGGCTCGTGCGAGACACAGACGGGCGACGGTGGTTGGGCCTACCTGCTGATCCACGACCGCGCCCGCAAGCACGCCAGCGGCTACGAGGCCGGCACCACCAACAACCGCATGGAGCTGACCGCGGCCGTGAAGGCGCTGCAGGCCCTGCGTGAGCCGTGCCACGTCACCATCGTCACCGACAGCCAGTACCTGAAGAAGGCCTTCACCGACGGCTGGTTGGAGGCATGGCAACGAAACGGCTGGCGCACCGCCGGCCGCCGTCCCGTCAAGAACCAGGACCTGTGGCGCGCGCTTCTCGAGCTGGTGGTGCGGCACCAGGTGGCGTGGTCCTGGACTCGCGGCCATGCCGGCCACGCCGAGAACGAGGAGGTCGACGCGCTCGCCCTGGCCGCCCGGCGCCTGAGGCGCCCAGCCGGCTAGCCGCGCGTCACCCGGACGCTCGGCGCGTCAGCCGGCGCGCGCCCGGGGTCCCGTGCCGGACAGGCAGGCCAGCAGCCCCTCGAAGGCACGATAACCGGTCACCAGCGAGCTGGGCTCCAGCCACTCGCTGGTGCGGTGGGCGTCGCCGCCGCGGTAGACGCCGAAGGCGATGGCGGGCAGGCCGCACGCCATGGCGGCGTTGGCGTCGGTGCTGCTCGCCACCACCGAGCCGGTCTCCTCGACCGAGTGCAGCGCCTTCAAGGCGCACTCGACCAGGGTGTGGTTGTCCACGAAGGCGGCCGGCCTGTCACCGATCTGCTCGAACTCCAGCTGGCAGCCCACGCGCTTCGCCGCGTCCTGGATGGCACCGCGAGCGCGGCACTCGAGGTCATCCAGGACCCCGCCGTCGAGGCTGCGCAGATCCAGGTTGAAGCCCGCCTCCTGGGCGATGGCGTTGACGCTGGTGCCGCCCCACACCTGACCGACGTTGAGCGACGTGCGGGGCTCCTTCGGCACCGCCAGCGCGGTCACTGCGCGGATGGCCTCGCCCGCGGCGTGAACGGCACTCGGCGTCGGGTAGTCGCCCCAGGAGTGGCCGCCGGGACCACGGAAGCGCGCCACCAGCCGGCGCGAGCCGACCGCCTGCGCCACCACCGTGCCCAGGTGGCCGTCGAGGGCGACGAAGTAGTCGACGTCGCGGGCGCGGTCGGCAACCAGCCGGCGCGCCCCGCGCAGGTCGCCCACGCCCTCCTCTCCCACCGTAGCGGCCAGTGTCAGCCACGGACGAGCCGTGGTCCCGCCGTCGGCGAGTCGCTCCGCGAAGACCGTGAGCACCGCCAGGCTGGCGCTGTTGTCGCCGATGCCGGGCGCGCACAGGCGCTGGCCTTCGCGCCGCACGCCAACGTCGGTGCCCGCGCCGAAGACCGTGTCCAGATGTGCCGCGACCAGCACGCGCGGCCCACGACCGCCGTCGACGCAGGCCACCACGTTGCCGGCTTCGTCACGCTCCACATCGAGGCCGGCGGCCGACCACAGCCCGGCGATAAGCGCCCCTCGCGCCTCCTCCTCGAAGGGCGGCGCAGGCGTCTCGGTGATGCGCTTCAGACGGCTCTCGAGGCTGGGCAACAAGGCGTCGACCGCCGCACGACTTGGGCGTGGCGGCACCTCAGCTGTTGTCCTGGAGGGTGGCGATCCCCTCACGGAGCGCGTACAGCGCCGCTTGTGTGCGGTTGTTGAGCCGCAATTTGGAGAAGATCTCCGACAGGCGGTTGCGCACCGTCTTCTCGCTCACGCCGAGAGACTGGGCGATCTCCTGGTTGGACGAGCCTTGGGCGAGCAGGCGCAGGATGTCCTCCTCGCGCTCGGTCAGCTCGCTGATCTTGTGGTCCGGATGCTCGGGGAGCTCGCCGACCTTGCGAAACTCGTCCAGGATCGACGCCGCCATCTCGGCATTGAGCAGCGTCTCGCCGGCGGCCACCCGCCGGATCGCATCGATGAGGTCGTTGGCATCCGCATCCTTGAGCAGGTAGCCGCGGGCGCCGACCTTGATCGCCTCGAACACGTACTTGTCCTGCCGGTACATGGTGAGAATGATCACCTTGGCGTCGGGCTGCTCCGCGAGGACGGCCTTGGTGGCCGCCACGCCATCCAGCTCCGGCATCTGGATGTCCATCAGAACCACGTCCGGCCGTGTTTCGAGCGCGTGGCGGACCGCCTCGCGCCCAGTGGAGCCCTCGCCGATGATGCGGAAGTCCTCCTCGGTCTCGAGGATGCTCCGGAGGCCCTGGCGGAACATGGCATGGTCATCGCACAGGAGCAGCCGAATCATAATGGTGCATCTTACCGCAGGCGGCGACGTGATAGCGTTGATTTGCAGCTGCCGGGCTCGTGCCGGGCCGGATCGGTCGCACCCTCATCGCCCCACCAGGCTCGAGTGCGGTCGGCGGCGCGGCGGGAGCCCGGCAGCTGCCCGAGGGCACCGTGACGCACAGCACAACGGATCATGGGTGTCGGCAGAGGAGGACGCATGGCCCATCCCAAGGGCGTCCTGATCGAGCGTCTCCAGAAGGCGGGTATGGCGCGGCCGGAGTTCCGCAGCGAACGCACCGGCCCCGACCATCAGCCCACCTTCCTCAGCGACGTCGTGGTCGACGGGCAGGTGCTGGGGACCGGTCAGGGCAATAGCAAGCGCGAGGCCGAGCGCCGCGCCGCCCAGGAGGCGCTGGCGGCGCTCGACCAAGCAGGACCGGCCGACCTGACGGACGGAGGCAATCTGGCACGAGAGGACGATTCGGCAGGGGAACCGCCTTTCGAAGGCCCGTGGCCGGTCTTCGAGGCGGTGCTCGCCAGCAGCCTGCAGGTGGCCGACCACCGCATCCCGGAACATCTGCGCGGCCACGAGGCGCGGCTCGCCGTCCGCGACTTCGCGCTGGCGCTGTACAAGGACGTGCTGCAGGACCTTGGCGACATCGTCGAGGAGGATGCCGAGGGGGAGTGAGGGCGCCCGCCGGCGGGCAGCAAGGCTCGAGCGGAATGGGGCGCGTCGCCCTCGGCAACTAGCTGGCGGCGTGATCCTTCGCGTAGTGCTCGATGCGCTTGAGCTCGGCGGTGGCCTTCTCGCGCACCAGCATCTCGCGAAGGCGCTCGCCTCCCGCGAAGTCGGCGAGGCCTTGCGCCTCGATGATGTCGAGCATCTTGGCCGCGAAGGCGCGAAGCGGCGTGGCGACCGGGAGCGCCTCGGCAACCCCGGCATCGGCCATGCTCAGCTCCAGCAGGTCGGAGGCGAGGCCGTCGACACCCGGCCGAACGCTCACCACCACGTCGCCGAAATCGGTGGCGATCAGGAAGCGGCGCGGCGCGTCGGGCATAGCGCAGAGCCTAGCACGCGACCCGGCCGCGCCGCCTTGGCGGCCGCTCCCGGGCGCGCCATGGCCGGGTGCTAGCATGGATGGAGCCTAGATTCGCGCATGCCCCTGGAGGCGCTCTTGTTCGTTCCGAGACCCGCCGGAGCGCGTCGGACCCCCCCACCCTCCGAAGACCGCTACCCGCCCGCTGCCGGGCCGCGCCTGCGCGCCGGCGGCGCACCGTTCGCGGCCGGGCACAGCCGGGCCGGGCGGTCGCCTCGAGGCCGCGGACGGCCATGAGCCAGCGCCGCCTCGAGCGCGACCTGGGCCTCTACGCCGTCGTCACCATCAGCGTAGGCGCCATGATCACGGACATCTTCGTGCTGCCCGGCCTAGCGGCCAAGATCGCCGGGCCGGCGGTGATACTCGCCTATCTGCTGGCCGGCCTCATCACGCTCCCGGCCGCCCTCAGCCAGTCGGAGATGGCCACCGCGATGCCGGAGGCGGGCGGCACCTACCTCTACGTAGACCGTGCCCTGGGCCCCATGCTCGGCACCATCGCCGGCATCGGCGTGTGGTTCTCGCTGGTGCTCAAGAGCGCCTTCGCGCTGGTGGGCCTGGGCGCCTACCTGCGGCTCTTCGTCGCGCTGCCGACCAAGCCGGTAGCGCTGGCGCTGGGGCTGCTGGTGCTCGTCGTCAACGCCCTGGGCGTGAAGCAGACCGGACGGCTACAGGCGGTGATCGTCACCGCCGTACTGGCCGTGATGGTGCTGTTCGTGCTGCGCGGCGCCGCGGTGGTCGACACGCATCGCTACCAGCCCTTCCTCGGCCACGGCCTGCAGGGCTTGCTTGCCGCCACAGGCTTCGTGTTCGTCAGCTACGCCGGGGTGACCAAGATCGCCAGCGTTGCCGAGGAGGTGCGGGCGCCGGGTCGCACCATCCCGATCGGCATCCTGCTCAGCCTTGGCATGATGATGGCGGTGTACACGGCCCTCATCTACGTCGTGGTGGGGACCACGCCGGCGGACGTGCTGCACGCCACGCTGACCCCCATGGCGGTCTCCTCGAAGGACATCCTGGGGCTGGGCGGCGAGGTGATCATCGCGGTGACCGCGGTTCTGGCGCTGATCAGCATGGCGAATGCCGGGGTACTATCCTCCTCGCGCTACCCGTTCGCCATGAGCCGCGGCGACCTCGCGCCGCCGCTGTTCCGACACGTCCACCCGCGCTTTGGCACCCCGCTGGCATCGATCGCCCTCACGGGCGCCGCCCTGCTGCTGCTCATCGCGTTCCTGCCCGTGGTGGACCTCGCCAAGCTGGCGAGCGCCTTCCAGATCCTGGTGCTCTCCTTCGTCAACCTGGCGCTGATCGCCTTCCGCGAGGGGCAGCTCCCGGGCTACCGCCCGACCTTCCGCTCGCCCGCCTACCCCTGGGTGCAGCTCGCCGGCATCGCGGCGGGCCTGCTGCTCATCACCCAGATGGGTTGGCTGTCGGTCGTCGGCGCGTTCGCCATCGTGGGGGTGGGGCTGCTGTGGTTCCGAGCGTACGGCCGTCCGCGCACCGAGCGCGAGGGGGTGGCGCTGGCGGCGCTGCGGCGCAGCACCGACAACGCCGCCGTGGGGCACACTCAGCGTGCCCTGCACGCGCCCGGCGCCCTCAGGTTGCTGCTCCCGGTGCACCCTCACATCACGCCCGCGAAAGAACGCGACCTGCTGCGCTTGGCGCGGCTGTTGGTCAGCGAGCAGGACCGCGTGCAGGTGGTGCGCTTCGAACAGGTACCCGAGCAGGTCGAGCTGGTGGCGGTGGCTCGCGAGCACCCCGCCGACGACGTCGCCTTCGAGGAACGCGTGAGCGCCGCCCTGAGCGGGCTCGGCCCTCGCCTGTACTGCGGCGAGGTCGTGGGCCACGACTGGAAAGAGGGCATCGTGCTTCATGCCCGCGAGCACGGTAGCGACCTCATCCTCACCGACGAGATCCGTGCCCACAGCCCGCTGCTGCCGCTGAGCCGCGACGCCGGCTGGCTGATGGACCGCAGCGGCGCCAACGTGGTGGTGCTGGGCCCCAAGCCCCTGGGGTCGATCCGCGAGGTGCTGGTGATGGGCACCGGCGGCCCCTTCGACGCTCTCAAGGTCGACCTGGGCAGCCGCATCGCGCGCGCCGAAGGTGCAAGCCTGCGCTTCATGCACGTCGTGAGCGAGCGCATCCTGCCGGCCCAGCTCGATACCTTGCGCGCCTACCACGAGCAGCTCGCCGCGCTCTGCGCGGTCCCCACGCAAAGCGACATCCGCCGCGCGCCGGACCCGCGCACCGCACTGGTCGACGCCTCGCGCGGCAGCGACCTGGCCATCCTGGGCGCCACCGTGCACCGCTATCTGGGGACGCGCGGCGCCCGCGACCTCGCCCATCGCCTGGCTGCGAGCCTCGAGTGTCCGGCCCTGATCGTCCACGCCCACGTTTCGCACCGGCGTACCCTGCTGGGCACGCTGCTCGAGCGCATCGCCTACTGAGCGCCCGACGTGACCGCCTTCCTCGACGCCCACCCCGCCGTCGCCATCGCCCTGATCATCGCCCTGGGCGTCGGCGCGCAGTGGCTGGCCTGGCGGCTCCGCCTGCCCGCCATCCTGCCGCTCCTGGTGGCCGGCTTCACGGTCGGCCCGGTGCTGGGCTGGCTGCAGCCGAGCCGGGCGTTCGGCGCCGACGTGCTCTACCCGGCCGTGTCGCTCGCCGTCGGTCTGGTGCTGTTCGAGGGCGGGCTGACGCTCAGGCTGTCGGAGCTGCACCAGACGCGCGCCGTGATCGTCCGGCTGGTGACGCTCGGCGCGCTGGTGACCTGGCTCGGCGGGGCGGCGGCGGCCCACTGGCTCGCCGGCTATCCCGGCGCACTGGCGCTGCTGTTCGGCGCGCTGGTGATCGTCACCGGCCCGACCGTCGTCACCCCCCTGCTGCGCATCGTCCGGCCCAACGAACGCGTCGCCAACGTGCTCAAGTGGGAAGGCATCGTCATCGACGTGGTCGGCGCCCTGGTCGCGGTGCTGGTGTCCGAGGCGCTGCTGCTCGGCGGCCACACCTCGCCGCTTCGCACGGCCCTGCTGCTGGGGCGATTCCTGTTGGTGGGCGCGCTCGGAGGCGGCATCGCCGGCGGGCTGCTGGCGTGGCTGCTGCGCCGCCGCGCGCTGCCCGACTACCTCGTGAACGTGGTGGCTCTGGCCGCGCTCTTCGCCGCCTTCGCCGTCTCCAACCTCATCGCGAACGAGTCCGGGTTGCTGGCCGCGGTCATCATGGGCGTGCTGGTCGCGAATGCCGACGTGCCGCACATCGAAGCCTTGATGAGCTTCAAGGAGGACCTCAGCGTGCTGTTCGTGAGCATGCTGTTCGTGGTCCTGGCCGCGAACCTGAACCTGGCCACGCTGATGGCGGAGGTCGACTGGCGCTCGCTGGCGCTGCTGTTGGCGCTGGTGCTGGTGATCCGTCCCGCGGGCGTGCTGATGAGCGCCGCGCGCTCGCCGCTGACGTGGCGCGACCGGCTGTTCCTGTCCGGCATCGCGCCGCGCGGCATCGTGGCGGCGGCGGTCAGCTCGCTCTTCGCGACCAAGCTCGAGGCGGTCGGGTTCGACGGCGCGGCCTCGCTGCCACCGCTGGTGTTCCTGATGATCCTGGGCACCGGGCTGCTGGCGAGCCTGACGGCGCGGCCTCTGGGGACGCGACTGCGGGTGGCGGATCCGAGCCCGCAGGGCTTCTTGATCCTGGGCGCGCACCCCGCCGCCAGGGCCATCGCGCGCAGCCTCGCCGGGCAGGGGCTGGACGTCGTGCTCGCCGACACCAACTGGTCGCACGTGACCGCCGCCCGCGTGGACGGGCTCGAAGCCTTCTTCGGCAGCCTGCTTTCGGACCGCAGCGACGACGAGCTGCAGCTGTCGGGCATCGGGCGGTTGCTGGCGCTCACGGCGAACGACGAAGCGAACGCCCTGACGGCGCTGAAGTACGCCCGCGAGTTCGGCTCCGCCAACGTCTACCAGCTGGCGCCGGGCGGCACGCCCGACGCCCGGGCTCGGGTGGGCGGGGCCCGCGGTGGACGCATCCTCGCCGCCGAGGACGTGACCTTCGAACGCATCGAGGCGCTGTTCGAGGCGGGCGGCACCGTCAAGCGCACGCCCCTTACCGAGCGCTTCGGTCTGAAGGCGTACCGCGCCCGCTACGGTCGCGCGTGCATACCCCTGTTCGTCGAGCAGGCCGGTCGCTTGCGCGTGCTGGCGGCCGGCACCGCGCCGCCCGAGGCAGCGTCGGCGTTGCTGGCGCTGGTGCTCGAGGAGCGGGCCGTCGACGCCACGGCGCGTGACGGCGACGCCGCAGATCAGGGCCGAGCCGGCGGACCCGGAGCGGACGCCGCCCGGCAGCGCTCAGCCGACGACGAGGACGCGGCGGACGCCGAAGGCTAGCTCCGGCGCGCGACGTTCCACGGCCGGACGTTGCCGGCCGGCGGCGCGCTACTCGCTGGCTTCGTCGAGGAACTGCTGCAACCGGCCTACGTGCACGGTGATGGGCGCCCGCCGGCGGCGCACGGCGCCGTACTCGAG
>Ga0307441_1000684_pt1 | contig 11970 bp, 11 predicted proteins | sample SalMarWE160420MG_FD_202149 | JGI IMG/M metagenome (GOLD analysis project Ga0307441, IMG submission 202149) | Salt marsh sediment microbial communities from the Plum Island Ecosystem LTER, Massachusetts, United States - WE1604-20 | ecosystem: Environmental > Aquatic > Marine > Intertidal zone >... | reverse complement strand
ACCGGCACAGCGTCGAAACCCACCGTGTACGAGCGCTGCCCGCCCGCCATGGCGAGCGGTTCGACGGTCAGGCCGTCGGCGCGGGTGTCGACGACGAAGACGAGCGTGCGCCCTGACGCGGCGGCCGACACCACGATGAGGTCGGCGATGTCGGCGTCGGCGACGTAGTCGGCCGTACCGGTGAGCCGCCAGCCCGTCGCGTCGGGGACGGCGCGCAGGACGGGCGCGACGATGGCGGCGTCCCGGGCGCTGCACAGCGCGGTGGTGCCGCGCACGCTCCCGCTCGCCAGCGACGGCAGCCATGCGGCCTTGGGCCCGGGCGCGCCGAGCTGGTCGATGGCCAGCGCGGCGTGCACGGTGCTGTGGACCGTCGTCGGGCACAGGGCCCGACCGGCCTCGGTGTAGAAGACGGCCAGGTCGTCGAGCGCGCCGCCGGAACCGCCGTGCTCCTCGGCGATCGCCAGCCCGAATATCCCGGCGCCGGCCAACGCCTTCCACAGCACCGGGGCGCCGCGGTCCGCGCCGGGTTCGGCCAGCGACCGCACCAGGCTCACGGGGCATTCCGCGGCCAGCAGGGCGCGCAGCGCCGCGGCGAACTGGCGCTGCTCATCGGTGGGGATCACTTTCATGGCTCAGCGTCCGTACGACGGCATGGCGTGGCCGCGCTGGGCGATGATGTCGCGCAACACCTCGTTGGTGCCGCCGCCGAAGCGCATCAACGGGGCGGCGCGGTAGAGCCTTTCGAACTTGCCGGCCAGCGGGGCGTGCGGGCTGCGATGGGCCAACAGGCCGTCGGGACCGAGCAGGTCGAGCGCCAGATCGGCGATGCGCTGGCGCAACTCGCTGGTGAAGACTTTCTCGACGCTGACCTCCACGGTGGGAATGACCCCGCTGTCCAGGATGGACGCGGCCTCGTAGCCCATGAGCGTGGCCACCTCCACGTCGGCTTCGGCCTGGGCGAGCCTACGGCGCAGCGCCGCGCAGTCGGCGGGCAGTGTGCCGTCGCGCCGGGGGCTGCGGGCCAGCTCGCGCAACTCCTCCACGGCGCGGCGCAGGTCCCCGGCATTGGTCAGCGCGCCGCGCTCGAGGTCGAGCGCCCCGGTGATGTACGTCCAGCCGCGGTTGACCTCGCCCACCAGGTTGGTGGCCGGGACCCGCACGTCGTGGAAGTGGACCTCGTTGGTGCGATAGCCCGACCACGCGTAGAGCGGGCGGATCGCAATGCCGGGGCTGTCGATCGGGACGATGATGACCGAGATGCCCCGGTGGCGCGCCTCGTTCGGATCGGTGCGGACGCACAGCCATTCGTGGGTGGCGCGCTGGGCGCCGCTGTTCCAGATCTTCGTCCCGTTGATCACCCACTCCTGGCCGTCGCGGGTCGCCCGGGTGCGCAGGGCGGCCAGGTCGGTCCCGGCTTCGGGTTCGGAATAGCCGACGGCGCAGACCATCTCGCCCCTGGCGATCAGGGGCAGCCATTCGGTCTTGTTCACCTCGGTGCCGTGCCGCATGATCATCGGCGCCACCGACGTGACCGTCAGGTCGGGGCCGGGCACCCCCCAGTACTCGAACTCGCTCATCAGCAGGTGCTGGTGGATCGCGCCGAGGCCCCCTTCACCTCCAAGCCCGCCGTACTCGCGCGGCCAGTTCAGCCCGAACCAGCCCTTCTCCCCGATCTTGCGGCGAAACCGTGCCACTTCCCCGCCGGGGAATTCCAGGTCGTGCTCGGCGAGCTCGGCGCGCAGCGCGGGGGTGACGTTGTTCTGCAGGAAGTCGCGGACCTCGGCCAGCCAGGCGTGCTGGCCGACGTCGAGTTCGAAATCCATTCCGGCCCCTTTGCCGCTGCGAGCTACGCGCGAACCCTAACAGCTTGCTTAGCCGCGCTCAGCAACGCCGGCGTCCGCCGCGGGGCGTCGACCGCGCCGCTTGCCTCGTGCGCTGGTCACGAGATCGAGCAGGCGGACGAGCGCGGCCGCCAGCCCGGTGATCGGGTAGGCCATCATGCCCGAGAATCCATCCGTCTCGGCCGGCAGGCGCGGGCTGATACCAGGTACGCCGGGCTGACGACGAAGCCGACGTGGACCACGCCCTGGAGCCCCGCCGCGACCCGCTGGGTCCCGCTGCTAACGCATGGGCAAACTGTTAAATCGCTGTCAAAGTCCCGTAAATGCGCCTCGCGGGCCTCGCGGGTTTGCTGTCGGGCTGAAAGGATCGTGGGATCGACTGGTCGGGGAATCAGGAGTATCGCGAGGCCGCGGGGAGAGACCATGCCCACTGTTGAGACACGCCTACGTCAAGAATTGCGCGATTGCGCCGTCGAGCTGCGCCAGTTGGCGTACACCCTGCCCCACGGGGTGGGCGAACACGGCCTCCTGCAGCTGTCCGACCGGATGCGCGCCGCCGCCGAATCGGCGCTCCGCAAGGGCGCCTAGCACTTTTCCGGGCACTTTTCCGGGCACTTTCCGGCGCCTACTCCGCCGGCCGCAACCGCCGGGGAGGCGTTCAGCCGCCCTTGAGGCGGATCTTCCAGCGCACGAATCCCAGGTAGACCGCGCTGATCAGCGCCAGCATGGCCACGTCGAACCACCAGGTGCCGGCGGTGTGATGCCAGTGCGAGTCCTTCGGCGTCACCGGCCCCGGCGTCAGTTTGAGCAGGTCCGCGGTGGAGGCCGACGCGGCGAAGCCCCAGCGTGCCGGCGTGGCCCACGACATCTGGTCAAGCCCGGCGCGGTCGGTCACCGGGATCATCCCGCCGGAGAACACCAGCTGCGACATCACCGCCACCACCAGCAACGGCATGATCTGTTCGTTCGACCTGGCGACCGCCGACAGCGCCAACCCCAGCATCGCCGAGGCGACACAGGTCAGCGCGACGTCGGCGAACAGCTCGAGGCCGGGCCGGCCCAGCGCGGCGGCGCCCTGGGTGGGGCCGCCCTTGCCGACCAGCACGATGACCGTCACGATGGCGGACTGGACGACGGCGAACACCGTGTAGACGCAGACCTTGGCCAGCAGGTACGCGGACGTGGACAGGCCCACCGCCTGCTCGCGCAGGAATATCGCGCGTTCGCCGATGAGATCCCGGATGGTCAGCGCGGTCCCCATGAACACCGCACCGACGTTGAGCAGCACCAGGATCTGGCCGGGCTCATTGGGTGCGGAGCCCATCGGGTTCGGAATGCCGAAGCCCACGTCGCCGGGCACCGACATCGACAGCGATCCCATGATGAACGGCAAGATCGCGAGGAAAGCGAAGTAGCCGCGGTCGGAGATGATCAACCGGATCTGGCGGCGCGCGATGGTGGAGAACTGCCGCAACAGGCTCGTGTGCGACGGATCGCCGATCTCCGCGGGTTGTTCCGCGGGCGGCGGCGGCGGGAGCGGCCCCGTGCGCGCCAGGTAGCGGGCCTTGGCCCCGTCGGGATCGCTGGCCACCGTGCTGAAGATGTCGGCCCAGTTGGTCGTTCCCATGGCGGGGCCGATCTGGCTGGGCGGCCCGCAGAACGCGGCTTTCCCGCCGGGGGCCAGCAGCAGGACTTGATCGCACACGTCGAGGTAGGTCAGCGAGTGGGTGACCACGAGCACCACGCGGCCGGCGTCGGCCAGCTGCCGCAGCATCGTCATGACCTGGCGGTCCAGCGCCGGGTCCAGGCCCGACGTCGGCTCGTCGAGGATCAGCAGCGACGGCCCGGTGAGGAGCTCCAGCGCCACCGAGGCGCGCTTGCGCTGGCCCCCCGACAGCTTGTCGACCCGGGTTTGCAGGTGCTGGCTCATCTCGAGCTCTTCGAGCACCCGCGCCACCACCTGGGCGCGGTCCTCCTTGGTGGTGTCCGGCGGCAGCCGCAACTCGGCGGCGTACATCAGGGCCTGCTGCACGGTCAACTGGCCGTGCACCACGTCGTCCTGCGGCACCATGCCGATCCTGCTGCGGAGCGAGGCGTACTCGGCGTGCACGTTGTGGCCCTCGAACGCCACCGTGCCACTGCTCGGGTGGGTCAGCCCGGCCACCAGCCTGGCGAACGTCGACTTGCCCGCCCCCGAAGGCCCGATCACGGCGGTCAGCGTTCCGGGCTGCGCGCCCAGCGAGATGTTGTCAATCAACGTCTTGCTGTCCTCGATCGTCCACGTCACCCCGCGCACGTCGAGGCCGCCGCTGCGCGTCGCGGTCGCGGTCTCGTCGCGGCGGGCCAACGTGCCGCCGGCAAAGACGAGGTCGATGTTGCCGATCGTGACGACGTCCCCGTCGTGCAGCACCGCGGAGTCGACCCGGGCGCCATTGACGAAGGTTCCGTTGATGCTGCGGTTGTCGTGGATCTCGGTGCCGTGCGGCGTCGGGATGAGCGTGGCGTGGTGCCGGGACGCCAGCACCTCGGGGATGACGATGTCGTTGTCGTTGGCCCGCCCGATCCTGATCGAGCCGGGCATTGACTCCGCGGGCGAGCGGCCCGGGCGCAGGATCCGCATCATCGACGTCGCGATGTTCGCGGTGTCACCGCTGACGCGGCCGGTCGGGGGGGCCACGTCCGCCGGGGGCACCTTCATCGGCGACGCCCGGTAGATCTGCGGGCCCTGCTGCGCACCGCTGGGTGGGCCGACGGAGTGACCGCCGGCCGGGTGACGCGGCTGTGCCTCCGGGGGATGGCCGGGCAGCGCCCCGCTGGGCGGGTGCGCGGCCTGCCGGAAGGTGTCCGCGGGTGGTTGCGGGGGCTGGGCGGGCCGGTGCGCGACGGGCTGCGGTTGGCTGTGCGGCTGTGGTCCGCTGCCTTCGCCGGGAGGAGTGGTGAAGATCGGTATCGACGTCGTCAACGGGGGCCGCCCCGCCGACCCCTGATGGCGGCCGACCTCGAAGACCAGCCCGGGGCCGTCCGGGTTGCCGATGTTGACCCGCAGACCGTCCTGGATGTCGACGGCCGGAATGCGGCGGTTGTTGATGTACAGGCCGTTGAGGCTTCCGTTGTCGATGGCGATCCATCGGCCCTGGTCGAACCGCACGATCAGGTGGGTCCGGGAGATCAGGGGATGCGCGACGCGGACGTCCGCGCGCAGGTCACGACCGATCACCACGTCGTTTCCTGCCGCAAACGTGCGCTCGGATCCCTCATACCGCACGGTCAGCGCAGGTGGGGCTGGTCGGCTCACAGGCCAACTGTATCGGCAGCGGGGCGAATCAGGGACAGGCGTGCGAGCCAGTTTCGACCCGAAACCGTCGGGTGGCCCGGCGTCCATGCACCACAGCGACGCGAGTGGCCCGACGACGTGCCCGGCGCCGACGCCTTTGAGCAGCAGCAAACGACGGCCGACCTGCCGGACGACGACGGCCGCGCCTACCCGGCCCGGGTGGTGGCCGGCGCGCTCCCGGCCAACGCCATGCCCCTGGCGGTGTCGGGCGATGCGTCGCGCCCGGGTGTGACCTCTTTGATGAAATCGCCGATGTGGCGAATGGCGCGCCGTCCCTCGGGAAGAATGTCGGCCGCCAACGGGAAGTCGTGGATCTGCCTGTCCCACAGGTGTAGGTCGCAGCGAATTCCCGCCGCGGCCAGGCGTTGCGCCATGAGCTCGGCATCGGGAAGCAGCAATTCGTCGGAGCTTGCGTGGATGGTGACCGGGGGCAGCGTGGACAGATCGGCATCCACCGGCGAAACAACGGGGCCGGAGGATTGTCGGGACCCGTCGGAAGATGTACCTCCCCAAGATATTGCGTGAATATCGACAATGCCTCACGCGTGAACATCGAGCATTTCCGGGAATTGCGGTGCTGGAGTTTGACGGCCGGATCCGCGTCGGCGAACGGCGAAATGGTGGCGATGCCCGCTGGCCTGGCGACGTGCGTGCCGATGGCGGAGAGCGCGGTCATGAAGGCCAGATAGCCGCCCCGCCACGACCACTCGATCGTCGTCGTAGCCGCTCTGCTGCAGCCAGCGCAGCCCGCACAGGCCGTCGTCGATCGCATCGGTGATGGCGGTGCGCCGGCAGCTTGCGGTACCCGATGGTCAGGACGGCGGCGTCGGCGGCCTTCGACAATCGGGTCACCAGCGAGCGATGGGTGTTCAGGCCGCAGGTGAGGAACGCGCCGCCGTGCAGATAGAGGATCGCCCGCGACGAGGATGCGCCGGGCGCGCGCACCCATTCGGCGGTGCAGTGCTCGGGTCGCACGGGGTCGATGCGCGCGGCGGACCGGATGCGCGGCAGCAGGCCGGCAAGACCGTCCAGGTATTCCAGGGGCCAATGCAGGTTCGGCTGAAAAGCCCAGGCGCGGACCGCGTTTTCACGATTAACCGATTGGCCAGGGAAACCGCAACCGATTGCGGACTGTGCCGATGATGGATTCGCCGCTTCGTCGCCTCGGTGGGCAATATCGGATGCGAACGCGGGTCCTTCCTATCACCTGATTGCATTCATTACTCCTAGGCGAAGCGAGTACCCTTCCCCGCGCCCGGAAAACGACGGGTTAAACGCGGGCCAATGTTGCGTACCTCACTGTTTATCCGTCGCCGGCCGGGGTACCTGCGTGCGCGTCCGTGGCGGGTGGCCAAGATATTGGGCATGACACAGGCGGAACATCCGGGCGGGGCCGCCCCGCTGCTGGCCGGCCGGGTCGCGGTGGTGACGGGCGGTGGCGGCGGAATCGGCGCGGCCACCGCCCGGTTGTTCGCCCGGCACGGTGCCCGGGTGGTCATCGCCGACATCGACGCCGAACTCGCCGCGCGGACGGCCGAGGACATCACGGCCTCGGGCGGTTCCGCCACGGCGGTGGTCACCGATGTCCGGGACGCCGACCAGGTCGCCGGCCTGGCGCGGACCGTGCTCGAGCGGTTCGGGCGGGCGGACGTGCTGGTGAACAACGTGGGCCACTGGCTGCGCCACCCCGGCAACTTCGTCGACACCGACGCGCGGTTGTGGGACGCCCTCTACCGGATCAACCTGCACCACGTTCTCCTGGTCACCCACGCGTTCCTGCCCGCGATGATCGACCAGCGCGCCGGCGCGATCGTCAACGTGTCCTCGATCGAGGGGCTGCGCGGCTACCCGGAGGACCCGGTGTATGCGGCCTTCAAGGCCGCGGTCATCGCGTTCACCCGCAGCCTCGCGGTTCAGGTGGGCCGCGACGGCGTGCGCGTCAATGCGATCGGGCCCGACGTCACCGAATCCCTGCAGGTGCCGTACTCCCAATGGTTGTCCGCCACCGAGCAGGCGCAGTGGCCGCAATGGGTTCCGGTGGGCCGCATGGGCGTGCCCGAGGACCAGGCGCGGGTCATCCTGTTTCTGGCCTCCGACCTCTCGGGATTCGTCACCGGCCACACCATCCCCACCGACGGCGGCACCGGCGCGGCCGGCGGATGGTTCCGCTCGTCGCGCCGGGCCGGCCGGGAATGGACGAATCGTCCCGCTGCGCCCTGACTTTCGGGCTGGTCTCAGGCGTAACCCAGCGCGGTGTTCTCCGCGCGGATCCGCACGGTGAGCACCAGCGCGTTGGCGATGCTGAACACGGTCGCCGTCAGCGACGCCGAGTGCACCAGCGGCAGCGCCGCCACCTCCGCGGCGACCGCGGTGTAGTTGGGGTGGCGCAGAGACCGCGAGCTCGACCAGGCGTTCGGCGGCGACGGCGAGGATGAACAGGTTGTAGAACACGACCTCCCCTTCACCACTGCAGCAGCAACAGCTCGAAGCTGAAGCCCGGACCCATGGCGAGCAGCATCCCGAAGGCGCCGGCGGCGGGCGGCTCGGCGACCGTGCGGCGCAGCACGTCGAGCACCGATGCCGAGGAGATGTTGCCGTTGTCGCGCATCGAGTTTCGGCTGTGCTCGAGAGCCTCCGGCGGCAGGACCAGCGCATCCTCGATGGAATCGAGCACTTTCGGGCCGCCGGGATGGCACACCCACGACGAGATGTCGGCGGTGGTCAGGCCGTGGTGGGCCATCTTCGGCACGTCGCGACATGACGAGCTGGAATCCGCTGGAGCTGACGTTCCAGCCCATGACGCCGACCGTCTCCGGAACCACGCGGCTGCGGGTGGCCAGCACACGCGGACCGCGAGTAGCGTTGGTGCCCAGATCATTCCGGTCCGCACCGGTGGCTACCACGGCCGCCGCGCCGTCGCCGAACAGCGACACGCCGATGAGAGCGGGGATCGAGGTGTCGTCGCGCTGCAGCGTCAGGGAGCACAGCTCGACGGACAGCAGAACGGCCACATCCCCCGGGTAGCCGCGCAGGTAGTCGTGGACGCGCGCCATCCCCGCGGCACCCGCCACACAGCCGAGCCCGAACAGCGGGACCCGCTTGATGTCGGGCCGCAGCCCGACCCGCGGGATCAGCCGCGCATCGATGGTCGGCACCGCGATGCCCGTGCTCGACACCATCACGATGGTGTCGACCTCGTGCGCTTGAATTCCTGTGTCGGCCAGAGCGTTTCGGATCGCCCGCTCACCGAGGTCGACGGCGACCTCGAGGTAGGCGTCGTTCGCCTCGGTGAAGCCGGACAGTCTTGGGTAGCGCGAGAGGGGCAGCGCGAGGCTGCGGTGGTCGACGCCGGTCGTCTGGGCGAAGCGCATGAATCCCGGCTCGCTGAACTCGGTGAGCTCGCGGGCGACCTCGTCCTGGTTGTACCGGTGCGGTGTGAACGCGACCGCGGTGCCGGTGATGCGGGGTGCGCCGTGGGGCAGACGAGCGGCCCGGGTCGCGGGTGTGGAATGCGTTGATGCTGTCATGCCTCAGTGCACGATCCGCAGCCGAAGAAAGGTTCACCGGGCCGTGGTCGGCGTGAGCACCACCACACGCCACAGGTGCGCTAGCTAGCGCCGGGCGATCACGTCCAGCAGGATCTCGCGGTTGGGCCTGGTGGCGATGCCGCGCAGCACGGCCCGCCCGGGGGCTTCCTGTGCCGCTCACCTAGCTGCGCGCGTAGTTCGAGAGTCTTCATGAGGGTGCCGAGCGCCACGGCCAATTCGGTTTGGGCGAAGGCGGCGCCGATGCACCGTCGGTATCCGCCGCCGAAGGGGGCACAAAAACAGCGCTTGCCATGTCCCCTGCCTACCTCTGCTGCCTTCAACCCACCCAATAGCAGTCACACGCGCCTTCGCGGGCCTTCCGCCACCTGCCGGACGGGATTGCCCCATCAGCTGATCGTCACCGGGATGCCGTTGAGGGCACCGTTGCCGGACGGTTCGTCGAGGAAAGTCGGCGGGGACAGCACGTTGGTGTTGGCCCCCGGTGAGCCGTTGGCCACCGACATCCGGGTGCCCGGCCGGCCGTGTCCCCAGCCGTGCGGCATCGACACCACTCCCGGTTTGATCGCGTCGGTGACCTCGACGGGCACCGTGATCTCCCCGGCCGCCGACTTCACCGTGACGACGTCGTGGTCGGTCACGCCGTGGCTGGCCGCGTCGTCGGGGTGGATCAGCAGCGTGCACCGGTCCCTGCCCTTCATCAGCGCCGGCACGTTGTGCAGCCACGTGTTGTTGGAGCGCAGGTGGCGCCGGCTCACCAGGACCAGTTGCTCGGGCGGGCGCTGGAGGCGAGCGGCCAGCCGCGGCAGGTCGTCGAGCAGGTATTGCGGGGCCAGCCGGATCTTTTTGTCCGGGGTCCCGAGGAAATCGGGCAGCTGCGGCACCATCGGCCCGAAGTCGATCCCGTTCGGGTTGGCCTTGAGCTTGTCCAGCGTGAGCCCGCCCGGGTTCTCGCCGTAGCGGTCGCCGAAGGGGCCGGTGCGCAGCGTGAGGTCGAGCATCCGCTCCGGGCCGCCGCAGGGGTAGAGCTCGCGGATCTTTGCGCCGTCGAGCCCGCGGGTGAAGGCCAGGTAGTCGAAGAACCCGTCGTCGATGGCCGCGACATCGACGTCCTCGGCCGGTGTGCCGGTGCACAGGCCGGTCAGCCGGATCAGGATCTCCCACTCGTGCGGGCGGTCCCCGGGGTCGAACACCGGGGCCGAGTAGTTGGCGATGCTGCGGATCGCGAAGTGCAGAATCAGGTCGTCGTGGTGGGGCTGCTCGAGCGGTGACAAACCGGGCAGGATCACGTCGGCGTGGCGCGTCGTCTCGTTGAGCCACAGGTCGACGGAGATCATCGCGTCCAGCATCGGCAGCGCCTCGTCGAGACTGTCGCCGCCGGGCGTGGACAACACCGGGTTGCCCGCGATCGTGATCAGCGCCTTGAGCTGTCCCTCGCCCGGCGTGGCGATCTCCTCGGCCATGCACGAGACGGGGGCCTGGCCCAGCACCTCCTTCGCGCCGCGCACCCGGGTGTGCCAGCGGCCGAACTCGGGGGCACCGCCCTCCAGGCCCGGCAGCGGCTCCGTGGTGATCGACCACGCCGCCGGTTTGGGGAACATCGCACCGCCGGGGGTGTCGAAATGGCCGGTGAGGATGTTGATCACGTCGACCAGCCAGCTCGCCAAACTGCCGAACTCCTGGTTGCACAGGCCGATTCGCCCGTACACCACCGACTTCTCGGTGCCGGCCAGCTCGCGGGCCAGCCGGCGGATGCGGTCGGAGTCGATGCCGGTGACCGCGCTCACCCGGCTCGGCGGCCAGTCCGCGGCGACCCGGCGCATCGTGTCGACGCCGTCGACGTAGGGGCCCGGCTTGACCAGGCCCTCGTCGAAGAGCGTGTGCGCCACGGCCAGCAGCAGCGCCGCGTCGGTGCCCGGCACGATGGGGAGCCACTCGTCGGCGTGCGCGGCGGTCTGGGTGCGCACCGGGTCGATGACGATCACCTTGCCGCGCTTGCGGATTGCGTCGATCAGTCCCATCACGTCGGGAGCGGCCAGCAGCGACCCCTGCGAGGCGGCGGGGTTGGCGCCCATGATCACCAGCAGGTCGGTGCGCTCGATGTCGGGCACCGGGAAGGCCCACCAGCCGCCGTACATCAGGTGCGACGACAGGTTTTTCGGCCATTGGTCGACCGTCCCCGGAGAATAGGTGACCGGCATCCCGGACATGCCGAGCAGCACGCCCGCGTAGCGGGCCAGGGAGAACGAGTGTGCCAGGGGATTGCCGGTGTAGGCGGTGACCGCGCCGATCCCGTATTTCTCGATGACCGGCGTCAGCAATTCGGTGCAGCGGCGAAAGGCCTTCTCCCAGCTGACCTCCTGCCAGCGTCCGTCGACCTTGATCATCGGCCGGCGGATGCGGTCGGGGTCGTCGTGTATCGCGCCGAGTGATACGCCCTTGGGGCACAGGTGCCCGCGGCTCCACACATCGTCGCGGTTGCCGCGGATGCCGGCGACCCTCCCGCCTTCGACGTGAATCTCCAAGCCGCACATAGCTTCACACAGTGGGCAGGTGCGCAGATGCCTGCCGTCCTCGCCGGTCGTCACCCACCCACTGTATTGCGCTACCGCCCGTAGCGGAAGTGGCGGGGGTTCGGGCCGTACCGGGCCGCCGTTACAGTGCCGCGGCACACTCCTGACAGCCTGCTGATTCCTCCCCATGAATTGGGTTTGAATCCCGCCCCCGCACTGTACAAGCGCGCGACGCCGATTTTACGGTCGACCAATACCTGCAAACACCGCAATGGCCTCGGAAGGGAACCAGCGTCGATGAGCCAGCAGCCGGACCTCGAGTACCTCCGCTGCGAGTTGCTCGACCGACTGGACGCGCACCCGTTCGACGACTGGTCTCCCGCCCTGCTGCGGGCCCTGATCGCCGTGTTCGACCTCAACGGGATCACGCCGGCGGTCAAGCGCCGGGTCCGGCCGCACCTGGTCAAGTGAACGCGGGCCCCCGCGGCGCGGATCCGGCTAGCGCAGGCTCACGAGTTGGTCGACCGAGTCCCCGGGCAGCTCACCGTCGACCACGGCGGTGACCGTCGTACCCGTCAACGTGATGGCCCCATCGTGGTTGTCCAGGAAAGCCGTGTCGGCGGCATCCCGGCCGGTGGCGATGCGCACCATCGCCTGCCGCGGCGCAAGGCATGTCGCGTCGCCGTTCAGCATGATCGTCAGTGCTTCGTCGACCTGCAGGCCCGGCTGGCGGGCGA
>Ga0307441_1000682_pt1 | contig 12008 bp, 8 predicted proteins | sample SalMarWE160420MG_FD_202149 | JGI IMG/M metagenome (GOLD analysis project Ga0307441, IMG submission 202149) | Salt marsh sediment microbial communities from the Plum Island Ecosystem LTER, Massachusetts, United States - WE1604-20 | ecosystem: Environmental > Aquatic > Marine > Intertidal zone >... | reverse complement strand
GTGCTGAAAGTGTATGTTTCTGCCATAACGTTTCTGCCAAGCACACTCACTGCATCTCTACCGGGGGTTATTTCGGGGGAAGATACTTCCTGAACGTTCAGCACAGCGGAATTCGAGTGATAATCCTCATCAGGCTCCAGATATACGTAAAACCAGTAATCGGAGAATGCTGACAGAACCATACCGCTGCCGGAAACGGACTGGCATAGATTATTACCGTATTCATCGTAGGCTTTAAGATTAATCCCCTCGGGTACCGATACAGCAAGACAGACGTAATCATCTTCAAGGATGCGTACCCACCCGCTCCCGGAAGAAACATCAACAACTGCCTGCTGACCTGAGGATATTGTTTCAATTTCATGAGAAACGGGAAGCGTAACAGATAGAATTATTGACGACAGCAGTATTGAAAACATAGAAACCTCCATTAGCCATTAGATGTACAGACGATTGAATCGGTTCAGTCTAACAGGATAATATGCAACTCCATTTCTCCCATGCAATGACCTGACAGCAGTATGGGTTAAACATCGCAGGCGATGGTTACCTGATCTTACTGTAAATTCTTTCAAGAGCTGATTTGAAGTTTTCAGCACTTACTTCGGGAGAAAGTCTGTCAACAATTGATTTTTTGTAAAGCTGTCTTCTCCTCATATCAGGTGGATCACGCAGCACATCAATAATCTGTGCAGATAATGATTCCGTATTGATGTCATTAATAATGAGTTCATTCATTCCATGTTCTTCAAAGAATTCACATATACCGGCTCCCCTGCTGACCAGAGCAGAAGTACCACAGGCAAGTGCTTCGGCCGGAACTACGGAAAAGGAATCAAAATCTGGAACATGAATCAGAAGATTAACGCTCTGATAGAATTCTGCCATCCTGCTGTACGGAATTAAACCAACTGGCCTGATGTTACCTGTTTTCACCGGGAGTTCATCGGTTCCCGCTATCAGAATTTCAAGATCAGATATTCTCTTCTGGAGAGAAACACTTAATTCTCCGAACCATTCCGGTATCTTCCCGGTCAGGCCTCTGCTCCCACCTTTTGAGACAAGAGCTATTCTGAACGGTTCACCGCGCGGTTCCTTCATATCAGCTTTCAGAAAGTTTGCCCCGACTGATGGTCTTACCGTCTCAACCGGGATGTTATCCCTGAAAAGACCTTCGAAAGATTCCGTCACCAGTTCTGATACGCTGACTGCTCCATCAACAAGCTTAAGAAAAGCTCTTACGTCTCTGCTGTAAATGTCATCGGTTCTTTTTACACTCAGTCCGGTCTCATCTGCCAGGATCATTACTATCGGAGCACCAGAGTAATTATGCAGAATTACAGAGGTGTTCAATGGAGCCCCGCCTTCCGAAATTATCAGCTTTGACAATCTCCAGGGTAGCGATGCTCTGAAGAACTTCAGCAGATGATTCCAGTTGCTCCTCTCTCTCAGTATCCTGTGCCCTTTGAAATAAATGAATTTTGCCCTGACTTTCTCTGCCCAGATACCGTGTGCCGGATGAGGCTGCTGATGCACAAAGAATATGGGTTCGGGAAGTTTATTCAACAGGATCAGCCATGCCTTATCTCATCGATAACCTTTAACGCGAAAGTGCGGAAATCCGGTTCGGAAATGGAGATATTCTCGGTTTCCCTGAGGCGAACTGCAAGATCCCAGCAGGACAGGAGTACGTATCCAAGAAGCCTTTCATTGAGTATCATGACAGATGGCACTGCCTGTCCCGCATATCCGAGGCGGAGCTGAAATCGCTTATCTGGTATATGCTGCGGTGGCCAGGCTGCAAAAGTGACTTCGAGACATGGGTCTGTCGAACTGTCTGTTCTTAAAAGTGCCTTGAGGAGTTCAAAATCCCCTCCGAGATGATGAATGGCTGATCTTATCTCGTGACGGGTTCTGATTGAATTCCGCGCTGGGGATGTTAACGATGTGGTAAACAATGCAGGTTCATCCCTTGGATATCCAAGCTCAAGAAGAGCTGATGCTTCCGAAAGACAGGCTCTGAAACAGCTGGAAGCTATATCGGGCGGCAGGTAAACGGAGGTTTCCGCGGTGCCTGGAAGAAGGTTCATCTGTCTTGACAAAGCCTCAATTCTGCCGCGGGAAGGGCTTCTTGAGATTTCGTTGACATGGATACGGAGAGTGCTGAATCCCTGCATCCATACTTCGGATGTTCTTCCTCCGCTCCAGATAGCTGTATAGTACAGCAATCTGGAAATATCGGAAGGATTCAGGAAACTGGATGGAAAGAGCGGCATACTTCTCCCGATCTTGGATGATATCTGTCAACGATTTTCCTCAGATAGGTTTTATCAATATCCGTATAGATTTCGGTAGTCTTGATGTCAGCATGACCCAGAAGTTCCTGGACAACCCTTAGATCAGCTCCTCCCTGAAGCAGATGAGTGGCGAATGAGTGCCTCAGAGTATGAGGATGGATACCAGTATCTATACCGGCTGATTTCGCCGATTCCCGAACGATATTCCATACCGTCATCCTTGACATGGGGTTTCCCCTGTACGTAAGGAACAGCACAGGAGTGGATTTCCCGCGTACAAACCTGGGTCTGACCGTGTCAATGTAAAGCGAAAGCCATCTGACAGCTTCTCCGCCAATTGGAACTATCCTGTCCTTAGAGCCTTTTCCCATAGGTCTCACAAGAGCTTCTTCCAGGTGAACGCGGGATACAGTTATTCCGGTAAGCTCACTTTCCCTCAAGCCAGCGCCGTAAGCAAGCTCAAGCAAAGTCCGGTTCCTGACTGAAAGTGGTGAATCTCCAGTCCATACCTCTATAAGAGCAGCAACCGTCTCTACCGATACCGCATGGGGAAGACGGACAGGCTGCTTCGGAGAGTGAATCAGCTCAGCCGGATTATCATTCCTGAATCTCAAGGTCTGCATATACCTGAAAATCCCTCTGATTGCAGACAGCTTCCTTCTTGTGCTTACAGGTGAAAAACCTGCAGATGAAAGGTATGCCATATAGTCTGCAATATCCCCGGCAGCTGCTTCTGAGAGTATAACTCCGTTAGCATTCAACCAGTTGATAAAATGTTGCAGATCGTTGCTGTAAGCGGAGATGGTCCTTGGTGCCAGTTTCTTCTCAAGAGCAGAATATTCAAGGTAGGAATCAAGTATCCTATCCATTTTTCGAAAGCCATGCCTGGAAACCCCCACTTGATCTGGCGGCTGGTATCCCTGTGGAGAGGTTTCCTCTTGTGAGAGATACGGTAACACCTCTGGATTCTAGTTCATGAGCGGTTCTGATGGCTCTCCTGTGATCGACGAAGGTTCCAAGAAGCACAGGAGTCTTTCTGAGCAGTTCCCGGGACTCTCTCAAGGATATTCCCATGACATCATGCAGAGCATCGGTAATTCTGTCTTCGTCCACCGGTGATGGTGTACACAGGAACAGTCTTAATACTTTATCTTCAGAAGAGGCTGATTCCAGATCGTATTCCACTTCACCATCATCGGTTAAATTGAATCCGGCTGTAAAGTGGCCTTCAGTGGAATCTCCGAAAACGGGCGGAAGAAAAAACTCCTCAGATATTCTGCTGGGAGGAGGAAAGAATATCACAATATCCGGAGGAGGCCCGTCAGGTAAAAGACTTCTTTCTATAACCCCGACAACAGATGGCAATTCTTCACGAATAATATCAGGTGGTGAGAACTCAAAACGATCCGGCGCACTCAAGTTGCTTACATCCGGCAGAACCGGAGGATTCACGTGCAGTCCGCCTGCTTCAGATTTCGTAGGAACCCCCACTGCGTACCTTGCAGGAGAGTTGAGATACACTCTTCCATGGGAGGTTTCAATTTCATCCAATGGGGGTGGGCCTGCTGTGAACGGTTCTGGAAGTTCACGTACTGGGGGAATTCCCTCAACACCTTCATCGCAGGTACCGGTATTAACTCCTGCCAGTGAAGCGCTGGTATCAGTATCCTCTTTTTTAGCGGTATCAGAACAAGTGCCATAGACGGTTCCGGGAATTCTGAATACAGCATTCGATCTTCTTCTGGTCGAAATACTGTTTTCCGGAATCGATTCCGCTTCGATCCTTACTATTCCACCAGCCTCGGTAATGGATTTTTTTATCCTGTTAGCAGTTTCGCTGTCTATACCCTTGCTTAAAGCGAACGGCATTCTGGAAAGCCAGTTGACAACCTGTTCCTGTGGAAGCCGAGTCAGTCTTTGAAGCCTTCTACGTAATCTTGTTCTGTAACCCGGACGGTAATTAACCAGCAGAACACGGAAGAGAGGTATCGATTCTATTTCTTCTTCGTTATCAAGAAGGATCAGGCACCTTACTCCGGGGTATCTTCGAAGACTGTCGGCTATTTCCTGGGCTTCTCCCTCTGAAAGGCCTTTGCATACGACCTCTTCCTCCCGATTGAAAGCCTTAAGGATACTTTCCTGATTAAGCCCTGTACGTTCAGCTAGAATGCGTACAGTTTCCCCCGAGGATTGCTTTGCCTTTACAACCACTTTCCAGTTCATGAATCTTCGCCGCTACAGCTGCTTTCTGATCAGTTCGATTCTGTCACCGATCTGCACCAGTTCCGATGACGCGATTGAGAAGACAAGCGCTGAAGAAGTATTCGATTCAGTGGCGAGGATTATCAGCTCTGAAACAGGGATATCCGGAGTATCCACGGTTTCACCGGAAGGGCTTAATACTGCGTGCCCGTATTTGTACATGGTGAAAATATCTCCAGGTACCAGGCCGTCAGAGGCTCCTTTGTCTATGTATACTACGTCGTACGAATACGCCTTCTCAAGATAAGGATCCTGCAATGCAATTACATACGCTTCGATGTTTTCAATCACATCAGATGACATGACAGGAACTGGTGCTGATGACGTATATGGAACAAGATAGTCACCGGTATTCACAGGCAGATATCCATGTTCAAGGATAGCAGCACTGGATGATGGAGCTGTATCGATAACCCGGCATACTCCCGCAACTCTTACTACATTACCGAGAAGAATTCCAGATTGTGGATGACGAACTTCCTCACCTATCTCGAGTATCTTGTAAACCCTTTCAACTTCCACTCCCTGATCCTGTCCGATATCTATTGCAATCACGTCTCCCGGATACGCTACCATTTCTCCGTACTGATCGTACTCATCAATACCTGTTTCTATGATATAAGAAACAGGTGCAGGCGGATTGCTGGTTACCATACCCGAAGTTTCCAGAACCAGTCGGCTCAGTAATGGTCTGCTGCTGGTCCCGGCAGTTGTGTAGATATTGGAGCCGCTTTCAGTGTAAGTTCCCGAAGTTGTAATGCCATAAATATCCGGAATAATCAGTTCACTTCCCGGTTGAAGGTACTCAACGCCCTCCACTGTGGGATTGGCATTCAGTATACTTTCCCAGTGAAAAGGATTATCGTAATACCGAATTGAAAGATCCCATAGGGTATCTCCATGCCTTATATAATGGGTTCTTGCAGCAGCAGTTACAGAAAATGCTGCTCCGATTAACAGGATTATAACGGATAGTGTTACAGTGAAGCTTTTCATTTCAACCTGACCTCCCGCGGTGCTCTCTATTAATGAGCGAACTTCATAACTTCATAATATTCTAAGTTCACAAGTTACTCAAGTCAAATGCAACCAAACAAGGATTTCATCCCCGGGGTTAATGTCAGTTTGATGCTGCTTATCATTCTGACTTTTTCAAGCCGGGAATTAAACATCCAATAACATCCTGGACTTTTTTGATCAGTTCAAAATGCATGAGCTTTCTTGTTTCCTCTGGAATTTCCTCGATGTTCCTGCTGTTCTCAAATGGAAGAAATACTTTTGTAATTCCAGCGGCAAGTGCTCCAAGAGTTTTCTCCTTGATACCTCCTACCGGCATGACCCTTCCCTGAAGGCTGATTTCACCTGTTACAGCAATATCTGGAACAACAGGCTTACGAGTTAATGCTGAAAGGATTGATACAAGTATAGCCACTCCAGCGGAAGGTCCATCCTTGGGAGTTGCTCCCGCAGGTACATGAAGGTGTATATCTACTTCTTTGAAATTTGTCTTCAGGCCGTAATCATCAACATGTGCCCGAATCCAGGACAATGCAGCCTTTACGGATTCCTGCATTACCTGACCAAGCTGCCCTGTAAGAATAAGATCTCCCTTGCCATTCATAATCGTGGTTTCAATAAGCAGAATCTCTCCTCCTGATGGTGTCCATGCAAGAGCTGTGGAAACACCAACTCTAGGTTTGTCAGAAATTCTTTCACTGGAAAACTTCCTGGGGCCAAGGAATTCCGGAAGCCTCGATGGAGAAACAATCACAAGATCGTCATTCCCCTCGGCAACCTTCATAGCTACTTTTCGGCAGATTTTCCCGATAGTCCGTTCAAGTTCCCTGACTCCGGCTTCCCGTGTATAATCAGTTATTATCCTGCTTAAACCCTTCTTTCTGAAACGGAGTACCTTACCTGTTAATCCGGCGTTATCCATCTGCCTTCTGACCAGATATCTTCGTGCGATTTCCAGCTTTTCAGCAGATATATATCCGGGTATACGGATGATTTCCATCCTGTCCCTCAGAGGTGAGGGTATCGTATCAAGGCGATTAGCAGTTGTTATGAACTGGACACCGCTCAGATCGAACGGAACGTTCATGTAATTGTCCCTGAAGGAAAAGTTCTGCTCCGGGTCGAGAACCTCCAGAAGAGCTGATGTCGGGTCACCACGAAAATCACTGCCAATCTTGTCAATCTCATCAAGCATGAAGACAGGATTGTTGCTCCCAGCCTCTTTCAATCCCTGAATGATCTTTCCGGGCATCGCTCCAATATAGGTTCTTCTGTGACCCCGGATTTCCGCTTCATCGTGTACTCCTCCGAGTGAGAGCCGGACGAATTTTCGACCTATGGCTCTCGCGATGCTTTTACCCATCGATGTTTTTCCCACCCCTGGAGGTCCAACAAAGCAAAGTATTGGAGCTTTGCCATTCGGATTGAGCTTCCGTACAGCAAGGAACTCCAGAATTCTTTCCTTCACATCCTTGAGATCGTAATGATCTTCTTCAAGCACATCCTTTGCCTTGCCGATATCAAGCCTGTCCTTAGTGCTTTCTTTCCATGGCAGATGAAGAATCCATTCAATGTAATTCCTGATAACCGCAACTTCGGGAAGACCAGGATGCATTCTCATTAACCGGTCTAATTCCTCTATTGCAGCCTTTTCAACCAATTCGGGAAGATCCTTTTCTTCGATCTGCTGTCTGAGTTCCTCAGCCTCGGGATTCTCAGCCTCCCCCCCCAGTTCTTTCTGAATAGCTTTCATCTGCTCTTTCAGGATGTATTCCTTCTGATCCTTTTCTATCTCAGTTCTTACCTGCCCCTGAATCTTATTTCGAAGCTTCAGTATCCTGATTTCCTTTTCCATGATACCGGACAGAAATCTGAGACGTTCAAGTACATTATCAACTTCAAGAACATTCTGCTTTTCCTCATCGCTTGCCTCTATCCTGCTTGCGGCCAGGAAACTCAATTTCTCAGCATCGTTGGAAAGCTCAAGGAACTGAGAATCATCAGGTATTGTCCTAGTGAGCTCGAATATCTGCTTCAGTTGAATTCCAACTGTATTTTGCCATGCATCCAGTTCTACACTGTCTTTTGGATAATCGGATTCCAGCCTCTCGATCCTAGCCAACAGATAGGGTTTGCCAGTATCAACGAATCCAAGAATACGGAACCGTACAAGCCCTCTTAAATGAAGTCGTATGATGTTACCTGGAAACCTGTACAATCGATCAATACCTGTAACTGTACCAATTGTGTAAAGATCTGCCGGACGGACAGGTAAGTCGATCCTGTTATTCAGGCTTACTATTCCTATCAGTTTATTACCACGTACGGCATCATCAACGAGTTCAGCGTTTTCGGGTTTTGTTATAGTTCTTGGAACAATGCTGTAAGGATACACAACCCCGTCGGGGCTTGGAAGGATGGGAAGAACTTCAGGGAGTTCCAGAGCAGTCGACCGGATCATCTAATCTCCTTTTTCAATTTCTATGGGTTCTCCAGGAATATCCACGGAAATTTTAATACTTTCCTGTTCTTCGAATGGCAATACAATGCTGAGAACACCATCTTTCAATGAGGCTGTTACAGCATCGATATTTATCCGTCCAAGGATAGATATTCTGCGTTGAAAGTAACCTGTATAAATTTCTATCTTTTCAGCACTGAGTGCTCGCGCAGGAGGAGTTTTAATACCTTTTACCAGCACACTCTCAGGGAACACCGTTATATCGATATCATCAGATGGAACACCTGGCAACTCGACAAAAACAAGCCACTTTTCTTTTTCCTCGTAAATGTCAACTGCTGGAGTCCAGCTTATTTCTCTCTCATACAGCAGAAACATGGCCTGAAGTGTTATTCGATATCGAATCTAATCTGAACATTTGTTGTAACTTCAACCGGCTGGCCTCCCTGCATTGCGGGACTGAAGACCCAGTTTCTGACGGCATCAACAGCTGCCTGACCACATCCCAAGCCAAGAGGGTCGCTTACAATACTGACATCCTGAACTGATCCGTCTGTACCCACCACAACGGTAAGGGTAATGTATCCATGAAGGTCTCCTCTTGCCCGGGCCTGTGAAGGGACAACAGGTGCAGACTGCTGTATTGCGAAAGGAGATGAAATCGGCAGATCTTCGTCAGGTTCCGTTATAGCCACCGTATCAACCGGTACTTCATCGATCGTCTCAATTGCAACAGCATTGTATTGAATAGATGTTGTTTCACCGGCTGTGATTTCAATTGTATGAGTATCGTCCTGGAACTCCGGATTGGAAAGCCTTACCGTATAGGTTCCAGGTTCGAGTTCGACTCCCCCGAACGGTGTAGTACCGACAAGCTGACCGTCAACATATACATTTGACCAGGGTTCAGGTCCTACCATCAGCTGGCCTGCCTCAGTAGTTTCCTCAAGCGACACTGTCCGGCTGTACCCGTCTTCACCAAGTGTAATTGTTATACCGAAGTCTTCTCTGCCTTCCATCTGGACCTGAAGATAATAGCTTCCAAAAGGAAGAACCTGGGTCATTCTGCGACCTGTAGCAATGCGGTTTCCATCTATGAAAAAGATGGCATTCCCGGGTGTATCCGTAGCAAGCTGCAGCGTAATCTGTGATTGTTCCGCGGCAAGGATGTTCATCGTCTGCGTCAAATCAAGCGGATTAGTCACCAGAACTGATTCGGGCATAACCCTGTAACCGTCAAGGGTGGCCATGAAGACATGCTCTCCGGTGCTGATAGTGTCTACGTTACCTTCAATCTCCACACCATCCACAATGAAATTGATTGCTTCAATACCAGGGTCTTCAGCTCCTTCCGGCATCTCGTAGCCGAAACTTACCTGCAGCGTTGAAGTACCAAGACTGTCAAGAGTGAGTGTATCCGTTCCTATGTACCCTTCTTCAAAGGCAGTTATCCAGGTGAGTGTTTCAAAACCTGGTGCGAATACTGTGATGGTTCTATCAGTGAAAACCGTATCACTCAATACAAATATCCCGCTTGCTCCCTCTGAAACAGTAACTCCGTCAAGCATCATACTTGGATTTTCAGCGTTCAGCACTACGACTGTTTCAGTAAAGGGCTGGACAGGGACGACTTCTACTACTTCAGGTTCAGGTTCCTTACCACCAAATAGTTTAAGGACCGCAAATACAACAATCAAGAGAAAAACAGCAGCACCTATTATCATGAAGATCTTTTTCTGTCCTTCGCCACTGGATTTTCCTCCGGCCGCGACAACAGGTTTCGTCCTCTTTGCGACCGGTTCCCCGGCTGGTTTTGTCTCAATCTTCTTTTCGGGTGGAGCTTTCTTTGGAGTTTTAAGTGGGGGAACAACCGCTGCAACTTTTTCCTTCTCTTCGATCTTTTTAGCAGGGGGAACTCCTGACGCTATGATTTCTTTCTTATCAGCTACAATACCTTTGTATTCTTCAGTAAGCTTAAGAAGCTCTTCAAGAATCGGAGCAGAAGGCCAGAGTTCGAATATCCTCCTGATATTCTCGACTGCAAAGACCGGGTCACCGGATTGAAGCCTGGTTTTAACAAGATCAGCCAGATCATCAACTTTTATTGAACGCTGTACGTATTTTATCTTCGTCTTGACCAGAGTGTTATCAGGATCATGACGTTTCGCCCTTTCAAGCTCCTGTAATGCTCTGACAGCATCATCAGCTTCAAAAGCCTCTTCCGATCTTTTCAGACAGTCATCCACAAAACTCGATGATGATATGTTTCGTCCAGCAGTATGAGTTCTGCTGTACCTGCTCTTGTTGAATTTCTCCATTGCGGCGATTTCTCTCTCCACAATGTTGATCCGGTCAATTATCTGATTGTTCTCAGGGTCGAGTTTCAGGGCTTTTCGGTAGGTTTCAAGGGCTTCCTTCCGTTCTCCCTGCTGAATCTGCATTCTTGCCGTCTGTAATAGTTTTTTTACTTTTTCAGCTCCTGTGCCCATCTCCAACCTGCTCCCTCTGGTTGTTAGTGCGAGCCAATAATCTTATTCATAATGCTATCTACTGATAATCCTGTGTCAAGTGCCATTATTTGTAAATACATATTTCCCACTTATACAAAGATAGAAAGTTCCCGTCTCTTCTGGCAACCTCTCATTAATAATATCATAATTCAGGAATATCCAGCCCCCCAAACCGGCATCTGTATTCATCTCTCAAAATCTCAAGATAATCACTTCGAACAGCAAGGTCTGCGGCTTCCTCGAAAAGGTCTGCATCTTCAATCAAGGAAGCAATACGGAACATTGGAACACCATGCTGCTTAGTGCCTGCAAGTTCTCCCGGACCTCTTAATCTGAGATCCTGTTCCGCAATTCTGAACCCATCACTGGTTGAAGCAAGAATATCCAGCCTTCTGGCGGCTTCGTTCCCACAATTCTCGCTCTTCATCAGAAAACACCAGGAATCCCTTCCTCCTCTGCCGACCCTTCCTCTCAGCTGATGAAGCTGGCTCAGACCAAACCTGTCTGCATGTGCTATCACAATTACTGTAGCTTCAGGAACATCAATCCCGACTTCAACAACAGTTGTGCTGACAAGAACGGATATTTCTCCGGAAATGAACTTTCCAGTAACATCGAGCTTTTCATACGGTTTCATCGCCCCTGTCAACAATCCAATACCGAAATCTCCCAGTGGACCCCGGTTCAGAATCTCAAAAGAAGTGGATGCATCTTTCAGATCCATCTCCTCAGAGGCTTCCCTTAGAGGATAAATTATGTATGCCCTTTCACCGTTTTCAAGTCTTTCCCTGAGAAACCGGTATACTTCAGTCCTGGCGTCCCTGCTCATGATTCCTGTAATTGTCTTTCCTCGCCCGGGTGGCATTTCATCCAGTATCGTTACGTCCAGGTCACCGTATACTGTCATAGCAAGGGTTCTAGGTATCGGAGTGGCCGACATAAGCATGAAATGCGGATTTGGTTTGCGGTCGGAAAGCAGTTTTTCCCTCTGCCCGACTCCAAACCTGTGCTGTTCGTCAATTATGCAAAGCCCCATTTCCGGGATTACAACATTGTCTTCAAAAACAGCATGAGTCCCAATAAGAACATCCAGTTTACGGTTCTGCAGCGAATCAAACAGGACCGCTCTGTCTGAGGCTCGTGTACCTCCGGTCAGCAGTCCGCATTTCAGTCCGGTTGCTTCAAGCATACGGCTTACAGTCCGGTAATGCTGCAAGGCTAAAACTTCGGTGGGGGCTACAATAACCGCCTGGTATCCTGACCTGCAGCATAAAACACACGCAGCTGCAGCAACCACTGTTTTCCCGGAACCAACATCCCCCTGCAGGAGTCTTCTCATTGGAATGTTCCTTTTCAGATCTGCAGTAATAACGTTCAGCGCTTTCCTCTGTGCGCTGGTCAGAATATACGGTAAACTGCTTATGAATTCCGTAAGAATACCTTCTGGAGGAGACATTTCTA
>Ga0307441_1000681_pt1 | contig 12014 bp, 11 predicted proteins | sample SalMarWE160420MG_FD_202149 | JGI IMG/M metagenome (GOLD analysis project Ga0307441, IMG submission 202149) | Salt marsh sediment microbial communities from the Plum Island Ecosystem LTER, Massachusetts, United States - WE1604-20 | ecosystem: Environmental > Aquatic > Marine > Intertidal zone >... | reverse complement strand
CGACGCGGGACGCGCACCTTGGGGTCGAGCAGACGGTCGAGGTTCCACTTCACCGCGGTGGCGTTGAAGGGGGTGCCGTCCTGGAAGGTCACGCCGTGGCGCAGATGGAACGTGACGGTCTTGCCGTCGGCGCTCGTGTCCCAGCTCGTCGCCAGATCGGGCACCAGCTTGCCGGACTGGTCGATGGTGACCAGCGGCTGCACCACGTAGTCGAGCACGTTGTCCACGGTCGTGGTCGTGCCCTGGGCGGGATCGAGCGAGTCGGGGTCGACCCCGATGGCGATCCGGAATGTGCTCTGCGCCGCCGCGACCCCGATGAACAAGGCAAGCACGACGGCCACGACGGCTGTCACCGAACGCTTCCGCATGGATATGCACCTCCGTCTGAGGGTGCGGCAACCATACCCCGCACCTCAGACGCTCGCAAGTGGCCGCCAACACCATTGCGCAGCGAGCATGGAGTTGCAGGCAGATGCCCACTGGAACCACCGGCGCTTCGTCGACCGGGCCGGAACGGGAACGCGCAGTGGGGAACGCGCTGCCGGGTAAGCTGGGGGCGTCATGAACGTCGATGCGGCGGCGATGCACGAAGCACCAAGTTGGAGCCGGTCCCTGTGAGAGCGCCCAAGCGCCGCTCGCGCGCGCTGACGGCGGCCGCCGGGGCCGTCGGCCGCTCGCCCGGCAGCGTCATCTACAGCGGGCCGGCCCGCGACGCACCGGTCACCTTCGAGCTCATCAGCTACCAGGACGAGCGCTACGAGGAGCTGCGCGACCTCAGCCTCGAACAGGCGCTCGAGCGTCTGCGCTCGGACGGCGGCGTGCGCTGGCTGAACGTCAACGGCGTGCACCGGGCCGAGCTGGTCGAGCGCATCGGCACCGCCCTGGAGCTGCACCCGCTCACCATGGAGGACATCGTCAGCCTCGGTCAGCGTCCGAAGGTCGAGGACTACGACCGCTACCTCTACATCACCCTGCGCATGCTGGTCTACGGCAGCCACGACGGTTCACCCAGCGTGCAGTCGCTGGTCAACGAGCAACTGAGCCTGGTGCTGCTCAGCGGCATCGTGCTCACCTTCCAGGAGCGGCCCGGGGACGGGTTCGAGCCGGTCCGCGAAAGGCTGCGGCAGGGCAAGGGGCGGATCCGGCGGCTGGGCGCGGACTACCTCGCCTACGCGCTGATGGACGTCATCATCGACAGCTACTTCACGGTGCTCGAAGACTACGGCGACGCCATCGAGGAGCTCGAGGCGGCGATCCTCGAGGACCCGAACACCGACGTGCTGCAGCGAGTCAACCACCTCAAGCGCGAGACGCTGCTGGTGCGCAAGGCGGTGTGGCCGCTGCGCGAGCTCATCGCCGGCGTGGAGCGTGACGAGGGCGAGCTGATGTCGCGCGCCGTGGTGGACTACCTGCGCGACGCCCACGACCACGCCATCCAGGTCATCGACACCGTCGAGACCCTTCGCGACATGCTCACGAACCTGCACGACATGTACCTGTCCGCCCTCAGCTACCGCATGAACGACGTCATGAAGGTGCTGACGATCATCGCCACCATCTTCATCCCGCTCAGCTTCCTGGTGGGGGTGTACGGCATGAACTTCCACCACATGCCGGAGCTGAGCTGGCCGTGGGCCTACCCCGCGATGTGGGGGCTGATGATCGTGCTGGCGCTGGGGATGCTGTTCATCTTCCGCCGGCGCGGCTGGTTCTAGCCGGATCTCGCCAGGCGGCAGCGGCCGCACGCTCGCCGGCGCGCCGTCGGGCGCCGCGCCCGCCTGCTCAGCCGCCGCTCAGGTCGCGCAGCGCCTCGATCAGCGGCCGCAGTCGCGACGCCTTGAGTTTGAGGGCCGCGCGGTTCACCACGAAGCGTGCGCTGGACTCCAGCAGGACGTCGACCTCCTCGAGATCGTTGGCGATGAGCGTGGCACCGGTCTGCACCACGTCCACGACAGCGTCGGCAAGGCCGGAGACGCAGGCGAGCTCGACGTTGCCGGCCAGCCTCACCACCTCCGCCGAGCTGCCGCGGCGACGCAGGTAGGCTGCGGCGAGTCGCGGGTACTTGGTCGCGACGCGCGTGAGCTCGCCGGCCGCGCCGCGCGGCCGGATCAGGGACAGCCGGCAGGCCGCGAAGCGCAGGTCGACCGGCTCGTACAGCCGGCTGCCCGCCTCCGCCAGCACGTCCTTGCCGACGACGCCGGCGTCGGCCACGCCCAGCTCGACGTAGGTCGGCACGTCGGCATTGCGCATCACGATGAGCACCGCATCACCCGCAGCGACGCGCAGGGCGCGCTCGTCATCCGACAGCTCCAGGCGCATGCCGGCGCTGCGCAGCACGTTGAGCGCCTCCTGCATCACCCGCCCCTTGGGCAGCGCCAGCGTGACCGCCGCCGCCTCAGCCATGGCCGCTCCCGCCTTCCTGCGCGGTCCCCGCCAGCGCCTCGAGGAGCGCCGCCGGCACCGCCACGTCGCCGCCGGCGACGGCCCGCAGCTCGCCGTCGTGCAACAGGTAGGGCACGCCGCGAACCCGCGCCTCCTGCGCCGCCGCCGCCGCGTCGGCGCTCGAGGCCCGCAGCACCGCCACGCCAGCGGCCCGCAACCGCCGCGCGGCCGCATCGTCGGTCGCCAGCACCTGCGGCCCGGCAGCGTCGGGCGCCTCCGGCATCGCCGCCATGAGCCGCTCGAGCCCGATCGAGAAGCCCGCCGCGTGCGGCAACAGGGCGCCGTCGTAGCGCCCTCCGCCGAGCAGCGGCTGCCCGAAGTCGAAGGTGTAGGCGCGGAAGGTCACGCCCGTGTAGTAGGCGAGGCGTCTGGCCATACCAAGGTCGAGCAGGAGCTCGCTGTCGTCCTCGAACTGCTCCACCACGCCCTCCAGACGATCGATCTCGGCCCGCGTCTCGGCCCACGGCGCCAGCCGCCTGGCCTCGCCGAGCACGTTGCCGCCGCCGTAGAGGTCGGGGGCCTCGAGCAGCGCGGCGGCCACGCCGCCGGAGAACCCCAGCTCGGCGACCATGCGCGCGATGTCGCTGCGGTCCTTGCGGTCGAGGGCGTCGGCCAGTGCCTCGCGGCGGGCTCCCGGGACGCGCGCCACGTCGAACAGCGCGCGCACGAAGCCCGGATTGCCGATCTCCACGCGTGGCACGAGCCCTACCGTACGCAGAGACTCGCGCGCCAGGTGGATGAGCTCGGCGTCCGCGCGGGCGTGGCTGACGCCGATCAGCTCGATGCCGATCTGCGTGAACTCGCGCGTGCGCGCCAGCTCCGAGTCGATGGCGTGCCAGACGGTGCCGCTGTAGCGGAGCCGCAGCGGGAAGCCGGCTCCCGCCGCCGCCTCCGGGAAGCGCGCCGCGACGAGCTGCGCCAGGGCCGGTGTGAAGTCCGAGCGCAACGCCAGCACCCCGCTGTCACGATCGGAGAGCTTGAACGACTGCTCGCTGCGGGGGTGCCGCGGATCGTAGCGCTCCAGCGCCGGCACCTCGACCGGCTCGTAGCCCCACAGCCGGTACAGCTCGTGCAGGCGCGCCACTGCCTCGGCCCGCGCGCGGGCTGCGGCGGGCTGCACGAAGCGGGTTCCGTCGGGAGGAGCGGGTGGCGTCACGGCAGGCCTCGGCGTCGGCGGTCCGGCCGCCGCTCAGCCCCGGTACGCGCGCATCGGGTCCGGGCGATCGTCATCGCTGGCTGGCGGCCGGCCGCCGCCGGCCTGGGCAGCGCCGGGGAAGCTCGCCACCACTGCGAGCGTGCCGATGATGAGCTCCACCAGCAGGAACACGAAGTTGCCCGGTGACACCACGTTGTCGATGACGATGCTGGCCAGGCGGCCGGCGGCCTCCGCCAGGATCAGTAGCCCCGGCAGCCGCAGGTAGGCCCTCGGCGCGCTCCGCGAGGACGCCGCCCACAGCATGATCCCCCCCATCACCACGAACAGCGCCCCCATCAGGGCGCGCACCTCGCTCAGGCCGCGCGGCTCGACGACCTCCAGCCCGACGATGCGGACCACCACCAGCGGGTCCACGAGCCCGAAGAAGCCCCACGCCAGGGTGAGTCCGGCCGCAACGAAGCCTAGTTGGGTGCGCCCTCGCATGACGCGGCCATGCTACCACCGGCACGCGCTCAGCGGCCGGCCGCGGTCTCCACCAGGGCGAGGTTGTCGCGATGCACCACCTCGTCGAAGTCCTTGGCGCCGAGGATGCCGGCGATCTCGCTGGTGTGGCACCCCTTGATGCGCGCGAGCGCGTCGCTGGCGTAGTTGCTGAGGCCGATGCCGAGCGTGTGGCCGTCGTGCCTGAGGGCGATGGCGTCGCCGAACGCGAACTCCCCCTCCACGGCGCTGACGCCACGCGGCAACAGGCTGCGACCGCGGCTCAGCGCCGCGGCGGCGCCGGCGTCCAGGTCGACGGCGCCACGCGCCGGCTGCTGCGCGATCCAGGCCTTGCGGGCCGGCGTCCGGCGCCGCGCCAGGAAGCGGGTGCCGTTCACGTCACCGCGCGCCAGGGCCTCCAGACCGCGTCCGCCCCCCCCGATGACGAGCGTCTCGATGCCGGCGTCGGTGGAGACGCGCGCGGCCCTGAGCTTGGTGGCCATGCCGCCGGTACCCCGGTCTCCCGGCTGCCCCGCCGCCAGCGCCTCGACGTCGGCCACGCTTCGCACCACCTCGATGCGCCGGGCGTCCGGCCGCTCGCGCGGGTCGGCGTCGAACAGACCGGCGACGTCGGTGAGGATGACGAGGGCATCGGCATCGACCAGGTAGGACACCCAAGCAGAGAGCGTGTCGTTGTCACCGAGCTTGAGCTCGCTGGTGGCGACCGAGTCGTTCTCGTTCACCACCGGCACCGCACCCAGCTTCAGGGAGGCCTCCAGGGCGTGCTTGGCGTTCACGTAGCGTTCCCTGTCCTGCACGTCTCCCGCCGAAAGCAGCAGCTGGGCCACGGGACGCGGCGCCAGGGCGCGAGACCAGTCCAGCATCAGCAGCGTCTGACCGACCGCCGCCGCCGCCTGCTTCTCCGGCAATGTCAGCGGCAGCTCCAGCCCCAGCGCCTCCCGGCCGGCCGCGCCCGCCCCCGAGGACACCAGCACGAACTGCGCGCCGTGCTCCTCGGCGAGGACGCTCGCGCCCCGGGCGATCGCCCACAGCAGCGGCGCATGGATGCGGCCGCGTTCGTCGGTGATGGAGCTGGTACCCACCTTGACGACGAACCTCCGCCACCGTCCCGGCACCGTCACTCCTCCATCAAGTAGCCGCGGAACGCGTCTGGAACGAGCTCGACGTCGAGCCAGTAGCGGCCGCCCTCGTAGCCGGCGGCGCCGTCACGCAGGAGCCGCTTGAGCGCCGCCTGCACCTTCCCCTGAACGCGCCGCAGGAAGGCCGCCTGCCAGTCCTCGTCGGGCTCGAGGTGCGCCAGGAAGGCGCGGTGGAAGGCCGGCAGGTCGTCCAGCGGGATGCAGCTCTCCAGGGCCTGCCAGTCCACGCGGCCGGCATGGACCGGCGCGCAGGGAGTCGGGATCATGTCTCCATGCTAAGGCCTGGCGCCGTGCCCGCGACGCCGGTGCTCGGGCCGGTGCAGGTGGCATGCTAGACTCCGGAACCTGACGCGGCGGGCCGGCCCGGCCGGCGGCCGACGCGGCCGCGCCGCCCGGGGGTGCGGGCCCGGGTGCCGCCACAGGGACTGAGGAGGACGCATGCGCGCAGCGATCGTGGGCGCCACCGGCGCCGTCGGAACCGAGCTCCTGGAGATCCTCGAGCAGCGCCGCTTCCCGGTCACGTCGCTCACGCTCTTCGCCTCGCCGCGCAGCCGGGGCCGCACGCTGCCCTTCCGCGGCGAGACGCTGCCGGTGCACGCCCTGCCGGCCGACGACGACCTCGACGCCGACGTGGTCTTCTCGTCCGCCGGCGGCTCGGTGTCCAGGGCGCACGCCTGGGGCTGGGCGGGCCACGGCGCGCTGGTCGTGGACAACACCAGCGCCTGGCGCATGGACGCGCGCGTGCCGCTGGTGGTGCCCGAGGCCAACGGCGAGGCTGCCCTGGCCCATCGGGGCGTGATCGCGAACCCGAACTGCTCGACCATCATCGCGCTCATGGCGCTGGCTCCCCTGCACCGTGCCTTCGGCTTGACGCGGGCCACGGTCGCCACCTATCAGGCGGTGTCCGGCGCCGGCCAGGCCGGCATCGAGGAGCTGCGCGAGCAGACCCGCGCGGTGCTGGCAGGCGATGACGCCGCGCCGCGCAAGTTCCAGCACCCGATCGCCTTCAACCTGTTCAGCCACGACAGCGAGGTCGGCGAGGACGGCTACAACGTCGAGGAGCGCAAGCTGGTGCAGGAGACCCGTAAGATCCTCGACGCGCCCGAGCTGAGGCTCAGCGCGACCTGCGTTCGCGTGCCGGTGTTCCGCGCGCACAGCGAGGCCATCCACGCCGAGTTCGCGCGTGCGGTCAGCGCCGACGAAGCTCGCGAGACGCTCGCCGGCGCGCCGGGGGTGCGCGTGGTCGACGACCGTGCGCGTAACACCTTCCCCATGCCGCTCAGCGCCTCGGGTGGCGACGAGGTGCTGGTCGGACGGATCCGCGCCGATGCCAGCCGGCCGGGTGCCATCGCGCTGTTCGTGGCCGGCGACCAGATCCGCAAGGGCGCCGCACTGAACGCCGTGCAGATCGCCGAGCACCTGGTCGCCCACGGCGCCCTGGCGGACGCGACCCCCTCCTGAGCCGGCGGCCGCTCCAACGTCCCGCGAACGGGCCGGGGTCCGGAGCGCGTGCACCGGCCAGCGCGCAACGGTAGACTCAGATCACGTCCAACACAGGCCCGCCGCCGACGGCACGCCGCCGTCGCCGCGGAAGGGAGCGGTATGAAGCTTGCCATCGTCACGGACTCGACCAGTGACCTGCACGAGGACGAGCTGGCGCGCCTCGGCGTCACGCGGGTGCCGCTCTACGTCAGCTTCCGCGGGGAGACGTACCGCGACTGGGTCGACATCGAGCCGGCCGAGATCATCGCCGGCGTGGCCGAGGGCGCCGAGCTGCCGACCACCAGCCAGCCCAGCCCCGAGGACTTCGCCGGGGCCTACCGTGCGGCCGTGGAGGGAGGCGCCGAGGCCATCCTGGCGATCACGCTCACCGCGGAACTCTCCGGCACGTACCAGTCGGCGGTGGCGGGCTCGGAGGCGGTGACGGTCCCGGTGCACGTGTTCGACACGCGCTCGGCCAGCCTCGGCATCGGCGCCATGGTCCGCGCCGCTGTGCGCATGAACGAGCGTGGCGCGTCGCTGCAGGCCATCGAAGACGCCCTCGCTCTCATGCGCGACACCACCTTCATCGTCTTCACCGTCGCCACCTTCGACTACCTGCAGAAGGGCGGGCGCATCGGCCGCGCCAGCGCCCTCGTGGGCAGCCTGCTCAACATCAAACCGCTGCTGACCCTGGAAGACGGCAAGATCGCGCCGCTCACGCGCGCCCGCGGCATGAAGAAGGCCTTGCAGGAGATGGTGGACCGCCTGAGGGCCTACGCCGCCTCGCAGGCCGGTCGGCGCGTGAGCGTGGACTACATCCACATCCAGGACCCGCAGGCGGTGGAGCGGCTCAAGGCCGCCGTGGATGCGGCCGCGGTGCCGGTGGAGGCCGGCGGCTTCTACCAGATCGGCGCAGTCTTGACCAGTCACGTGGGACCGGGGACCTTCGGGTTGATCGCGCGCGTCGAGCCGGACTAGGGCGCGTCCCCCCTCCTCCGGCTCGACGCGCCGTGCAGCGGGCTGCGGGCGCCCGCGTCGGATCACGCCGGCGTGCCGTCGCGTGCCGGGGCGGGGGCCAGCTCGCCGGCGGACTCCGGCGCTCGCGACGGGGCCGGCAACGGGCGCCTGATCAGCGTCGACGCGAACGCACCGGCAAGCACGACGATCCCACCGATGCGGACGGCCGATCGAAGGCCCTCGACGAAGGTGTGTGCGTCGTGGTAGCCACCGACCCGCGCGAAGACCGAAGCCAGCACCGCCACCCCGAACACACCCCCAAGCTCGCGGATGGCATTGTTCGCTCCCGAGGCCTTGCCCTCGTCCTCGCGATGCACGGAGCTCAGCACCACGTTCGCCACCGGCGCGAAGAACAGCGCCATGCCCACGCCGGCGAGCATGAACGGCACCACCAGGTCCGCGTATGGCGTGGCGGAGGCGGTCACGGACGCGAGCCACAGCAGGCCCGCCCCCTGAAGCGCCAGGCCGGCAGCCATCAGCCGGTGCCCGCCGAGTCGGTCCGAGAGCGCCCCCGCGATGGGCGCGACCAGCATCGGCATCGCCGTCCACGGCAGGATCCGCAGGCCCGACTGCAACGGCGAGTATCCCTGCACCGTCTGGAAGAACTGAACCAGCAGGAACACCGAGCCGAACATCCCGAAGAACATCAACAGCGACGCGGTGTTGGCCAGGGCGAGGGTGCGGTCGCGGAAGAAGCGCATCGGCAACATCGGCCTGGACGTGCGAAGCTCCCACGCTACGAAAGCCACCAGCAGGAGAGCGCCCACGGCGATCGGGACGACGATGCCCGGCGAGGTCCACCCGCGGGCGTTGCCCTGCACCAGCCCCCAGACGACGCCGAGCAGCCCGGCGCTGGCGAGGCTTAGGCCGGGAAGGTCGAGCGCTCCGTCCGCTCCTCGCGTCTCGTCGAGCCGGAGCCAGGCCAGCGGCGCCAGGACCAGGCCGAGCGGCACGTTGAGCCAGAAGATCCAGTGCCAGGACATGCCGCTCACCACCGCGCCGCCCACCAGCGGCCCGACGGCAACGGCGAGCCCCCCGACGCCGCCCCAGATGCCGAGCGCGAGGCCGCGGCGCTCGACCGACACGGCCGCCGACAGGATCGTCAACGTCAGAGGCGCCACGATCGCACCCGCCAGGCCCTGCACCGCCCGCGTGATGTCGAGCATGGTCGCGCTCGTGGCCAGCGCGGACGCCGCCGAAGCCCCCGTGAAGAGCAGCAGCCCCGCCGCGAGCAGACGGCGCCTGCCGAAGCGGTCGCCGAGCGCCGCACCCGTCAGCAGCAATACGGCGAACGACAGCGTGTAGGCGTTCACCGTCCACTCGAGCTGCGCCACCGAGGCGTGCAGGTCTTGCCGGATCACCGGCAGCGCGGTGGTCACGACCAGGTTGTCCAGGCTCCCCATGAACTGCGCGAGCGAGGTGATCACCAGCGCCCATACGATGCGTGCCCGATTATGTGTGTGAGTCATCACTATTTCTTCTGGAAGAAGAGAGGACCGACAGCCCTCAGTTGTTCTTCCCGCACCCTTCCAGCAACAGCCGCGCCCACGCTTCCGAGCCATCCCGGTGCACGCGCATGGCAGCCAGCACGTTGAGCAGCATGCCGGTGGAGAAGAAGCGCGACACGGCCTCGGGCGGCAATGCACTCACGCGCTCGACGTACGCCACCAGGTCGCCGTAACCGTTGCGAACGACCTCGCAGATCTCCTCGTCGTCGCAGGCCGCGTACGCCTGCATCTGGGCGTTGAGGCGCACCCGATCACCGGAGACGAGCTCGTTCACGTAGGCTTGCGCCATCGCGTGGAGGGCCTTTTCGCCGCGCTTTCCCTCCGCCGCGCGCTGGAACATCTCCAGCATCTCGCGGAAGCAGCGCGCCGTCACCGCCATGAAGAGCTCCTTCTTGGTGCCGAACAGGCGGAACAGATAGGGCTGCGAGATTCCCGCGCGACGCGCGATCTCCTCCGTGGACGTGCCCACGTACCCCCGTTCGGCGAACGCCACCACGGCGGCATCGAGGACCTCTTGCCGGCGCTCGACGGCAGAAAGGCGGGCACCACTGGCAGCAGCCATGCAACGACAGTAAGTGACTACTCACATGTATGTCAAGCCCAAGAGGTGTGGCGTCCCGGGCCGCGACGCCGATCGAAGCCGGCGGCTTCCGCGAGGCCGGCGCCGGACCGACCCGCCATGCGGGTTCGCGGACCGTCGGGCCGATCGCACGCGTCGAGCCGCGCCGGCCCGTCGCGCTGGCATGCCGGCGGCGGGCAGTCCGCGGCGCCCGTCAGCCGAACAGCTCCTCGTCCGGGACGGGCACAGACGTCTGCACGAGGGCGGGCCTCCACGCCCCCGACTCGCGATGGAACACGAAGGTGAGGCGGGTCCCCAGGGGCGCCATGCCCTGGATACGCCAGGTCGCCTCCGCCGCCGCCCAGCCCACGCCGCCCTCCTCGTAGGCGTGCAGGCGCTCGACCTCCATGGTCGACGGCGGCAACTTGGCGACCTCCGCCTTGTATGCCTCGCCCATCGCGGCCACATCGGTCGACCACTGTCCGGGAGCGGCGCCGATGACGAGCGCGCCGTGCTCTCTCGACACCGCATCGTAGAGGCCCGGGTCGTGGGCCTGTGCAGCGGCTACCCAGTTTCGGACCTCGGTCTCGATGGCTTCCGAGCGTTGCATGCGGACGCACCCCCTCCGGGCCGGCTCCACGCGGGGCCACGGTCGCGTTGGCGCGCCCGGTCCCCGACGGCGATGCCGGTGCCTTCGCGCCGAACCTAGCACGGCTCCAAGCGCCACCCACTGCGGAGCGGCGGACGGCGACGTGGGACCCGGCGTTGGCAGCTCGAACCGGCAGTTGCCGGCTCGCACGCTCGGCTCGGCCGCTGCCGAGCCCTTCGCGGCCGGCGCCGCTGCCGACCCCAGCCATCCCGGCTCGGGGCGCTAGCCTCAGGCACCATGCTCGCCTCGGCGCTGTCGGCCACCGTCCTCGGCGTCGAGGCGTTGGAAGTGCGGGTGGAGGTCTTCGTGAGCGGCGGCTTGCCGTCGTTCACGGTGGTCGGGCTGCCGGGCGCCGCTGTGCAGGAGTCGCGCGAGCGCGTGCGGGCGGCCCTCAAGCATCTGGGCGCGGCCATGCCGCCCAGCCGCATCACCGTCAACCTCGCTCCTGCGGACGTGCGTAAGGAGGGCCCGGCGTTCGACCTGCCCATCGCCCTGGCGCTGCTGGCCGCGCAACGGCGGCTGCCGCCGCGTGCGCTTGAACGGGTGCTGTCGTTCGGCGAGCTGGCGCTCGACGGCACCTTGCGACCCGTGCGCGGCGCGATCAACATCGGGCTGCTCGGCGCCGCCCGCGGTCGCATGGTGATCCTCGCGCCACCCGACAACGCCCCGGAGGTCGCTGTGGTGGCCGGCCTCACGGTGCTCGCTCCGCGGACGCTGGCGGAAGCTTCCGCCTACCTGCAAGGCCGGCTCCAACTGACCCCCTGCACGGCCGGCCCCGCCGCTCCGGCCCCCGGTGGTCCGGACCTCCGCGACGTGCGCGGCCAGGCGGCCGGACGTCGCGCCCTCGAGATCACGGCGGCAGGTGCCCACAACCTCCTGCTCACCGGTCCGCCGGGCGCCGGCAAGACCATGCTGGCCAGGCGCCTGCCCGGGCTCCTGCCGACGCTCCCCGAGAACGAAGCGATCGAGGTGACTCGCATCCACTCCAGTGCCGGCCTGCTGCGCGGGCACGGCCTGCTCAGGCACCCGCCCTTCCGCAGCCCGCACCACACCGGCTCGCAGGCCGGCATCGTGGGGGGCGGCTCCCCCGCGCGTCCGGGCGAGGTCAGCCTGGCCCACTGCGGCGTGCTCTTCCTCGACGAGCTACCCGAGTTCGGCCGCCACATCCTCGAGGCCCTGCGTCAGCCCCTGGAGGACGGCTTCGTGAGCATCTCGCGCGTCGGCGGCGGCGTCACCTTCCCCGCCCGCTTCCTGCTGGTAGCGGCACGCAACCCCTGCCCGTGCGGCTACGACGGCGATCCGGAGCAGCCGTGCCAGTGCACGCCGGGCGCCCGCCGGCGCTACCGTCAGCGCGTCTCCGGCCCACTCCTCGACCGCTTCGACCTGCGCGTGCGGCTGCCCCGGCTCACCCCGGCCGAGGTCCTCCAGCGCGCGCCGGGCGAAGCCAGCGCGGCCGTTGCGGCGCGCGTGGCGGCCGCACGGCGGCGCATGCTGACACGCCAGGGCGCAGCCAACGCCGAGCTCAATGGCGCGGCGTTGCGCGCCTCGGCCCGGCTCACGC
>Ga0307441_1000680_pt1 | contig 12018 bp, 7 predicted proteins | sample SalMarWE160420MG_FD_202149 | JGI IMG/M metagenome (GOLD analysis project Ga0307441, IMG submission 202149) | Salt marsh sediment microbial communities from the Plum Island Ecosystem LTER, Massachusetts, United States - WE1604-20 | ecosystem: Environmental > Aquatic > Marine > Intertidal zone >... | reverse complement strand
CCCCGGCTTTCCATGCCACACGCCATCGGAACCGTTTGCCCCCTCCCCTGCCCAGCCGCGACACCGCCCTCGCCCAGGCGTGGGACCACGCGAGAAGCACGCCGCCGCTTGCACGGCGATCGAAATCGCGCCAAAGTGTGTCACGTGACACCTTTTAGCCATCAGACACTGCGATCTGTCGACATTGACCTCTTGGAGCCACTCCAGGCAGGCCCCCGGCCGCTGTTTTCAGCCGATGAGGTGGACATGGCCCGCCTCGTGGGCATCCTGGAGCCGGTGATCGCCCAGCCCCTCGCCGACACCCGCCCGCCCCGCTACCGCATCCTGGCCGGCGAAGCCAGCTGGTATCTGGCCCAAGCCGCCCAGCTCCACCAGGTCCCGGTGCGGGTGTTGGAGGATCTCTCTGAGAGCGATGTCGACTTGATTCAGCAGGCGCGCGAACGTGCCACACGGACCGCCTCCCCCTTAGACTCGGCCCGCAGCGCCCGGCGCCAGCTTGCGGGCGGCCGCAAACGCACCACCATCGCCGAACAGGCCCATCAGCTGGGCCTGAGCCGCACGGAGCTCAATCATCGGCTGCGGGTACTGCGGTTGCCGAGCCGGGTCGTGCAACTGGTCGACCGCGGACAGCTGACCGTCGGCAAAGCCCGCGCGCTGGTCGCGCTCCGCGATCCCGCCGCCCAAGAGCGCCTGGCTGAAGAGATCGTGCGCAATAAGCTCTCCACACGGCAGGTCGAAGCACAGATCCGGGACGCCATCGCAACCCCCCGAGCGAGCCGGCCCAAAGCGTCCACGGCGCCCGCCGGCGCGCCCCAGCCAGCACGGCCTGGCACAGCGAAAGACCCGAATGTGTTGCGCCTCGAGCAGCACCTGGGCCAACGCCTGGGCTGTCCCGTGGACATTGCCTATGGCACGGACGGACGCGGGACGATCCGGCTGGATTTCTTCACCCTGGATGACATGGAAAACGTCCTGGAGCAGCTGGGCTACGCCGGCGACTAGCGGCGCGAGCCCAGCCTCAGAGAGCGCAAATGCGGTATTTATTGAAATAATTCAGCGGCAATAAAAACGACTGAAAACCGTGAGATAGCGTTGATGCGGGGATTTTTGAACTCGGTTCAAAAATCCCGCTAAAGAGGCAGTTCGCCGGCCACCTTGAGCACCGGCATGCGCAGCTTGAACATCCGCCAAATGATGGCGGCCCGGATCACCGATGACCGACTGACCACCAGCGTGTCGAGATTCTCCAGGCGCTTGCCGATGGTCCGCATCTCCGCGGCATACGCGATGACCTGGTGCGCGGCCTCCTGGAGCTGCCCTTTGCGAGCCTCGCTCAGGAACACCACGTCCTTTTCGTTATTGCCTTTCACCATGTCCACATCGAGCACCTGGTCCCGCCAGGAGCCGTCTTGCAGAAACCCTTCGATCGCCTCGTCGACCCACTTCGACTTCCCCTTCAGGCCGTAGCCGTCCTGGACCACGGCCTGCAACAGGCGCTCCTTCATCCGCACCGGCAGCCGGTAGGTGACCGGTTTCTTCTCCAGGGGCCGCGGCCGCTCCACCGACTTCGGCGCAGCGCCCCGCCGCCGGATCCCACTGGGCGTTGAGAGTTTCCTACCCACGGCGGCCCTCCGTCTCCTCCACCGCCTTCACGAACCCTGCCCAGGCTTTCGCCACGGCCTTAAGGTCCGCCCAGTCCACGCCCTTGAACAAGGACTCGAATCGCTGCTCACCGAGGTAGCTGCGGGCCAGCGCCGCGACCACCGCCGGCTCGGTGGTCGCACCGAGGGTGACCTTGGTGGTCGGGCGCCCTCGCCCACCGCCCGCTTTGGGCGGTGCGGCCGGCGTCGGCGGCGGCGCAACCCCCTCCCCGCTCAGCACCCGCTTGAGCGCCGCCTCCTGTTCCTCGGGGTTCTTGATCCCGGCAAGGTCCGCGGCTTGGCTCAAGCCCGTGATCGCCCCCCTTTGAACGGCCGTCATCACCGACTCGGCGGCGCCCATCACCGCGAGGTATTTGTACGCTTGGCGCACGCTGACGCCGATGAGCTGGGCGATTTGCTGCGGGGTGAGGCCGGCCTCCCCCTCACCGCCCTCCTCCCGGTGCAGCGCGTCCAGCTTACGCAGGCCATCGATACGCTCCGCCAGGGTCAGGTTCTCCCGCGCCAGGTTCTCGGTCAGCTGTTGGGCGAAGATGCGTTTGCGCGAATCCGGGCGGGGTCGCACCATGGCGCGAATCTCCGCACGCCCGAGCAACAGGTGGGCCAGAAACCGGCGCTCGCCCGACCCGATGGCGAAGCGCTCCCCATCCGGATACACGGTGATGGGCTGGATCAGCCCATGTTCTTCGATGGACTTGGCCAGATCCTGCAACGCCTCCATCGCCTCCTTGCGCGCGCCCCGGCCCTTGGTCAGATCCGTATGGCCGGCGACATGAGCGCGTACCGTCTCCGCGGTAATCCCCAAGGCCGCCAACCGCGTGCGGGGCTGTTCGGGATCGGGGACTACCGATGCCGTCGGGATACTCTGCAGCCGGCCTTCCTGGACATGCTGTCCCTCGCGGGCCACGCGAAACGTCGCCTGCAACGCGGGGGATGCCGGCAGCTTCCGCAGCTGCTCACGCTTCGATAGCTTTGCCATGGCTCATACGCTCCTCGATCAGTTGGCAAACGGCTTCCGCCTCCTGCCGCGCATTGGTGCTCGGGGGTGCATCGAAGATGGATTTGGCCCCGTGCATGGTCGCTTCGCGGTACCCGTTCCAGGCATGCATCACCTGCGGGAGCATGAACTGCCCCACGGTGGGGTCCTCGCACAGCACCTCGTAGAAGTGCTGGTGGATGGAGTTGCGGGTTTGGATCTTGTTGGCGAGGATGCCCAGCAGGTTAATAGGCGTTTCGGCGGGCCGCTGCAGGTTGGCCATGTTCCAATAGGCCAGCATGCCGTAGAGACCCTCTACGGCCATCTCTTCCATTTCCGCCGGAATCAGGATGTCGGTGGCGGCATAGATGGCCGCTGTGGTCAGCGGACCCTTCGACGGGCCGGTATCGATCACCACCACGTCGTAGTCGGTCTCAAGGTGGGCCTCGTGCAGCCAGCGGGAGAAGATCTCATGGACCGCTCTTTTCACCTCATCCTCGCTAACCCGTTCGACCCGCAGCAGGTCCTTGGATTGCCCAGGGAGGATCTCGATGTTCTCGTAGGGCGTCGTGTAGCTCACCGCCGCCTCGTACAGAAACACATCCGCGCTCGAGGCGCGCCCATTCCACGGGGCCTCGTCCTCGCCAATATCCGGATTGAGGGGAGGGCGGATGATTTCCGGGTCGTTCTCATCGAATTCCATTTCCAGGAAGCGCTGCGAGAAGTTGCACTGAGGGTCCAGATCCACGGCCAGCACCCGTTTGCCCCGACGCGCGAGGTATTGGGAAATGAACACGGAGAGGGTGGTTTTGCCTTGCCCCCCTTTGTTGTTGGCAATTGTCAGCACGTTCAACGCGTTATCCCTCCCTTTCCCCTTGACCGGCGGAATTACCTGTACTAGTCTTCGGGCCAATCTAGTACGCGACCATTACGCAATGTTCGAATGTACTAGATACGGCTGTGTGCTTGATAGTAGGCTAGAAATCTGGGTTTACGCAACTTGGGAAGGACCGTTGAGGCCTTTGGGCTGATCCAGAGCGCAGGCGCTGGCCGATTCCAGCGTCAGCCCAAAGGGGGACAAGGTGCGAAAACCGAGGAAGCGACTTTTATTTTCAATGCCTTAGCGCACTCTATCCGGGACAGATTTGGGGAAGGGGGACAAGTTTGGGGAACGCGGTGGTGAGCAGGGGAGGGTGTTGTTGTTTGATTTCATGTAAAGCAACAAACATTAAGACACCCTTTGAGAGAAGATGTAACTACATGATGCGAGGCATGTTTTCCGGCGATCCTGGGACAGTTTTGGGGTGGCTGGGGACCGATTTGGGGTCGAGTGGAACAATTGTGGGGACCCCAAAGGGGACATCCCTAGGGCAAGGGGGACGGATTTAGGGCCCAGAAGGGGGACAGATTTGGGCAGGCGAGGGCAGCGGATCCGGCAACGGCAGAACAAGACGCGGAGGAGGGCGGATGACGAACGCGGTTGAGGTCGCCGAGACCACGCTGATCAAGCATTCGGCGGCGATCCACATCTCCAACAGCTTGACGCTGATCCAGCGCAAGCTGTTCAACGTGCTGCTGCAGCGCGCCTACCCGACCCTGCTGAGCGAGGAGACCCACGCGGTTCCCCTCGCCGAGCTGAAGGCGCAGCTGGGCTACCGCAGCAAGAACGACGAGCCCATCAAAGAGGGCTTTCGCGTCTTGAACTCCACACAGGTGGAGTGGAACGTCCTGAACAAGGACCGCGAAGAGCGCTGGGGAATCGGCACCTGCCTGGCCGATGCCGAAATCGTCGGCGGGCTGTGCGAGTATTCCTATTCGCCCAAGATGCGCAAGCTGCTCGGCTCCCCGGCCGTGTATGCACGTCTGAATCTTGAGGTGCAAAACACCTTCCGCTCCAAGCATGCCCTGGCGCTGTGGGAGTTCTTGGAGGACGCCCTCGGGGCGCGCCGCCGTGAAGCCGGCTACACCATCACGGTCGAGGACTTCCGCAAGCTCATGGCCATCGAAGAGGGGCAATACAGCGAGTTCAAGGGTCTGAACAAGCGTGTGTTGGAGCCGGCGATCCAGGACATCAACGCCAGCGCCCTGTGCGGCATCGAATGCAGCGCCACGGTCAAGCGCCGCGGCCGCGTTCCGGTGGCACTGGCGTTCACGGTGCGGCGCAAAGCCGAGCACGCGCACCGCCTCGGAGGCAGCGGCTTTGCGATCACCGATCCCGCCTTGGTCGAGGAGTTGACCGACCAGGTGAAAGGGGAGGGGGCCGAGGAGAGCGAACGTGTCCGGCGCCTGACCGAAGAATTCGGCGTCTCGGCGCAACGGGCGATCAAGTTGGTCCAAGCCCATCCAGCGGCCGTGGTCGATGCCAACCTGGATCACGTCGCTCAGCAGGTGCGCCGGGGCGGGGTGGCGAACGTCGGCGGTTACGTGTGCGCGGCCATTGAGCAAAACTACGCCAAGATCTTACCGTCCGTCGGGCGCGGACCGGATCACCATCACGACCCGAGGGCTGAGCACGTAGCAACCCGGGAACAACAGCAAAGAGAGCAGGATCGTCAACGCCGCGTACTTGCCGAGGAGGCGTTTGCGAAACTGTCAGCGGAGGAACAGGCGGAACTTGAACAAGAGTTCGCGCGCCGTCCCGAATGCCCGCCCAGCTTGAGGGCCTACCTGGCTGCCAAGCGCGAAGGGCAGGGGGCCGCTGAGCCGCCGCGCTGGCGACCCGTCTTCCTCGAATTTCTGGCCAACCATTTGGACATTGCCCCGCCGGTGGCGTAGGGGTGGCCGCGAAGCCGTGCCCGATTGTCCCAATGCCTTGCAGATTGAAATAGCCAAGTTCGAAATGCAAGGGTGAGAGAAGGACGAATAAAGCACCAGGTCACGGAGGCTGTGAACCCCTAAGCGGCAGCGCCGATCGGTACACGGGAAGTCGGCTGGAGCAGGCTGGCGCGGGACATTGCCGAGGGGCGCGACGCGCTGTACCTAGGCATGGATGACACAGACGATCCGCAGACCTGCCCATGCCGGCACGAAAGGCTACCCGAGGTCGGAGGCCGTGCCGGTGATGTGCGCCCTGCAGATTGCACAGATGCTTCTGAACATAAGTTGAGAGCGGTGTAGCCGCTAGGATCCTCGACGGGAACGCGGCACACTCCTGACCACATGAGGCTAATCGCGTGACATCAGAGCTAATACGCCCAGATCGGGTCGACCGATTGTCGCCCGTTGGGAAGATGCCCGACTGATCGGGCGGCGTCTCGATGGACAGAAAACTAAAGCATCTGGAATTCATTCAGGGGGTCATAAATCGACTTTCTACAAACTCCTTCCTGCTAAAGGGCTGGAGTGTGATATTGGTCTCGGCCCTTTTCGCGTTGTCAGCGAACAAGTCTAATGTGACCTTTATTTTCCTGGCCTACATACCGGCTGGGGCGTTTTGGGGGCTCGATGCCTACTTCTTGTCACTTGAACGGGCCTATCGAGCGCTGTACGAGGATGTTCGCGGCTTGAAGCCAGCGGAAATTAATTTCTCAATGGACGCTAGCGTGCATAGTGGTCCGCGCTCGTGGCGTGAAGCATTCCTCTCAAAGACACTGCTCGCGTTCCACGGTGCAATCATCGGGGCAATCGTGATCGTTATGTCAATTCAGCTATGAGGAGGGGGCACTGTGGCAAGGCGCGTTTTTTTCAGTTTCCACTACCAATATGTCTGGAAGGTCAATCAGATTAGAAGTATTCCAAATGTCACTGGCTGCGCCGCTGCGGGCTTCCAAGATGCATCGCTGTGGGAAGAGTCAAAAAAGAAAGGTCGTAAAGCAATCGAGACGATAATTGATAAAGGACTTGAAAATACATCAGTAACAGTTGTGTTTGTTACGCGCGGAACTGCAAATAGACAATACATCAACTACGAAATTGAGCAATCACTAGCTCGTGGCAACGGCCTCGTGGCTGTACAGATACATCACCTTAAAGACAAGAATGGTGTCACAGGCTCTCCAGGCGCGATACCAGCTACGATCGAAGCCAATGGCTTCAAGGCCTACAAATACACAAACAAAGAAGCGCTGAGTAAATGGATAGAAGAAGCGGCGCAATTAGCCGGTAGGTAGCATCGCCAATTGACACTGGATGTCTTTAGTTTAGGCCAAAAGACCGCAAAGTGGGCTGATGCCGTGCGCGTGTAGAGCGCCGTGCTGCACCGGTTGCGGTGGACCACGTAGTCGTCGGACGAGGCTGGAAGCATATCCCTCAACGGCAAGGCGCATACAACCAGCTGACCTTTTACACTACGCCGAATGAGCGGGGGAGGGCAACTCTTGTTCTTCCCCGAGCAATTCACGACGTAGTCTAGCGAACCTTTTACAGAAGGGCTATTTTGTACAGAGTATTTAGAGTACTCGGGGGAAGGATGGCTAAGAAACAGAAATCAATAAAGCGGCCCATCGAAAGCTACACCCACAAAGACAAGAAACGCCTCAACAATCCCCCCGTGGGCCTGGTCACCCCGGACACCGACCCGGACACCGGCAAGAAGGCCTACCAGTACGACGCTCACTTAGACCCCCAGCTGGTCTGGGCCGGCAAGGCTGAGCACACCTCCTTCGAGGTGCCGACCGTCTCGCTGCATGTGCACGAGCGCATCGACCCGCAGACCATCATCGACACCGTCAAGAAGCGCAACGGCAGCGGCCCCCAGATGTCGCTGTTCGAGGAGGAGCGCAAAGCACCTCTGCGCCAAGAGATCGAGTTCTACAAGCACAAGCACAATTGGTCTAACCGGATGATTGCCGGCGACAGCCTGCTGGTCATGAATTCGCTCCTCGAAAAGGAGGGGGTAGGCGGCCAGGTTCAGATGGTCTATATCGATCCGCCCTACGGGATCAAATACAAGTCGAATTTCCAACCGTTTGTAAACAAGCGCGATGTTCAAGATAAGGACGCGGATCTCACCCAGGAACCGGAGATGATCCGCGCATTCCGTGATACCTGGGAACTCGGCATCCACTCCTACCTCACCTATTTAAGGGACCGACTGCTGTTGGCGCGTGACCTTTTGAACGAAACGGGGAGCATTTTTGTTCAGATCAACGATGAGAATCTTCACCATGTCCGTGATCTTCTAGACGAGGTGTTCGGTGCAAAGAACTTCGTCTCTTTGATCACCTTCCAAACCACTTCTGGTTTCACCACAAATACCCTCGCCACTCTGGGCGACTTCCTCCTTTGGTACGCGAAGGACAAGGACAAGGTCAAGGTTCGAAAACTCTATGAGCAGCAGCCCCTGGTGCTGGGAACCGGAAATGCTCGCTGGGTTCTACTACCGGATGGAACCTATCGAGGTGTCAAAGCTGCGGAACGACGCGGCGAAGAATCGCTTCCGGATGGGGCGCTCCTTTACGAGCCTGACAACCTTCAATCCCAGGGAGCATCGCAAGAACCACAACCGTTCAAGTTCGACGGCAAGACATACAAGCCAAATTCCAATTCACATTGGAAGGCAAACTACCCAGAGGGTATGGAACGCCTTGCAAAAGCGGGGCGCATCCATGTTGCCAAGAACAGCATACGATATCGTCGATTTTACAGTGACTTTCCCTATCAAGAGCGTGGCAACATCTGGACAGACACCATCACGGGCAGTTTTACCGAATCAAAAATCTACGCGGTCCAGACCAATACGAAGGTCATCGAGCGATGCGTCCTGTTGACCACGGACCCTGGAAATCTCGTTTTCGATCCTACTTGCGGTTCAGGCACGACAGCCTTGGTCGCTGAAGAATGGGGTCGCAGGTGGATCACCTGCGACACCTCCCGTGTTTCCATCACACTTGCTAAGCAGCGGGTCATGACGGCGCTGTTTGGCTACTATCGACTCGCGCATCCCGAAGAGGGCATCAGCAGCGGCCTAGACTATGAGGGAGCCAACAAAATATCTCTGGAGAGCATCGCTAATGATGAACCGCCCTCCAAGGTGGATTTCTACGACCGTCCTAGAGTGGACAAGACCAAGACACGAGTCACGGGCCCCTTCACGGTAGAAGCGGTCCCCTCCGCGGCTGTTCGGCCGCTCGATGCGGTTGATGACTCCTCATCAGGCCCGCCTGCAGACGAATCGGTTGCACGTTCCGGAGAGACTCTACGACAGGCCGAATGGCGAGACGAACTGCTGCGCTCCGGCATCCGAGGAAAAGCCGGGCAGCGTGTCATGTTCTCCCGGGTAGAGCCGCTGGCTGGCACCCGCTGGCTTCATGCCGATGCCGAAACCAAGCCTTATGACGGCGGAGCTGACAAAGTAAAGGAGGCCGATGCGCCAGCCTACACCCCCCAGCGCGCCGTGATCTCCTTCGGGCCCGAGCACGCACCCCTAGAACAGCGCCAAGTCGCCCTCGCCATCGAAGAGGCGCAGAGCCTGGTCCCCAAGCCCAAGATCATTGTGTTCGCCGCCTTCCAGTTCGACCCGGAAGCGGCCAAGGATATCGACGAGATGAACTGGCCCGGGGTGATGCTGCTCAAGGCCCAGATGAACGCGGATCTCCTGACTGAGGATCTTAAGAAGAAACGCGCCAGCAACGAGAGCTTCTGGCTCATTGGCCAGCCGGACGTGTTGCTCAAAAAGGTCAAGAAAGGCGATGATAAGGGCAAGTACCAGGTTGAGGTCCAGGGCTTTGACTACTACAACACGAAGACTGGTGCCATCGAATCCGGCAGCGCCGACAAGATCGCCATGTGGATGCTGGACCCGGACTACGACGGCCGCTCTTTGTACCCCCATCAGGTGTTCTTCCCCATGGCCGGCGAAAAGGAAGGGTGGGGCCGGCTTGCCAAGACCCTCAAGGCGGAAATCGACGAGGAGCTGATCGAAGCCTACGGCGGTACGGTATCGCTGCCCTTTGAAGCCGGCGCCCATAAACGGGTGGCGGTGAAAATTGTCGATGATCGGGGCATAGAGAGTCTGAAAATCGTCGAGGTGGCGTAATGGCCAAGACCACCATCGACCGCCTGATCGTCAATTCGCCCTATGCCGAGCCCACCTATTACTGGAGTTACGACCGCAAGTCCCGCACCTTCGACCTGAAAGGCGAACGCCGGCCGGCCGGTTATGTGGTCGCCACCAAGCAATCGAAGAGCTTTGACGATCCAGGTTTGTTCATCGAGCTGCCCCTGGTCAACCAGATCCGCCTGCGAGTCAGGACGTGGCGGGACGCCGGCTACCCCGGCGTCACCGGCATGACCAAGCGTCTCTTGGAGCACTGGCAAGACCCTGAGGCCTTCGAGGATCGACGATTCTTCTTCTGCCAACTGGAGGCTATTGAGACCCTCATCTGGCTAACCGAGGCGACCGCCTCTGACAAGGTCGGCATCGAGATCCCCTCAGATGGCGGCCCTTTCCACCGACTGTGCGCCAAGATGGCCACAGGCACAGGCAAAACCGTGGTCATGGCCATGGCCATCGCCTGGCACATCCTGAACAAGGTGGCCTATCCCCAGGACACCCGCTTTAGCAAGAACATATTCATTGTGGCGCCCGGGCTCACCGTCAAAAGCCGCCTGGCGGTGCTGCAGCCATCGGATCCCAAGAACTACTTCGAGGCCTTCCAGATGGTGCCCGCCGGCCTGCTCGACAAACTGCGCCAGGGGCGGGTCATGGTCCGCAACTGGCATGCGCTCAACTGGGAGACCGACGAGAAGATCCAGAAGAAGCGCAGCGTGGACAAGCGGGGCGCCAAGAGCGACGAAGCCTATGTCCGTGACTTACTGGGCGAGATGGCTAATGCGCGGAACCTTCTGGTCATTAACGATGAGGCCCACCACGCTTGGCGGGTACCGGCGGAGTCCAAAGTCAAAGGAATCTCCAAGGACGACATCGAGGAGGCCACCAAATGGGTCGGAGGGCTGGACCGCATCCACCGGGCCCGGGGGATTCTAGGCTGCTATGACTTTTCGGCTACCCCGTTCGCCCCGTCGGGGAAACAGAGCTCCGAGGAGGCACTGTTCGGCTGGGTTGTGAGCGATTTCGGCCTCAATGACGCCATCGAGGCCGGTCTGGTGAAGACCCCCCGAGTGGTAGTACGCGACGATGCCGTGCCGGACGCCAAGACCTACAAGTCCCGTCTATACCACCTCTACAACGACCATGGCGTCAAAGATGATCTCACTCGCCGCGGCGCACGGCCCCAGGACCCCCTGCCGGACCTGGTCATTAATGGATACTACCTACTGGGGTATGACTGGCGGGAGACCGCCAGGGCCTGGCAGGACGGCGGATTCACCACCCCCCCGGTGATGATCACCGTGGCTAACACCACTGAGACCGCAGCACGGGTGAAGTACGCGTTTGACCACAACAAGGTCCACATCGACGAGCTGTGCGACCCGCCCCGCACCCTACACATCGACTCGAAGGTCCTGGATATGGCCGAGGCCGAAGAGGAGCCGATGGCCGCCGTCGGTGGCGAGCTGGACGAGGAGGAGGGGCAGGACCGGCCCTTGACCAAGAAACAGCAAGCCGAGCTGCTACGCCGGCAGGTCGATACCGTCGGTCAGCAAGGCCAGCCCGGCGCGCCGATACAGAACGTCATCTCCGTCGGAATGCTTTCCGAGGGATGGGATGCCAAGACGGTTACCCACATCATGGGCCTGCGTGCCTTCAGCAGCCAGCTGCTGTGCGAGCAGGTGGTGGGCCGCGGCCTGCGACGCACGAGCTACGAGGCCGACCCTAAGACCGGCCTCTTTGACGCTGAATACGTCAATATCTTTGGGGTGCCGTTTACCTTCTTACCCCATGAGGGCGGCGAGGGGCCACCTCCGCCACCTCCATCCCCGAAGACCGCCATCGAGCCCGTGGCCGACAAACAGCGCTTCGAGATCATTTGGCCCAACGTGATCCGCATCGATCATGTCTACCGCCCTCGGCTGACGCTGGACTTGGCGAAGGTAGAGCCACTGGAACTCAACGCCAGTCAAACGGCCCAGCTCGCCGAGCTCGCCCCGATCGTCGAGGGCAAGCCCGATGTGTCCAAGATCGAGGCCATCAAGCTCGAAGCGCTCGCCCGGGAATTTCGCACCCAGCGCATCATCTTCGAGACCGCGCGAGACGTCTTCGATCAGATGAAGAATGACTGGACGGGCAGCAAGGAGTACCTGCTCGCGCAGCTGGTCGCGGTGGTGGAACAGTTCATTAGGTCGAACAAGATCCAGATTACCCCCGCCTTGTTCAACAAGGATGACCTGCGCCGGCGGCTGCTCATCACGCTGAACATGACAAAGCTGATGCAGCACATCTGGGAGGCCATCCGCTACGAGAACAGCGAGCACATCGTGCCGGTGTTCGATCAGGACAGCCCGATCAGGGCCACCAGTGACATGGGAACCTGGTACACGGGC
>Ga0307441_1000679_pt1 | contig 12023 bp, 14 predicted proteins | sample SalMarWE160420MG_FD_202149 | JGI IMG/M metagenome (GOLD analysis project Ga0307441, IMG submission 202149) | Salt marsh sediment microbial communities from the Plum Island Ecosystem LTER, Massachusetts, United States - WE1604-20 | ecosystem: Environmental > Aquatic > Marine > Intertidal zone >... | reverse complement strand
CCACCGGAGAGCGCACCGACGTCGACCCGGACATCGGCGAGGACATGGACGTGTTCCTGCAGGCCGTCGAGCTGGTGGTGTCCAGCCAGTTCGGCTCGACCTCGATGCTGCAGCGCAAGCTGCGCGTTGGATTCGCCAAAGCCGGCCGGTTGATGGACCTGATGGAGACCCGCGGCATCGTCGGGCCGTCGGAGGGATCCAAGGCGCGCGAGGTCCTGGTCAAGCCCGACGAACTGGCCGCGACGCTGGCCTCGATCCGTGGCCTGGGCTCAGACGGCGACTCCGACGACGATCTCGACTAGCTCGGCGAGCAGCCGCAGAAGCGCATGGCCACCTGGTGTTTTGTGCGATTCTGTGTCTGCTCGCGCCCTCAGAGCACCAGCAGCATCCGGGTGTTGCCCAGGATGTTGGGCTTGATGTAGCTCAGGTCGAGGAATTCGGCGACGCCGATGTCGTAGGAGCGGCACATCTCCTCGAACACCTCCGCGGTGACCGGTGTGCCCTCGATCTCGGTGAACCCGTGCTGGCCGAAGAACTCGGTCTCGAAGGTCAGCACGAACAGTCTTTCCAGCTGCAGCTCGCGGGCGACATCGAGCAGCCGGTCGACGATCGCGTGCCCGATGCCGCGGCCCGTCATGCCCGGGTCGACCGCGACGGTGCGGATCTCGCCGAGGTCGGCCCACATCACGTGCAGCGCGCCGCACCCGACCACTTTGCCTGGGGCGTCGGCACATTCGGCCACCCAGAACTCCTGAACGGCCTCGTAGAGCGTCACCAGATTCTTTTCCAGCAGGATCCTTCCCGCATAGGTGTCGACGAGCCGCTTGATCGCGGGAATGTCGGAGGTGCGCGCGCGCCGGACTACCGGTCGGTGGTCCTGAGGGCTTTCGGTCACGGGTAACAGTATCGACATCAGGGACGCGTGAACTGGTCAACCGCTATTCTGTTGCCGTGTCCGGGCAGCCCCAAACGAGTCCGATGGCAGGCCGCGCCCGGATCGCCAACCTCGCCAATGTCCTGACCGGCTTGCGTTTGGTGCTCGTCCCGATTTTCCTGCTCGCCCTGTTCGTGGGCGATGGCCATCAAAGCTTTGCTCGCATGGTGGCTTTCGGAATTTTCGCGGTCGCCTGCATCACCGACCGGTTCGACGGCCTGCTGGCGCGCAATTACGGCATGGCCACCGAATTCGGTGCGTTCGTCGACCCGATCGCGGACAAGACGCTGATCGGTTCGGCGCTGATCGCGCTCTCGATGCTGGGCGACCTGCCGTGGTGGGTCACGGTGGTCATCATGACCCGCGAACTCGGGGTCACCCTGCTGCGGCTGGCGGTGATTCGTCGCGGTGTGATCCCGGCCAGCTGGGGCGGCAAGCTCAAGACCGTGGTCCAGGCGGTCGCGATCGGCTTGTTCGTGCTCCCGCTGTCGGGCCCCTTCCGGGTGGCCGCGGCGGTGGTGATGGCCGTCGCGATCCTGCTCACGGTCGTGACCGGGATCGACTACGTGGTGTCGACCGTGCGGGCGATGCGGCAAACGCCGCGCTGAACGCCACTGAGGGGAACCGTGGGGAACCAATGCGGCCGCCGTCGGCGTTGACCCTACGACGAGCACGCCCGACGGGACGAAGGAGAGCGAGATGCCGCCATTGGTGCGCGAGGTGATCGGCGACGTGCTGCGCCGGGCCCGGATGTCACAGGGCCGGACGCTGCGCGAGGTGTCCGATTCGGCGCGGGTGAGCCTCGGGTATCTCTCCGAGGTCGAGCGCGGCCGCAAGGAGCCCTCGAGCGAGCTGCTCAATGCGATCTGTGACGCGCTGGACGTCCCGCTGTCGGCGGTGCTCACCGACGCCGGCGAGCGGATGGCCAGCGAGGAGCGCGCCGCCGCCGGCGCGCCGGCCGGCACCAGCATCGACGCCGAGACCAAGGTCGTCATCCCGCCGGTGGCCTCGCTCGCGGTGGCCTGAGCGTCCGGATAGAGCACCCGATAGCGCGCAAGGGTGGGGCGATCGGCGCCGACCCGTTAAATTGAGCGACGGGGGCGGGCGCAAAGCCCAGCCCCACGCAAGGCCCCTCGACAAGGCCCCCCGGCCCGCAAGCAAGCGAAGGTGGAGCTCCTCATGGCCAACCCGTTCGTCAAGGCGTGGAAGTACCTCATGGCGCTGTTCAACGCGAAGATCGACGAGCACGCCGACCCAAAAGTGCAGATCCAGCAGGCCATCGAGGAAGCGCAGCGCACCCACCAGGCGCTGACCCAGCAGGCCGCGCAGGTGATCGGCAACCAGCGCCAGCTCGAGATGCGTCTCAACCGGCAGCTCGCCGACATCGAGAAGCTGCAGGTCAACGTGCGTCAGGCCCTCACGCTGGCCGACCAGGCCACTGCCGCCGGTGACGCCGCCAAGGCCACCGAGTATAACAACGCCGCCGAGGCGTTCGCGGCCCAGCTGGTGACCGCCGAGCAGGGCGTCGAGGACCTCAAGACGCTGCACGACCAGGCGTTGCAGGCGGCCGCGCAGGCCAAGAAGGCCGTCGAGCAGAACGCGATGGTGCTGCAGCAGAAGATCGCCGAGCGCACCAAGCTGCTCAGCCAGCTCGAGCAGGCCAAGATGCAGGAACAGGTCAGCGCGTCGCTGCGGTCCATGAGTGAGATCGCCGCGCCGGGCAACGTGCCCAGCCTCGACGAGGTGCGCGACAAGATCGAACGCCGGTACGCCAACGCAATCGGCGCGGCCGAGCTGGCCCAGGGTTCGGTGCAGGGCCGCATGCTCGAGGTCGAGCAGGCCGGTGTGCAGATGGCCGGCCACTCCCGGCTCGAACAGATCCGCGCCTCGATGCGCGGGGAGGCATTGCCTACGGGCGGGACCGCCGCCGCTCCCGGCACTCCCGCGCCCACCACTCCCGCGCCCGCGGAAACCGGCGGGGCGGCGCCCGAGAAGCCGTTCGGCCAGTAGGGCTTTCGGGGCTTTCGGGGAGCAATGTGATGGCGGTGAAATCGACTCTGCGTGGGTCGTGGCGCGTGCTGCTGCAGCGAGGACTGAACACCGCCGCCGAGTTCTCCGAGTCGCTGGCCCGTCGGCTCAGCACCGCCGCCGACCCGCGGGCGCGGATGCTGCGCCGCCGCCGCCGTGCCCTGCGCTGGGGGCTGATCTTCTGCGCCGGAACCCTGTTCTGGGCGGTTTTGACGGCGGTGCTGGCGGCGTGGGGCTGGTTCGCGTTGCTGCTGGAGATCACCGGCGCCATCGCCGTCGTTCAGGCGATTCCGGCGACGTTGCTGCTGCTCCGGTACCGCTGGCTGCGGTCGGAGCCGCTGCCGGCGCAACGTCCGGCCAATGCCCGCCGCCTGCCGCCGCACGGTTCGGCGGCGCGGCCCGCCATGTATGCACTCGGCGCGTCGGAACGCGGATTCCTTTCGTTGCTGGGGGTGATGGAGCGGGGCGCCCTGTTGCCGACGGACGAGCTGCGGGACCTGACCGCCGCCGCCAACAGGACCTCGGCGGCGATGGCGGCCACCGCGACCGAGGTGGTGTCGATGGAGCGGGCCGCGCAGTACTCCAAGTCGACGAGGCCGCACCTGGCGCCCACCATCAACGCGTTCACCACCCAGCTGAGCGCCGGTGTCCGTCAGTACAACGAAATGGTCACCGCGGCAGCGCAATTGGTCTCGTCGGCCAACGGCGGCGCGGGGTTGGCCGCTTCGCAACAGCGCTACCGCGCGGAGTTGTCGCAGGCCACCGATCGGCTGGTCGGCTGGGCCCAGGCGTTCGACGAACTCGGCGGCTTGCCCCGCACCTAGGCCGCTAGGGACTGGGACCCGGCGGCGTCGAGTCCGGTCGCGGGCCGTAGCGCTCGATGTATGCCTGGTGGATGTGGGCGTCGCGCTCGCGGGCCCGCTCGTCGACGAGGTCCGGGTCCAGACCGTGCACTTGCAGCATGTGCCGGCGCCACACCTTGTTCAGCGCGTGCGAGAAGTACACGAACGGGATCAGGATCGGCAGCGTCATGCTCAGGTGCACGTCCAGCGTCGTCGGGATCAACCAGAACGGCGCCAGCACCAGCACCGCCGGCACCGCGACGCGCATCATCATCCGGCCGGCCGCGCCCTTGCCGGCCAGGTCGTTGCGCACCCAGTCCCGCATCGAGTCGGGCAGCCGTGCCCCGTAGCAGTAGCGGACGTACTGGAGGGCATTGGGTCGCGTGCGACCCCCATCCGAACCCATCGCGGCCTCCCCGGCTAGAACGATGCCCGCAGCGACGGCAGCGCCAGCCCCGCCAGCCCGCGCAAAGTCGCCTTGAACATGTCGTAGAAGTCGAAATAGTCGCGCCACAGCGTGATCTTGCCGTCGTGGACCTCGAACACGCCGCACACCCAGAACTGCAGCCGCAGCGGCCCGACGATCAGCGCGTCGGTTCGCTCGGTGAGCACCGCGGCCCCGTCGGCGGCGATGCGGTGGATCTTCACCTCGAATGCGGCACGGCCGTCCATCCGGCGGAACAGCTTCATGGCCCTGGCGCGGCCGTGGATCGTCGGCAGGCCGACGTTCTCGTAGACGAGGTTGTCGTCCAGCGCCGCGTCGGCGCCGTCATAGTCAGCGTCCTGCAGGGCGTTCAGGAAACCCTCGACCGTGCGGGTGTTCGTGACGCCGGTTCCGGTTAGCTCGGTCATGCTGCCAGCGTAGGCCAGGAAGGCGGCCCCGCGCTGTGGCAGGGTAGTGCCGGTGCGCGTCGCCGTGGTAGCCGGGCCCGACCCCGGGCACTCGTTTCCAGCGATTGCGCTGTGCCGGCGCTTCGCCGAAGCCGGCGACGCGCCCACGCTGTTCACCGGGGCCGAGTGGCTCGACACCGCCCGCGCCGCAGGCCTGGACGCCGCCCCACTGGCCGGTCTGACGGCCACCGACGACGACGTGGACGCCGGCGCCAGGATCCACCGGCGCGCGGCGCGCATGGCCGTGCTCAACGCGGCAGCGCTGCGCGATCTGGTGCCCGACCTGGTGGTGTCCGACGTCATCACCGCCGGCGGTGGCCTGGCGGCCGAGCTGCTGGGGATCCCCTGGGTCGAACTCAACCCGCACCCGTTGTACCTGCCGTCGAAGGGGCTGCCGCCGATCGGCAGCGGGCTGGCGCCGGGCACCGGCGTGCGCGGCCGGTTGCGGGATGCCGCGATGCGGGCCCTGACCGCGCGGTCCTGGCGTGCCGGGCTGCGGCAGCGGGCCGCCGCCCGCGCCGAGATCGGGCTGCCGGCCCGCGACCCCGGGCCGCGGCGGCGGCTGATCGCCACGCTGCCCGCGCTGGAGGTGCCGCGCCCCGACTGGCCGGCCGAGGCGGTGGTCGTCGGCCCGCTGCATTTCGAGCCGACCGATCGGGTGCTGGAGATTCCCGCCGGCTCCGGACCGGTCGTGGTGGTCGCGCCGTCGACCGCGGCGACGGGCACCGAGGGCCTCGCCGAGACGGCGCTGCGCTGCCTGACGCCGGGCGACACGCTGCCGCCGGGCTCGCGCCTGGTGGTCTCGCGGCTGGGCGGGGCGGAGCTGGCGGTGCCGCCGTGGGCGGTCGTCGGGCTGGGGCGCCAGGACGCGCTGCTCGAGCACGCCGACCTGGTGGTCTGCGGGGGCGGGCATGGCATCGTGGCCAAGTCGCTGCTGGCCGGGGTCCCGCTCGTCACGGTGCCCGGCGGGGGCGACCAGTGGGAGATGGCCAATCGGGTGGTTCGCCAGGGCAGCGGGCGGCTGATCCGGCCGCTGACGGCCGAGGCGCTCGCGGCGGCCGTGGGGGAGGTGCTGTCGTCGCCGTCCTATCTTCGGGCCGCGCGGGCCGCCGCGGCCGGCGTCACCGGCGTCGCCGACGCGGTGGGGGTGTGTCACGACGCGCTTGCGTTGGCGGGCTGAGCGGCTCGGTATGTTGGCGGGCGTGCGGCTAACGGAGTTCAACGAACGCGTCGTGTTGCGATTCGGCGCCGCGTACGGCCCGTCGTTGCTGGCAGATCACGTGCTGACCGACCTGCAGGGCCGGACCGCCGCCCAGGCGATCGAGGAAGGCGTCGAGCCCCGCGACGTGTGGCGGGCGTTATGCGTCGCCTTCGACGTGCCCCGCGACCAGTGGTGAGGCGGGCTCGGCGTGGCGCCGCTGTCGAGACTGCGCCCATCGGCGGGTGCGGCCCTCGAGATCACGCCTTGACCGCAGGTTTCGCGCGCCTGGCGCAGGCCCGCTCGTTCTAGAGTGCGCAATCGCCGCAGGTGGAACCGCCGGGTACCCGATAGAACAGGCAGCAGTTGCGGCGCCGGAAACCCAGGCCATCGCCGCTGAGCACGCCGGACCCGGCCAGCCCGCCAGTGTCCAGCAGGCAGCGGGTGATCCGGGCGATCGGCGCGCGCAGGTCGGGCCGCGCGGACAGCAACGCCTGCGCCGCCCCGACGAGCGCCGAGGCGATGTTGCCGTAGAGCAGCCCGGGCGCCAGGTCGACGGGCAGGCCGGCCGCGAGGGGCTCCATGTGGTCTTCGACGACGACGCGGTACAGCAGGTCGGCGGGCGCAAAGTCGCGGTCGACGGGGTCTCCGGCAGGCTCGGGCAGGCGCAGCCGGGCCGCGTCGTCGGCGCGCTGCAGGCGCGTCAGGTCCGGGACGACGCCGTGCCCCAGCGCGCACGCCAGCACCGGTGACCACAGCCGGGCGGCGTGGCCCAGGTGCACCAGCGAGGCGCCGACCCGCAGCTCCATGGTGCGGTAGCGCCGGACGGTGGCGTCGATCAGGTCCCTGAACCCGTCGGCGTAGGAACGGGCGACCGGGTGCCATCCGTTGGCGTCGCCGCCGACGGTCAGCGCGAAGAAGCCCCCATAGGACGAGACGCCGGACAACTCCGCGGAGATGTTCATGGCGTCCCTGGCGTGTCAGCTTGAATCGAACAAGTGTTCGTCTACTGTGGTGAGCGTTCGGACAGTCGACTTGTCGGTGGCCCTCTCTAGTGTCACGGCCAACCGACCGAATACCGGTCATGAGAACACACCGACTATAGGAGAGGCACCATGACGCAAGCCCCCGACCGCGAGAAGGCCCTCGAGCTGGCGATGGCCCAGATCGAGAAAAGCTATGGCAAAGGCTCGGTGATGCGTCTCGGCGACGAGATGCGTCAGCCGATCTCGGTCATCCCCACCGGGTCCATCGCCCTGGACGTGGCCCTGGGCATCGGCGGCCTGCCCCGCGGGCGGGTCGTGGAGATCTACGGCCCGGAGTCCTCGGGTAAGACCACCGTGGCGCTGCACGCGGTGGCCAACGCGCAGGCCGCCGGCGGCGTCGCGGCGTTCATCGACGCCGAACACGCCCTGGACCCCGACTACGCCAAGAAGCTCGGCGTGGACACCGATTCCCTGCTGGTCAGCCAGCCCGACACCGGGGAACAGGCCCTGGAGATCGCCGACATGCTGATCCGCTCCGGCGCCCTGGACATCCTGGTCATCGACTCGGTGGCGGCGCTGGTGCCGCGCGCGGAGCTCGAGGGGGAGATGGGCGACAGCCACGTCGGGCTGCAGGCCCGGCTGATGAGCCAGGCGCTGCGAAAGATGACCGGCGCGCTCAACAACTCGGGCACCACGGCGATCTTCATCAACCAGCTCCGCGAAAAGATCGGCGTCATGTTCGGCAGCCCTGAAACGACAACGGGCGGAAAGGCTTTGAAGTTCTACGCGTCGGTGCGCATGGACGTGCGCCGGATCGAGACGCTCAAGGACGGCACCAACGCGGTCGGCAACCGCACGCGGGTCAAGGTCGTCAAGAACAAGGTGTCGCCGCCGTTCAAGCAGGCCGAGTTCGACATCCTCTACGGCAGGGGCATCAGCAGGGAGGGGTCACTGATCGACATGGGGGTGGATCAGGGCTTCATCCGCAAGTCCGGTTCCTGGTTCACCTACGAGGGCGAGCAGCTGGGGCAGGGCAAGGAGAATGCCCGCAGCTTCCTGGCCGAGAACGCCGACCTGGCCGACGAGATCGAGAAGAAGATCAAAGAAAAGCTCGGTATAGGCGCGGTCGTGACCGATGCCCCCTCAGGTGACGATGTCCTGCCCGCACCCGTCGACTTCTGAGCCGGCCCGCGAAGAGCAGGCGCGGGCGTTGTGCCTGCGCCTGCTGACCGCGAGATCGCGCACCCGCGCCGAGCTGGCCGGCCGGCTGGCCAAGCGCGGGTACCCCGACGACGTCAGCGCCCGGGTGCTCGACCGGCTGGCCGCCGTCGGCCTGGTCGACGACACCGACTTCGCGCAGCAGTGGGTGTCCTCGCGGCGGGCCAACACCGGCAAGAGCAGGCGCGCCCTGGCCGCAGAGTTGCACACCAAGGGCGTCGACAACGACGTGATCACCACGGTGCTGGGCGGGATCGACGCCGGCGCGGAGCGCGACCGGGCCGAACAACTGGTCCGGTCGAGGCTGCGGCGGGAGGTCTTAGGGGATGACGACGCTCGTGTGACTCGCAGGCTGGTGGGGATGCTGGCGCGCCGCGGATACGGCCAGAACCTGGCATGCGAGGTGGTGCTCGCCGAGCTGGCCGCCGAACGGGAGCGCCGCCGGGTGTAGCCGGGTGTAGCCCCGGGAGCGGACAAGCGCGGCCGGCGGACGCGTAACGCGAAAGCCGTACCATGGCCCCGTGACTTCCATGGCGTCCGAGCGCACCTACCAGGTGCGCACCTACGGCTGCCAGATGAACGTCCACGACTCCGAGCGGCTCGCCGGGCTGCTGGAGGCCGCCGGCTACCGGCGGGCGCCCGACGGTGCCGACGCCGACGTGGTGGTGTTCAACACCTGCGCCGTGCGGGAGAACGCCGACAACAAGCTCTACGGCAACCTCAGCCATCTGGCCCCGCGCAAACGCGGCAATCCCGACATGCAGATCGCGGTCGGCGGCTGCCTGGCGCAGAAGGACCGTGACGCGCTGCTGCGCAAGGCGCCGTGGGTCGATGTGGTCTTCGGCACCCACAACATCGGGTCGCTGCCCACGCTGCTGGATCGGGCTCGGCACAACAAGGTCGCCCAGGTGGAGATCGCCGAGGCGCTGCAACATTTTCCGTCGTCGCTGCCGACCGCCCGCGACTCGGCCTACGCCGCCTGGGTGTCGGTCTCGGTCGGCTGCAACAACAGCTGCACCTTCTGCATCGTGCCGGCGCTGCGCGGCAAGGAGATCGACCGCAGCCCGTCGGACATCCTCGCCGAGGTCGAATCGCTGGTGGCCGACGGCGTGCTCGAGGTCACGCTGCTGGGCCAGAACGTCAACGCCTACGGGGTATCCTTCGCCGACCCGGCGCTGCCCCGCGACCGGGGCGCCTTCGCCAAGCTACTGCGGGCCTGCGGGGACATCGACGGGCTGGAACGGGTGCGGTTCACCTCGCCGCACCCGGCCGAGTTCACCGACGACGTCATCGAGGCCATGGCGGAAACGCCGAATGTCTGTCCGGCCCTGCACATGCCGCTGCAGTCGGGATCGGATCGCGTGTTGCGTGCGATGCGGCGGTCCTACCGCGCCGAGCGCTACCTGGGCATCATCGAGCGCGTGCGCGCGGCCATGCCGCACGCCGCCATCACCACCGACCTGATCGTCGGCTTCCCCGGCGAGACCGAAGAGGACTTCGCGGCCACGCTCGATGTGGTGCGCGCGGCGGGCTTCGCCGCCGCGTTCACCTTCCAGTACTCCAAGCGGCCCGGCACGCCCGCTGCCGAGCTCGACGGCCAACTGCCCAAAGCCGTGGTGCAGGAACGCTATGAACGGTTGATCGCGCTGCAGGAGGAGATCTCGTTGCAGGGCAATCGGGCTTTGGTCGGGCAGACCGTCGAATTGCTCGTGGCCGCCGGGGAAGGGCGCAAGGACGCCAGCACGGCGCGCATGAGCGGACGGGCGCGCGACGGCCGGCTGGTGCACTTCAGCGTGGACCAGAGCGCCGACGAGCCGGCGCGGCCAGGCGACGTCGTCACCACGGAGGTCACCGCGGCCGCGCCGCACCACCTGATCGCCGACGGCGGCATCCTCACCCACCGCCGCACGCGGGCCGGCGACGCGCATGCCGCCGGGCGGCGCCCGCGCGGCACCGGCCTCGGCATGCCCGCCGTCGGGCCGCCGCCCGTGCCAGTCGAACCCGCCGGATGTGGCCTGTGAAGAAGGCGGCGAAGAGGGCGATGAAAAAGCAACATTCGCAGTTCGACGCCCTGCGCACCGAGATCGAGGCCGCCGAGCGTCGGGTGGCGCGCCAGATCGAGCCGGGGCCAAGAGGTTTCGTGGTCTCGATCCTGGTGTTCGTGCTGCTGGCCACGTTCATCCTGCCGCACACCGGTGACGTGCGCGGGTGGGACGTGTTGTTCAGCAGCCACGGGGCCGGCGCGGCCGCGGTGGCCCTGCCGTCGCGGGTGTTCGCCTGGCTGGCGCTGGTGTTCGGGGTCGGTTTCTCGATGCTGGCGCTGATGACGCGGCGCTGGGCGCTGGCCTGGGTCGCGCTGGCCGGCTCGGCGGTCGCCTGCCCGACGGGGCTGTTGGCCGTCTGGTCACGCCAGACGGTGGCCGCCGGGCATCCCGGACCGGGCTGGGGGTTGATCGTCGCGTGGATCACCGTGATCGTGCTGACCTACCAATGGGCCCGCGTGGTGTGGTCGCGCACCATCGTGCAGCTCGCGGCCGAGGAGGAGCGGCGCCGCGCCGCGGCGCAGCAGCAGTCGGTTTCGTTGCTGGACAGCCTGGGCACGCCCGGTGATTCCGCCGCCCCGGACGACGACGACGACGAGAACCCGCCCCCCGATCCGGGGGACCACCGCTAGGGTCAGCGCCGCAGCGCCTCGGCGGCGGCCTGCGCCCACTGCCGCCACTGTTCGGCGTTGGCGCTGGCCTCTTCGGCCTCGCTGGTCCGGCCGGCCGCCGCCGCCTTCTGGGCCTGCCGTTCGTACTGCTCGGCGCGAACCCGGAACTGCTCGGCGCGGGCCTCCGCCTGGGGGTCGGACCGGTCGGCCTCGTCGGCGTCGCGCACCTTCTTCTCGATCGCGCGCAGCCGCCGCTCCAGCTCGGCGGACCGCTCCCGCGGAACCCGCCCGATCGCGTCCCACTTGTCCACGATCGAGCGCAGCGCGGCCCGGGCCGCGTCGTGGTTGCCGGTGTCGAGCTTCTCGGCCTCGGCCAGCAGCGCCTCCTTGGCGGTGGCGTTGGCGCGCAGCTCCGCGTCCTTCTCGGCCGTCGCGGCGTTGCGGGCGGTGAAGAACGTGTCCTGGGCGGCCTTGAAGCGACGCCACAGCGCGTCGTCAACGTCGCGGGAGGCCCGTCCCGCGGCCTTCCAGTCGGTGAGCAGCTTGCGGAACTCAGCACTGGTGGCGGCCCAGTCCGTCGAATCGGACAGCTCCTCGGCCACTTCGCAGAGCCGCTCCTTTTCCTGCCGCACCACCGACCGCTCCCGGTCCAGTTCGGCGAAATGCGATCCCCGCCGCCGGTTGAACGTCTCCCGCGCCGCCGAATAGCGCTTCCACAGCGCATCGTCGACCTTGCGATCCACGCCGCTGATGGTCTTCCACTCGTCGAGGATGGCCCGCAGCCGGTCGCCGGCGGCCTTCCACTGGGTCGAGTTGGCGGCCAGGTCCTCGGCCTCGGCGGCCAGCGCCTCCTTGCGCGCGGTCTGGGTGGCCCGGTGCTCGTCGCGCCGGGCCCGGTCGGCGGCGACGGTGGCCTCGGCCTGTTCGACCAGGCTGCCCAGGCGGGCGGCGAGGGCGTCGATGTCGCCCAGCACCGACGCCGTCGGCAGCGTTTCGGCCAGGGCGGTCGCGTTGGCCTTGATCTTGCGGGCGTCCCCGGTCCCGGACGCCAGCCGCTCCTCCATGAGCGTGACCTCGGTGCTCAGGTCGTCGAAGCGCCGGCCGAAGTGGGCGAACGCGGCTTCGCGATCGCCGGCCTGCCAGGAGCCGATGACGCGCTCGCCGGCCGCGCTGATCAGCCAGACGGTGCCGTCGTCGTCGACGCGCCCGAACCGGTGCGGGTCACTGGGCGGGGGCGCCGGCACCGGGTGGGCGGCGGGTCGCGGCCCCGGGC
>Ga0307441_1000678_pt1 | contig 12034 bp, 8 predicted proteins | sample SalMarWE160420MG_FD_202149 | JGI IMG/M metagenome (GOLD analysis project Ga0307441, IMG submission 202149) | Salt marsh sediment microbial communities from the Plum Island Ecosystem LTER, Massachusetts, United States - WE1604-20 | ecosystem: Environmental > Aquatic > Marine > Intertidal zone >... | reverse complement strand
GGTCATAATGTTCAGGGTCAGGTTGAAAAAATACATCAGCATGAGGGTGATAATAAGAGAGATGGGGATGGCGGTTGAGATGATAATTGTGGATTTCAGACTGCGCAGGAAGATAAACAGAATGGCAACGGCGAACAGCACGCCCAACAGGGCGGAAGAGGTGACCTGTGAAAGGGAATCACGAATAACCGTGGTGGTGTTACGAATAACCCCCAGTTTGATGCCCACGGGCAGGGAACGGTTAATGGAATCAAGGTTGTGCAGCACCTTATCCGCTACTTGCACGGAATTAGTGCCGCTCTGCTTTTGTACAATGACGAACACCCCGGGCTCGCCGTTTATATAGACACGGGTTTCATCCTTTTTAAATCCCTCGTACACATTGGCAATGTCACGGAGACGGATACCGATGGTATTGCCGGTCGTCCCCGCGCCGGTCAACGCCAGGCCTGCGCCTGCGGGCACGCCCCGGGCCGATCCGTAGGTTTTATAAGCGATGACCGTGTTCTTTATCTGCTCTATGCTGGTATACTCCCCGGAGCTGCGTACCAGAAAATTGGTGGATCCCTCGGTGATTGTACCGGCGGAAATCTGCAGGTTGTTGCCCATCAGCATGTTCTTGATCTGGGTAAAGTTCAGGTTGTAGGCTTCAAGCCGGTTTTGCGGGATCTCCACCCGCACCGCCTTTTGTTTGCCGCCGCTGACCGAGGCGATGGCCACGCCGTCAATCTGCTCCAGGCGAGGCTGAATAAAGTTTTCCGCAATCTCCCGTAAATCCTCCGGGCTCCTGTTGCCCGAAACCTTGAGTCTGAGGATGGGGATCATGGAGATATCGAACTTGAAGATCTGCGGGGTCGTGGCCTCTTCGGGCAGAATGTCCTTGACAAACTCCAGGCGGTCCCGCACCTCATTGGTTGCTTCCGACAGGTTGGTGCCGTAGGTGAACTCCATGGTGATCTGGCAGGTCCCCTCGTACGAGGTTGAGGTGATCTGCTTCAGGTTACTGACACTGCTTAACTGCGCCTCCATGGGACGGGTGATTGTTTTTTCCACCTCCTCGGGGCCGGCACCGGAATAGGTGGAAAAAAGCACCAGATAGGGAAAGTTGATCTCCGGTAACAGGTCTATTGCCAGGTTAAAGGCCGTGTATAATCCGAAGCCGACAATAAGGCCGAATATAATAATAAGTGTAGTGGGCCGGTTTACAACCGTACGTGTAATACTCATGAAAGGCTCCTCATCCTATTGAATTGTGTCTATAACCGGAAGCGGGTCCAGTGTTTGGATAATGCGCACATTGGCCTTGTCAGCCAGAACATTCTGGCCCTGGATAACTACCAACTCCCCGGCCGTAAGCCCGGAAACGATTTCCGCCTTGTCGTCTATCTGGATACCGGTGGTAACATCGCGCTGTTCCACGGCATTCTGATCCTTCACCACAAACAAAAAGGTTTTGCCGAAGCGGTGTACCAGGCAGGTGGCCGGGATTTTAATGACGTCTTTTTTGTCCTGGGTAATTATCCTGACCTCGGCGAACATCCCCGCCTTTACCTGGCGGGCGTTTCCGGTAAAGCGCAGCTTTACCTGCAGTGAGCGGGTTGACGGGTCTAATACCGGACTGACCTCCTTGATCCGGGCCGGGAATGACTGCCCCGGAAAGGCCTCAAACGCTACCTGGGCGTTAAGCCCGTTTTTGATGTTTTCAATAAAGCGCTCGGCGATATAGGTGACAACCTCCAGTTCGCTCGTCCGGGAAATCTCGGCAATGGGGGTTTGGATGCTGATAGTTGTTCCGACGCGCACCGGCAGGGAGATGATCGTACCGGAGATCGGCGCTCGTACCGGGACCGGCAGAAAATTCTGGCCCGGTTTGCTGGGATCTACCTTGGCAATAAGCTGCCCCGCGGACACATACTGGCCCAGGCCGGCATTGATGCTGAGTACCGTACCATTATTATTGGCAAATACATCCACGCTGGCCAGAGATTCCACGTCACCGTTGACCTGGATGTAATCGTGCAGTTCGCCCTTGGTTGCCGGGATGACGTTTACCGCAAACACAACCGCTTCCTCTTTGGCTTTGGGTTTGGGAAAACAGGATACCAGCAGGCCGGTGATCAGGACAAGCCCTGCGAAAGACAGTAAAAAGCGGTGTTTGTTATTCATGATTACTCTCCAAGTCATTAAGGGTTGTATTACATTCATATTCCAGGTCTAACAGACCCGCAAGGTAGTTGTATTTTTCCTGTAAGAGGTTGCTGCGCGCCAGATCCAGGGCCTGCTCGGTGTCCTTTACCTGCAAGAGGTCGATACCGCCTGCGTGATAGGACTCCAGCGCCAGTTTGTAGGCACGGTCCGCAACGCGCACGTTTACCTCCTTACTCTGGATTGAGGTGCCGGAGGTTTCCAACAGGCGCACAATCCTGGTAATACTGAGCTCGGCATTTGTATAGGCCTGTTCCAGGCTTTTCCGGGCAACCACCAACTTCGTATTGAGTTCGGCTATGGCCACCCTCGTTTTTGATGAGGGAAGCAGCGGGTCAATCAGTTGGGTTACCGAGATTGTAACCGCACCGCGCTGCTGATTCCATTCTTTTTGGATGTCCGGATTTTCATTGAACGGATCGTTCAATGTAGGATCGTAGGTGAACCCCAGGGTAACGCTGGGGTATAAGGCCGCTGAGGACAGGTCTATGGAGTTTTGCAGGGTGTCGATCCCCTGTTTGGCCTCGATGATGTCAAAGCGCTGGTTTGCGTATTTCTGCAGCAGGGCTTTGACGTCGAACTCCCGTGCAGTAATGTCCAGGCTGCCCTTCAGCACGATCGGCCGGGAAAGGTCCACGCCGATGGTGAACTTAAACAGCATCTCCGCGTCGCTGTAGGCGTTCTGCAGCTGCACCAGCGGGGGTTTGGCGTTTTCCAGGTCTACCTGCGTGGTCAGAAGCTGATATTCGGAGATCAACCCGTTCTGGTAATCAACGCGTGCCTGGTTGTAGCGTTCCTGGGCATTGTTTACCGTGGTCTGGGCCACCTTGATCCGGTTTTGCAGCAGCAGCAGGTTGTAGAACTGCTTCTGCACGTCCCGGGCCAGCAGGCTTTTGGCCTTGGCCAGGCCGGTGACGCCGGACTGATACTCAAGCACGGCTTTGCGGATGTTGTAAAAGCTGGCCAGCGACACGGTCAGCTGCGCGCCCACCGAGGCGGTGAAGTTCCATTGTGACGGAGGGGTATAACCGGGTATGGGAAATCCCAGGTCCTGACTCTCGTTCATATGTGAGAGGGTGGCGGCCAGGCTGATGGCGGGCACAAACTGGTTCCACGAGCTGTCCCGGGCAAAGCGCTTGTCTTCCAGGGAAAGCCGGGCCGACTCCACCGTCAGGTTGTTTTTGTAGGCGTAGTCAATGGCGGTTTTCGGGTCTATCTCCAGTGCGCCGGTTTCCTGGGCGAACACCCGGGCAGAGAAACTCAATATAAACAAGATGATACTGATGATGTTACGCTTTGTTAGCATGAAACGCTCCTTTTTTCTGATGTTAGTTGTGCGTGAATACCGCCGCAGAACAGAGAAAAGATCCGTCTGGTATAGCCCAGGTACGTTGTTTTTGCGGTGGTTTTCACCGGTAACTCACGCAGCTTATGCATAATAAAGAAAAAAACGAAAATAAACACGGGTCTGAAGTCTTCCACGGTGCCCCGCAGAATACCCCGGTCCAGGGCCCGGCGTAAAAACTCAAATTTATCGAAGATTTTATGCAGCTCATGTTTCGGCAAGGACATACCGATGTTCTGGTACCGTGCCCAGTTCAGTACGGTAATCATGCCCGGATTGTGTGCCGTGTACGAGGTGATGGCAATAATAAAGGCGTAGAGTTTATTGTGAAAATCGGGCTGTGCATCAAGGCGGGGAAGCACCAGTTTGAAAAAATATTCCTGCTCGCGTTTAATGGTCTTGAACAGCATATCGTTCTTGTTCTTAAAATAGAAATACAGACTGCTTTTATTGATCCCGATCCGAGCGGCGATCTTTTCCACGGAAGCCTTGACATACCCGCTCTCCGCGATCTCCGCTTCTATGGCCGAGAAGATCCGGTCCGGCTCGGGCATCTCGTCGGGACGGACCCATACGGATGTTTCGATGGCCGCACAATCAACTGATGGGTAATCATCGGCCGCCACCAGCCCGGACAGACCGTATTCGATACTTTTGTTCAGATACCGCGATCGTTTGTCTTCCGGTATCCGCTGGGAAAAATCAATGCTGTGCGGATTGGTCCCCTCCGGCTGTACACTCATATAAAGCTGCATGAACCAGAAAAAACAGGTCATATGGATGTAGCGGATGCTGAGTAAGAGGTCCTCCCTGTCAGGGGAATGACCCGCCGCCTGTAAAGCGGAGAAAAAAAGATCGTCGATGGTGTTCCGGAGCTTCAGAAAACGCTCCTGATGTCCCGGTGTGGTTCTCATCAGGTAGGAGTGCAGAAACGCGTAGTAATGCGGTTTTGCCAGAAAGTAGTCGAACAGATACGAATAATAAGAGGTGATAAGCAAGGTTGCCGGCTCTTTCCCGTGGTCTTTGATGAAGGCTGCCAGAGCCGCCCCCATATCGTTTATATATTTTTCGACCATGGCGGTTTGCAGATGTTCCTTATTGGCAAAATAACGATACAGCGCGGCCTTGCTCAGTTTGAGTTCCCCGGCCACAAGACTGAGGCTGGTTTTGGAGAACTGACTCCGGGCCCAGATGGTAAACGCGGTTTCCAAAATTTTGTTGCGTTGGCTCTCAAATCTTGAATGCATAGTAGTTACCAAACGTTCGTTAACTTTTTTGTTCGGACATAATATATCGCCGCGTTAAAGAAAAATCAATAAAAAAAGTGAGAAAGTCTTACCGGTTCTTGCGGACCATGTGAGCGCCGCCGCAAGCCGGGGCACTTAGTACCTTCAACCGACGCGTGGCCGTATCCCGTATCCGTCAGGGATTGCCGCCGGTAACGAGCTTGTCCTTCCAGCTGGACACTGCCCCGAAGTTAACCAGGTTTGTATAACCCCTGGAGCTCAGGGTATTATAGGCAACCCCCGCGCGGCTGCCGCTTCTGCAGTAGAGAATGATCAATGCGTTCTTATCCGTGGTGGGAGGATTATCGGCAATGGTATCATAGGGGATGAGTACGGCCGTGGGGATATGCCCGGCACGATATTCGGCCGGGGTGCGAACGTCAACCAGGATATAGTTGGTACTGTTATCCCGTACAAGTGCCCGTAACTGGTAAAAGGTCATGGTGCGGGAGTCCGCCTGCGCGGAACTTCCGGCACAGCCCAGTAAAAAAAGTGAAATTAAAATTGTATATATGCTTCTGTGTAACATCACGTTAGATAATACTATGATCCCCGACCAAAGGCAAGCAAAGACTAATGAGAATTACCGTGCTGCGAGCGGCGCATTATCCAGCGGTAGGTTTTCCGGTAATTGAACTGTTTCATCCCCTGTTTGAACAACAGGTCGGCGGCAAAAAAGGCATCCGCCGGGGGATCTTCGATGACGGAGGGGACGGCAATACAGCGCATATGCGCCCTGGCCGCGGCTTCAACGCCGAATTTTGAGTCTTCGATGACCAGGCAGAAACGAGATTCCAACCCAAGCCTCCGGGCGGTTTCCAGAAACAGGTCCGGTTCGGGTTTGCTTTTCCCCACATCATCCGCCGACAGGCACACCCGGAAGTAGCGGTCGATCCGCAGCAGCGAGGTCAGCTTATGTACCACTTCGGGTGATGAACCGGTAGCCAGGGCCAGGGGCATCCTCTTGTGATGCAGCTTTTTTATCAGTTTCAGCATTCGGCCGAACACTTCCGTATTTTTCAGGGCCAGCTCCAGGTAGTGGCTGTTTTTAACAGCCGTCATCTGTTCGACGGAGTCGGGCAGGTTGTACTGCCGCTTGATTTTTTCCATCATACTGTAGTTCCCCATACCGATAAATCCGTTTTTCATCTCCCTGGTAAACTCGATCCCGTAATGCGCCAGAAGCAGCCGGTCCGCCTCATGATAATTATCCTCACTGTCAATGACCGTTCCGTCAAGGTCAAAGATAACCGCCCTGACAGGATAGCGGGGTGGGGGGGCCACTCGTCTGGAGAACTCGATGATATTCCCCTCGGGGTCCGCAATCTCGAGTTCGCGATAGCCGTCTCCCGTTGTCCTGGGACCGCGAACGACGGTCACCCCCAGCCGCTGCAGCCGTGCGGCTTGTTTATCCACATCAGGCACCCATAAGGCAAGGTGATTGTGATTTTTTCCCCCTGTCCTCCTCCCGGTTTTTGTTTCGGCTTTTCCGCTATAATGCAGCAGCTCGAGCGACACAGTATCATGCACCAGAAAAACCACCGTGAGGCCGGGGGTATTCCTGCTTTCATAATAATAGCTTTTCCGGAAACCAAGCACCCTGGTGTAAAAAAGCTGCATTGTATAGAGATTGTTGACCACCAGGCCCAGGTGAGCGATTTTCATAAGAATATTCTTTTATCATATCAGCCGCTCTTTTTCAACAATTATATTCTATTGTATCCGGACTGTGTTATTGGTATATTCACATACAAAGGAGTATGAATGATTCACTGGATTCTGAACTGGGTAAAGGCACATTCACTGTTGGTTATCGGGGTGACCGTATTTTCCGTGGTGCTTCTTTTGTTTTCTGTTTTTATGATTCCGATACTGGTATTGAATCTTCCCAAAGACTATTTTATCAGCGATAAAAAGCGGGTACGGCCTGCGTTTCTCCATCCTTCGCTCTACGCCGTTTATGCGGCGCTGAAAAATATCCTCGGCGTAATCCTGGTTTTTTTGGGGCTTTTGATGCTCGTGCTGCCGGGACAGGGGATTATCACCCTGCTGATTGGGCTGATGATCATGGACCTGCCCGGGGAACGCCGGGCCCTGATATTTATCCTGCGAAAAACACATGCGGTCAAGGCCATGAACTGGCTGCGGGAAAAAAACAACAAACCACGGTTTGAACTCCCGGGGGATACCGATTCGCAACACAACATTTCAGCGGGACGTTCCGGATAAATACGCTTTTTTTCTGATGCTTGGAGGCGATACATGGCGGTAAACAACAACCAAGGAAAATACATCCGTAATCCGGCCACGGGAGAGATGCTGTGTCCGGTACGTGAGCATACCATGGACGAACTTGGCCGGGCGGCCGGGGCCGCGCGGGCCGTGCAAAAACTGTGGCAGGCAACAAGCATCAAGGAGCGCGGCCGTATTATCGGCCGGATGCGCCGGTACATGAACTTAAACGTTGAACGCTTTGCGGAGGTAATCGGTGCCTGCACAGGCAAGACCAGGATTGACGCCCTCAGTACCGAGGTGATTCCGGCGCTTCTGGCCGCGCGCTATTACGCAAAAAACGCCCGGCGCTTTCTGCGCCCAGAACGTATCAAACACGGCCCGCTGCTGCTTTTCTACAAACACTCAACCCTTTACCGGGAACCGTACGGGGTGGTCGGTATCATCAGCCCCTGGAACTATCCTTTCGGCATTCCGTTTCACGAAGTGATTTCCGGCCTGCTGGCCGGAAACGCGGTCATCCTCAAGGTGGCCACCCAGGTCCAGCCCGTGGGCGAGTTGTTCAGTGATATGTGCCGGGCCGCGGGCCTGCCGGAAGGGTTGTTCTGGCACTGTATGCTGCCCGGTTCCAAGGTCGGGCCGGCCCTGCTTGACGCCGGCATCGGCAAGCTGTTTTTTACAGGCTCAACCGAGGTCGGTCGGCTTTTGGCCCGGCAGGCCGGTGAGCGTCTGATACCCGTAAACCTGGAGCTGGGCGGCAACAACCCGGCGCTGGTGCTGAAAGACGCCAATCTTGTCAGGGCCGCCGCCGGCGCGGTCTGGGCGGGCATGTCAAACTGCGGCCAGTCCTGCGGGCGGGCACAGCGCCTCTATGTAGTGGAAGAGGTGTACGAGCGCTTCAAAGCCGTGTTATGTAAAAAAGTGTCTTCGCTTACCCAGGGGTACGCCGCGGATTCCGGGTTTGATATCGGTTCGCTCACCACGCCGGCACAGTATCGGAAGATCGAACAGCAGGTAGCCGGCGCAATCGCTGCCGGGGCGCGTCTAATCGCCTCGGCGCAAATACACCCGGCGGTAGGGCGTGATGCCGCAGGCACCACCCCGGCCGGATCGAAACGGGGTACCGCCCCCGGATCCGCGGGGCAGGCGCAGGCGGCCGGAACTGTTCCCGCCGGCAGCCCGGTCGGCACAGGCGGCGGGCCTGATGTGGGTGACGGCGCAGGCGCACCGGGGCGGGGTTTGTTTTATCCGCCTATTGTCCTGGAAACCGACAACGCGAAACTTGAGGTGCTGCAACAAGAGGTGTTCGGACCGGTGCTTATTCTGGTGAAGGTAGGGGACCGGGAAGAGGCGATCAGGCTGGCAAACGCCACCGATATGGGGCTGACCGCCTCGGTGTGGTCCTCCAATCCCTATCGGGTGAAGTACACGGCCCGGCGAATTCAGGCCGGGGCCGTTACCGCCAACGACCACCTGATGAGTCATGGCATGGCTGATACGCCCTGGGGCGGGTATAAAAATTCCGGCGTGGGCCGGGCCCACGGCAGGCAGGGATTCGAAGAGATGACAAGGTTAAAGGTGATCATCCGTGACGGCCTGGCCGTGCTGCCGCGGAACTTCTGGTGGCATCCTCACGGCAGGCGGGTGTACCGGGGGCTGCTCGGTCTTGTGCGTATGCTTTTCGGAAAAAATGTGCGGCAGCGCCTGGTGGGCACCCTCCGTTTTTTCAGGTTGGCCCTGCGCAGCCTGTCAAGAAAATAGGGCGACCGCGCCGGCGCTCCGGCGTGACCAGTGGTGACCGTCCCGCGCATGCCCGGCCGGCGCTCCGGCGTGACGAGCGGTGACCGTCCCGCGCATGCCCGGCCGGCTGTGGAAACCATGCTGCATACCTCCGGCCTGCCGCCGTGATTCTTGTATCCGCTTACAGTCCCTCAAAAATCAGCGCCCGGTTGTTGTTGGCGTCGATCATGATGATCCGTGTATCGTCGATTACGCAGATACCGCACGGCCAGTTGAGAGAACTCTGTGTGCAGCCGGCCGTTTTTGTCGTAAAGCCGTCCTGTCCCAGTACCGCGTCGGCGGAAGCGCCGTTGGATGTGGGGATTGTGTTGAAGATCAGCACACGGTGATTGTCAAGGTCCGTAACGAACAACTGGTTTGTCGCAGCGCTGGCGGTGAAGTTCCACTGCCGCCTGAATTTGTCGGCTGCCGTACCGGCCCCTCCGCCCGTAAAATTCGTCTGGCCCACCACCACATCGGCCGCCTGTCCGTTTGCGGTGGGAAAGGTGTTCCAGATGAGAATGCGGTTGTTTCCCGCGTCGGACACGATCAGCCGTGTGCCGTCACTCCATACGTCAGTCGGGTTTTTCAGTGTTGTGGCGGAGGTACCGCTTGTGTTCGAGGTAAAATCCGTCTGCCCCAGTACAATATTGGCCGTCTGTCCGTTTGCAGTCGGGATTGAATTAAAGATCAGCACGCGGTTGTTCAGGGAATCGGCAATCAGCAGTTTGTCCGCGGTGAGAAAGGCCGATTCGGGGCCGTTGATCTGTGAGGCGGACAGGCCGGAACCGCTTGCGGCAAAGTCGGTCTGCCCGACAACAACGTCCGCGGACGCACCCGAGGTGGTCGGAATCGTATTGTATATGAGGATCCTGTTGTTGTTATAGTCGACAATCATCAGATTTGTCCCGTTTGTGCTCACGCTTTCCGGACCGTTGATCGCCGAGCTTGAGGTGCCCGCGGTATTGCTTGTCAGGTCCGGTTGACCGATGACGTAATCAGCACTCGCATTGTTCGAGGTGGGGATCGAGTTGAAAACCAGCACGCGGTTGTTGCCGTAATCCGGGAGAAAAAGTTTGCCCGCACCATATGCCGGATCGCCGTAAGACTGCGTGTATGTATTGGCCGCGACGGACCCGCCCTGGTTGGGCGAGTTGCCGGTGAAGTCGGGCTGCCCTATTACCACACTCGCGTCCTGTTTATTGGTAAAACCGATCGTCGCGGTATCATAGACAATGGAGAACTGCGCGGCCGCGTCGTTGTTGTTTCCCGCCGGGTCGGTACATACGCCTCCGGGAATATCAACGGTAACCGTACCTTCAGCGTTCGGTGTGATATTCAGCGTAAAATCGATATTGTCTGTGGTATCAAGTGTGCCGGCGGAGCCGTTCCCGATGATGATATCTCCCAGTTCGAATCCCGCTACCGCTTCACTGAAACTCACGGTAACAGGAATGGGTGATATACTGGTGGGGTTATTTGCTGCCGAAGAGATAATGACCGTGGGGGCCGCAGTGTCGTAATGGATCGTCAGAATATTGGACGAGCAGTTGATCGATGAATCATCGGCGGCATTACAGACACCCTCAGGAACCTGAATGGTGATTGTACCGGCGGTCGGTGTTATATCAAGGGTGAATGTTATATTATCCCCGGTGGACAAATTCGAGCCCGTGCCGTCGGTAATCTGTATGTCCGCCACGTCATCAAATCCGGTTACCTGCTCCGAAAAAGTTACGGTTACGGGAATGGGACTGGTGTTGGTATATTGTGCCGCACTGCTTACCGTAACACCCGGGGCATCCGGATTGTAGGTAATTGCGTATTGGTCCGCCGCCGTGTTCGGGTTATCCGCGGCATCGGTTGCCGCACCCGCCGCGACGTCAATGGTTACCTGGCCGGCCGCCACCGGGGTGATTACCGCGGTGAAGACGGTATTGTCGGTGGTTTGAAACGCGCCCGCACTGCCGTTGCCCACGGTTATATCGGCAACCGTAAAACCGGTAACCTCTTCGCTGAACGTAAATGTGGCGGTGAAAGTGCCCGCGGTAAAGGTCAGTTTATCGGAGGCGATCACAATATCCGGTGAGGTAGTATCACCGGCACCACCGCCGCCGCCATGAGCCAGGGAACAACCAAGCGGGAGCGCAAAAACCAGGATGGATAGAAAAATAAATAAGTGTGCCGGTTTGAACGTGAATCTTTGCAAGTATGGTGATTGACTCTTCATGGTTACGCCTCCTCTGTACCATTATCGCTTACTCCTATTAATATAGTACAAGTTTGAATAAAAAACAACTAAAATACGATTTTTTTTATTGATAAATCGATTATAAATAATCAGCAACAAATATACCCATAATTTTACGGTTACGCTTGCAGGCGAAAGTCAAAACACACTGGACTATGTAAATGGAATTCTAAGAAGCGGGTCGTGGTTTTTTTATTTTTTGCATTTTCGAGCTTGAAAACCCGGATACTCTGTGCTATGGTAAATATACAATCATGAAAGGAATATGTTTTTTAAACCTGCAACTAACTCTCCTTTTGGGTCTACTACTCGCGCTAGTACGCCCGGGGTCTGTAGTGAGGTGAGGAACCATTCCTTTTAAAACAGGAAAATAACAAACTACATGCCATGGGCTTGCCGGTCCATGGCTTTTTTTTTGCCGTGGGCCTTCTTGATGCGGGACCATGGCTTTTTTTTTATAAGGAGGAAAACCATATGGGGCTTTGTGGACAAGCGGATTTATATGAGTAAAGAGGCGTGATTTCTGCACATGTATGCGGCACTGCCGTCGGCAGCGCGTCGCGGCAGCTCACGGATTTTACACATAACTATCAGACAAGGAGATTATCATGAACAGACAGATTGCAATATTTGATACCACTTTACGGGACGGAGAGCAGGTGCCCGGCGCAAAACTCTCCCCAACCGAGAAACTCACCGTGGCCCGGCAACTGGTACGCCTGGGCGTGGACGTGATCGAGGCCGGTTTTCCCGCCTCGTCACCAGGAGACCTGGAGGCGGTTAGCAAAATCGCCAAGGAAGTTAAGGGGCCGGTTATAACCGGACTGGCACGCGCGGTGAAGACGGACATCGACGCGTTGTGGCAGGCGGTCCGGCATGCCGAGCGGCCGCGGATTCATATCGTACTGGGAAGTTCGGATATTCATGTACAAAAGA
>Ga0307441_1000677_pt1 | contig 12039 bp, 18 predicted proteins | sample SalMarWE160420MG_FD_202149 | JGI IMG/M metagenome (GOLD analysis project Ga0307441, IMG submission 202149) | Salt marsh sediment microbial communities from the Plum Island Ecosystem LTER, Massachusetts, United States - WE1604-20 | ecosystem: Environmental > Aquatic > Marine > Intertidal zone >... | reverse complement strand
AGAACATGTAAGAGTAATCGTAGTGGAAAGACTATTATTAAACCAGAATGGTATCATTAATGATATATAAACCAAAGAATTTTAAAATTGAGGAGCTTGTTCCTGAGAAAATTTTTAATAAATATGGTGATTTTTGTTGGACAGTATTAAACCCAAAAATCTTATATTCAGTTCAAGAACTAAGAGATCACCTTGGTAAGTCAATTTTATTAAATGATTGGAAAAATGGAGGAAAAAGACATAATCAGGTTTTAAGAACAGGTGATTATTATGGTCGTTTAAGTTTATCACAACATTTGTTTGCGAATGCTGCTGACTGCTTTGTTGAAGGAATTGAAGCTCAAGAATTAAGAGAAATTGTTGTTAGTATGAAGAAAATGAAAAAACTTGAGTATATTACTGGTATTGAGAAAGATGTTTCATGGTTACATTTTGACTGTGGAATTAGAGATAATTTAGACAATAATGGACTTTATTTCTTTGGTAAGTAATTATGAATGAAAGTTATGAAGCTAGATGGGATGCTGAATCTTTAATAGCTGCTGAAAAAATTAAAAGTGATAAATTAAGATACAATAAAGCTAAGGCTGCTATAAAACAAATTGAAGAAGAGAAAAAATCTGAATTAAAAATCTTGAAGAAATTATCAAGTAAAAATAAAACAAGTTTATTTTCACAATCTAGAGTACCTGAACTTATTAAATTATCTAGATAATTATGAAACTAACTGATAAATATGGAAAAATTTTCAAATATGAAGATTTTTCTACTGATAAGTACAAATATAGAGTAACAAAAAAATATGACGTTAAATTACAATTTAAGCCAAATACTGAAGTTGTATGTGATTTTTATTGTTTTTATTTAGATGGTATTCTAGTTATAAATAAAGGATATCAATGGGATGGAGCAAGTGGTCCAACGATTGATACTCAAAATACAATTATAGCTTCATGTATCCATGATGTTTTGTATCAGATGATAAGATGTAAACAATTACCTTTATCATTTAAAAAACAAGCTGATAAAGAATTAAAATTTTGGATGATTGAAAATTCTGAAAAAAAGAATTTGTGGAATAAAATTAGAGCTTATTACTTTTATTTTGCAGTTAAATTATTTGCAGGATCATCTTGTATTCCTGGATCACAACAATGTCAGTAGAAGAGAAAAGTAGAGAATATACCATATTTAATCCATTACATCAGCAATGTAGAGATTGCTTTGAAGGAGAGTATCTTATACATGAAAAGGCTGAAAAATATTTACCTGGATTAGAGGGATCAGATAAAGATAGAAATGTAAAGGATTCATATGATAATTATAAAAGAAGAGCATTATTTTATAATACTTTCTCTAGAACTGTTGAATTTTTTAAAGGATTAATTCTTAGAAAAGGTATTGAAATATCTAACAAAGATAAATTCTCTAATTCTTTGTTAAAAGTTAATGATGAAGATTTAACATTTGATGGATTTACATCATTAGTTGTTGAAGAAATACTTAAAGTTGGATATGGAGGGATATTAGTTGATCATGATGAAGTACCTGAAGGTATTGTTAGTATAAAAGAAGCAAAAGAACTTGATCTAAAAGCAAAATTAAAATTTTATCCAGCTGAATCAATTATCCATACTAGAAAAAATATTAGACTTCTTGAAGAAGAATATAATGATGCTGATGAATTTGATGATACAACAGTAATTCAGATCAGAGTGCTTGATTTAGATGATGAAGGGTTTTACAGACAAAGAATTTATAGAGAATCTGAAAAAGATAAAAAATGGTATAAATTTGGTGATGATATATATCCAAAGATCAATAATCAAAAGATGATTGAAATACCATTTTATCCATGTAGTTCAGATAAAAATTCTTCAGTTATGTCTAAACCACCTTTGATAGATCTATCAGATGTATCAATTCATCATTATAATGTTTATGCTGATTACAGAAATGGTGTTCATTATACAGGATTCCCTCAATTATATATTGCTGGTAAAGTACCTGATAATAAACAATTTAGACTAGGGTCTGGAACAGCTTGGGTCTTAGAAGAGTCTAATGCATCAGTAAAATATGCAGAGTTTAATGGTAGTGGTCTACTATACCCAGAACATTTACTTGATAGACTTGAAATGTATATGAGCAAACTTGGTGCAAGGATGCTCATGGCAGAGAAGAATAGAGCTGAAAGTGCAGAAAAAGCTAATATTGATAGTGAATCTGAATCGGCTACATTATCAGTAATAGCGAAAAATTGTTCAGAAGCTTTAACAAAATCATTAAAGATGTATTTGAAATGGAATGGTATAACTGTTGAAACAGTAGTCGAATTAAATACTGATTATCAATTTAGTCAATTAGACCCAGCAATCTTGATAGCCTTGATGAAAGGTGTTCAAGCTGGTTTACTTACACCTGAAGTATTTTTGTATAATGTTAAAAAAGGTGAACTTATACCAGATGAAAAAACAATAAGTCAACTTATAGCTGACATTGAAAAATGGGAGAAAAAACTTAGAAGAAAAGAATTAATTCAAACTAATAATGCGTTAAGTGAAAGAAATTCTTCTGGTTTAAATGATCCAGAAGATTTATTAAGAGATGAATCAAGAAATAAGACTGATTATACAGTCTAAGATTAGTCTGTTTTTGACGTGAGTCCAAATTAATGAAATAACGTGAGTTAAAATAAAAAAGGAGTTAGTAGTTATGGAAATTGTTTTAAAATTAGATGAAAGTGGAAATGCTGTATTAGATGAAAATAAGAATCCAGTTTATATCTTCACAGATAAAGACGGAACTAAAGAAGAAGGTGTTGATGTTGTACAAATGTTTGGAAAAATTTCATCAGTTAATAAAGAGTCAATGGATAGAAGACTAAAATTGAAAGAATATGAGTCAACTATTCAAACTTTAGCTAATCATGGAATTGAACAAGATAAATTAGAAGAATTCATTGAAACATCTAAATCAAATTCTCAAAAAGTCCAGAACTTTTCTGAGAAAGATATGAAGAGTGCTGAAGAAGTTGAGAAGATTAAAAAAGGTGTCAGTGAATCATATGATAATAAAATAAAAGAATTGAACCTTGTCCTGGAAACTGTGAAGGTTTCTTCTCAGAAAGAGTTATCTACAAAAGAACAAACTATTAGAAATTTGTTAATTAAAGGTGCATTTAATAAAAGTGATTTTATTAAAGATAAAACAGTTTTAATTCCTGATATAGCTTTTAATACTTTTGGGAAATTCTTTCAAGTTGAAGAGAGAGAAAATGATGATCCTGTGGTTTATGCTTTAGATTCAAAAGGTGAGAAAATTTTCTCTAAGACAAAGCCAGGTGAATATGCTGATCCGGAAGAATCAATTGAAATTTTAATTAAAGGTCATCCTCAAGCTGATGCGATTATGAGGGCATCTGATGGTGGGGATAACCATGGAAAACCACATGTCTTTCACGGTAATAGAAAAATTAGTTCTGAACAACTTCAGAACATGAGCCCAACTGAAAGACTAAATTATGGTCATTCACAAAAAAAATAATCTGGAGATTTAAATATGGCTGTATCAATACTAGAAGCTGCCAAAATCGCAATGGGTCAAGGTGATATCGTTAAAGCTACTGTCATGGAGCTTTATGCTAGAAGTTCTGATCTTTTAAGAGTTATGCAGTTCGACAATATTTCTGGTAATGCGTTAGTTTTTAATCGTGAGAAAACTCTTCCTAATATTGGTTTTAGAGGTGTTAATGAAGGTTATACTGAAGGAACTGGTAAACAAGATAAAGTTAATGAACCATTGACAATTGCTGGTGGTGATCTTGATGTTGACAAATTTATTGTTGACACAATGGGGATGAGTCAAAGAGCAGTTCAAGAAGCTGGAAAAATTAAGGCTTTAGCCTTATCTTGGACTAAAACTGCTATCAAAGGTGACACTGTTTCTACTCCAAGAGAATTTGATGGATTACAAGCAAGAATTAGTTCTTCTTATACTGTAAATAATGGAACCGCAACTGGTGGAACATTTTTATCACTTGCTAAACTGGACGAATTAATTGATACTTGTGATAGTCCTACTCATCTCATTATGAATAAAACTATGAGACGTAGATTGACTGCTGCTGCAAGAAATCCAGATGTTAGTGGTTATATAACATATACGCAAGATGAATTTGGTAGATCAGTTACAAAGTATAATGATCTACCTATTCTGATTGCTGATAAAGACAATACAAATACTGCAATTATGCCTTTTACTGAAGCAAATCCTGTTGGAGGTGGAACTGCTGCAAGTACTTCTATTTATTGTGTTTCAATGATGGAGGATGGTTTAGTAGGTCTTCAAAATGGTGATATGAGTGTAAGAGATATGGGTGAATTGGAAGATAAACCTACATTCAGAACCAGGGTTGAATGGTATACTACAATTGCTATTTTAAGAGAAAATTCTGTTGCCAGACTTAATGGTATTAAAGATGGTGCTGTTACTGTATAATACTAATTCTTGGAGATAAAAATATGAGTGCTATAAATCATCAGTTTATTTATGATGCTGATCTTGAACTAAAAGATGCCGGATTAGTTGCTGCTTCTGCTGCTGCACAGGTTGATTCAACAGCTAAAGTACTTGATCTTGGTGAAGGGTTTGTTGAAGGAAACTTGATTGTAGATATTACTGCAATTGAGATTGGAGATGAGAATGATCAAATCTATACAATTATACTTGAAGGAAGTTCTAGTTCTACTATTGCTTCTACAATTGTTCCACTTGCTGTATTATTGGTTGGTGCAAATGAGGTAATTGTTGGTGGATGTGATGTTGATAGTATTATTGGAAGATATGTAATTCCTTTTAGGAATGAGTGTGTTGGTACTGTCTATAGATATGCAAGACTTTATACAGTTGTTGCTGGAACTCTTACAACCGGTGAAGGTATTAATTACTCTGCTTGGCTTGCAAAAAGTAATGTATAAGGTCTTTGATGCACAAGGAAATTATGTCCTTGTGCATCATCTTATTGATGTAAGATCATATATTGAGATTGGATATGTTGACTATGAAGAAGCTATTGTTGATGAGAAATATTCATCATCTAATAAGTCAACTTATAAAAGTATGAATAAGAAATATTATTTTAATATTGAATCTAGGAATAAGTTTAATACATGTGAATGTTATTCTACTAAAGATATTTCTAAACCAATTAGAAATAGTGATTGTTTAACTATAATTGGAACTGCAGACACTGTATTCAATGATATTAAAAGGTATGGAGTCCATGGTGATGTAGCTGTTGTAAATGATTCTGCATTCTATTATCAGAAATTTGATCATTTTATTACTGTACATGGAAAATTAATACCAATTGTAGAATCATATAGAAATTCTTTTAGAAGTTATGAGAAATTTAGATACCAGACACATTCTGCAATTGCTAAACAATGTGGACTAATTGAATGTGATCAGAATAATGCTAATTATCTATGGAAATTTAGACCTGTATATAGGTCAAGTGGATTATTGGCAATATGGATTGGAATAGCATTAGGTTATAAATCAATTTTAGTTCATGGTATTACTATGGAAGAAAGAAATCATTTTTATGATTTTAATACTTCTCCTGTTAAATCTCAATTTAGTAAGTTATTTTCATTAATAAATAATGATCAAATAAAAGATTTATTAGTTAGTAACAATGTAAAAGTTTCTTCTGGTATATTTTCTGAGTTCATTGGAAAACCAACTAGGTCATGGATAAATGCTAATAAGAGTTCCAAATAATTCTTATGATATAAGTAATAAAGTAAATAAAGATAAATTATTTGAGTTTTGTAATTGTATATCTTTTAATTCAAAAAATTTACCAGAAAGAAATTCTGATTTTTTAACAATTATTGGTGGAAGTGAAAATGTCAAAGAAGATGTTAAAAAATGGGGAATTCATGGTGATATTATAACAGTAAATTTTGCTGGATTGTTTTTAAATAGAAACTATGACCATTTAGTAAGTTTTCATGCAGATGTTTTTAAATTTATAATTGATCTAAGAAAACTTTCGATTACAAAGAAAAAATTCTATACTCATACTAATGGGTCTATAAATAGTAGAATAATTGACAATAAAGATTTTATAAGTTATATTTGGTCATTTATACCTAAACCTAAATCAAGTGGTTTATTGGCTCTATGGATTGGACTAGCTCTTGGATATAAGAAAATTTTATTACATGGTATACCTCTTGATAATTCAGGGAGATTTACTGATATAGAAAATGATGAAAATAGAAATTTATATTATGAAAATTGTTCAAAAAATATAGATTTCACTAAATTTACTAATGTTAGATCATCTTCTGGTAATACATTAAAGATATTTGGAGAACCTACGTGGAGTTGGATACAAAAAACATAAAGTTAATTGTTCTAGATTTTGATGGTGTGTTAACAGATAATTTTGTCTATATGAATGAACTAGATGAAGAGACTGTTAGATGTTGTAAATCAGATAGTGTTGCTATAGATATATTAAAGTCTAAAGGTGTAGACTTTTATGTGTTATCAAATGAAAAAAGAAACTATGTAATCTTTAGATGTAAGAAGATGAAAATTTTATCTAGACAAATTGAAGGTAATAAAGTAGATCAATTAGATTTTATATTAAATAAATTTAATGTAAAAATGGATGAAATTCTATTTATTGGAAATGATTTAAATGATCTTGATATAATGAAATCAGGAGTTCTTACGTGTTGTCCATCTGATAGTGCTCAAGAGATACTTGATGTTTCTAAAATAAAATTGAAGACCAAAGGTGGGTACGGAGTCATTAGAGAACTACTAAATTTAATGGAAAATAAATGATATTTATTGTTGGTGAGATTGGAATAAATCATAATGGTGATATAGAAATAGCAAAAGAATTAATTAGAGTTGCTAAGTCATGTGGATGTAATGCTGTAAAATTCCAAAAACGTGATATTAATTCTGTATATGATGAAAATTTTTTAAATGAAGAAAGAATAAGTCCATTTGGAAATACACAACGTGACCAAAAAGAAGGTTTAGAATTTAATGAGAAAGAATATAAGATAATTGACAACTATTGTAAATTAATTGGAATAGATTGGTATGCTTCAGTTTGGGATATTAAAAGTTTTTTATTTATTAAAAAATTTAATCTAAAATATAATAAAATCTGTTCACCAATGATTGTTGATGAAGATCTTTTAAATTATGTTGCAAACGATAAAAAATACACATTTATTTCTACTGGTATGTCATCAGAACAAATGATAGATAATGCTGTAGATATATTTAAAAAATATGATTGTCCATTTGAATTATTACATTGTGTATCAGTTTATCCACCAAATATTGAGAATATTAATCTTAGTAAAATAAGTACATTAAAATCTAAATACAGATGTAATGTAGGTTTTAGTGACCATTGTCTTGATCAAATCTATGCATTATCATCATGTTCACTTGGAGTCTCATCACTTGAAAAGCATATCACACTTGATAAATTCATGTATGGATCTGATCAAAAGATTTCACTTGACCCAAGTGAGTTGAAAAGTTTAATTGATAATGTTAGAAAGATTGAGATTTCACTTGGAAATGGAAAATTGTATATAGATAAAGATGAAATTTTAGTAATGAATAAACTTAGATCTCATTTAAATAATTAATGACTGTATTAGCTATAATTCCATTGAGATCTGGAAGTAAAAGAATAAAGAATAAAAACATTAGAATAATTGATGGTCTACCATTATTTTATTATATTTTTAGAACTGCATTAGAAATAAAAGAAATTGATAAAATTGTAGTAAGTACTGATTCTCAGGAATATAAGAATATATGTGAAGATTATGGTCTTGAAGTAATAATGAGAGATAAAGAATTATCTACTGATTTTACTAGGTCTGAAGATGTTATTCTTGATGTAATAAATAAATTAGATCAAAAATTTGAATTTACAATTTTGCTTCAAGCTACTAGTCCACTGACTAATGGATCTGATATTAAAAAATCAATAGATTTGATTAAAAATAATTCAGAATTAAAAAGTGTATTTGCATATTATAAATTTAATGGATTCTTCATAGATGATAAAGATATAATTAGTAGACCTAGAACTCAAGATAAAAAACCAAAATTTATTGAATCTGGTAATTTTTGGATATTTAAAACTAAAGATTTTTTAATAAAGAAAAATAGACTTATTGAACCACTATCAGGAATTGAGGTATCACAATTGTCTTCCAAAGAGATTGATACTTATGAAGATTTAGAAGAGATTGAACCATTATTAATAAAAAATAATAGAGTAAAATATAAAAAATATTATAAATCTAGAGAATATTCAGATCTAATAGTAGAAGATCCAGATGGTAATATTAGAGATCTCAAGAATGAATCAAATTTAAAATATGATGATGTTAAGAATGAAGTTGAATTTATTAATTCATTATCAAATAAAAGAATAAATTTTTTAGATCTTGGATGTGGATATGGATTAGTTTCATCATTTATTAATAATAAATATAATAAATATGGATTAGAACCAAACGAAGAAAAAATAAAAAATGCTACAAAATATATTAATCAAGAAAATCTTAAATGTTCTGAATTAAATGAATTTACATTTAGTGATAATTTCTTTGATATAATCATGTGTTATCATGTAATTGAACATGTTAATGATCCTGAATATTTTATTTATAATGTAAATAGAATATTAAAACAAAATGGAATCCTTGTTATATCAACACCAAATTTTAATTCTTCTATAGCACAGTTATTTAAAGATAATTACAGATTGTTACATGATAAAACACATATAAAATTATTTAGTGATGAGTCTTTTAAATTTTTTCTAGAAGATAATGGTTTCTATATTATAAAAATAGATTTTCCTTTCTTTAGTACAAGACATTTTACTAAAGAAAATTTACTTAGATTATTAGATAAATCTAAGATTTCACCACCTTTTTATGGCAATATAATGACTTTTTATTGTCTAAAAAAGTAATCTTTTAAGGAGTTAAAAATGAGAGTAAAAGGGATGGCTAATGGTTTAGTTAAGATTTTTGAAAAGGAAACTGGTCATGCAGTAGAAGTTTATCCAATTGATGCTAAGGATCTTCTAAAATCAAAGCAATATGTAGAATTTAATCCAAAATTAATTAAAAAAGGTTCAAAACTTAAAGATAAAAATTTAAATGTAGATAATAGTCTAGAAGATGAAAATACTGAATTTGATCTTGAATCTATGAGTAGATCTGAACTACTTGAATTTGCAGAAAAAAAATTTGGTGAAGAATTAAATAATAGATATGGTGAAACAAGACTAAGAGTTGAGGTTAAAAAATTAATTGAACAAGCAGAAATTGAAGATAAAGAAGAAATTGAAAATGAAGAAGAAGAAGAAATTGATTTAACTAAGTAATGATTTAATTCTGAGGAAAAATGACAATAACTGTTGGTACTGATACTTATGTCTCATTATCTGATTCTTATGATTATCATCAGAATCATGGAAATTCTTCATGGACTGATTATAGAAAAACCATTATAGGAATTGTTACTGATAGTGATGGGATTGAAGTTGAAACTTCATCAGCTCATGGTTATTCAACAGATGATAGGGTATCTTTATATGATACAACTAATTATAATCAAGTTGGAAATGTTATAACAGTTGTTGATACAACACATTATACTTTAGATTTAGACTATGTAGAAGATGAAACTGAAGGGTATTGTGTAAATGAACTACTTGAAATTTGTTTAAGAAAAGCTACAGAATGGATAGATAATCATCCAGAACATAAAGGTAATTGGGTTGGATCATTATATGATTCTGATCAATTATTGTCTTTTCCAAGATCTGGGATAGTAGATGAAGAAGGTAGAGATCTTTCAGATACAGATATTCCAGATGTTATTGAAAAATCATGTTGTGAAATGTCTCTAAAAGCTTTAACTGAAACAATATTTCCAGATATAGGACAAGGTTCCTCAGGATTAAAAAGAATGAGAGTTGATGTTATAGAGAAGGAATGGTTTTCACCATCTTCATCGAATTCAAGAAAAAAATATGATTATGTAGATAATTTATTATCTGGATTGTTGATTAATTATGGAAGTATGATGATATTAGGAAGAGGATACTAATGTCTGAGATAACTGATCTACAACAAACTGTATATAATGATTTATTATCAAATGGTTATAGTTTTTCAGCTACTATAACAAGAACTACAAAAACAGGATATGATCCAATTACAGGTGGTCAAACTGAAACTTCAACAGAACACACTGGTTATATTGTTTTTAAAAAGATAAGTGAAGCAAAATCAATTCCAAAATATTTTGAAGTAAATGAAGGTGACAAAGCTTGTCTATTTGCTGGAAATGGATTTGAACCATTTGTTAATGATAAAATATTTATTGATAAGAATTATCAAATTAAAGTTGTAATTGATTATTCTGCAGGAACTAGTTCTCTTTTCTTCTTAATTATAAGATAATGTCTCTAAATACATTTTTAGAAAAAGTTGTAAAACAATATAAATTAATAGTAGGAAAAAAGATATCTTTAAATGAATTTTCAAAAAGTTTCAATGATCTTACTATTAATTTAGAAAGAGGGGTTAGATTTGAAATTGCATCAACTATGTGTGACTTACACAATGATATAGTTGAGTCTACACCAGTTGATACAGGTTTGGCACAAGCTAATTGGCAAATAGAAGAAGAAAAGAATAATAATATTTTACATAAAGAAATACTTGAGACAAAAGATGAAAGACATATTCATCAAATGCACACAAGAATGGTCAGTAGAGCTATAACTCCAAATCCTGGTAAATTTTTAAAATCAAGAACTCTTAGTATATTCAATAACCTTGATTATATAGTTCAGCTTAGAGCTGGTTCTTCACCACAAGCTGGACCTGGAGTTATGGTTGAAGATAATATTAGAAAACATGAAATAATTTTAAAAAGAAAATTGACTGAGACAGGTTTATTTAGATGACACCTTCAGAAATCGAAATTGAAATACAAACCTATCTAATTTCTAAATTATCTGAAACAACTTATTCAGATTTATTTGGATATACATTTGAAGGTGTAGAATTAAGTGATGAACCAGATCCAACTTCAGATTCTTGGATTTTATTTAGAATAGTAGTAACTAATACTGAAGATGTTGAAATAAGTAAAAATGGAATTGGAATTAGATATGGGAATTTATATGCTGTAGTTAATACATCAAAGATTCTTTCTAATGGCAGAAGACTAGGTTTAGATTTAGTAAGTGAATTAGAGAAAGATTTAACAGACTATAGTACTGAAAATATTAATTTTAAAAAACCTAATCCTCAATACATTAATAATCCTGATTGGCATAAATTTATGTTAACAGTTCCATTTTATACAACTATAGGAGAATAAATGAGACAAAGATTTTCTCATGATTTTGTTAAAGATACATATTCTAAAAATTCAATTGATTTATTATCTGATTTTAGAAATTTGTATAAAATTATAAAATTAAAATGTAAATTATGTGAATATGAATGGGATGATAAATTTGATCCAGATGGAAATCAGAAGTGTCCAAAATGTTTCAGTAAAACCGAGAAGGTTGAGAATAAAAGTAAGTCGGGAAGACATAAACTAAGTAAAAAAATTCAAAATCTTTCATAAAGGTACAATATGACAATAATGAATCCTTTAGCTCAGAAGATTTTTGCAAAAATAGAAACAACAGTCGGAACTCTTGTTTTCCCTGCCACTACTGATGCAATAATTGGAGCTGGATATATAGAGTCAAATAGAGAAGTTGGTTATACTGATTCACCTGAAATTAGGAATAGTTTAAATTTAAAAGATCAGGTTAAAGATAAAGATTCTGCTGGATCGTGGAGTGTACCAATGTTAATTAGACCTGCTGGTTATACTGGTACAACTTTTTCTAAACCTATGGGTAACGTAATATTTAAATCGCTACTTGGTAGA
>Ga0307441_1000676_pt1 | contig 12048 bp, 14 predicted proteins | sample SalMarWE160420MG_FD_202149 | JGI IMG/M metagenome (GOLD analysis project Ga0307441, IMG submission 202149) | Salt marsh sediment microbial communities from the Plum Island Ecosystem LTER, Massachusetts, United States - WE1604-20 | ecosystem: Environmental > Aquatic > Marine > Intertidal zone >... | reverse complement strand
CGCACTCAACACCAGGCCCCGCAAGACACTCGGCTGGAAGACCCCCGCCGAAGCATTCAACGAACAGCTACTGTTACTCCAACAAGCCGGTGTTGCATCCACCACTTGAATCCGGTCAAATTTCGTAGTCCAAAATTCGTCCACGCTCTGGGCCGCTACGACATGGTCGGCTCGATGGGGCGTGTCCGGGCGGCCGGCGACAACGCCGCGATGGAGAGCTTCTTCAGCCTGCTGCATAAGAACGTCTTGGACCGCTGCCGCTGGGACACCCGTGAGCAGCTCTGCATCGCCACCGTCACCTGGATCGAACGCACTTACCACCGTCGACGCCGTCAGCTTGCTCTGGGGCGGTTGACCCCGATCGAATTCGAGACAATTATGACCACACCGGCCCATCAAGCCGCGTAACCGAAACTGTCACCTATCGGTGCAGCAGACCCGACGCAAGTGCGCATCGAGCAGATCGTCGAGACCGGGGATGAGATGCAGACCATGCCCTTGCGGGCGGCGAAGACGGCGGGGAAGGTGGTTGAAGGAGAACCTAAATCGTCGGTCCGGTGTCGGGTTGGCATGCCCGGCGCAGTGCAGCTGTTCTGGGCCACGGCATCTTCCCTATCGGCATAAGAAGCGTTCGCCGTTCCTTGGTATGCGGTGGTTGTGATGGTCCCTTGATGGTGGGTGTCGCTGCGCTGCGATGGTTTGCAGCTAGGCGGGTGGGTAGGCCGGGGGCGGGTACACGCCGCGTAGGATCCAAGCGAACCAGTCGATGCCGTATTCGAGTTCGTCGCTCACATCGTAGTCAGGGTTAGGGTCCACGGTGAGGTCCTTTCCGCCGTTGTTCAGTGCGTAACGTTGTTGTAATGCAGTTGCTTTAAGGGCGATTTGGCTCCGGCGCGAGGGCGTACACCGTGTCAATGACACCGAAGTTGGCCGTCTTCGGGCCACACGCGCCTGTCCGGGTTTTGGTGCGGTTGGCCGCTATGGGCAACTGGTCGCGTCGGTGACGGTGCCGACGATGCGGTCTGGTCACCGGCCAGTCTGAAGCGGGGAATCAGATCTTCTTGGGGGGCGCCCCGACGGTACAGAGCCCATGCAAAGGGGGGCTGCGCTCTTTGGTTATCAAGTGAATCCATGACGACATCCTTCTCGGCGAGCGTTGAACCCTGCGATGTTTATGGTGTGGCACCGGTCGGTGAATTGCTCGGCTCATCAACATCGGCTGCGAGCGACATGTACAGCTTTGCGGCAGTGGTGATTTCGGTCTGGCGAGGGAAGATCCGCGTCATCAAGAAACGGTGGGTCTCGGCGTCTGGATCTGCGCAGCAGTCCGCGAGAACAATCAGCCGGTAGTCCCGGTCAGCGGCCTCGCGCACGGTTGACAGGAGTGCGCCGCTAGTGTGCGCTCCCGACACGATCAGCGTCGTGACGCCCAGGTTGGTCAGTTGCTCATCGAGGTCTGTCGTGGAAAATGCTCCAAGCCGGGTCGTGCGGATTGCGACGTCGCCGGGCTGAACTGCCAGTGCTTGATGGATGGCTGACTCGAGTGTCCCATTCTGGAAGCGACGTTGGCGCGCCAGCGCTGAGAACTCTTTGTTAGTAGATGGTGTGAATTGGCGGTCAAGATCGTCGAGAGCGATTCGCGCGAAACCAACATGGCCGCCGTGGAGACGAACGATGTCGATCGCCGCGTTGATGTTCGAGATCAAAGCTTGCGCATCCCTTAAGTCGTCGAGAACGCCGGGCTGGCAACCTAGAACGAGTAGGGCGCATTCCTGGGGATCGAGTTCGGGTGGGCTGGCGGGAGCAGGGGAGCGGATCGCAGTGGGCTCGTCAGCAGTAGTCTGGGCGGGCTGCGCACGGCATCCGTCCCGCAATGACGATGTCAGTTGGCGGCCTGTCGTCGACCATCTGCGTAGGCGGCCTGGAAGCGCGAAGTACCGCCGCGTTGAGCCACTACTCACAGGTCGCCCTTTCCGCCAAGGATCGCTGGTTCGTCGGTTGCGTCGCTTCGATTCCAATGGCGCTAAACCTAAGCGTCAACAGGACAGACTTCAGATGGTGAGTAGCTCAGGACCATCGATCTGATATGGAAGTGGCAAGCAGGGAACGCCGCCAGAATTTCGGGAACTCTAGCGCGCCGTCCACCCGCCGTCGACGGCAATCACTTGGCCGGTGATGAAGGAGCCTGCGTTGCTGGCTAGTAAGAGAAGGGCACCGCAAAGCTCCCCATCACGACCGGGGCGCGCCATTGGGGTGTTGCGCCGGATGTAGGCCGCGCCGGCATCGTCGTCCAACAGCTCGGAGGTTGCCTCACTTGGGAAAAAACCAGGAGCCAGGGCGTTGACGCGAATGTTGTGTCGCGCCCACTGAACCGCCAATTCTCGAGTCAGGTTGATAAGTCCGCCTTTTGAGGCGCAATAGGCCGCCTGCCGGTTCGGCGCCGCGGCCACCATGCCCAAGATTGAGGCGACGTTGACGATGCTGCCTCCGCAGCGTTCGATCATCCCGCGCCCGACCAGCTGCGTCAGGCTGAACGTCCCAACCAAATTGACGTCCAGCACGTACCGGAAATCGGTCAACGATTCTTCTTCGGCACGCGCGGGGACGCTCATACCCGCGTTGTTGATAAGGATGTCGACCGCACCGACGCGATCGCTGACCTCACGGTAGGCGGATTCGACCGAGGTCGGATCCGCGATATCGCACGCCACGGCGGTCAGCCCCGGGTGGGCTTCGCAGAGCGCCTTCAATCGATCGGCCCGCCGGGCGGCGATGACGACTTGAGCGCCCGCCGTCTGGAGAGCCAGCGCGAATTGCACACCCAGACCGCTTGACGCGCCGGTAACTAGCGCGATATGCCCATCGAGATCAAACATCTCCGCCGGAGTGGGCACGGCACCGGGCGGAAGATCGACGGTCACTCGGTGGCCTTACGGATTTCTGCCTCCACGACGTCTATCCAGGTCTGAACCGGCACTCCGGCAAGCACAACCCGGGGTTCTCCGGGTGAACTCGCGAGCGCAGCGCGACCCATGACTAGTGCGCGTGTTGCGCAGGCAGCGTTGTCTGCGGCGATGGCCAGCGCTTCCGGGCCTTCGCTGAAGGTACCCGCGGGCAAGAATGACGCATAGCCGTGGGCGACCGCCGCTGAACCGACAGTAAGCGCGCGCGCTTGCGCCGCGGTTACACCCGGTATCTCAAGAGCGGGCAACAAGAATAACTCCACCACGGCGCGACCCTGCTCGACCAACTTGGTGTTGGCGCCGATGAATACTTCCTTGGCGAAGAGCACCTCGAACAACGCAGGATGCAGCGCGGCAAACTCCACATACCCCCGGACCGCGCGAACAAGCCTCTCGACGGGATCAGCCGCCGTCCCGACGCGTCGAGAGACGTGTTCAACGAGGGTCTCAAGGGCCCGGATTGCGATCGCAGTCAGCAACTCCTCCCGATCGGCGAAGTGACGATAGGGGGCGCCCAGGCTGACGTGGAGCCGCCGACATGCTTCGGCGATTGAGAACGTCGCCACGCCGCCATGGCCAATCAGCTCGATACTGACGTCGATCAGCGCGTCTCGCAGATTGCCGTGGTGGTAGGACCGCCGCTTGGGCGCGTCAGTCTTCGCCCTGCCTTGGCTGGTCACAGCGCGATGTTAGTAGCTATTACATCGCCATGACAAGCTTGCGGCCCGCGACATGCGCAGTGCCTTGCGTCACATGTAATAGCCACTTACACTCGCAATGTAAGAAGCACTTACGTCGTCGCGGAGCCGGAGGTCATGGTGGCAGGCCCTGAGAAAACGCTGGTCCGATCGCTGCAGCGCGGTCTACAGATCATCAATGTCGTCGCCGAAGAAGGCCCTCTTCAGGCCAAGCAGATCGCACGATCGATGACGCTTTCGCTGCCCACCGCGTACCACCTCCTTCGCACGTTGGTTCACGACAGCTACTTGGCGCGACTCGACGACGGCGGCTACGTGCTTGGGGATCGCTTCCGAAGCGAGCTATCAGAGCTGTGCGAATCGCGCCCGCTGGTGTATGCGGCAGGACGCGGGTAAGAGGTGCTTGAACACTCGGCAGCACCGCCCACTCTGATCCAGAGCCTCCAACGCGGCATGCACCTGATCGCTGCCGTCACCGAACACGGACCGTTGACGGCGCGCGCGCTCAGCGAGACGACCGGAATTGCTTTGCCGACGACCTACCATCTGCTGCGCACACTGGTGCACGAGGGATATCTGGCTCGTGCCACCGGGGGTCGATACGCACTCGGCGATCAGTTGGCCTCTGTGACGCAACTGGAAAGCCGGGCGCGCAGCCTGCGCTTGGTCCGCGAGCAAATGTCTGAGCTTGTTCAGGAAGCCCGCGCCAGCGTCAGTATCGGTGTTGTCCGTGGCGTCGACATCGTGATCTCTCAGTTCATGGCGCATCCGTGCACACCGCGATTCGAGTGCTGGCCCGGTATGACGATCCCAGGACACGCCACTGCTATCGGAAAGAACATTCTCGCAAGAATGGACTCTGAGCGACGAGCCGACTACTTCGCCAAAAATCCGCTCGACAAGCTCACGTCGCAGACTGTAACCGCGACGTGGCGGCTGGAGAAAGATTTCGCCGATTCAGCGCCTGCTCACAGCGACCAAGAATTCCGCTACGGAATCAGTTGTGCTGCAGCAGCTCTAGACGCCGGCGGCACCGTTGCGGCGTTAGGTGCAGCGTACGCATTCACCCGGGCGCACAGGCTGCGCGACCGGATCGATGATCTCCTTACTGATGCTGCGGCACGGATGTCGGAGGCCGTTAGGCTGGCCGGACCCTGCGAGACGGTTGTTTCCTTCCGTGAGGGTATTCAGAATGAGGCGGCGATCTGAGCTGGCCATCTGAAAATGGAAGCCTTGTTGTGCCAGGTCGCTATGCATTTCACTCAATGACGAGAAGAGTCGGACGCACCAGGCGGACGCCTCACGCAAGGCCCCGGCGACAGGCAGAACGTCATGAGGGATAACGAAATTAAGACCGAGACGACCGTAGTTGGGCTCCTGATGAAATGCGTCGAGGAGCACCCGGACACCGCCTTTGTCGATCTGGCCGGCGAGGTGTACAGCTATGCCGAGGTGTGGCATCGGGCGCGGGACTTTGCCGGTGTATTGCATGCGAGCGGGGTAGGCGCGGGACAGGCGGTGGTGAGTCTGCAGGACACCCATATCGACGCGATTGCCTCATGGATTGGCGCCAACATGCTTGGAGCCGTCTGGGTCGGCACGAATACTGCATTGCGAGGCGAGTTCCTGCGCCATGTGGTCACCGACACAGGTGCCGCAGTCGTCATCGCCGAACACGACCTCGTGGACCGGCTGACAGCGATCGGCCAATACCTGCCTGAGGTCGCTCTCGTTCTTCAGCGCGGTCACGAACACCCGGCATTCGATCCGCACCTTCGTATCGAACCCCTCGACGACTACCGCAACCACGCCGCGCCCGACCCGTACGTCGGCGCCGCGGACGATCTCACCTGTCTGACCTACACCGGCGGCACGACGGGACCGTCCAAGGGCTGCATGATCAGCAACGGATACGCGATCAACATCGGTCGGCGCGGACTCATCCAGACTCAGCGACGACGCGACGAGCTGAACTGGAATCCGCTTCCGATGTTTCATCTCAACGTCCTGTCGATGACACTTATCGGAACCATGCTTCTGGGAGGCAGTGCGGCTCTTGCGCAACGGTTTTCGGCCTCCCGTTTCTGGCCGGAGATTGAGCGCACTGGCGCCCGAGTGGTCAACCTCATCGGTGGGTTGCCGGCGATCATCGCTCAGCTACCGGACACGCCTGAAATGACCCGTTGTTTCGGTCAGATTCGGATGGTGCACGCGGTTCCCTTTCCTGCGGCGCTGCAGGATTTGTGGCGGATGCGATTCGGCGTGAAAATACCTGGGGCCAAGGGATATGGCATGACTGAGGTCTTTCCCATCACCTACTCTGCGCCAGATGACCAGGCCCCGCCGGAGTCAGCGGGGCGCGTCGATCATGACGATCTGGAAGTCCGCATCGTCGATGACCATGATTGCGAGGTCCCGATTGGTGAGGTGGGCGAGGTAGTTTGCCGTCCGCGTCGACCCAACGTGATGTTTCAGGGGTACTGGCGCCGCCCCGAAGCCATGGTCGAGGCCACTCGCAACCTGTGGTTTCACACCGGGGACCTCGGTCGCTTCGATGAAGCCGGTTACTTCTATTTCGCCGACCGCAAGAACGACTACATGAGGCGACGTGGGGAGAACATTTCCAGCCAAGAGCTCGAAGCGACGTACATGAGCCATCCCGACATCGTTGAAGTCGCAGTGCACGCGGTGCCTTCCCAGGTAACCGAAGACGATGTCAAGGTCACGGCGGTATTGAGACCAGAGTCTGGGGTCACGGCAGCCGAGCTGTTCGAGTGGTCCAAAGAACGGGTCCCCTACTTCGCGCTTCCCCGCTACATCGAGTTTCGGTCCGACTTGCCGGTAAGTCCGCTGGGGCGCGTGCACAAATACCTGTTGCGCGCTCAGGGATGCACGCCGACAACCTGGGACCGCGAGTCAGCAGCTGTCACCTGGGAGCGCCGATGAGCGCAAATCACGCCTTGGTCGGGTCGGATCGGGATGCCTTCACGCGGGACCGCTGCGCGATCGTCGGGACCGGAACAACGGACTACAGCTTCAATTCGGGACGATCGACCCTGACGCTCGCCGCTCAAGCCGCCAGCGCCGCCATCACCGATGCGGGATTAGACGCGGCTGACATCGACGGCGTCGTTCGATGTGAGATGGACGAGGTGCTGCACGCCGACCTCGCCGCGACCCTAGGCCTGCCGAACGTGCACTTTTGGGCCGCAGGCAGTTGGGCGGGTGCGGCGCCGTGCGGAATGGTCGGACTGGCCGTCAATGCCATCTGTTCCGGTCAAGCGAACAATGTCCTGGTTTTCCGGTCGCTCAACGGGCGATCCGGGCGCAGGTTCGGCCGGGAATGGTCCAGCGGGCAATCCGTCGGGGGAGGGGGCACGTACCTTGAGTTTCTTGCACCGTACGGGCTGCAGTCGCCGGGAATGGCCTACGCGTTGTTTGCACGTAAGCACATGCTTGATTACGGCACCACCAGCGAGCAGCTCGGCCACATCGCTTTGGCATGTCACGCTCGTGCAAACCAGAATCCCGGAGCCCAACGGTACGGCCACGCGCTGACGATGACCGACTATCTCGACTCCCGGATGATCGCTGATCCACTGCGGCGCTACGATTTCTGCTTGGAGACCGACGGCGCCGCCGCCGTGATCGTGTCGGCAGCTGATCGGGCACGAGACGCGAAGCAGCCCGCCATCCTGATTCGTGCTGTCGCGCAGGGTGACGAGACTGTACCGCGCCAGGGCGGCATGTGGGGTACTCTTCTCACCGGACCGCTCACCAATTCCAGTGCTGCTCTTGCCAATCGGCTGTACTGTCTTGCCGGGTTGGGTCCACAAGACATCGACGTCGCCCAGTTCTACGACTGCTTCACCATCACAGTGCTGATGCAGCTCGAAGACTATGGATTTTGCGAGCGTGGCGAAGGTGGGTCCTTCGCCGCAAGCGGTGCGCTTGAGCTGGATGGCTCACTGCCGATCAACACCTCCGGCGGCAATCTCGCCGACGGGTACATCCACGGGCTGAGTCATATCGTCGAGGGCGTCCGCCAGTTGCGCGGCGAGTCGACGGCACCTGTGGCCAACGCAGAAACCTGTCTGGTGACTTCCGGGATGCCAGGACCCGGAACCAGCGCTCTGATCTTGCGCAAGGACCAATGAAACTACTGCATTTGCACCGTAATACGGCTTATGAACCGGAAGGATCGACACCGTGAGCCCAACCACCTACATCCTTGGCGGCTGGCAGTCTGACTTTGCGCAGAAGGCACCCGACGAAGGGTACTTCCCGCTGCTTCAGGCCGCCACTGTGGGAGCACTCGACGACGCCCGTGTCGACACCGACAGCGTCGACGTGATTCACGTCGGCAACTTCGTCGGCGAAATGTTCACCGGTCAAGGGCAACTCGGTGGGCTCGCGGTTTCCGTCGATCCGAACCTTGTGGGTAAGCCCAGCGCGCGCCACGAAGCGGCATGTGCGTCAGGCAGCATGGCGGCGCTGGCGGCGATGGCCGACCTCGAAAGTGGTCGATACGAATGTGCTTTGGTCGTCGGCGCCGAAGTCCTGCGCAATGTGGGAGGTAAGGAAGCCGGCCTGCGGCTGGGCGCGGCGGCTTGGGCCGGAAGAGAAGTCGTCGACGAGCTGTTCCCCTGGCCGGCGATGTTCGGACGCATCGGTGAGGAATACGCCAAACGCTACGGACTCGACCACACCCACCTGGGCCGCATCGCCGAAATCAACTTCACCAACGCCCGGCGCAATCCCCGGGCACAGACCCGCGACTGGACGATGCCCAAAGAATCGTTCTACGAGGACGACGAACTCAACCCCGTGGTGTCGGGCCCGCTTCGTCGTCAAGACTGCAGCCGAATCACCGACGGCTCCGCCGCGGTCGTACTTGCCTCGCCCCACTTCGCAGAGAGGTGGGCGCGTGAACGTAACCTAGCCCTAGCCGACGTGCCCCGGATCCTTGGGTGGGGCCACCGGACGGGGACGATGCTGCTGGAGGACAAGCTGTCAGCCAGCGAAGAGGCCGACTTCGTGTTTCCCCATCTGCGACAAGCGATTCTGGATGCCTACCGCAGGGCAGGCTGCAGCGGGTATCGAGACCTCGACGCCATCGAAACCCACGACTGCTTCTCCATTTCGGAATACGTCGCCATCGACCACTTCGGTATCACCGCGCCGGGCAAGTCGTGGCAGGCGGTCGAGGACGGCGTTATCGAGATGGGTGGCACACTTCCGGTCAACCCCAGTGGTGGATTGCTCGGTTTGGGACATCCGGTCGGGGCGACCGGTGTGCGGATGCTCCTCGACGGCGCAAGACAGGTGACGGGTCGGGCTGGTGACTATCAAGTGCCTGGCGCCAAGAAGGTCGGCCTGTTGAATATCGGCGGGTCGGCGACGACGGTGGCGAGTTTCGTCGTCGGCCTCTAAAACAACCCAGAACCATCTCATCATCTGAATACACACCCGTTGCCGCAGAGCATGTCGGCGCGCAATTCTTCGAATATCGACCGCGTTTAGCGACTCCACGAAACCATCGGAGGAACCATGGGCGCTTCTACCCTGATCATCGACACGGACACCCACATCACCGAACCGCCCGACCTGTGGACTAGCCGGATGTCGAAAACCCGCTGGGGAAGCCTGATTCCCGAGGTGAAATGGATCGAAGAAAAGCAAGGCGAATACTGGTGCATGGACGGCCAGCCCGTCTTCACAGTAGGCACCTGCATCATGGTTCCCGGCCAGAATGGCGAGCCGATGCGTTCGCCGAGGTTTCCCGACTACGCAGACCGCTTCTCGAGCATGCATCCCTCGGCGTTCGACGCCAAAGCCAGGCTGGAAGTAATGGACTCCTACGGTATCCAGGCCGCTGCGGTGTTCCCCAACCTTGGATTCGTCGGTCCCAACATCTTCGCCGCGGCCGGCTCGGAGGCACTCGAGTTCCAAACGGCGGCGTTGCAGGCCTACAACGACTTTCTGCTCGACTGGAGCTCGATCGCGCCCGACCGGCTCCTGTCGCTCGCGCTGATCCCATACTGGGACATCGATGCCGCCGTCGCCGAGATAGAGCGCTGCGCTGCTGCTGGCCATAAGGGACTGGTGTCAACCGGCAAGCCCCACGAACACGGCTACAAGCTTCTCGGCGACCGCTCTTGGGATCCGATGTGGGCCGCCGCCCAAGACGCCGGACTGTCCATCAGCTTCCATGTCGGTGGCGGCAATCTGAGCCGACACATGAACGATGAGCGCACGGCCGTGGAAGGCTGGCGCGCCACACTGGCCCGCCTAACCACCGCGTTCTTCCTCGAAAGCGGTATCACCTTGGCCGATCTGCTGATGTCGGGCGTGCTGGCCCGTTTTCCGAAGCTCCGGTTCGTCTCTGTTGAAAGTGCGGTCGGCTGGATCCCGTTCCTGCTGGAATCGCTGGACTTCCACTACAAGAAGTACGAGCCGTGGCTCGAACGACCCGAGTTCGCCGCCAACGACATGCTGCCCAGCGACTACTTTCACCGCCAAGTGTTCGCCAACTACTGGTTTGAAGACCTCAAGCCTTGGCACATCGAGGCAATCGGTGAAGACAACTTGATGTTCGAAACCGACTACCCGCACCAGACCTGCTTGGACAAAGCCGAAATTGAGCATTCCATCAACGAAGGGCTCAAGAACGTCAGCGAAACGACGAAGGAGAAGATCCTGTGGCGTAACGCAGCCTCACTGTTCAACATGGACATCGCCAAGCTCGAGAAGCTCACCTCACCGTGAACGTTGGCACACCGCCACTGCCGGTCACCACCGACCCCGATACGGCGGGTTTCTGGCTGGCAGCCCAAAGAGGCGAGGTGGCGGTCTGCGTATGCGCGGGTTGTGGTGTAGCACTGCACTTACCACGCAGCTACTGCCACCACTGCCGCTCGTGGACCGTGGAGTGGAAACCGGTGGCGCCCAAGGCACGGCTCGTTTCCTGGACTGTCGCCGAACACCAAGTGCATCCGGCCTTCCCGGTCCCGTACATACTGGTTCTCGTCGAGCTGGACGATGTTCCCGAGGTTCGACTAGCGGGCTATCTCGAGGGCAGGCCAGCTCTTACTGCGGGCATGCCTATGCAAGCGGAGTTCGTAACACCCTCGGACGGAGTCACTCTCGTGAACTGGAAACCGCTGGAAAACGCGTCCGCGCGCACTATCTGAACTAACGCCACTTACACAGCCAGGAAGTGGGTCACTAACTTATGACCATATGTACGGCGCCTTAGAACCGAGGTAGCCGTAGAGCAGAGATATGGCGTCATGCAGTTGCCTTCGAGTCACATCTCCGCCAGCCATGGATTTCAGCGTGGTGACACCACGTTGACCCGGTAACCGCACAACCCACCAACCACGTAGGAGTAAGTGACATGAGCAACGAAGCCGTCGTTCGCGAGTTTCTCAAGGGCATGGAGAAGCCCCTGTCTGAGGTGCCCGATCATCTTCGAAAGTTCTTCACCGAGGACGCCACATGGGGCAACACGGGATTCCCGCCGTGCGTGGGCATTGACGACATCGTGGCCAAGCACGAGATGAGTGGTGAGGTCTTCGGTAATTACCGCCTTACAGCGGAGGTGCTCCACATCGCCGAGGGCAGCGACGGCGTGGTGTTCACAGAACGGGTGGATGTCGGACGTACCCTGGAGGGTGACGAGATTCTGACTGTGCCGGTGGCCGGCGTCTTCGAGCTTCGCGACGGCAAGATCTCCCGCTGGGTCGACTACTTCGACCCGCGTGGCCTGCTCGAGAACCTCGCGAAGCTTCCGGACGTCGAAGCCTACTTCACTGGAAAGAAGTAGATCGCTCGTACTTGGTGCGGATGGTCGCGCATGGCGAAATCATTGCTTGGCAGCCGGTTTCGCCATGCGTGAACTCCCTCTCCGCGTCTCGGGCCTGATACCACACCACAACGAATCCGGAAAGATCATGTGGCAAATCGATTGGACCAGATGTTCTGAAGAGGCACACAATAGCCGGATTCGGGCGCGGCTATGAGTGGCCTGCTCATCAACGGGGCGATACGCGAGGCAACAGATGGTCGGACGTATCCAAACATCAACCCCGCCACCGAAGAAAGCATCGGTCTGGCTCCCGACGGCAGCCGCGCCGACGCAGGGGACGCGATCGCTGCAGCGCGACACGCCTTCGACAACACCACGTGGTCATATGATCGCGACTTCCGGGCGCACTGCCTGAGGCAATTGCGTGATGGCCTGTACGCCGAACGGGAGCGCCTGCGGGAAGTCCTGATTCAGGAAGCCGGCGTCCCTGTCGCGCTGACACACTCGATCTGGCTGGACACCATCCTCGATTCGGTCACCTTCTGGGCAGACCTTGCGACGTCCTATCCCTACGAGG
>Ga0307441_1000674_pt1 | contig 12063 bp, 10 predicted proteins | sample SalMarWE160420MG_FD_202149 | JGI IMG/M metagenome (GOLD analysis project Ga0307441, IMG submission 202149) | Salt marsh sediment microbial communities from the Plum Island Ecosystem LTER, Massachusetts, United States - WE1604-20 | ecosystem: Environmental > Aquatic > Marine > Intertidal zone >... | reverse complement strand
GCCGCAGCCACCGGTGGTTGCGACCCACGAACGCCAGCCCCAGGCCGGCGGCGATGAACGGTCGCCCGGCCGGGTGGATCGGCGGAACGGTGGAGCGCACCAACTCCAGCACGTGTTGCGGGCTGATGGTGGGGCCTTCGGCGGTGGGGCCGATGGTCGGGGGGCGTCGTGCCACGCGGCCATCTTACGGAGCCGCGGCCGGTCGGTTCCGCGGTGCTTAGCTCAGGTCCCAGACCTGCAGTTGGGTCCCGGCGGATACTTCCACCACGTCCTCGGGGATGTCGAGCAGCCCGTTCGCCGACGCCAGCCACCGCAAATGGTGTGAGGCCGGGGGGCCGTAACTGATGACGGTGCCGACCCCCCCGTCAGGACGGTCGAGTATCGCTCGCCGGAACTGACGCTTGCCGCGCGGCGAGGTCAACGATTCGGTGAGTACGGCGGGCCGGTGCGGGCGCTCGGGATCCGGCAGGCCCATGGCCGTGCGGAGCGCGGGCCGGATGAACACCTCGAAGGACACCAGTGCGCTGACCGGGTTGCCGGGCAGGGTGACGATCGTCTTGCCGGCCACCCGTCCGATGCCCTGCGGCATTCCCGGTTGCATCGCGACCTTGACGAATTCCACTCCCTGATCGCCCGCCCGCCCGAAGGCGTCCTTGACGACCTCGTAGGCGCCGGCGCTGACTCCGCCGCTGGTGATGATCAGGTCAGCGTCGGCCGCGTATCGGTCGAGGAGGGCGCTGAACTGGGCGACGTCGTCTGCGGCGGTCGCGACCGCGATCACGTCGGCGCCGGCGTCGCGCACAGCACCGGCCAGCATGATCGAGTTGGATTCGTAGATCTGCCCCGGCCGCAGCGGGACGCCCGGGGGTATCAGCTCCGACCCGGTGGAGATCACCAGCACCCGTTGGCGCGGGATCACCGGCAGCTCAGCCATTCCCAACGCCGCGGCCAGGCCGAGCACCGCCGCCGTCACCACCTGCCCCCGGCGCAGCACGGTGGTGCCGGGCGCGACGTCCTCGCCGGCTCGACGGATGTGCTTGCCCTCCGGGCGGGGTTGCCGGATCGCCACCGAATCCACTCCGCCATCGGTGTCTTCGACCGGCACGATGGTCGTCGCACCGGCCGGCAACGGTGCGCCGGTCATGATCCGGTGCGCGGTTCCGGGTTGCAGCGTCAACTGGTCGGTGCGTCCCGCGGGAATGTCCTCGGCAACGGGCAGCACCACCGGATGCTCGGGGGTTGCGGCGGACGTATCCTGCGCGCGCACCGCGTAACCGTCCATCGCGGAGTTGTCGAAGACCGGCAGCGCCAGCTGCGCGACCACGTCGTCGGCCAGGACCAGCCCGTAGGCCTCGGCCAGCGGGACCGGCACCGCCGGGCGGGCCCGGATCATCTCCCCTACGACACGCTGATGTTCGTCGACTGACCGCACGCTGCCATTATCCAGCCCGTATCGGCCCGTCAGATTCCGAAGCTGACGCCGGTGAGTTCTTCGGATGCGGCCCACAGCCTGCGCTGCAGGTCCTCGTCGTGCGACTGCGCGCTGGATTGGACGATCTTCGGGTGGCCGCGCTGCTCGAGGAAGCCGTCGGGGCCGTAGTACTGCCCGCCCTGGACCGCCGGATCGGTGGCGGCGCGCAGCGTCGGCAGCGCGCCCATCGCCGCGCTCTGGAACAGCACGGGCCCCAGCACGGCCTTCAGCGGCTGGAAGATCCTCGGCAGGTTGCGGGCCAGCTCGGTGTTGGAGCCACCGGGGTGCGCGGCGACGGCGATGGTCTTGGCGTCGGGCCGGGCGGCCAACCGTCGCTGCAGCTCGTAGGTGAACAGCAGGTTGGCCAACTTGGACTGCCCGTAGGCAGCGACCCGGTCGTAGCCGTGTTCCCATTGCAAGTCGTCGAAGTGGATGCCGGCACGGATCCGGTGGCCGAGGCTGCTGACGGTCACCACCCGCGAGTCGCGCACTCCCAGCAGTCGGTCCAGCAGCAGCCCGGTCAGCGCGAAATGGCCGAGGTGGTTTGTGCCGAACTGCATCTCGAAGCCATCCTGGGTGACCTGCTTCGGGGTCCACATCACCCCGGCGTTGTTGATCAGCAAGTCGATGCGCGGATAGGCGGCGCGCAGCGCATCGGCCGCGGAACGCACCGAGTCCAGGGAGCCGAGATCCAGCGCCTGCAGTGTGACGTCGGTGCCCGGATGCGCCGCGACGATGCGCGACAGGGCGGCGTTGCCCTTTTCCAGATTGCGTACCGCGAGCACCACGTGCGCGCCGCGGTAGGCCAGGACCGTGGCCGTCTGGTACCCGATGCCGGTGTTGGCGCCCGTGACCACCGCGACGCGACCGCCTAGATCCGGCACGTCGGCCTCCGACCATTTACCGGTCCGTTCGTCGTTGGAAGCCATGGCCCAAAAGATACTCACCCGGTCTGGGACCTTCCTGGTTGCCGACGGCGGCGACGCGCTAGTGGACCCAGTAGTTGTCGTGGCGGATGAACCACTCCCGGCGTTCCTCGTCGGTCATGTCGGCCAGCGCCGCAAACCCTTCGAAGTAGGCCTCCCGCGGCGCACCCGGAGCGAACAGCATCAGGATCGACGCCGGTTCGTCCTTCTCGTTGCGAAAACCGTGAATCCCGCCGGGCGGGACGTAGAGGAAGTCGCCTTGATGTCCGTCGGCCCATTGTGTGCCGTCGTAGAGCTTCATCGTCCCGGAGAGCACGAAGAACGCCTCGGACATGGCGCGGTGAAAGTGAGGTCCCGGACCCCCGCCGGCGGGCGGGATGTCGACCCGGTAGAGGCCGTAGTCGCCGTCGGTGTCCCGCTGGTTGGCCAGGTAGTGGTATCGGACTCCGGCGGTCTGGTGGTCCGGGGGCGAATCGGCCCGTTTGAGCCAGGCGCTGACCCGCGGCTGTTCCTTGGTGTAGCGGGGCGGTGGATAGGGCGGCACCACGAGGGACATCTGCCCAGCCTGCCAGTTAGCATCGCGGGTGTGGAGGGGCCGACGGCCAACGAACAAGTCCGGACGCAACGGCTGCTCGACGCCCAGACCAAGGCGGCGCAACTGTTCGACGAGATCGAACGGCGCGCCATGATCCGCCCCGGTGTCGGTGAGCGGGAGTTGTCGGAGGAGATCGCCGGCCTCGCCGTCCAGATGTTCGGTGTGACCCGGCACTGGCATCGCCGGATCGTGCGGGCCGGGGAGAACACTTTGCAGCCCTTCGCCGAACATCCGCCGGACCGCGTGATCGCCGTCGACGACATCGCCTTCCTCGACCTGGGCCCGATCTTCGAGGAGTGGGAGGCCGACTTCGGGCGCACGTTCGTGCTGGGGGACGATCCGGACAAGGGGGCCGTCCGCGATGCGCTACCGCGGGTGTGGGGGGCCGGGCGCCGCTATTTCGACGATCACCCCGGCATCACCGGTGCCCAGTTGTTCGAGTACGTCGTCGGTGTGGCCCGCGCCGAGGGCTTCGAGTGGGGCAGTCCCATCGCCGGCCATCTGTTGGGGGAGTTTCCCCACAAGAAGATCGTGGGCGACGGCGTCGAGTGGTACATCGCCCCCGGCTCGGTCAAGCCCATGCGGCGCACGGACCCTGGCGGCCACCTCTGTCACTGGATCCTCGAAATCCATCTGGTCGATCGCTTCCGCGGCTTCGGGGGTTTCTACGAGCAGCTGCTCGACCTGCCGTGACCGACGTCGTCGTCGATGGTTTACGCGCAGCGCGATAACGGATCGCGCGTTCTTGCACTCGGCATAGGCGAGTGCTAAGAATGACGTTGGCACTCGCGACCGGTGAGTGCTAGGTCGGGACGGTGAGGCCAGTGTGGTCGTCCGTCGCGGGCACTGCGCCCGGCCAGCGTAAGTAATGGGGTCCCGTCACCCGGTGGCCCCAGTTTCATTCCCGATCCGGAGGAATCACTTCGCAATGGCCAAGACAATTGCGTACGACGAAGAGGCCCGTCGCGGCCTCGAGCGGGGGCTGAACGCCCTCGCCGACGCGGTAAGGGTGACGTTGGGTCCCAAGGGCCGCAACGTCGTCCTCGAGAAGAAGTGGGGTGCCCCCACGATCACCAACGATGGTGTGTCCATCGCCAAGGAGATCGAGCTGGAGGACCCGTACGAGAAGATCGGCGCCGAGCTGGTCAAGGAAGTCGCCAAGAAGACCGACGACGTTGCCGGTGACGGCACGACGACGGCGACGGTGCTGGCCCAGGCGCTGGTCAAAGAGGGCCTGCGCAACGTCGCGGCCGGTGCGAACCCGCTGGGCCTCAAGCGCGGCATCGAGAAGGCCGTGGAAAAAGTCACGGAAGGTCTCCTCAAATCCGCCAAGGAGGTCGAGACCAAGGAGCAGATCGCGGCGACCGCTGCGATTTCCGCGGGCGACCAGTCGATCGGTGACCTGATCGCCGAGGCGATGGACAAGGTCGGCAACGAGGGCGTCATCACCGTCGAGGAGTCCAACACCTTCGGCCTGCAACTCGAGCTCACCGAGGGTATGCGGTTCGACAAGGGCTACATCTCGGGCTACTTCGTCACTGACGCCGAGCGTCAGGAAGCGGTCCTGGAGGATCCCTACATCCTGCTGGTCAGCTCCAAGGTGTCCACCGTCAAGGACCTGCTCCCGCTGCTGGAGAAGGTCATCCAGGCCGGCAAGCCACTGCTGATCATCGCCGAAGACGTCGAGGGCGAGGCTTTGAGCACCCTGGTCGTCAACAAGATTCGCGGCACCTTCAAGTCGGTGGCGGTCAAGGCCCCCGGCTTCGGTGACCGCCGCAAGGCGATGCTGCAGGACATGGCGATTCTCACCGGTGGTCAGGTGATCAGCGAGGAGGTCGGCCTGTCGCTGGAGAGCGCCGACGTGAACCTGCTCGGTAAGGCCCGCAAGGTCGTCGTCACCAAGGATGAGACCACCATCGTCGAGGGCGCCGGTGACACCGACGCCATCGCCGGCCGGGTGGCCCAGATCCGCAGCGAGATCGAGAACAGCGACTCCGACTACGACCGCGAGAAGCTGCAGGAGCGCCTGGCCAAGCTGGCCGGCGGGGTGGCCGTGATCAAGGCCGGTGCTGCCACCGAGGTGGAGCTCAAGGAGCGCAAGCACCGCATCGAGGACGCGGTGCGCAACGCGAAGGCTGCCGTCGAGGAGGGCATCGTCGCCGGTGGCGGCGTGGCCCTGCTGCACGCGGCTCCGTCCCTGGACGAGCTCAAGCTCGAAGGGGACGAGGCGACCGGCGTCAACATCGTGCGGGTGGCGCTGGAGTCTCCGCTGAAGCAGATCGCCTTGAACTCCGGGCTGGAGCCCGGTGTCGTTGCCGAGAAGGTCCGCAACTCGCCCGCCGGTACCGGCCTGAACGCCGCCACCGGTGAGTACGAGGACCTGCTGAAGGCCGGCGTTGCCGACCCGGTCAAGGTGACCCGTTCGGCGCTGCAGAACGCGGCGTCCATCGCGGGGCTGTTCCTCACGACCGAGGCCGTCGTTGCCGACAAGCCGGAGAAGGCGGCCGCTCCCGCGGGCGACCCGACCGGCGGCATGGGCGGCATGGACTTCTAAGTCCAAGAGCGGAAAAGTTCCGAGTACCGAAAAAGCCCGGCTCCCACGAGGGGCCGGGCTTTTTCGTGTGCGGCGAGCGTGGGGCCTATGGACGCCACCACCGGGCGGTTCCCGTACTTAACGCCCACACTCGGCGGTCTGACCCGTGGCCCTTTCGACTCCATCGCCCACCAGCGCCGCCATTGTGATCGGGGCATCGGCGCCGATGTCGCCCGCCACCGCGGATCGGGGGGCGTGACGAGGCTCACTCGACTGACTCGTGCGGCGCCAGCTAGGCCGGCAGCGAGAACACCACGCAGTCGTGCAGACAGCCCTTGGCCGCCCCGGCGGAGTCGGGGTCGGCTTCGCGGTGCAGCAGCGCGCGGATGGGAACCACTCCCACGTGGACGGTCTCGTCTTGGGCGTCGCTTACTTCGGCGCTGCCGTCGACGATCAGCGAGTAGCCGCCCGGCTCGCGGGGAGGCCACAGCAAGGTGACGTCCCGACGATGAGCCAGATTCTCCTGCGTGCGGCCACCGACGGGCCCGACGTCGACGATGGCGCGCGGCCCGTCGGGGCCGTCGGGCAGGTTGCGCAGCTTGGGCTCCACCGTCACGGTGTGCACGCGATATCCGTCGTCGACGGTGATCAGGTACGCGAACGGGTAGTCGGGGAGAGCGGCCGCGAGCCGCTCGAGGTCCACCTTCTTCTTCGTGCGCATGATTTCCCAGGATAGGCGCGGGGCTACTCCGGCAGGCCCGGCCCCGGGCTGAAGGATCCGGGATTGGCAAAGCCGGTACTGCAGTCGCCCGTGTTCAGAATGCCCATCTGGCCATGGCCGGCTTGGAAAAGGCCGATGTTCCCGGTGCCGGATTTGAAGCCGTCGACAGCGATCTGATGTGCGCCGGTGGGCCCGATCCCGATGCTGTGGTGGGCGACGGTGAGAGCTCGCGCGGACCCGGTACTGCCGAAGTTCACACCGGGGTTGTCCAGGACCTGCCGCCAGGGCGTCAATTGGGAAGTAGCGGCCGACGCATCGGCATGGTAATTGGTCATCGCCGCCACGTCGGCTGCCCACATCTGCTCGTACGCGGCCTCGATGTCGGCGATGGCGGGTGTGTTCTGGCCCAGCCAATTGGTGGCCGCGAGCGCCTGTACAAGGGCACGGTTGGCCGCCACCACCGCCGGCTGCACCGTGGCCGCCAGTGCGTCCTCGTACGCGGCCGCGACGGCCGCGGCCTGGCTGGATACCGCTTCCGCCTGGGCCGCGGCCGCGTCCAGCCAGCTCACATACTGGGTGGCGAGCGCCATCATCGCCGTTGACGACGTGCCCTGCCACGATCCCTTGGCCAGATCTGACGTGACCGAAGAAAACGATGATGCAGACGACGCCAGCTCCTCGGCCAGCCCATCCCACGCCTTTGCGGCAGCAAGCAGCGGCGCGGCCCCTGGACCTGCGAAAATTCGTGCCGAGTTAATTTCTGGCGGCAACCACGCAAAATGCGTGTTCGTCACCGGCCTAACTTAACCGGCAGGCCCGGCCTTCGTGGCGTTATTGCGCGGGTACGGCACAGCGCCGGCGACCGCGGACCAATTTGCCCGGACGGGCATCGGTGGGCATGCCGTTTTCGGCGATCACCTCGCCGGACACGATCGTTGCGACGTACCCGTCGGCGGTCTGGTCCAGGCGACGCCCGCCGGCGGGCAGGTCGTACCTGATGACCGGCTTGTGGAGCCGCAGTGCGGCGTGGTCGATGACATTGAGGTCGGCCTTGTAGCCGACGGCGATGCGGCCCCGATCGCCCAGTCCGGCCACGCGGGCCGGCACCGAGGTCAGTTCGCGGACGGCCTCGGGCACCGTGAACCGGCCCGACTTGCGGTCGCGCGTCCAATGCGCCAGAAAATACGTCGAGTAGCTGGCGTCACAGATCATCCCGTAGTGGGCGCCGCCGTCACCCAGCCCGAGCACCACGTCGTCGCGGTGCAGCAGCTCGCCGACGGTGTCCAGCGAATGGTTCGCCAAGTTGGTGGTCGTAACCAATAACAAGGCGCGCCCGTCATCGTCGAGCAGCCGGTCGTAGGCCTCCACCATCGGATCCACACCGCGGGCACGGGCGCGGGCCCCGATGGACGTCGCCGGGTCGGGCTCGTAGTTGGGGTTGTCTTCCAGGGGGAAGATCCAGTCCCACATCTGGGCCACGTACAGGATCGGATGCCCCTGGCCCGGCTTGTCGGCCAGGATGCGGGCGCGAACCTCGGGCTTGCGCATCTCGGCGACCCGCTCGGCCAGTGGCAGATGTGCGATTTCGCGGTAGCTCGGGTACAGCACGAATGGGTTGGCGCTCAGCCGCAACCCGATGATCAGCCCGATCGGGCGCGGCAGCAGCTGCGCGGTGATGTCGCCGCCTGCGGCGTTGGCCTTTTCGACCATGGTGATGGCGTCCTCCCACGTCGGGTCGCCCGAGTTGGCGACCACCAGTGTGAAGGTGACCGGCAGGCCGACGTCCTCGGCAACATCGAACACCGTCTGCAGCACGGGCTGGTACCCGCCGGCCGGAATGTCGGGCACGAATTGCAGCAGGCCGCCGCCGCCGTCGACGACCCCCCTGGCGATCTCTTCGATCTCCTCACGGGCCGCGTCGTAGCTCGGGATCGGCGAACCGCTTTCGGTCTTGTGAATCGTCAACCGTGACGACGCGAAGCCCAGCGCCCCGACCTCGACGGCCTCCTTGGCCAGCGCACGCATCCTGGCCAAGTCTGCGGGGGTGGCCGGCTCGCGGTCGGCGCCGCGCTGACCCATGACGTAGACCCGTAGCGGGGAATGCGGCAGGTAGGCGGCGACGTCGATATCACGCCGTCGCGACTCTATTGCGTCCAGGTATTCCGGGAAGGTTTCCCAAGTCCATGGCAAACCGTCGGTCATGACGACGCCGGGGATGTCCTCGACCCCGGCCATCACGTCGACGAGGACGTCGTGGTCTGCTTGGCGGCACGGCGCGAAGCCGACCCCGCAGTTGCCCATCACCACCGTGGTCACCCCGTGTGCTGACGACGGGGTCACGCGCTCCGACCAGATTGACTGGCCGTCGTAGTGCGTGTGCAGGTCCACGAAGCCGGGCGTGACCAGCAGCCCGGTGGCGTCGATCTCCCGCGTGGCGGTATCGCCGTTCACCGAGCCTTCTCGTGGCCCGACGGCCGCAATGACGCCGTCTCGCACCGCGACGTCGCCGACGTACGGCTCACCTCCCAGCCCGTCGACGATGGTGCCATTGCGGATGATGAGGTCGTAGATCACCTAAACAATCTACGACCGAGCCCGCGGGTCGTGCCAGGATCAACCGCTGCCCGTAATGTCGCGGTATGGCCAGCGCCGACGATGCCGCCCAAGAAATCCTGCGCGACGCGTTCACCCGATTGATCGAACACGTCGACGACCTCACCGATGGATTGACCGACGAGGTGTCGGGCTTTCGGCCCACCCCCAACGCCAACAGCATTGCCTGGTTGATCTGGCACAGCGCACGGGTGCAGGACATTCAGCTGGCGCACGTGGCCGGCGTCGAGCAGGTCTGGACCCGCGACGGCTGGGTGGACCGCTTCGGGCTGGATCTGCCGCGCAACGACACCGGCTACGGCCACGGCCCCGCCGAGGTGGCGAAGGTGCATGCACCCGCGGACCTGCTGTCGGGCTACTACCACGCGGTGCACAAGCTCACCCTGGAATACCTCGCCAGCGTGACGGCCGACGAGTTGTGCCGCGTCGTGGACACCAATTGGGATCCGCCGGTGACCGCCAGCGCGCGGTTGGTCAGCATCATCGATGACTGCGCCCAGCACCTCGGGCAAGCCGCTTACGTGCGGGGGATTCAGTAGGTTCGCCGGCGTGCGATTCGCGGCTGCGCTGTCCAGGGTGGTGTTGTGGCTGGCAACCACGGTTGCGCTGGCGGTGGCAATCCCGGCGGGGTGGACCCAGCTGCACGTCGTCGACGCCGACGGCTACGCCGCGATGGCCCGGGAAGCGGCCTTCGATCCGGCTCTGCAGTCCGCCATGGCGGCCGAGCTGACCACCCGGGCGATGGCGCTCATCGCCGCGCACGGTGGGGGACGCCAGCCGGTCGGCGGCGCGAAGGTGCACGAGGCCGCCGCCGCGTTCACGGCCGGGCCGGAGTTTCCGCCGCTGTTCGCCCAGGCGAACCGGGCGGCGCACGGGTGGTTGTTCACCGACGAGCGCTCCGGCCAGAACGCCGGCCAGTGGGTGGTCGACGTGGCCCCGATGCTCAACGACGGCTCGCTGCGGCAAGTGCTGACCAGCTACCACGTGCCGATACCCGCGAATCTCACCGTGCCCATTACGGTTTCGGTGCCGCAGCCGTTGCGGCAGGGACAGCTGCACCCCCTTGCCCGGTGGGGTCCCTGGGTGACTGTCGGTGCGATCGCGCTCAGCGGTGTCTGCGCCGCGCTGACCCTGTTCGCGGCGCGCCGCCGCGGCAAGGCGCTGACCAGCCTCGGCGTCTCGGCGCTGCTCGTCGGCGGGGGAGGATGGGCGGCGATCGAAATCGGCGACGGCTACCTCAACCATGCGCTGAACCGCACTACCGGCGATATCCGCCGGATCGCCGAGGTGATGGTCGATCACGCCGAAGCGAGCCTGCATCAATGGCTCAACTCCACCCTGCTCGCGGGCATCGTTGTGGTGGGCTTCGGCGTCATCGTCGCGATCGTGGGCGGCCTGCGGCGCGGTGGGCCCGCCTAGGACACCACTGGTCCAGGCGATCAGGGCGGTGGCCGCACGCCCCGAATCCCACCCGCCGATGCCCACCGCACTCCGGCGCCAAACCCGCTCGGACGCGCCCAAACCGAACCGCCGAACCGGCAGCCGGCTAGCCGAACGTGAACGAGAAGACCTGCAGGCCCCGGCTGACCTGCAGGTCGAGCTGGGCGCGGTGTGCGACGTGATCGGTGACGAGCTGATGCAGCGTGGGTGGCCCGCCGATCGCTGTCGTGGCCGTCTGCTGGTCCCGGGTCACGGCGAGGGTGCCGGTGCCGCCGACGACAGCGTAGACATCCTTGGCGGTGTAGTTCAGCCGGATGGCGGCGTCGTCGCTGTCGGCGGTGGCGCCCTGGTCATCCAGCTTCCATCGGCCGCGCAGGGCAAATCTATTGTCGGCCAACCTCGCCGGATAGCTGAATGTCGCAGTGCCCGAGCGGTATTCGCCATCACCGCCATAGTTCACCGTCTTGTCGACCCCCAGGTAGGTCTCGGGTGTCAGCCGGGTACGCGGGGTGGTGTCGACCGAATGGGCGGGCGCGGGCAGCGCAATGTTCGGATCAGCGCTCAGCAGCAGTTCGCGGATCAGTTTTTCGGTACCGTCGTAGTCGCCTTCGCCGAATTTGGTGTGCCGCACGGTTCCGTTCGCATCGATCAGATACTCGGCCGGCCAGTACAGGTTCTGGTAGTTGTTCCACGTCGTGTAGTCGTTGTCCAGCGCAATGGGATAGGTGATGTGCAGCGCGGCGGCGCCACTCGCAACGTTGCCGGCGACCCGCTCAAAGGCGTACTCGGGGGTGTGCACCCCGATGACGACCAACCCGCCTTTATAGCGGTCATACCAATCGACTACGTGCGGGATGGCGCGCTGGCAGTTGATACAGGAATACGCCCAGAAGTCGATCAAGACGACCTTGCCCCGCAAAGACGCTAAGTCGATCGCTTCGCCGCCGGGGGTGTTGAGCCACTGGGTGATTCCGCTGACGGCCGGCGCCGGTCCACACAGTTGGAGCCGGTCGGCGCCGTCGGCGCAGTCGGCCAGTCGCCCCCTCGAGATGTCACCGTCGCTGCTGCCCAAATTCAGCTGGTGCCGAATTTCGTTGGTGCCCAGCCCTTTCTGCATGGCCGCCGGGTAGTCGGGGACAGCGCGTTGCAGCATCGCCGGCAGGTTGAACACCAGCGCCACGGCCAGCACGATCATCGTGATTCCGCCGGCGATCCGGATTACCCGCTGCCGTCGGCGGAAGGCTCCGACGCGCTCGGCGACGCCCCGTCCGGCCAGCGCGAAAACCAGCAGCGGCAACGCCGTACCGACCGCGAACGTCGCGGTCAACACGAGCGTCGGCAAGCCGACGGACGCGGTGCCGCCGGCGACCACGATGGCGGCCAGCACTGGTCCCGCGCACGGCACATACAGCGCGCCCAGGGTCAGGCCCAGGCCGAAACCGCTTCTGGCAGAGCTGGTTTGACTTCCAGCAAAACCTTGCGGGATACGGGCGAACGGCCGTTCGATCAGGTGTTGCAGCGGCGGAAAAATCAACCCGAGACCAATCAGGGTGAGCGCCACCAGAGCGGCCCAGCGGATCGCGTCCTGCGGCAGGTGTAGCGCCGACAACAGGGCCGAGCCGGTCAGGGTCACCACGCTGAAGCTGCAGACCAGGCCCGCGATCACCAGATACGGTCGGGCGGCGCGGGAGCCGTCCCGAGCGCTATCCAGGCCGGAAAAGAAGACCACCGGAAGCACCGGCAGAATGCACGGCGAAATGCCGG
>Ga0307441_1000673_pt1 | contig 12073 bp, 9 predicted proteins | sample SalMarWE160420MG_FD_202149 | JGI IMG/M metagenome (GOLD analysis project Ga0307441, IMG submission 202149) | Salt marsh sediment microbial communities from the Plum Island Ecosystem LTER, Massachusetts, United States - WE1604-20 | ecosystem: Environmental > Aquatic > Marine > Intertidal zone >... | reverse complement strand
CCAGCCGCGGCTGCTGAGGGGAAATCCGGACTAACGAATCCCTCCATCGTGGCCTTCGCGACAAGCACTGGTTGCCAACCGGGCGCGACTTGTCCAGAGGAATGCGGGGTGGTGTAGTTTGAGCGAACTGGGGCCATTATTACTCCAACTGGCGGGGGCGTGATGCAGGGGGCGAGGTCCTGGTATGTCCGTACTCACGGCATTCCTGAGAAACATAACGCTGGTGGTACGGAAGGGATTAGGTTCGTCCACCGTATAGCCGGAACTTACAGTTCGATCGTCTATTGGGAAAACGAATGCCCGCGGAGGCTCGGTCGGAGAATTTGGCTTGGAATCCGGAATTGGGAGTTCGGTAGTTGTTCTTGCTAAGGTTCGTTAGGCGTTTCTGGGGGAACGGTCGCATGAATCTATTACACTACGGTTTGCAACGAAGTGGCACCAATTATGTCGAAACGCTACTCAAACAGAACTACCGGATTCGCTTTCTCAACAGCAATAGAGACAGGTGTTCTCCGCTGCAAAAACATTGCCGACTCTACGAAGATAAGCGAATTATCGGGGATCCGAAGTATGTAAATGATATTGTGGTGGAAACATTTGAGCAGTTCGAAGCGCTCTTCGATGTCGTGCCGGATTACTATCTCATAGTCTCAAAGGATCCCTACAGTTGGTATCTGAGTTACCGGAATTGGGCGGCCAAATGCGGGTGGCCAGAAGTAACCCATCACTACATTGAAGAATACAATCTATTTTATGGAAAATTTCTGAAATTGGCGAGGCAATCAAGCAAATTCGTCTTCATTCGATATGTGGATTTGATAAGAGACCCGCGTCTAACCATGGCAGAGCTTAAAAACAATATGAAATTGGAAAAGAAAATGTTTGCGTGGCTTCGACCAAAGCTACCGAATAAGGTTTCTCAGTCTCATACTTTTTCCGCGGAAAAAAGGGCCTTCTATTTGAATGAAGAATATTTAAAAGCGTATGAAGAAAAAGAGTTCAAACTACTCAATGATATGCTTGATAGGCAGGTGGCGTCTTCCCTTGGCTACGAGTTAAGAGGGGTTGGAGCCTTTCCCGCCCGGTGAATAGGTCATGAGTAAAGCTTTCTGGTATTTGTTACCTTGCTTCGCTCCTGGTTCGTATTCGTAGTAATTTCGCAAGTCTCGGCATGCGCTCTGCCAGATAAAGCACGGCGGGATGTGATGACACAATCGCTCGCGCGAACAGCAGGCCAGCCGTTAAACCGATTGCGCCAAAGAAGATTTCACCGATCAGTCGGGTAATCACTGAAAAATCGCCAAACACCAGATGCGCCGCGACGTACACCATGATAGCGCTAGCTGTGGTGACGACCGCGACGCTCGCCGCGATTCTCAAGCTGTCGCTTGCCCTGATTTTGAGCAGACGGATAAGCACCAGGCTCATTATGCATAATCGGGCCCACCCAGCGATCACTACTGCAAATGCGATGTTGCTGGCGACAGCGCTGCGGGCCGCAAATAACATCAATACCAGCAATAGCAAAATAACTCCCGTTTGAATGCGCAATTTTGTCGTCAGCTGCGCCATGGAGTCCAAAGTCACCCCCATGACGTTGGCCACATATTGTGGTCCGATTGCCCACGCAAAAACCTGTAAGATGGGAATCGACTCGAGCCACTTATTTCCCAGCAACACCCTTACAATATCTGGCGCGGCGATGCTAAGACCGATCCCCACAGAAAATGCATAGCTGCCGACCGCCAGCGCCCCGAGTTGCACACTCGTTGCCTGCTTGTCATGTTGCTCACTCAGGGAGCTCATGATGGGAAATAGGGTTTGTGTCAATATCCTGGTAGGCTGCCGAACAGGCAGGTTAGCTATAGCGAGCGCCCGATTGTAGTAGCCGGTAGTCGTTGCCCCCATAAACTTGCCGACAAGGAGTGAATCAATATTAGCCGTGAGGAACTCAATAAATCCTATTATCGAGTAACGCCCACCAAAACCAATAAAGTGCCTGCGTTGTTCCTTTGTGTGTCGCAGGGCCAGTGGAGGCCTAACGATCGAATATGCTATAAACGCGGTTAGGAGCGATTGCGAAAGGAACGCCGTGACTAGGGACCACACGCCGGCCCCATGAAAGGCAGCTGTAAGGCCCACTGCTCCATAGCCGACTGCGTACGAGACCATTTCCGTCAGTGCGAGGGCCTTGAACTTGCGTTTCCGCTTGATCAGCCCAATCTGTACCGACGAGAAACCGGCAATAAGAAAGTTTAAGGCCAGCGCCTGGATGACAGGGGTAAGGTCCTTGATATCAAAGAAATCTTGAACAAACTTGGCGGAGGCAATGGCAAGTAAGAAAAACAGGACGGAAACCCCGAGAGACAGCGATAACGCTGCGCGTACGTCCCCGTCGGTAAGCGACGGCTTCTGGATCAGGGCGGGGGCGATCCCCATTTGAGAGAAATAGCTAAGAAATCTCAGAGCCACATTCGCCACCGCTACCAAACCAAAGTCAGCGGGGTTGAGTAACCGCGCCATGACGCTCAAAAAGAGAAGCTGAAGGATGGTTACGGTAGCTATGGATATTGTGCCCCAGCCTATCCCCGATACCAAACTGGAAACTCGCGACACCTCGGTCTACCTCATTCAGGCCGACACTGAATTCTAGTTGTGCAGTCTCGCCTGCTAGTGTAACTCGACACCACGGAGCCTATTCGGAGGAGTGGCTGATATTTTGGCCGCGCACAATATGGCCAGAGGTCCCTTTACTGGCGCTGCTCTGCACCGTCATTGACTTGATCTATAGCATAATTGGCGGGGCGGTATCAGCTAGAGGAGCACCCAAGACTCGGGCATTACTAAGCGCCCATCGACACCCGTCATCCACATTTTAGGTCCCACGATGGTCTTTTGGGGGCTAGGGTTCAGCCAAGCACCCCACCAGGAATAGGTGCTATTCATGACTATATGATGAGCGCAGCTTGTCATTAACTTGAGATCATGGAAAGGGTCGCCAGCTTCGTCAGGGTGATCGCAGAACCGGAATTCTTTACCTATGAAATGTGCTTTGCACCAGGCAACGTCATCGGAGAATACCAAGAACTCTAAGTCCGCATGCCTTTCTTGGAGGTACGTGCATGCGTTATTGTAATAGTCGTTGTCGACGCACTGGGTGGCTTGAATATTCAAATAGTCACCTCGTCGTACGTGTAGCGCGACTGTCGGACGCGCTAGAATTTCGTCCAATGTCCGCAGTGAGGCAGGCGGGAGTTGGATGTGGTCCAGCGACAGTTCCGCTCTGAGTTCGCTTTCGATATCTGAAAAGTATTGTTCATTGTGGAAAAAACCGATCAACAAAACACCGTCCGGTAGCTCAAGCACTTCTGGTCGGAATCCGGGGCCTCCCCCTGGTTTTCGATAGACCACACCGCTATGCCACGCTTCCGGACCCTTGCCAGTGAGTCGTCGCATGCCTCTCTTAATTACACTCCACCTTCGGACTAGCTTTGCTCGTATCGGAAGGCGCTCGAGTTCGCGCATGTGCATTGCATCTGTGCCTACCCACGAGAGATCGATTTCAAGATCTGTATTGTGGCGAATGGCCAGATGCCGACCCACTGCGTACTGGAACAGGTTGTTGCCAGTGCGCCCCTGGAGAATAAGATGGATCATGATATGGACGACGTAGTTGTTTTAATGATCACTTTTGCTCGCAAACTGGATCAGCAGCCTTCGCGACGCCTATGGGATTAAGGGGACACATTATGGCCCGCCTCATTATCGGCGGCAGGATGTTCTTTCTTCTGTACTCCAGCCATGATCGTTTACCGGATCAGAAAGCGTCCATTTTAAGTTTAAGATGCGGGTTACTTCGAATTATAAAAGTTGACCGTTTTCCGAAGAGTCCGCTTATCGTTGTTACGTCTATGTCATTTAAAAAAGAGTCAGTATAGAGTGCTACTTTTGCCTGGGGCAAGACCATGAGGGCACCTGCCTCCCTCTGTCCAGTCTCGCCACGCTGGAGCAGATCAGGCGAGATTCGCTAACGATGAAATGCATGCGTAACGATTTGTAGCAATTATTTCAGGGTGCTGTGTTGTCGGTTGCCCAATCCGCGGGCTGCGCGCGCCCCAGCGGTACATGAAGGTGGTTGGCCTGGTCGCTGCCTGATCATTACCTGCGCTTCTATAGCCGCACGAGAGGCTACTAGGCCGGCCTGTTCCGTGACGGACCTGCTGTCGGGGGGGGGGGCTTGGACTAGCGTCGTTTTGACGTTGGCACCTGTCCGGGATGGCGCTTTACTTCCCTCCCCAATTGTGCCTAATATGGCATTAGTGAGGAGTATAATTCTTATTTAAATTCAATAAGTTACAAGAAACGGTGGTGGCGGTGGAGTTTTCGGTAGCGCCCCTGGGGGGGCACCTGCGGGATCTGTTGGCCCCGCAGGAGCGCGCCGAGCAGCTAAAGGCGCAGTCCAAGGACTTCCTGTCCGTGACGCTGTCCCAGCGTCAGGTCTGCGATCTGGAACTGCTCATGAACGGCGGGTTCTCGCCCCTGGAAGGGTTCATGACGCGGGAAGTCTACGACTCGGTCGTGGGTCGCATGCGCCTGCCCGGCGGGCTCCCGTGGCCTATCCCTGTGGTTCTGGATGTCCCGGTCCACACTGCTGACAAGCTTCAGGCCGGCCAACTTCTCGCTCTGCGGGACGGCGAAGGCTTCATGCCCGCCGTCATGCGCATCGACGACATCTGGCGGCCCGACAAGGACCGCGAGGCTGAGTGTGTCTACGGCACCCAGTCGCGGGCCCACCCCGGCGTACGCTACCTCCAAGAACAGGTCCACGACACCTACGTGGGCGGTGCCATCCTCGGCATCCAGACGCCGGTGCATTACGATTTCGGTAGCTTCTGGGACAGTCCCGAGGAACTGCGGGCCCTGTTCCACAAGATGGGCTGGCGCAAGGTGGTAGCCTTCCAGACCAGCAAGCCCATGCACCGCATGCAGCGGGAAGTGACCCTGCAGGCGGCCAAGGACATTCAGGCTCACCTGCTGCTGCATCCGGCTGTGGGGATGACCAAGCCCGGCGACCTGCAGTATTACGCGCGCGTGCACTGCTACCAGGCGATTCGCCGGCACTTTCCCCACAATCTCGCCATGCTTTCGTTGTTGCCGCTGGCCATGCGTATGGCAGGGCCTCGCGAGGCTCTGTGGCATACCATCATCCACCAGAATTTCGGCTGCTCCCATTTCATCGTCGGCCCCGAGCACGGCTCGCCGCCGAACGCCGCGGCGGATGTGTCTCCGTTTTATGAACCCTATGCCGCCCAGGACCTGGTGGAGCGCCACAGCGCGGAGCTGGCCGTGCGCATGGTGCCGGTGGAGGAAATGCGTTATGTGCCCGCCAAGGGACGATTCCTGTCCGTACCCGCTATCGAGCGCGACAGAGAGGAAGCCCTGGAAATCACCGACGGGGAGCTTCGTCGGATGTTGGCCCAGGGCGAGCCGGTGCCGGAGTGGTTCAGCTATCCAGAGGTTGTCGCCGAGCTGCGCAAGGTCTGTCCGCCCCGCACTAAGCAGGGTTTTACGCTGTTCTTTACCGGCCTTTCCGGTGCCGGGAAATCCACTCTCGCCAAGATCATCTACGCCAAGCTTATCGAGGCGGGCGGCCGACCGGTGACATTACTGGACGGCGACATCGTACGCCAAAATCTGTCCAGCGAATTAGGTTTTTCGAAAGAACATAGAGACTTGAATGTCAGGCGCATCGGTTTCGTGGCTAGCGAGATCACTAAGAACGGCGGTGTTGCCATCTGTGCGCCCATCGCGCCCTATGCGGCCACCCGCGAAGCGGTCCGTGACATGGTCGAGCAGCACGGGGTATTCATCGAGATTCACGTGGCCACGCCCCTGGACGTTTGCGAGTCCCGTGACCGCAAAGGGCTCTACGCCAAAGCCCGCCGGGGGTTAATCCCGGAGTTCACAGGTATCAGTGATCCATACGAGGTGCCGCCACGCCCGGAGCTTCGCATCGACACCTCTGAAATGAGTCCGATGGAGGCGGCCCAGGAAATCTTTCTTTATCTGTTGCGTGAGGGTTATCTAGATACGTCTGACGGAGTTTTGACCGACAGGCCAGCGGGTTGAACTTCGCTCTTAACTATCCAAAGACGTGACTGTTGCGATTTGTGATCATATGAACGGCAAGGAAAAGACATGCGTGCGCTGGTAACAGGCGGAGCGGGTTTTATCGGCTCCCATTTGGTGGACCGTCTGCTCGCCGACGACCACGAAGTGCGTGTGCTAGACGACTTTTCCACCGGGAAGGAGTCCAACTTGCCCGCCGACCCACGGCTGGAGGTTATACGCGGTGATGTGGCATCTATTCAGACCGTAGCTTCCGCGATGAAGGGTGTTGATTGGGTGTTCCACGAAGCAGCCGTGGCCTCCGTACCCAAGACCCTTGACGATCCACTGGGTACCCATAGGGTGAACTACTTCGGCACCCTAAACGTGTTGGAGTCAGCTCGCCGCGCCGGTGTGAAACGGGTCATTTTCGCCGCTTCCGCGGCAGCCTATGGGGACGAAGCCCTACCGCCCCATCAGGAGGATATGCCTGTCAATCCCCTGTCCCCTTACGCCGTAGACAAAGTGGCATCCGAACATATTTGTCGTGTCTATAACCGCCTGCATAGCCTAGAGACCGTCTGCTTGCGTTACTTCAATGTATTCGGACCCAGGCAGGATCCTTCATCTCCTTACTCGGGCGTGATTTCAATATTTGTTGATTGCCTGAAGAGGGGGCGTCAGCCCACCATTTATGGGGATGGTGAGCAGACGCGAGATTTCGTATATGTAACTGATGTCGTGGAAGCGAATATTAAAGCGGCCACCAGCCCCGGCGTTGGGGGGCGAGTGTTGAATATCGGAACGGGACGACCTACCACCCTTAATCAACTACTGGCCACCATTGGCGAAGCCTGTGGATTGCCAGCTAACCCGCATTATGCCGCCGCGCGCGCAGGGGATATCGGGCACTCATGCGCTGACAGCGGTGCTGCAATCGATGTGTTGGGCTGGCGACCCGTAGTCACTTTGGCCAACGGGTTGCGGAACCTCCTTGCCGATTGATCAGCCGTGGGAGGTGCCACATATGGGTTTTGTGGCGGCGCAAGCGGGTCTTCCATGCGGGGCACGATGTGAGCGACCCAAACGTTGGCACGTATGGGGTGGACGATTCGTCGAAAGCTTCTCGCGGAGCGTGCCGCCCAAAAGCTAACCTTGTGCAGCGAGAGCCTGTCAATGCTCTGCCACCGCCTGCGCGAAAGAGAAATTGTACGAAAGGGCTGGGCTCTGCCCGCATGCTGTCCACCAGACATTTGTGCCGAGCCGTATTGGCGCCGCGGGTTCGCGCGGTTAGAAAACCCAGCCTTACAAATGGTTTCGGGATCAACTGAAGGGTACGAACTATGGGTCACGCTGTGAAGCGGAACCAGGCCAATAACGAAGTAACCTGGTATCCCTCGGGAACGTTATGGCTATCGCTGATAACTGGCATCGCCGTGTTGATTGGCGTCTTTCATTTCGGCGTAAGACATATGGTTACCAGTTGGTACCGCAATGAAGCTTATGGTTACGCCTACCTAATCCCCCTCATCACGGCGTTCTTAATATGGCAGCGAAAGGACCGGCTGATGTCGCTGCCCTTTGAAGGGGCATGGTCCGCTCTGCTTATCGTGGTTGCGGGCATGATGGTGTACTTCGCGGGACGATTCAGCACGATTACGACCCTGATGCAGTACGCATTTTTAATCACGCTGATCGGGACCGTGGCCGCTTTGATGGGCTGGAAGGCGCTGCGCGTCATTTTGGTGCCGTTGCTCTTCCTGGCTTTCATGATCCCCTTGCCGCAGTTCTTCTACAATAACTTGTCGTCTAAACTGCAGCTCCTGTCGTCCCAGTTGGGCGTCGATTTCATGCGTCTGTTTAATGTCAGTGTCTACTTGCAAGGCAACGTCATAGATCTCGGAGTGTTCAAATTGCAGGTAGTGGACGCATGCAGTGGTCTGCGGTACCTGTTTCCGCTGATGAGCCTGGCCTTCATTGCTGCGTACATGTTCAAGGGCCACTTCTGGAAGAGGCTGATCATTTTTCTGTCCAGCATTCCCATTACTGTGCTGATGAACAGCTTTCGGGTGGGGATGATAGGCATTCTCGTCAACTATTGGGGTATTGGCCAGGCCGAGGGTTTTCGACACTACTTCGAAGGGTGGGTTATCTTTATGGTGTGTATCGCCATCCTCGTCGGGGAAATGTGGGCACTATCAAAATTTGGCCGCGATCGGCGTGCCTCTCTGGCAGATGCGTTCGGTATCGATATGCCCGAGCCTGTTCGCGGAGGGAGTCGGCGGAAATGGCGGGTGACACTGCCATTCTGGGGTTCGTTGGTGCTTGTCGGCTTGGCCTCCGGGCTCGCGGCAACGCTTGGCGTGCAGCAACAACGGGTGCCAGAGCGTAAGACTTTTGCTGACTTCCCGCTTGTTATCGGCCAGTGGCATGCTGTCCCAGATCAGCTGCAACAATATTATCTGAAGGTCCTCAAGCTTACGGACTACATCCTCGCAGATTATTCGAACTCTGAGGGCGAAGCTGTCAATTTCTATGTAGCGTACTATGCATCGCAGACCGCCGGAGACTCGGCTCACTCTCCCCGTTCCTGCATACCCGGCGGCGGTTGGGTGATCAACAGCCTGACCCAGCGTTCTCTTTCTGTAGATGGTGGAAGAGCGCATGTGCGAGTTAACCGAACCGTTATTACGAAGGGTGACACGAGGGACGTCGTATATTACTGGTTCCAGGAACAGGGGCGTAACGTCACCAACGAGTACATGGTGAAGTGGTGGATTTTTTGGGATGCCCTGACGCGGCACCGGACCGACGGCGCCTTGGTTCGACTCGTTACCTCGTTGAGGCCCGGAGAGGACCCCGCTCAGGGCGATGCTCGGCTAACTGCGTTCTTGCGTGATGTTTATGGGTATCTTCCTGCCTATGTGCCGAACTGATCTGGCTGCAACATCGTTAGCGGGCGCCGTGACCCCTTGCGTTCGCAGCCTATCCGTTGGTGCAGTGTGCTCCTGAGGCGCGACAGCCAATGGCACTGATACTTCCCTTCATCGCGGCGCTGGCGATCAGCATGTCCGTTATTCCGGTAATGGTTCGGATCGCGCCGCGCCTGGGAATGCTCGATGCGCCTGACCCAAGAAAGGTTCACGCGATGCCTATTCCCCGGGTGGGAGGAATCGGCATCGTTTTGGGGGCCCTGATTCCACTAGCTCTCTGGTTGCCCGCGGGTAACACAATCGCATCGTATTTCGTGGGATCCTTGGTGCTACTGCTATTCGGGGTGTGGGACGATATCAAGGAGTTGGGGCATTACCCAAAATTTATTGGTCAGTTTCTGGCAGCCATCACCGTGGTCTACTACGGCAACGTGTATGTAAGTACCTTGCCGTTCATGGGGCTGCACTCCGTATCGCCCATACTCGGGAAACCCTTCACGGTCTTTGCCTTGGTCGGTGTCATTAATGCCATCAACCATTCCGACGGGCTCGACGGACTCGCCGGCGGTGAATCGCTACTGAGCTTCGGCTGCATCGGCTATTTGGCCTACGCCGCGGATGGTATGAGCCTGGTTACCATTGCGGTGGCGACGGTTGGTGGGGTTTTTGGATTTCTCCGCTTCAACTCGCACCCCGCTCGGGTTTTTATGGGCGATGGAGGTAGTCAATTCCTGGGCTTCACACTTGGATACCTGACTGTCTTGCTCACGCAGCGCGTGAACTCCGCGTTGAGCCCCGCCATTCCGGCATTGATTCTGGGGCTCCCGGTTATGGACATTCTTGCGGTTCTGTATCTCCGGGCGCGTCATGGTCAAAACCTGTTCAGAGCCAGCAAGAACCATGTGCACCATCGGTTACTGATGTTGGGATTCGATCACTACGGGGCTGTGGTGATTATCTACTCCGTGCAGGCGTTCTTCGTTATCAGCGCGGTGTTCATGCGCTACCAGTCCGATGTGATGATCATGGCCGTTTATCTTGGCACCTGCGGCTTTCTTTTTGGGAGCTTGACCGTAGCGGAAAAGCGCGGTTGGCAGGTCGGGCGCCCGGGAAGACCGGGGCGCTTGGCGGATTTCCTACGCAAGGTTCGCGCCCACGACTACCTATCTATAGTTCCTACCCGATTAGTTGCTCTGCTGTTGCCGGCCTACCTTTTGGGGCTAAGCGCCGTGATCAACCCGGTGCCTGGTGATTTTGCGTACGCTGCGTTGGCTCTCCTCGCGGTGCTGCTGATATCGCTCGTGCTGAAGCAAAAACCACAGGCAGTCCAGCATCGTGTTGTTGTCTATGTGGCAGTGGCCTTCGTGGTCTATCTTGCCGGCGACAACCCATGGGCGCATCTCCGAATTCTTGAGTCGCTGGATGTGATCTACTACCTTACTATTGCCGTTGCGCTCGGATTGGCGATCCGCTATTCATCGAGCGATGTATTCCGATTGACGCCAATGGACTATCTGGTGGCGTTAGGTGTTCTCTTTGTCGGTGCCGCCAATAGTGGCCACCTGATCGGATCAGCCTCGCCGTCTACGTTGATCAAGATTATTATCCTGTTCTATTCCGCCGAATGGCTAATAAGTCGCACAACGAGACGTTGGAACAGTCTGTTCTTGAGCGTTATGGGTGCCCTGCTTCTTCTGGGGTTGCACGGCGCCGTGTAATGCACTAACCACCCCGGGTCGTGGAACTCGGGTATCCAGATAATTGAGGCCGCCAAGTTGCTGCGGTTCCACAAAACAATAAGGTGTCTTTCATGAGTCAGGAAAAGGCGGCCAAGGTCGCGTTGATCACGGGCATCACCGGTCAGGACGGGGCCTATCTGGCGGAGTTTCTGCTGAAGAAGGGCTACGTGGTGCACGGCATCAAGCGGCGCTCGTCGCTGTTCAACACCGACCGCATCGACCACCTGTACCGGGATCCCCATGAGCGGGACAACCGGTTCATCCTGCATTACGGCGACCTGACCGACTCCACCAACCTGATTCGCATCATCCAGAGCGTGCAGCCGGACGAGATCTACAACCTGGCTGCCCAGAGCCACGTGGCGGTGTCCTTCGAGACCCCCGAGTACACAGCGAACGCGGACGCCATCGGTACCCTGCGCATCCTGGAGGCGATCCGCATCCTGGGTCTGACGGACAAGACCCGCTTCTACCAGGCCTCCACCAGCGAGATGTTCGGCAAGGTCCAGGAAGTACCCCAGACCGAGCGCACGCCGTTCTATCCGCGCAGCCCCTACGCGGCGGCCAAGGTGTATGGCTACTGGATCTGCGTGAACTACCGCGAGGCGTACGGCATGTACGCCTGCAACGGCATCCTGTTCAACCACGAGTCGCCCATCCGGGGCGAGACCTTCGTGACCCGCAAGATCACCCGGGCGGTGGCGCGCATCAAGCTGGGCCTGCAGGAGAAGATGTACTTGGGCAACCTGGACGCCAAGCGCGACTGGGGCCACGCCGAGGATTTCGTGCGGGCCCAGTGGATGATCCTGCAACAGCCCCAGGCGGACGATTTCGTGATCGCCACCGGCAGCCAGTACTCGGTGCGCGACTTCGTGGCGGCGGCCTGCTCAGAGGCGGGCATGACCATCGAATGGAAGGGCCAGGGGCTGGAGGAGAAGGGGATCTGCACCCAGAGCGGCAAGACCCTGGTGGAGGTGGACCCGCGCTACTTCCGGCCCACGGAGGTGGAGACCCTGCTGGGGGACGCCACCAAGGCCCGCGAGACCCTGGGCTGGGAGCCCGAGCACCGTTTCGAGGCCATGGTGGCGGAGATGGTGCGCGAGGATCTCAAGCTCGCCGAGCGCGACGAGATGTGCCGGCGCGAAGGGTTCCGCACCTTCGACTACAACGAGTAGGGCGCCATGGAGCGCGATGCCAAGATCTATGTGGCGGGTCACCGGGGGCTGGTGGGCAGCGCCATCGTGCGCTGCCTGGAGCGGGCCGGCCATACCAACATACTGACAGCCACCAGCA
>Ga0307441_1000672_pt1 | contig 12076 bp, 8 predicted proteins | sample SalMarWE160420MG_FD_202149 | JGI IMG/M metagenome (GOLD analysis project Ga0307441, IMG submission 202149) | Salt marsh sediment microbial communities from the Plum Island Ecosystem LTER, Massachusetts, United States - WE1604-20 | ecosystem: Environmental > Aquatic > Marine > Intertidal zone >... | reverse complement strand
GCGACGGTTCCCCCGGCGCCCACCGTCACCGGAGCCGCCCGGGCCGACGCTCTGGATACCCTGGAGGCGGCCGTGCATGCCGCCGTCCAGGGGGCGACCCACTATCCCCCCGCCGCCCGCATGATGGCCATGCGGGGGCGTGCGCTGGTGGGCTTCCAGTACCGCGACGGTGCCATCAGCGGGGTGCATCTGCTTAAATCCAGCGGCTACGGCCTGTTGGACCGGGCGGCCCTGGCGGCCGTGCGCAATGCCCGCTATCCGGCGCCGCCCTCGCTGCTGAGCGGCAAGCGCCTGGATTTCAGCATCTGGGTATGCTTTTCCCCGGGCGGCCACTCCCATTCCTGCGGTGTCGCCTCCGCCTCGGACTAGGGACCGTCAACAACACAGGGCCCGGCCCCACTTGCCGTCCCGCGACGTGGTTGCTCGCTCATGTAGCCGGGCCACACCAAGCTCGCACCGCCTGCAGGACGAAAGACGGGGCTCCGGCAGCGCCGCTCCCTCATAGTGTCAGCAGGCCATAGATGGATCCGGCGGCGCTTTCAGCGTCGCCGGCTTCCCCTTCGCTGCCCATCCCGCCGACCCGTGGGCCCCCCGGGGGCCACTGTGCTAACTGCATGAAAGTCTGATGCGATTTGAAAATATTTGCGCCAATTGTTATTGTACAAAACTATCGGCGCGCACCAGGACGGCCACATGGACAGGAACGAACCGGCCCCGGTGCCGGCGCTCATGGCACCGCCAGTACCGCACGACGGTGCCCATGCCGAGCAGGCACGCACCATCGTCCAGCAGCTGCGCGTCGTGTACCGCACCATTCAGGAGCATTCGCGCTGGGTTCAGAAGCGCTACGGTTTGAGCGCCGCCCAGCTGTGGGCCGTCTGGGAAATCTACAGTCGGTCCGGCCTGCGGGTGTCCGAATTGTCCCAGGTACTGTCAATACACCCGTCCACAGCGAGCAACCTGCTCGATAAGCTGGAAAAGAAGCAGCTGGTGCGACGCGAGCGCAGCGGCAACGACCAGCGGGTGGTGAGGTTGTATGTCACCGAGCGGGGCTCGGAGCTGGTGTCCCGCACCGCAAGGCCGGCCCAGGGTGCGCTGACCGACGCCCTGCACCGCTTGCCGCCGGCCACCCTGGCGGAGCTGCAGCGGGCGCTGGGCCACCTGGTGGTGGCCATGGCCAGCGATGACGGCGGCGCGGCACTGGAACCCATGGACGGCGACTGAACCGCGCCCCTGGCTGCGGACACCCCATCAAACACTGACGACGGAGGTATATTGTGGACAAGGAATTGATGTTTTACTGCATTCCACAGCAGGCCTACATGCGCACGGCCAACTGCGAGAAGCTGCGCAACCGCCCCACGGGCAAGGTCCCCGCGGGTTCCCAGCCCAAGTTGCGCGCCTGCGAGACCTGTGCGATGTATCCGCTGGTGGATGCCCTGCGCGTCCCCACCGTCAGTGTCGTGGACTATCTTGCCGGCGTTCGCCCCGATCAGGCGAATCTGGAAAGCGGGCCCGCCCGCAAGTTGATGGCCGGCGAGGCACAGCGCAAGGCCGGCTAACGCGCCTTCGCAGCCGGCCTGTGGCGGCAGCACCCGCCGCCCGGCGCCGGTTCCCGCGGGCGGCTGCCGGATTTGCGGCACGCCGTTTCCCCCGGGGGCAATGTGGGTGCCCACACACCGGTGACGCTTGTTTCGGCGCACGGGGATGAGCGTTTCAAACGTGGGTCGACCGTTCCTGATGGCGGCCCGGACCCACTGACTGACTCGGACAAGGACGATGGCCCAGGGACTGATTTCCGACGGCCGGCCGGTGATCTTCGGCGAGGTGCTTTACGACTCCTTCCCGGACGGCGACGTGCTCGGCGGCGCGCCATTCAATGTGGCCTGGCACTTGCAGGGCTTTGGCATGCAGCCGTTGTTCATCAGTCGAATCGGGCGGGACGCCCGCGGCGAACATATCCTCCACACCATGGAACGGTGGGGAATGGACCGCGCCGGCGTCCAGGTCGACGACCGCCATCCCACCGGCACGGTTCAGGTGACCCTCAATGAGCAGGGTCAGCCCACCTTCGACATCCTCCCAGACCAGGCCTACGATTTCATCGCCGCCGACGCCGAAGCCCCCGTGCTCGATGTCAGCGCGCCGCCCCTGCTGTATCGGGGCACCCTGGCGGCCCGTCACGGGCGTTCGCGGGACACCCTGCAGGCACTCACCGAACGGCTGGGTGTTCCGGTGTTCGTGGACGTCAACCTGCGCCCGCCCTGGTGGCAGCGCGAGGCGGTCGAGCGCGGCCTGGAGCAGGCCCGTTGGGCCAAGCTCAACGACGAAGAACTGGCCATCGTCGCCGACCGCCCGCTGACCCCCGACGAGCTCCCCGACGCGGGCGAACAGCTCCGCGAACGCTGTGGGCTGGACCTGCTGGTGTTGACCACGGGTGCCTCCGGCGCCTGGTTCGTGCGCGCCGGCGGCAGACAGCACGGTACGCCGCCGCCCCTGGAGCGCATGGCGGACACGGTGGGTGCGGGCGATGCGTTCAGTGCGGTGACCATCCTGGGGCTGCTGCGTGGCTGGCCGCCGCAGCAGACTCTGGATCGCTCGCTCGCGTTCGCCGCCGCCATCTGCGGCCAGCGCGGCGCCACTGCCGCCAACCGCGCGTTGTACGACCGCTTCCTGGCACAATGGAACGAAGGATGACCGACGCCAACCACGGCCACCTCTACATCGTACTGATCAGCATTCACGGCCTCATCCGCGGCAACGACCTGGAACTGGGCCGCGACCCCGACACCGGCGGCCAGACCCTGTACGTGGTGGAACTGGCCCGCGCCCTGGCCCGCCACAGGGACGTATGGCGGGTGGACCTGATGACCCGCCAGGTCATCGACCCCAAGGTGTCCGACGACTACGCCCAGCCCGAAGAGGCGCTGGCGGACAACGCCTTCATCGTGCGCATTCCCTGCGGCCCGCGGCGTTATCTGCGCAAGGAAGTGCTATGGCCGTACCTGGACGGCTTCACCGACTCGGCCCTGCAGCATGTGCGCCGCGTCGGTCACGTGCCCGACGTCATCCACAGCCATTACGCCGACGCCGGATATGTGGGCGCCGGGCTTGCGTCCCTGCTGGGGGTGCCCCTGATCCACACCGGTCACTCCCTGGGTCGTGTCAAGCGCCAGCGCCTGCGCGAGCAGGGCGTCAAGCCCGAGACCATGGAGAGGCACTACAACCTCAGCCAGCGCATCGAAGCCGAAGAAACGGCACTGGACAGCGCTTCGCTGGTGATCACCAGCACTCACCAGGAGGTGGAGGAGCAGTACAGCCTGTATGACAACTATCAGCCCCGGCGCATGGAAGTCATACCGCCGGGGGTGGACCTCAGCCGCTTTCATCCGCCGCGGCGCGGTGAGGCGGCGCGAGCGCCCATCTGGAACCAGCTCCAGCGCTTCCTCACCCAACCCCGCCGACCCATGATCCTGGCCCTGTCCCGGGCCGACGAGCGCAAGAACATCCAGACTCTGGTGCGTGCCTTCGGCGAGCATCCCCACCTGCGCGAGCTGGCCAATCTGGTGATCGTGGCCGGCAACCGGGACGACATCGAAACCATGGAGCGCGGCTCGCGCACGGTGCTGACCTCCATCCTCTTGCACATCGACCGTTACGATCTGTACGGCTCGGTGGCCTATCCCAAGCACCACGACTCCACCGACGTGCCGGACCTGTATCGTCTGGCGGCGTGGAGCCGGGGCGTGTTCGTGAACCCGGCGCTCACCGAGCCCTTCGGCCTCACCCTGATCGAGGCGGCGGCCAGCGGGCTGCCCATCGTGGCAACCGCCGACGGCGGGCCCCGCGACATCGTCGGCCACTGCCGCAACGGCCTGTTGATCGATCCCCTGGACCCGGCCGCCCTGGGCGATGCTCTGGAGCAGGCGCTCACCGACCGCCGCCGCTGGCGTCAGTGGGCCACCAACGGGGTGAACGGCGCGCACCGCCATTACGCGTGGGACAGCCATGTGCAGAAGTACCTCAAGGCGCTGCGCCGTACCTGGGGCAAGAACCACCGCCACCGTCGGCTGCCGGCCAAGAGCCGCCTGCCCACGGTCGACCGGATCGTGGTCTGTGAGCTGGACAACACCCTGCTGGGCGATCGGGAAGGGTTGAAGCGACTACTGGAGCGGATGCAGGAAGGCGGCGGCCGGGTGGGCTTCGGCATTGCCACCGGCCGGCCGCTGGAGAGCACCATCAAGCTGCTGCGCGACTGGCAGGTGCCCGCGCCGGACCTGATCATCACTTCGGTGGGTGCCGCCATCTATTACGGGCAGCGCCGGGTGGCCGACCGGGCCTGGGAGCGGCACATCGACTACCGATGGAATCCGCAGACCCTGCGTGAGGCGCTGCGCACCCTGCCCGGGTTGAAGCTGCAACCGAAAAGCGAGCAGCACCCGTACAAGATCAGCTATTTTCTGGATGAGAAGAAAGCGCCTTCGGTGCGTCACATCATCCGGCACTTGCGTCTGCAGGATCTGCATGCCAACGTGATTCAATCGCGCGGCATGTTCCTGGACCTGCTGCCATGCCGCGCATCCAAGGGCCTTGCCCTGCGGTATCTGGGCGTCAAATGGGGCCTGCGCCCCGAGCAACTGCTGGTGGCGGGCTTTTCCGGTAACGATGAAGAGGTATTGCGCGGCAATACCCTCGGGGTGGTCGTGGGCAACTACAGCTCCGAGCTCGAGCCCTTGCGCGGGCGCCCACGCATTTACTTCGCCGACGGTGCGTACGCCTGGGGCATCCTGGAAGGTATCGAGCATTACGATTTCCTGGGCACCATCCGTGTCCCCGAAGAAGAAGGAACAGACCATGATGGAGACATTGCCAGACTACCTGCGTGAGCACCGCGAAGAGGTCTATCTGCTGCTGCGTCACTACCAGGGTCTGGGCCGCCCGTTTCTGTTGCATTCGGATCTGTGGGACGAATTCCAGAACTTCTGCGCGGAAGTCGAAGACAGCTCCATCTGCAACTCCACCCTCTCCCAGGTCATCTCGGTCGCCCAGGAAGCGGTCATCGAGGCACCGTGGCTGTATCTGGCGGTGCGCCCCAGCGTGGCCCGCTGGCACTTCGTGCGCTTCCATGTGGAAGCCATGGAGCAGCAGGAGGTGAGCGTCTCCGAGTTCCTCGCCTTCAAGGAGCGCCAGGTCAACGGCCGCGACCGCGGCAGCGAATGGACCCTGGAAGTGGACCTGGGTCCCTTCAACCGGGAATTCCCCAAGCTGCAGGAGTCCCGTTCCATCGGCCGGGGCGTGGAGTTCCTGAACCGGCGCCTGTCCAGCGAGCTGTTCCAGCGCCTGGGCAGGGGCGATCGCAGCATCCTGGATTTTCTCAGCGTGCATCAGAGCGGCGGCGTGCAGCTCATGCTCAATGACCGCATCACCGATGTGGCCGGTATGCGTCGTGCGCTCCGGCGGGCCGAAGAGTACCTCGCCGGCCAGCCCCAAGATGCCGAATGGGACACGGTGCGCCACTCTATGCAGACTCTCGGCTTCGAGCCGGGCTGGGGGCGCACGGTGGAGCGCATGCGCGACACCCTGCACCTGCTGTCGGACATCCTGGAAGCGCCCGACCCCAACAACGTGGAGCGCTTTCTCGGGCGCATCCCGATGATCTTCAGCCTGGTCATTCTTTCGCCCCACGGCTTCTTCGGCCAGGCCAATGTGCTGGGCCGGCCCGACACCGGCGGGCAGGTGGTCTACATCCTCGATCAGGTGCGCGCCCTGGAAAAGGACATGCGCCGGCGCATCTCCGAGCAGGGCCTGGACATCGAGCCGCAGATCCTGGTGGTGACCCGGCTCATCCCCGAAGCCCAGGGAACGACCTGCGACGAACCTATCGAACCCATCGTAAGTACTACCCACGCCCGCATTCTGCGGGTGCCGTTTCGCAGTGAGAGCGGGGAAGTGGTGCCTCAATGGATTTCCCGGTTCGAGGTGTGGCCCTACCTGGAACGCTTCGCGGCCGATGCGGAAAAGGAGCTGCTCGCCGAGCTGGGCGTGCGTCCGGATCTGATCATCGGCAACTACTCGGACGGCAATCTGGTGGCCGCGCTGCTGTCCCAGAGTCTGCACGTGACCCAATGCAACATCGCCCACGCCCTGGAGAAGACCAAGTACCTGTACTCGGATCTGTACTGGCGGGACAACGAGTCCCAGTACCACTTCGGCGCCCAGTTCACCGCCGATCTGGTGGCCATGAACGCCGCCGACTTCATCATCACCAGTACCTATCAGGAGATCGCGGGGCAGCGCGATTCGGTGGGCCAGTATGAGAGCTACAGCTCGTTCACCATGCCCGGGCTGTACCGGGTGGTGAACGGCATCGACGTGTTCGACCCCAAGTTCAACATCGTCTCCCCGGGCGCCGACGCCGATGTGTATTTCCCTTATACCGAATCCGAGCGTCGCCTGAACGGGCTGCGCGGCGAAATCGAAGAGATGGTGTTCGGCGCGCCCAACGAAGACGCGCGCGGGCAGCTCGTCGATCCGGACAAGCCCATTCTGTTCACCATGGCGCGCCTCGACCACATCAAGAACATCGCCGGTCTGGTGGAGTGGTACGGTGCCAGCGAACGGCTGCGCGGCCAGGCCAATCTGCTGGCCATTGCCGGGCATGTGGACGCGGGCAAGTCCGCCGACCACGAAGAGCAGGAGCAGATCGCGCGCATGCACGAGCTCATGGATCGCTACCAACTGGACGGACAGGTACGCTGGCTGGGCATTCATCTGGACAAGAATCTGGCGGGGGAGCTGTACCGCTACATGGCAGAGCGGCGCGGCGCATTCGTGCAGCCGGCTCTGTTCGAGGCCTTCGGGTTGACGGTGATCGAGGCCATGACCTCCGGATTGCCGACCTTCGCCACCCGTTACGGCGGACCCCTGGAGATCATCGAGCACGGCAAGTCGGGCTTTCACATCGATCCCAACCACGGCGAAGAGGCCACCGAAGAGATCGCCGACTTCCTGGAGCGTTGCGCGGAAGATCCGTCCTATTGGGACAAGATGTCCTCCGGTGCGATCGCGCGGGTGCAGAGCCGCTACACCTGGGAGCTGTATGCCGAGCGCATGATGACCTTGTCGCGCATCTACGGCTTCTGGAAATACGTGACCAACCTGGAGCGGGACGAGACCCGCCGCTACCTGGAGATGTTCTACGGGCTGCAGTTCCGCCCGCTGGCGGAGTCGGTGCCGCACTGAACAAACCGCCGTCGGAGTGATGAGGAGGGCGTGCGATGGATCCCTGGTTCTACGAGACGGTTGACCTGCTGGAGCGTGATGCATCGCGCGAGGAGCTGTCGAATGCGCTGGGCCGCTTGGAGGACAACTTCGACCGCTTCGACGAAATGGAGCAGGAGATTGCCTCCGACCTGATCGCACGGCTCAACGCCAAGCTCAAGTCCCTTTGATGCACTTGCGTCAAGCTTAATTTACGGGGCTGGTATCGACCCTAAGCGGTCCGTATGTCAATTACGAACAGACGGCGGGATTAACGCGTAAAGCGGTCGTTTGATAGATCAACTATTGGGCTGATTCTTAGCTCACCGCCATCCCGAAGGTAGAAATGGAAACGGAGCACATCAGTTCCAACCACAGGGGACATTGCGGGAACACGGTCGCCACACGAGATCCCCACCCGATTCGAACCGTGGTTTGCTGGTAGCGAATCATTCCTACGGTGTTTCACCGTGTATTAACGGACACCAACCGCCATATCGAAAAGGTTGGCAGCGTGCCGTGACAGCAATCCGGCCTTGCGGATTACACGTCCGTAACGATACAGGTACCTCGTATTGCAGCAACTTGGCTTCGTGCGAGGATTCCGTGCCGCATGCTATTTGGGCACGACTGGTGGCTATCCGCCCACGCGGGGGCGCGCAAAGCATAAAGTGGACGTCGAATTTCCCAGCGTTCGAGGTGCCCGCTTTGCTGAGGCCCATTCGGGGTGTTGGGATAGTCTCGGCAATGGCCCGGCGTGGTTCAGGCCCCGCCTTGCGCTTGAGCACGACAAGTCACAACAAAGAGCAGGTCGCAATCAACATGAGCATTTCATCGACCGCGCCGCCTCCCGTCGGTGGGTGAGCGCGGAACCGCGCTTCAGTCCCTCCCGAAGCTGCCGCTAACTACCGTTATTCTGGCGACCAGAAGGCCATGAAATAGCAGTAGGCGGAGCGATAAGTGAAACGCGCATTTTGTTTAGGGTCCAACTGGGACACGGGGGGCCTTCAGGGAACACCCCAACCTTCAAATGGAAATCGGCCCGCTGGTAGCGACGGCAGACGCCGTGTGCGGTACGGGTCACACTCTGCCCTCAGGGGTAAAGCACCGCCGACGGCCGGTTGGCTTAAGAGCCGCAGTCGCTTTGACCCTTCCCCGCCCTCATTTACTGTTTGTGGCAAGGCACTGAAATATCCGACTAATAGCCCTGATGGGCGCGTTAAGCGGGCTTCTGATGGCGAGTGCTCTCGGGCGTTAGTTCCGACCATGCCGGTACCTGTCATGGTGACGCACCGTGTGCGTGAGAAGAGTCTGCGACGAGCGAATCTTGCTGCGGCCATATTGCTTGGCGTACTCGCCGGTCCGCTATCCCTTCCAGCGGCGGCGAGCGGTTATCAAGTCGATGTAAATAATGTTACGTATCATATAGAGGAGACGGGTAACGTTGCTTTTTCAAACCAACAGTCACTGCTTGAAAGCATGCCTTGGTGGCAAACCCCCTCATTGGCTAAACAACTCTCTTCTGCGTTAGGTCTGGCTAATGGACCGAATGGCGGTGATGGTCCCGCGTTTGCGTACCAGATCGATCAAAGCAACGCTAGCTACGTCGACAGTTATAACTTTTCTATTACCAGCAATTCGACCCGTACAGTATCGTCGCCGATTGCAGGATTCTCCTTCATGCCCGGGATGCCAAGTCAGGGCTTCGTATGGGCCTATCTCACTGCCACCAATATCACCACCACTTCAGGCAATGACTTTTCAGCCATTGGCAACACTCTGTACCCTGTTTTTGATGGTGGCACGTTGACGAACAACTCAGACGCCACTGAGACCGCAAATTTTTCCCTAACGGGCAACGGCGGAACGCTTGACGCCGGTGGGCATGTCCTGGTCTTCACAGGCTTATTCTCAAACGTTACCAGCGGCACGCCCGGGCACCTCATCATTGCTGACAGCGGGGTGGGCGGTGCGATCGTGCTCGCCCCTACGGCGCCGAATACCTTTACCGGCGGCACGCGGGTGGAGGCGGGCGCCACGCTCGGGATAACCAATGGCTATGCTCTGGGCGGCGGCACCCTTCAGTTATTCGGTACTCCGACGACACCGGCAGTGCTGAATGTTTTAAACACGACAACAATCAGTAATCCAATTGAGGTTGAAGGAGACCCTACGTTCAACGTTGCCTCTGGCACGACGACGACGATTTCGAGCGTCATAACGGACGGAGCCTCTGCGGGCGATGTGGTGCTGAACGACGACGGCGTAAGCACGGGTAAGTTGGTACTTTCGGCAGCAAACACGTACACGGGGGCGACGGTGATTGATGCCGGCACGCTTGCGCTATCGGGGTCGGGTAGCATCGCCAATTCCAGCGGGGTGACGAATAATGGGACATTCGATATTTCAGCGAAGACAACTCCCGTCAGTGTGGCAGGACTCTTTACACAGGGCGGTACTGGAACACTGGTCGCACGCCTGACCCCGAGTCTTGTTCCCGGCAGCGGGTATTCCCAGTTAAGGGTGAACGGCGCGACGTCTATTGCCGGCCGTCTTGCGGTCATACCGGCATCGGGAACGTATCTGATCGGTAGCAAGTACGACCTTATTCACGCCGAAGACGGTGTATCAGGCAGGTTCTCTATCGTACAGCCCTCGGCAAGCTTCGGTCCCTACATCGACCCGACTGTGATGTATCAGCCGAACGACGTCTATTTGAAGCTTAGCCCGCAGCCCGTACTCGTCGACAGTGGCCGAGCATATGTTGCGAGTCGGTTTGCGGTAAACGAGTCGTTGTTCCAAGCAACCAACGCGACACTGACCGACTACGACGGGTTCGACCAGACGAGCGGGTCTGCGCGGCGTGGTGCCTGGATTCGGATACTTGGTAGTTTCGGCTCGGCAAATCGCTTCAACTTCCATACGGGTGGCTTGGTAGGAGGGTACGGCTTCCAGCTCACGCCGCGTTGGTGTGCAGGCTTTGGCGTACAATCGATAAACGCCGATACAAACGGCAGCTACGGTACGGTACACGACAGCGAAACCGGTGTGACAGGGTACGGCATCTACCGCCACCATAAGGTCCAACTGTCGTTCAGCGAGACGGTTGGGAATCTGAAAACCAAATTCAATCGCTCGGTCCCGGAGTTCAATATACAAGCCCAAGCGGGCGGCTCCGGTCTATACGATGTGTCTGCAGTGCGTGCCCAGTACGAGTGGAACCCTGGCCGTTTCTTTGTTACGCCTGCCTTTGAGGCCGCATATGTGCACACGCAGACTAATGCGGTATCGGAATCCGGAGCCGGTAGCCTTGGACTGCGCTATGCTGCCCTCGATACGAATGTGGGACGGATCAGTGGTGCTGTGACTGGAGGCATGGTTGTGCGTCGTGGTTTTGGCGCGATTCTGTCTTGGTTATCAGTCGGCGGCTACGGAAGCGTTGGATCGCGGCACTCCGATAATACTGAGACATTGGGGCTTGCGACGTCTGTACAGGGCGCGAATACTGCGGCGTCAGCGGCATACGTCGGGGCTGTTGGCGTGCGGGTGATTGGCAACGGGCACTGGCGAGGGGATGTCCAATGGGGCGGATCCTGGGGCGACGGCACGTCGACGCGGGAACTCGGCCTTGATGTCAGCTATGTCTGGTAGGGGTGCCAGCGTGGTCGGTGTATCGGGCCACCAAAGCCGCTGACCTGTACAGGGGGTATACGGTCTGAAGAGACTTGGTAGGGGTTCGGCGACCGCCCAAGGGGTCTCATTGGGCATCATAAGTGAAAAGGCAGCGCGAAGGCTGCTCATCGGCCGGATGCGGCCAGCGACTCTCGGAGCGGCAGAGTCGGCTTTTGGCCGGCAGCCGGCCCGTTGGCTCTTTCGCATACCGGACGCCGGGTGCCGGCGGTTATGCTCTTAGGCCGACAAGTTCCCTTGTCGACCCCAAGCGGTCTCCCGACGACGACCCTACGACAGTCTGCTATCGGCTAGACAAAAGACATTAACGTTCCACGTGGGCCGCGGCTTGCCCTGGAGCGTAGCAAAGCGCAGCGGAACGGTAAGCCGTCGGCTCGATGTGGTTGTTAGGGCTGTTCTGCATCTTGGTCGGCAATCCACTTAAGAAATGCCGTGTCGGCGCCACCTATTTCAACCATTCGCTCACCATGCATCAGAACTCCTAGACCGTGCTCCGGATCCCAAGTGCAACCAAATTCGTAGTCAGCGTGGCTATCATAACTCTCATAAAGCCCTCGGCTTTGACATGACTTCTTAAATGTTTGCAGCTCCTGATATTGATCCAAGTCTACGCTTTCCATAACAACGGGTTGGCCGGAAAAGTAGAGCATTGCTGGTTTTTTTAATGATATATGGTTTTCTATTTCTTCAACCGTACCGCTTGGGTGTTCCTTTGTCGGTGTACCGATCCGTGTCCAGAAAACACCAACTAGCAAATCGCATTTATCAAGAATTTGCTCATTAATTATTGTCTGTGGGCTGGCCCCCATTTCAGGTGACGAATGAGATTCCCAGCCAATCGGCAAGAGCACAATGTTTCGAGATGCTGAATGAACTGCGTTCCATTCATAAATAACATCCCTGATTATCGCTCTCTCAGAAGCGACATCGCCGGGTGATGCGATCATTACGTTAAACACTTTAGCTGAGTAACTCACTCGGCTTTCTCCTTGTGAGCATAACGAGCCTGTAGAAAAAGTCGCTGCGGAGACCGCATCCGGTGTGTGACTGCAAATGCATGGATCATCGCTGCGTTTTTCTTCTCAGACTGGCGGTTTTGTTGTCGTTGACAGGCCAGGGCGGCAGG
>Ga0307441_1000671_pt1 | contig 12082 bp, 8 predicted proteins | sample SalMarWE160420MG_FD_202149 | JGI IMG/M metagenome (GOLD analysis project Ga0307441, IMG submission 202149) | Salt marsh sediment microbial communities from the Plum Island Ecosystem LTER, Massachusetts, United States - WE1604-20 | ecosystem: Environmental > Aquatic > Marine > Intertidal zone >... | reverse complement strand
CGGCACAGGAAATCCGCAGGCCTTCATCAATTCCAGGGACTCAACCAGGGAGAGATAGGACCTCTCACCTGTCCCCTTCAGTATGTCCCGGATTCGATTTCCCTCAATCCTCACGGTGCAATCACCCGAAAGAGACCTCTGCGTCTTTGATGTCCAGCGGTGGGACAGGTGAAAGGCCCGCATCGCGTTTTCGGGTGCCGTGAAGATGGGGATCTTTGAATGGCGCCGGAGGTAATCGATTTCAACGGCCTCGGTAAAAATGACAACGGCAACCGGTTTTTGATACCGGTCCACGAGCTGGTTCACTTTCTGGATCAGGAGCCGTGAATCCGCCTCCTCGAATCCTTTATGGTAGCCGTGCCCGAGGAGAACGCCGTCAACATCCTCCCGCTTCAGCATCTCCTCCACGATGTTTTCGTAGAAGTCGAGATCAAAAAGATCACCTAGATCCAGGGGATTCTGCAGACGGATGACCTTCGCCCGGAAATGACTTTCAATACGTTCCAGAGATTCCTTTGGAAAGGGGGGGAGTTCAAACCCGTAGTGGGCACAGGCATCGGCGGCAATGACCGCGTGTCCCCCCGACCGGGATACCACCGCGAGCCTGTTTCCCTTGAGGGGGGGTAAGGTGAGTATCTTCACGTAATCTATGGCGTCATCCATGGTGTTCACGCGAACACAATTGGCCTGATCGAGGGCGTGGTCCACAAGCTGATCATCAGTAAAAAGGGCGGCCGTATGGGAATGGGCGATACTCGCGCTTGCCCTGAACCGGTTGGATTTGTGCATGAGAATTGGTTTTTTGGAACGTGAGGCGATTTCAACAAATTTTCTGCCGTCCCTAAATCCCTCCAGGTAAATGAGTATGATTTTTGTCCCCTCATCCTCTATGAGATAGCTCAGGAGGTCATTTTCATCCACATTGAGTTTGTTTCCCATGGATACGAACTTATTGATTCCGATGTTCTCCTCGGCCAGGAAGCCCAGGTAGCTCAGACCCACTCCCCCACTTTGTGCCAGGATGGAAACGGGCCCAAGAGAGAGGGCCCTGTTCAAGGGCATGAACGGCAGGGCCAGGCCGTTTTCCAGGTTCGTAACTCCGATACCGTTGGGGCCGATGAAGCGGACATGATACTTTTCCGCCGCCTCCACGCAGGCCTTTTCCAGGGGGAGACCATCTTCTCCCATTTCAGAGAATCCCCCGGACTCGATCACAATGTTGCTGATACCCTTCTTGCCGCACTCTTCCAGGAGGCCAGGGACGGTTTTGGCGGGCGTCAGCAGGACCGCGAGGTCAACAGGATGGTCGATATCCTGTAGAGACGGATAAATCCTTTGCCCGAAGATCACGCCCCCCCGCAGTCCGATGGAAAGAATTTCTCCCTCGTAACCGAATGCAAGGAGATTGCTGACGATGTTTTTGCCGAGGTTTGTTTTATCGGGGGACACCCCGATAATTGCGACGTTTCTCGGGTAGAAGCATTTTTCAAGATCGTTTTTCCGGCGGCTCATTATCCCTTTTTTCTCCTCATTTTTCTGGCAGATTCTTTCCAACCCTTTCGTTTCTTTCCCTTGTCCGTCCGATGAGGAGCAGGAGCCCTGGCCGGATCTAGCGAGAAGGTGCCGGCCGAAAACGCATCGGCAAGACGTATATCCTCAACGGATTTTGCCTCTTTTTCTGAAGCGGCCTTGAGAGCCTCTTTTGCCACCGGAGGCCCCGCGATGTATCTTGCCGGGAGTTCTCCGCAGAGATACAGGATATCAAACGGATAAAAGAGGATGCCTTCCCTCCTTGCTATCTCCGCTTCCACCTTGAGGAGAACCGGCTTAGGGTCCTGCCGCTGCCCGATTCGCCGGGCCATGGATTCATCGGCTGACAGTACCAGGAGTTTTCCAGGTGCGGGGATGACGCCTTTTTCCATGACAACAGGATGGGCTTTTCTCCGGACCGAGGTAAGCAGGATGCTGGGGAGGATTTCAAGAAAAGCGTCCTCCAAATGGATATCCCATCTCCTTTCTCGCGTCCTGATACGGCCGCCCTCTGTTTCAAAGAGAAACCTGTCTTTTCCGAGCAGCACCTCGTTAATATGTGATTGGCGGACAGAGCGCCAACCAGGTTCTTCGTGAAGGGCCTTGAGCAGTTCCTTGAAAGGGACGAACCCATCGCGCGACGGAACAATGCCGAATTCCGCGGGGCGGTGTCCCAGCATGTAGACAAGCATCGCGCTGAGTTCGTTGACCTTTATCTGGTGCCTTCGCTTGGCCAAAGGAAAACTCCGGAGCCAGTTTCAAAACGCCTCCTTTTGCCCGATCTTCGCGTCAGACAAAAAGTTTAATCCTCGAAATACCTCGCTGTATTCCTGTGGTTAATCCCGCCATGGCGGGATCGCCTTCTCCCGCTCAAAGTCCGGGATCTTCGACTTAAGCTCGAATCCCGCGGTAAGCGGGAAGCATTTTGAAACTGGCTCTCCGGGGAGAAGATATGATCAAAGGGCTGACGCAATATCTTCCGCAATTCGTTGTGCCGCAGCTACGGGATCCGAAGCATCCCTGATAGGACGGCCCACGACAATGTAATCCGCACCATCTCTGACCGCCCGTTGCGGTGTGACGATACGTGCCTGGTCATCCTGCGAGACTTCTCCCCATGAAGGCCGGATACCCGGCGCCACGATGAGCAGATCGTCACCAAATTCCTGTTTGATTGCTGCCACTTCGTGACCGGAACACACGACTCCGTGACACCCGGCATCCCGCGCAATTCTTGCCCGCAGGAGGACAAGGTCAATTATGTTGTCCTCGAATCGAGGGTCGTAACCGAGCTGCGTCAAGTTGTTGCTGCTCAGGCTGGTAAGAACCGTAATCGCCAGTATCTTCGTGCCTGCGGGGTTGTCCTGTGCGGCTGCCTTGAGGATACCTTCCCCTTCATCGCAATGGACAGTAATGAACATGGGACGGTACCTGGTTGCGGCCTGAAAAGCCCTGGAGACCGTTGCAGGTATGTCATGTAACTTGAGGTCAAGGAAAATCCCGGGAGCCCCTTCTTCAGAGACGGCTTTCAGGATCGCCGGACCCTGGCTGATGAAGAGTTCGAGTCCCACTTTAAAGAGGCCGACATGACCTTTCAGTGTCTTCACATATTGGATTGCCTCCTCGTAGGAGGCCACATCCAGGGGAAAAATAATGTAATTTTTCGGTTCTTTCATAGGATTCCGTCTTTAGGGCCTGTCATATAATACTTATTTCATGACAGGCCCTTATTACCCAAGCTTCTTGCCAAACTCAATACTGATGCATTACCACATACTCCAAAAAAAACCGGTGGACATCAAGGAAAAAAAATTATAAGAGAAGGCCTAAGAAAACAGGTTCATAGTTCCGGGGTTCAGGGTTTACGGTTAAAGAGCGATGAAGATTGGATCCGGCAACCTAAGCATGTACTAGAAAACATTGTTTTTGAGCCACCGTAGCTCAGTTGGTAGAGCACCTCACTCGTAATGAGGATGTCTGCGGTTCGACTCCGCACGGTGGCTCCATTTTTTTATTTACCCGCGCCAGGGATATATGCGTTCGGTCACGTGCGTTGAATAGCGGGGAGAAAAAGATATAGGTGTTCTGGGGGGCGATTGAATGAATTCTGTCCAGGATTTTTTTGTTTGCGATAAGTGTGAGAACAAGGAATTCAAGCTGGTCTACAACTTTTCTCTCCTTTTCCATGGAGTCAATTTTTCAGATGATCTTATTTACGATAAGATCATAGACGAGCTCTACGAGTGCACCAAGTGCCACAAGACCTTCTCCAAAAAAGAGATTGAGGAAGGGTTGGTTAGGCTCAAGAGGAAGCACAAAGAAAAGTAAACCCACTTCAAAATCCCAATGTCAAATGGTACCTGCTCAATGAATAAGGCAATTCAGAGAGTACATGGTCGCGGCCGGGAGGTCGCTCCTACAGAAATCCATAGCGAAGTGCTGGAGGAGCAATGTCCACGTTGCGACAGGTTGGCGGGATATGTTTTGTCATTGAGGCATTTGGTTCTTACTTGACATTTGTCACTTCCGGTTTATACGGATCAGGCGGGATTCGTACGTTTTTGATAGAACTGGAATTTGTGAGAGCCCAGTTCTATCGTATCAAAATCTTTCAGGGGTGTGCTCCCTTTCATCACTTCCCCATTTACCCTCAGCTTTACCATCCCTCCAGTGAAGGTTATAGCGTATCCTGCTGGCCGTTTGCTGATGGTGGCGGCGGTTGCTCCCATGAACAAGCCGGAAAGCCTGATCTCGGAATTCGGTGATTTGCCGAGCCTGGTGAGTTTTTTTGTCAGGACAACATCCTCCATTCTTGAACCATCCAGGAAGCTGAGGATCCCCACTTTTCGAGGTCTCGGGGGAGGACCGGTCTTGTTTTGCTCTTTGGCGAGGAGCTCCCGCTGCTTCGCTGTTTCCAGCATCATGGTTTGATCCAGGTCCATTTTGGCACTGACGTCTTCCCCTTCCTTATCCCTGGCGATGAAGAGAAGCACGTGCTTTCCCACGATCACATTGTCGCCATGCTTCAGCCGGTGGGAAGAGATCCTTTTATCATTGACGAAGGTGCCGTTTGTGCTCTGCAGGTCAGTCAGGATATAGTCGTTGCCGGTCTTGTCAATGCGCGCATGATAGCCTGAGACTGCCAGGTTATCAATGGCGACGGTATTTTCGGCTTTTCTCCCGATTGTTATACTATCCTGCACAAAAGGGATTTCCTTGATGACCTGTTTGTTAAACAGAAGAACAAGCCTCGACATCTTTTCGTTCCCCTCCAGTTCGTTTTCCCTGCAACCTGCGAGGATGAATTACGGTTTCAGTTTTCTACAGGTTTTTTGCACCCCGGTGATAGTATCTGCAAAAAAGATGCCTAATCTCTTCATGGGGCCATATTTGGGAGGATTAATTCCCGACAAAAACACGGAAACAACGGTTGTATTGTCATGCCCGCCTCTCTTGAGGGCCTCATCCACGCAGTTGCGGCAGAGGACTTCCGGGTTCTCTTCAGCCTGTATCATCTGGAGGAGTTCCTCATCGTTCACCAGGTCCGTCAGGCCATCCGAGCAGAGAAGAAACCGGTCTCCGTCGGCAGGCTCGAACTCAAATACTTCTGCCGTCACAAATTCCGCGGAACCTAGGTTTTTGGTCAATACGTGTTTCAGAGGGGATGTTTCGGCATCCTTGGGCTCCATGATACCCATCTCTACCTGCTCGGACACAATGGTGTGATCCTTTGACAATCGCTCGAGGTGTCCGTTCCGGAGCATATAGATGCGGCTGTCCCCGACATTTGCCGCGATGACCTGCCCCTGAAAAACAGCGAGCACAGCGATGGTTGTGCCCATGCCGTGATACTCATCGTGCATCAACGCCATTTCATGGATGACCCTGTTGGCAAGACGAATGCTGCTGAGGATGTAATTCCCTTTTTTCGTGAGGGTCTGGTCCGGCATTCCGAAAACGTCTTGCAGTTCCGCCTCGGATTCCATCCAGTGGCTGAAACTCTTGTAGATGAGTTCCACCGCCATTTTGCTGGCGATTTCCCCGGCGAGATGCCCGCCCATCCCATCGGCTACCACGTAGAGGCCCAACGCGTCATCGGTGGAGAAATAATCTTCGTTGCCTTCTCTCTTAAGACCAACATCGGTTATACCTGAAGCTTTAATCAACAATGTTCTCTTGCCTCCGGAACTACGTTAGTTTCCATCCATAAATGGCTATTTTTCACAATCTCGGCGTCAATCGGCGGGATCACTTGTTTCCGTACATGTGCGGGACGCGTAATCCCTTGATTTCTCCCGCTCAGAGTCCGGGATCTTCGACTTGATCTTGCAAGAAAATATCTCATTTCTGGATCGGAAACTCACTCGTGCCCAAAATCAATTTGTGGATGGGCACCACGTTAACTAGGTGGAACGGCGTCCTTTTTCCTCGAGAGTTCCTCTATCTTTGCGAGCATCATGCTGAGATACCTGGCCATCTGCCCAGCGGTCCTGAATCGATCTCTTGGATTCTTGGCCAGTGCCTTATCGATGATCTGCTCGCATGCTTTTGGTATGCCCGATTCAATGAGCCTGAGTGACGGGTGTTTTCCCTGGGTGATGTGGTAGAGGAGTCCGCTCAGGTTCTCCCCGTGGAAAGGCAGTTTCCCGGTGAGGAGTTGAAAGAAAAGAACCCCCAGGGAAAAGATATCGGTACGAGCGTCAATCTTGTGTCCCATGATCTGTTCAGGCGACATGTAATTGGGTGTCCCCAGGATAACCCCTGTCTTGGTCCTGGTTGAAGACATGGCTTTCGCGATGCCGAAATCCGTGACCTTAATATTTCCATTGTGCAGGAGCATGATATTGGCCGGTTTGATATCACGATGGACCACTCCCTGTTTGTGCGCGTAATCCAGGGCTTCCGCCACTTTTGCCACCACATCCAGCACCCTGGTCAGCGGGAGTCTTTTCTCGCTTGAGCAATAGCGGATCAGGCTTTCCCCTTCCAGGTATTCCATGGCCATGTAGGTCAGGTCATCGTCCTCACCCACATCATGGATGGTTACGATTCCGGGATGCGATAACCTGCCCGCAATCTCCGCCTCCCGGAGAAACCGTTCCTTTATTTCTTCAATCATATCTTCATCAAAATCGTCTGAAAACCGTATAATCTTGATGGCCACAAGCCTGTTCAGCTTGGGATCCAGGCCTTTGTAAACCAGGCCTGTAGTCCCTTTTCCCAGTTTTTCTATGATCTGGTATCTGCCGACGTTTTTCCTGGACCGGAGGAAGGATTCAGAAAGCTCTTTCTGTTTGTCGGAAAGGTATTGTGAGCTCTGATCAGGAGGCTGATTCGATTTCAGGTCACGGATGCGATCCTGCACATCTTTGTATTCCAGTGTCTTTATCTGTTGGTAAGCCAAGAGGGCCTTATCCGTCGCCCCCCTTTCCTCGTAGTCCAGCCCAAGCTGATAGAGCAGTTCCCTGGTTTCCCGGTCCAGCGGACAGCGCTGATATCTTTCGAGCGCCTCGTCCAGGTGGCCCTGCCGCTCGAGACTCAGGCCCAGGGTCCTGTTGGCTTCAAAATTCTCCCGCGCCAGTGACCCCAGGGCAGAGGCACGATAGAAGGTCATGGCGAGATAGATGGAGGTCAGGGCGCTGAGCAGGAGGGCGAGGCGAAGCCAGGAGTGCAGGAAGACGAAAAAGCACATGGCCGTGGCCAGGGACACACACACAAGGAGGACGAAAAAAAAGAATCGATATCTTTCATTCAGTCTCGAGGAAAAGAAAGCCAAAGCGCACCCAAGGAAAAGCAGGAGGCCGAGTTCTGTAAGAAGGGTCGGAAGCGGCTGGGCGAGAAATGGGACATCAAGGATTTGATTGACGGCCTCACCCACTTGTGGCGCAAGGGCGATTGTTGATGCAAAAAAAGTAATGTAAAAGTGATAGAGAGCCCTGTCGATCCCCCTGAAAACCGCGGGATCCACAAAAGAAAGCACGCCGAAAAGCACGACCGTCACAAATCCAAGCAACACCTGATGCCTGATACGATTTTCAGTCATATACCTTTTTTGTCCCCTTTTTCTGCCCCTTCATCAGCGTGCCATCAATGGAAAATAGCCAAATACAGGCCTTCTGTCAAAGAAAAACAAAACTGCTCAGGTTGTTAGATTCACGGTTCAGGGTTGGCTCCTTTTTGATTTGTCATTTGGCCTTTCGTATTACGTCGTGATTTCGTATTGTTCAATATGGAAGGCCTTTTTTGCGGCAACGATGATCCGCCTGTTAATCCGTTTTTCCAGGTCCATGGCCGAATCTTGTTCCTCTTCCCGCATGACATTTTCAATTTCGGGATTGACCAGGACATGAACGGGCGCGTCATCGGCCATGCCGAAACATTCTCTCTCCAGGTCCCGGAAGATTTCATAACATATGGTCCGTTTGGATTTGAGCGTCCCCTTGCCTTCACAGTAGAAACATGGCTCACTCAGCATCCTGTTCAGGTTTTCGCGCGTCCTTTTCCGGGTCATCTCAATAAGTCCGAGGTCCGACATGGGGAGGATGTTTGTTTTTGACCGGTCGGTGTTCAGCGCGTCCCTGAGAACGGTAAAAATCCGCTCCCGGTTCGCTTTCTTCTCCATATCTATGAAATCAATGACAATAAGGCCGCCGATGTTCCGGAAGCGCAACTGATAGGCGATCTCTTTTACTGCCTCCAGGTTGGTCTTCAGGATCGTCTCTTCCAGGTTTCTCTTCCCCACATAGCTGCCGGTGTTGACATCTATGGAAGTAAGGGCCTCGGTCATTTCGATGACGATATATCCTCCTGATTTCAACCAGATCTTGGTTCCCAGCGCCCGGGATATCTCAAGGTCGATCCCGTAGGCGTCAAAAATGGGTTCCGGGTCTTCGTAGAGTTCCACCGAGTAGCGGAGGCTCGGCGCGAACGTGTCGATAAACGACAGGATGTTATTATACTCATCCCGGGAATCAATGATGAGCCTGTCCACCTCCCTGGTGAAGAGATCACGGACCGCCCTGAGGGAAATATTGAGGTCACGGTGCAGGATGCCCGGTTCGTTGGCTTTATCCATTCTTTCGGTAATGCTGCCCCAAAGCTTGACAAGAAAGTTCATTTCCGATTTGAGTTTTTCCTTTGAGTCGCCCTCGCTGACGGTCCGGGCGATAAAACCGAAATTGCCGGGGCGGATTTCGTCGATCAATGCCTTGAGCCGTTCCCGTTCTTCTTTGTCTTCTATCCTGCGGGATATGCCGATATGGTTGACGGTAGGCATAAACACGAGGTGTCTTCCGGGAAGGGAAATATGCGATGTGACCCGGGCCCCTTTTGTTCCCAGGGGCTCCTTGGCTACCTGCACCATGATATCCTGGCCTTCGTGCAGTAATTCTTCAATCTGAAACTCGATCCTTTCGAAGGGGGCTGGAGCCTTTTCGTTCCCTTCCAAGTCGTCGTCTTGTTCCTGGTTCTCCAGCTCCTTTAACATTATGCGTTCGAGACCAAGAACATCCTTGTGAACATCGGCCACATAGAGAAATGCCGTTCGTTCAAGCCCGATATCCACGAAGGCGGCCTGCATACCGGGAAGAACTCTCGCAACTCTTCCGCGGTAGATATTGCCCATGAGTTCCTGACCTGTTTTTCGTTCAATGTGCAGTTCGGCAACGAGACCGTTTTCAACCAAGGCAACCCGTGTCTCATGGTGCCTTGCATTTATGATGAGTTCATTGGACATAATAACACCTTCCTACCTGTGGTATTCCGACAATGGCCGCGGAACTTATTCGAGAACCTGATCGGTCTTGAGAATTCGGAGTCCGGCCGTTTCTGAAGGATTGAGGGAAAAGATGGCTGCCACGATTTCCTTGGTATTAAGGCCGGGGCCGCTGTTGTGATGAATGCGCATCTCCAGGGAGTTTAGCGACAGTATTTCGATGGATTCAACCAGGCGTCGCGCGTTCACCTCCCTTTCTCCCTTGGAAGTCCGTTTTGTTACCTGCCAGGTATCGGCAAGCAGGAACTGTGCAACAGCACTTTCATTGAGCAGTTTTTCCGGCAACGTAATGACATACTGGCTTTGTTTCTGGTGGCTCTTTTTCTGGTTCTTTTCCAGGACTGCAGCTCTGGTAATGGAAACCCCTTTGGGGAGTTGCTTGTTTAGGTCTTTTACCAGGCGAGACGGTTCCACCGCATCAATGGTTTGTATGTCCATGGTTTCAACATGACTTTCCATTCCCACGGGCAGTGCTGTCATGAATGACACTTTAGGCATGGGATGGTATCCTTTTGAATACACCAGTTGGACCTCCGCCCTCCTGAAGGCCCGGAGAAATACGCGGACCAGTTCAAGGTGTCCAAGGAAACGGGCATGGGATACCTTCTTGAACGTAAGACGGTACTTCCGCGCCTCGGAGTCATTGACCGGGGACGGGGAGTGCAAAGGGGCCCGTGGGATCCACTCGGAAACGAGGAGCGGGTCGGTCGTCTCGTGATCGCATACGCCGCATTCAAGACATCCTTGCCGGCAGTCTGGTGTTTCCGTTCCCCGGATGGCCTTTTTCCATTCCTTCTTCAGGTAGCCCTTGGTTACCCCACAGTTGATGTGGTCCCAGGAGAAAACCTCCTCAAGGGATCTTTCTCGGGAGAGATAAAACCTTGGGTCAATCCCGGTCTCAACAAATGCCTTTTCCCAGGTTGCCTTGTTGAAGTGCTCATCCCATGCGTCAAATCGCGCCCCCAGTCCCCAGGCCTTGACGAGAGCAGGGGTCAGCCGCCGGTCACCCCTTGAGAAGATCCCTTCCAGCCAGCTCAGTTTCGGGCTGTTCCATTTCAGGCGAACGCGGCTGTCTTTCAGGGAATGCCTCAGGTCACTGATGCGCTCCCAGCCTTCCTCCGGGGAAAGTTGGGAAGCCCACATGAAGGGGGTATGGGATTTAGGGACAAAGGTAGCCACGCTGGCGTTTACCTTTGCTTTCCCCCCTGTTTTTCCGGCGAGTGATGCGACTTCCTTGATCAGGGAGGCCATATCCTCCAGGTCCGATTTCCTCTCACCGGGAAGCCCGATCATGAAATAGAGTTTGATGAGGTTCCAGCCCGCTGCGAACACCTGTTGCGCGGTATGGAGGATATCCTCGTGGGTGAGACCCTTGTTGATAATTTTTCTGAGGCGGTCATTCCCGGCCTCCGGAGCCAGAGTGAAGCCTGTCTTTCTTACCCTCTTAATCTGCTCCATCCAGGCTGGGTCAATACTGTCAATGCGTAAGGAGGGGAGACTGATGGAAACCCTCTGATCGCCGAAACGGTCCATGAGCGCCTGAAGAAGGGGAAGGAGACACTGGTAATCCCCGCAGCTGAGGGAGAGAAGCGAGAGATCTTCATGACCGGTATTCCTGAGACCCTCTTCTGCGCTATTGAGGATGGTTTCGGGATGGCGTTCCCGCACAGGACGATAAATCATGCCGGCCTGACAGAATCTGCAGCCCCGGGTACAGCCACGTGAGATCTCAATGCTCAGCCGATCATGGACCAGCCCAGTGAAAGGAACCACAGGTGCAGAGGGAGGAGGAAAACTCTCAATGTCAGGAACAATGGCTTTCTTGACCTCCCGGTAATCTTGCAGGAGGGGTTCAACACCCTTCACCAACCCTCCCTGCCGGTAATGTACCCGGAAAAGAGAAGGGATGTAGATGCCGGGAATATTCCGGAGGTCCTTGAGCAAGCTTTTCCTATCCTTGTTATCGGCCCGCTTCGCCTCACGGACCGCCCTGCAGATAGAGAGCGCCGCCTCTTCACCGTCGCCTATGACGAACGCGTCGAAAAGGTCGGCCACCGGTTCGGGGTTAAAGCATGCCGGTCCCCCTGCGATCACCAGGGGATCCACGGCGTTTCTCTCACGTGAAAAAAACGGAATCCGCCCCAGATCAAGCATGGTGAGCACATTTGTGTAGCAGAGTTCATGCTGCAGGCTGAACCCCACCACATCAAAATCTGATAGAATCTTCCTCGATTCCAGGGATTGTAACGGAAAACCCGATGATCGCAAGGCCTCCTCAAGGTCACTCCAGGGAGAGAATGCCCTTTCCGCGGCGAGCCAGGGCCTGCTGTTGAGGATGCGGTAGAGGATTTTCAGCCCCAGGTGAGACATTCCGACGTCATAGACATCGGGAAAGCAGAGGACGGTTGAGACTTCCGTCTCGGAGGGGTCTTTTTTGACCGCGTTCACCTCTCCGCCGAGGTACCGGCTCGGCCGCATGATGGATGAAAACCATGTCTGGTCAGTAAGTTTTGTCATCGCTTCCTGAACGTATTAAAATTCTTTGAAGGGTCGGTTACGGTGAAACGGCGTCTGAAGACTAAAAAGACACATCTATACTGTCAGATTATTCGGGATTTGCCAAGCCCTATTCCCCGGCTGCGATTCTTCCTGAAGGAACTCGTCGGAGAGGGAGGGCAGGAGAATGGTGATCTGGGCACCGCCTTTTGGGTGATTCTCTCCATAGGCTTCGCCGTGTAGGGTATCCACAACGCGTTTGACAATGGCCAGTCCCAGACC
>Ga0307441_1000668_pt1 | contig 12136 bp, 5 predicted proteins | sample SalMarWE160420MG_FD_202149 | JGI IMG/M metagenome (GOLD analysis project Ga0307441, IMG submission 202149) | Salt marsh sediment microbial communities from the Plum Island Ecosystem LTER, Massachusetts, United States - WE1604-20 | ecosystem: Environmental > Aquatic > Marine > Intertidal zone >... | reverse complement strand
AATTTCGGGCGCGTCCCCACCTCTCGGGATGCCGCCACGGGTACCTCCAGTCGAGACTTGAGCGAGCCGCTCACGGATCCGGGATGGGGCAGATGGCTGTTGTGAGCGAGGGACCGCGCCCAAGGCTTCTCAGGACGCAATAGGCATTGTACGGACTGACCAGATTGCCTACCTTTGTTGACAGGCAATCGGCTTGTGTCCGTACGATGACAGACTTGCTGAATCAAGTCACAAACGAGGAAGGGCTAATCAGTCCTCGGGCGATCGCCGACTTGTTCCATACTACGATCAAAGAAGTCGCCGAGCTCTGTGAGCTGTCTGTCGACGCGCTCAATAAACACGACCGCGTTCGCTCAGAACGGTCCCAGAAGCGATTGCGAGAGCTGATGCTGATTCTCAGTCAAGCGGAGCCATGGTGTGGGGGACGCTATGGCGCATACGCATGGTACCGTTCCGAGCCGATTCCGAGTTTCGGGGACGCAACTGCGGAAGACATGCTGAAGCAGGGCAAAGCGGAACTGGTGATGCAGCATATTCGCCGGATCGAAGACGGTGGTTATTCTTGAGCGTTCAAACGCTTCTGCTCCGCGTGGGACAGCGACTCCTTTTCCCGCATTCCTACATACCTATGGCATGCTGTCCAAGCCCATGCCAGGGCTTCCGAAGATCAGCCTAAGGTAATACTGCCGAGCAGTACCACTAGCCCTCCATCTTGTGGACACACCACTCGCAACTCGTCCCCGGAATCATCGCGTCGTACTATGCCGAAGGCGTTCGTGCCTCCGCGTACTAGCTACCACCGACTCGCAAATCACAAGGCGAAATACCATCGAGGCGATAACGCGACAAGTACAGGCACGAGGCGTCATAGTCACGGCCTCTAATACGCCACTTGCGTACGTTCTGACTGATACTTCACGAGCGGCTACACTGCCTAATCCTATGTCGACAGGTCAGCGCCGCCCCGACATCGCACTATAGCATTGGAGAAGCCGTCGACCGCACGGCCGCTAGAATACGCGCAATTCGAGTTGCTGCGCGTCCACGCACATACAAACCCAGTTCGAGTGAGTATTCGAATGACCACTTGTGCATATTGGAGGAACCCACATATGCCGACATGTTATCGGCGAGCACCACTTTCGCATGGAAAGTCTCGTTCCCTCCGCCTTCAGGGCGATCAAGACGAAAGTTCAATACGGATACTCCAAGCCGAGACAGCTCGGGGCGAATGTCACCTAGCGCGGGCGGTGGTTCTCCTTCCGGTGTCGCTCTTAGAATTAGGTATCTTTCCGTTACTTTAGCTTGTTGGAACAGGTTGAGTACAATCGCCGCACCGACTTCGTCCAGATACGGGGTCATGATGGTGAAGGATATGCTTGCCGACTCAGCAATCGCAGGCAACAGTTCTTTTGTGTCCCGCAATTGCCAGCTTCCAGATATCATCCGCTCGAGCCTCTGGGCGACTTGACTAGGCGCAGGCGGCTTCGTCAAAACCACTTCGACGACGTCTTCGTCTTGATGCACCCTCTTTAGATAAAGCTGCGCACCGTCAAGGAGTGGAGCCAGCTGCGAAGCAAGTAGCGTGTCACCTACCCGCCAGATGAGTTCGGTCACCTTGACAAACACACCTGCTGTCTGTCCAGCAACAAGCGCGCGCTCGATATCCGCCGCTCGCGCTTGAGGCAACCCGATGCGCGTGCAGATAGCGCCGAGCTTTAACGGTGCATCAAGGTCTCCCGCTCCCGCCGCTCGGCACAGACGAGCACTCACCTCGCACAGAGGCGCAAGAGCGTCGAACGCATTTAGCACTTTAGGGTTCATTACTTCCATTAACAACGTCCAGGAAGCCCCGTATCCGTTGGCCGGCGTGGGTCGAGTCTTCTCGTGGGGCAACTCCACCCTTAAGCACAGCGCGCGACAATAGCTGATTCTGTGCTAGGCATGACGTCTCTGGAATCATAATGCAATCTGGACACGCTCCGCCCCCACTGTCACATAGTCGTCCCGAATTGCAGCGGTACGTTGAGATTTCGAGAAACCGTGACAAAAACCGATTGTTCTCGTTACGCCACAAGGACGATAGGTTTCCAAGGTCCATAGTCGTGCCGTTTCTGTATACGACAAATGCTAGATCAAGCGGAAAGATGTATTCTCCCATTGACCCAAGATCAAGGCCCGAGAGTTCCGCAACATTCTTCATGAATACGTGCGCATAAGTATGTAGAAGCGTGTAGACGTACCGATAGGTGGACGCTGGACCCTCTCTAAGCAGGGAGAAGTAGCGCCCAAATGGTTGTGCGACCTCTAGTAGTTTTCCACCCAATAACACTGATTCATGAGGATCCCATACCGGTAGATCCTCCACGCTGACCGCCTGTAACCACCTGTACACCGCCTCGGGATTCAGGCGCGCATAGAATGCCTCGTTCGCTTGTGTTACAACGTAGATTGGTCGCCTTCCGTTGCGCAAGGGTTCGAATAGTCGGAGCCTAACAGGCACGTCCTGCCCTCGCTTCTCGAATATGGGTGTCGCTGACACGCGAGTGTAACCATGGGTGAAGCGGCACAAGTCAAACTCCCGGATAAGTCCTAAGTCGGCGAATCCGAGCCTGTTCATTAGGTGCTGAGTTGCCGCCTCTTGATCTCTTCTGACAGTAGCGTCGTGCGGCGCAAGATCGTTGTCGAGATGGTTTAACCTCACGAAGGGGGCACGCCCCCCATCCGGACCTGCTGAAAGCTTGCCGCGGTTCAGTGCCTCATGTTCGATGGCAAGAACAAATGGATCAAACCTGCTGGTATAGTCACCACGCGATGCCAACTGACTCATAATCGCTGGCGGCAACTCTACATTAGATCGCACTAAGGGCGGATCACCAGTAGTCCAACGTACGACAAGCTTCTTGAGTTCTTCATCGACTGCTTTCGTTACTTCGGCGTCTTCCATTTGCTCCGCGAAAGCACGCATCCGCAAATTAGTTTCGTAGGATTGCCATTCATCGGCTTTACCAGCCGCCAGTAGCGCCTCTTTCATCTCCTCCGGTGTCGGCATTGCACCGCCAAACCGAAATTTTCTTCCAATAAACACCGCTAGGTCTGCGTGGCGTTGAGGCTCCATCAGCGAGATGAGTTGATGCTCTGCTTCAGGAAAGAGGACGAATTGTTCAGCTTGTGGGTAGTAAGCGGATGATGCGCGGTAGGAAATTGGCTCCATGCGGCGCTCACCGACCCGCAAGCTAGCGCGGTCCCGAAATATCTCTGTCGTGAAACGGTCATTCTGACGCCATTCGTCACTTCCCTTGTGACCGCAGGTAGGGTTTGCGCAATAGAAGTGCCACTGACCGATCCTAGGGGAATCAGTATTCAGTTTGAATAACTGCCCCCCGCAGACGCTGCATGATTCGCCGAATAGTCGTGCCTCATTGGTGCGACTGTTCCATTCCCATCGTCCGGGTGTCGCGGGCATCCATTCCCCCGACCAGTGGACAAAAATGACGTCCAGCTGACGCCATTGGCACGGTCCAGTTGCATCGGCTGCGGTACATTTAGTGTTGTGTAGTTCGCGAAAATGCCTCGCAAGATCCGAAGCCGACTCGAATCTCTTAAAGAGCCGACATCTGTTGCACACAAATGTCAGTGGGGCGGGTGCATAGCCCATTCGTAACGGGCTCAAGAAAGCAAGACGATCACCACCAAGCGGCACGACCGTAGCCCCGCTAAGTAAAGGCTCGTCGAGACATTGACGTGGATCTATTGGGCGTTCCGGCGTACCGACGGAGTATGCGCGAGAGAACCAACTATGCCAGATCTCTTGCAAGCGCAGCATAATTTGGGCTTTTGCCTCTGGTTTAACCGGCGCGTCGTCCACTGTTGCGGATAGATCGGGAATCGACATACAGGAACCAAGACCGCCCTCGAAGGTAAAAAAGGCGCCAGGCGCGTATGCCGAGCCCAATTGGCTACGCGAACGTGCCATGGTCGGTGCCGCCAACGACTTCTCGTCGTCTTCTGATGCGAGGAAGTTTGTGCGTTTGGCCACATCATTCTCCCGTCTGCGTATTATCGGCTCCGTCGTTTGAAGCAACACCGTGACGGAGAAAGTCCATGACTAACTGAACTTCCGCAGGCTTCTGCCTGTGCCCTTCCGCGTCGCGAGGTGATGCTTGGATGACTCCTCCTTGATCGACATCTCGCAGCGATGTCATGGGTTTAAGCATGGGGTCTGTCTGCGCCTTGAAATATCCATCCATGGTGCCGGCCCCCCAGACTGGGCTACTCCATGTGTCCACGACGAGGTTTCGAGTGCGACGGTCGATCAGTTGACAGTAGTGGTCCTTTCCTTCTGGCGCAAAGCCCCCGTCCAGCCCTACTGCTCGCTCGACGAACCGGTCGATTTCGTCAATGAATGCACCCCCCCTAGCGGAAAACTCCTGCCGCACCCTAGGAATAAAGCTAAAATCGGCAGCCTTATTCTTTTCGTTTTCGGGTAGCTGCAGCAACTCACAGCTTGGGACAACTCCTAGCAAGTAAGCTTGGAATATGCTCGGGAACACGCGCTCGATCGCGCGCTCCGCCCAACGATCGATGGCCGCAGGTTGCACCATACGCTCGAGGAAGCGGTGAAAAATATCGAAAATATGGATAATATGACGGTCGCGCCGACGTTGCGGTGTCGGAATTAGCACGATAAATCCTACGTGCGCTCGCCCCACCCGGGATGACGCCTGAATGTACTCCGCGATGTCGGGCGGCATACCAGCAAAGAACATAGAGTTAAATTCGTCTACGTCAACGCCGTGTGATATAGCGGATGTGGCAATGACGGAGCGCAGCTGCTCCCGAATAGGAGGCAAAGGTGAACCCGGTTGTACACGACGTTGGGCGGTGTCCACCACCGCTTGGATCTCGCCTTGGTCCACGGACCCCGTGATAAGGCGCGTGTCCAGTCCCTCCAGTTCTAATCCTTCGTTGAGGTGTCGCTTTCGTGTTTCCTCGGCCTCGGCAGCAATTATCTGATCACCGCCCTTCTTATTGGTAACATAGGTCAACGCAATGCGGTGCAGATCGACGAGTGTTGCCAAATCAGACGGGGCTGCTTTGATGAGTGCCTGCTTATGAATCTCCTCAAGCGGTCCTGGAGATATGTGGTCGATCATTCGCCGACGCGCCGCCTCGAGTTGTGCAGCCGCACCACCTGAAAGCTCATCGCACAGACGCGTGATGGTTAAATGGAAACCCGATAGGACGGCCACACTTGTGGAAGTGTGAGGTTTGCCATTGGTCATAAATGCCGTATAGATGCGCGCCTGCTGGGCAGCGACCTCAATATCCGGATTCGCCCGACGCGCAATTTCGTCGGGCGGTGCCGCAGCAGGGGTGGCGTAGAAGGACTCGTACAGAGAGGGGCCCGGCTCGGGAAACTGCGTCGCTGGAATGGAACGCTGGTAAAGATGCTCGAGCTGCCGCTCCGGCGCGGATACCGTCGCCGAAGCCGCAATTACCTTGGCGCGTCGCCGCCGCCCTTCCGTGTCGTGGGCCATAAGCCGTTGAAGTGGCTTTGCCAATTGTGTAAATACTGCTTCGAGCGTTGATTCGAACAAACCTGCAAACGTACCCAATGACTCATCGAGCAAATGCGCCTCGTCCTGAATGATTAGACTCGGGAAGGGATCATAGAAAACGCGCCGACCTGACTCGTACGCAGGATAAACACCCTCCAATCCAGCAGCCGCTGGGCCCGCCGCAAGCTCTCTGTAATCAGGAATGTAGAGCCTTCCGTTTGCTGGATTAACCCAAGGGGCGGCTCCAAACATACCATAGATGCGTCGAATGGTACGGCTCGAATGCCCGATCAGTGCCAACTTATCGATCGTACCAAGTAGTACAGACGGCGCTAGATCATAGATATCTTCATCTACGATATAGAAGGGTAGGGGCTTCCATTGTCCTTGATTCGACTCGCACTCAAGATCGGTGCATACGTGCCCGAGCGTCTGGTTGTGTTTATCGCGGAAAAGGCGCAAGGCTGTCTCACTGCTGCAATACGGGCACTTTGGTAGTTTGCGCCAAGCACGCAACGCAGCAGAGTATTTTGGATCATCTTCTCGCAGCGCTTGCTCGTTCGCTGGGCGTGGCGGCGCGTCCGTGACTTCCGGGATGCTTTGAACGCCCTTGGCACTGTGCCGGTTTGGCGAGCCGCCGCTACCCACCCAAAAGCCAATGGAAAGTTCGTCGCCTTCGTATCCGTGCCGACGGCGGACACGCTCGGCTTGAGCGAGCACGCGAGCGCATCTCTGTGCCTGTTGAATTGTTAGCAGCCGTAGCGGGTACCGCAGGAGTGCTGTTACCCCGCGGCTCTTGCCGCGCAGTCGATCGAGCATTAAATTGAATACAAGTAGTCCAAAAAACGCTTCAGATTTACCACCACCAGTAGCGAAGTAAAGAAGAGTTACCGCGTCGTCGCGGCGCTCATCATAGAAATGCCCGAACTCCTCTATACGGGAAGCCAGTGCTGGAATATTGGCAACAATGAAGGCTAACTGGAAAAGGCGCCACTCACTATGGTCATGCCCGAAGCGTGCCAGCATAAATTCTGCCATCGCTTCATTCATGGCGAGCCACGCTTCAAACACAACGGCCTTCGGATTCGCTTGCATGCCACGCTCGTGCCAGGACGACCTGGACTGCTGCAAGCATTCCAAGCCTGCTGCGACCGACATTCTCTCCGCAGCCCATTTCGCGAGATCCTGGTGAAAGGCTTGGGTTTCCCGAAAAATGGCGTCGCTGTTAGACGGGGAGAGGCCCTCGGCCGGATCGACTCGATCGGGCATTGCGTCCAGCCATGCTTGCATGGCGGGCACGAGGGGCGCCAGCCTATCCAGGCTGTCCGGACTAGCGAGTCGGCGCACACAGCGTTCAACGCCGTTCGCGTCTGTTGGTACGATCCGTGGCTGGCAGTAGCGCGGCGTCCAAGTCGTCTCGAGGATGCGCTCCTCGGGATCAGATTGGATGCTGACAACGCCGCAGTTATGCCCCATAGCAGCGTACGTCAAGTACTTATTATAGCGGTACGATGGCTCGATACGGTCGAGAGTCAGTGGATGGTGTCCCGCCTCAGGGAGTTGTACCCTCAACGATACTAGGAACACCGCTTCTTCGGTTTCTTCCACGTGTCTACGAGGCATATCGCTGCGATTTTCCAAAGCGAGAAACAGGTTGCGCTTCGAATTGTCGAGCCAGTCGCGGCTCAGCTGAATATCCCAAGCGAGGCTAATACCGGGAATTGCGAGTGGCAAATCGGAATTTCGGGTTCTGTTTAGGAAATCTGACCAACTGCTGTATTGGCTTGCTGGAACCGTGATCTGTCGTCGATACCCCCATGCCTTACCGCCGGTCTCTAGGTCTTCACTAAGCGCCCAGTCCTGCAGTCGTTTTGCGATGGCTTCGTTCATCAGGGCAACGTGGTCGTCCACATCCTGCTGGAGTTGGGCGCTCGATCTAGCGGTGTCCAATTGGAGGATGGGAAGCTCGATGTCCAGCCTCAACCATTTATGAGGAACGGCCAGCGCCTCAAAATGGTCATCTCTTATCGGGAGAGTACCAGTGGCGGATACGGGAACTCCTTCATTCGCAGTCTCTCCTGCGGTCTCATTTGTCGATTCCTCGTCAGACTCACGTTCTGCGTCTGCGGGAGAGACTCCTTGCGGGATGTCGGACGTTAGCAGGTGCCGTGGTATCCCTTTCGCTGCATAGATCTCGTCGACAACTCTTTTGCGGACCTCTGGCCAACGCGGATGTTTCCACCTCGACGTGTATGTGCCTTTTATCTTTTCCCATTCCTCGTCGAGTCGCTTGTTACGTTCGCGTTTAAGTTCCTCAATCACAGCCTGCCGTAGCATAAAGACAGGTCGGCAGTTCGGGCGTTTGAGGTCCTCTTCGCTAGGCAAAATACGCACGTACACCGAAACGCGCGGGCTGATCGTTATCACTGACGGCACTGCGTCGCTCAGTTGCATCTGCATTCCGTGCGATGAGATCCAAATAGGCGATGTAACCTCGTCGTCGCCCGACAAATTCCGTTGGGGTAGCAAGAAGCCGGAATTTAAGAGTGCGCGCGGACGCGCCCCGAACAAACAATGACCCGTAGCACCCTGACCACTAATCTGTGCATACGTTAGGTTTAAAACGCTGTCTACGACAGCTTCTTTTAGACTGGACGGAATGCGCGCCGGGTCAGCACGAAGAGTGAATTGCGTCATTAACCTTGCTCCTTCGAAGGACCGACCCACTCGACGCCGGCCAAGTTGGCACGAGCCTCCTCAAATAGGAACGTCAAGGTGTCGCGCTTGATACTCGAATTTGCCATCACTGACTCCGGCTGCAACAGCATGTAGGCGTAAATATCCGAAAGATGCCTTCCATCGAGCCGGCGCGAATTCCTGACAGCCATAATGACGCGCTGCCACTGGTATGCAGCCTCTAGTGGCGAGAATCCGAGGACTTCTGCGAATGCCTTGAACGTTGCCTCGTGCATAGGGGCTTGCGGGCGCAATTGCTCAAAGGGCGTATTTGGCGAGTTTCCCAAGTCAATCCAGTGACGCATCGCCTGTTCTTGGGGCAATTCGTCGTGTAACCCCGGTTCAAGGCGGAGGATTTCTTTCCGCAGCGCTCGCACTTTTTCAGACAGCGTCCCAACCGGGAACCGCTGCGCGAACCGTGTTTGCACTTGGTCATGGTAACTACGCAGGGCGGCTTCGAACGTCTTGTCGGAGTGAATGGGCAGTCCTGCCTCTCGGAGCGTCTCCTCTAGCAATTCGCGAAGCTCAGCCGACATAATAAAGATCTTATCGCCGACCTCTAGGGACTTGACCTGGCAGGTCCTGAACCCGCGGTCTGATGACTGCTGAGACGCAGGATCGTAGACGTATACAACGCTGCCGTCACTTCGGTATTGGGTGGTGCCGTTATCCAGCCGGATCAACCAAGAATCAGGGTCAATGCTATGCTCAGATGGGGCGATAGTCGATGAAAGTTCAATCCGAAAGGTCGGTAGTGTATATCCCGAAGACAAGACCGAAGAGTCGTCCGGAAGGTCCTTTAATTGGCGCAAAATAGATCCAATCCGCGGCTTAAATGACTTGAACTCCGGAAATCGCTTCACGATTGGCTTAAGAGAGGCGCGCAAAGCCTGACCAGCTCGCTGCGTGAGCACAATTTTCGAATGAGCGGAGACGCGCTCATCTGTAAGAAGTAGGCGTAAGCAGTCGTCATTGAGTCCTGCGAACACCAGTGTCACGGTATCGTGACTGGTTAAATAGGATTCAATACGAGATGTCGAGATGAAATGAACACGGTCCTGGAGGGTATCGAAGCTGATATTATCGGGGAATTGGGTGTATTCCGATAGGAATTGTTCAGCCAAGCGCCGGGATAGTGAACTCGGGAACACTACAACGATGTGACGGCGCGGGTGGGCAGCAACGCTTGCGACAAGCTCAGCTAGCTTGTGGGCAAAGGGGGTTGCATCTTGGTAATTTTCAATCAACCTCGACCCCTCGTCGACACAGGTCATTAGAGTCGAGCGTTCCTCGCCAACGCCGATAGTGCGGTCAAAATCATGGATTGCGCCAATCCGAGAAGGCCAGTCGAATGCCACTCGGGTGCCCACTTGCACCTCTGCTCTCGCCAAGTACTCAGATAAATGCCGGATGCCGCAAGGCAGGGCTGCTATACGCGTCAAATAATTTGCTGCGTCCACGAGCGGCTTCGCTGCTTGCCTACCGCCCGGGACAGCGTTCGCTATTCGTATCAACTTGTTAGCTACTTTCGCAATATCCGCGTCAACGATGTAGACATCAAATTCCCGCGGTGTTGGGTGTAAATTCTCAGCCACGCCCACCGGCAACAGCTCGCCGGAGCCAGCCGTGTGTGGTAGGCCACTAATCCTGAACTCGTAACGCGTTCGCCAGCGTTGACTCGGGTCACGTTTCTCATTGCGCTTCCAGAGTTCGTTCTTCAACCTGTACGCTGCGCGCGGCTCGTCTGTGACGATCACGACGCCCGGGGCTGCTGGACTGAAGACCTGCTCCAGCGTCATGCAAAATCGCGCGATGGCTGCTGCCCAGCCGCTTGCTTCAAGCCGTACCGCACGACTCGCAGAAATGAGCACTACCTCGGGTGGTCGTAGGTCAGCCAACTTGCGCAGTGCCTGCCGAAGGTCCACTGCCGACAGTCGGCCGTCAAGCGCAAAAATGGCGTCAGGAGCTGTATCTGGATCACCAATAACCGCGCAGTTTAGCTGCGCCAGCGCCTTTGCCTGGGCGCGTTTCACAAGCTTCGCGCGGATTTGAGCGAGAAGTTGGTTCGAACAAGACTTCCACTCAACAGAGTCCGGCGTTGCCAAAAAGTGAGGCAGCAGTTCGCCTATAGTTGGGTTGAAAGGCTCGTCGTCGACTGTCGGCAGACTATTTTCACTTAGCGAGTACAGGAAGGCGTCCTTTTCTTGTAAGGAACGCTTAACGCGAAAATTTGGCTGAATCTCCACTAGTTCGCTTGCGATACGCAGCACTGCCTTACGGTCAACGTGTATGTGGTTCAATGGGTAAAACACGTTAGACTTGACCGGATAGAGCAGCCCACGAACGCCTTGTTTGTCCCCGTCAGTCCATCGTGTAAATGTGGCCAATGCATGTACGAGCGCCAAAGCCTTTAGGGTCGCGGGCCAAACAAGCCCAATGTGCCGTGTCCTGTACCTGGCGGCGTGCAAGTATAGGTCGGACAACTGCAAGACGGCGCTCGTTGGAACACTAGGGTGAAGGTCGCCCTCGCGGAATAAGGAAAGTAGCGATAACTCTGTTCGAGACTCGGCAGCTAACGGTACCGTTGGCGCCGCTTTTTCGGGCGTCGCATCACGTGATTGGGGTCCAGCCGCTGGTTGCGAATGTACTTTCACAGATTTTCGCTTCGCAAACCGAGCCACTGCGTCTCGTCGTGTCTCCGTAGCCTCCTGGAGGCTTTTAAATCGTTCCTTACGTTTCATGACCGTGCCTCGAACTCGGGAGTCGCCTCCGGGCGCGGTGGTTGCAAGGACAAGCTGTCCCGCCGCCCTCGAAAGCGCGACGCGCAGCTTCGGCCATATCGCACCCTTGGGCTAGGTACGTTTTCAAGATGGCCGGATCGGGCAGTGGAAGCTGCCTAAGCTCGAAAGCGGAGACGTTGGTAGCACCCGAAATGCACCGAAAGTATCGATCGACTGTTGGAGTACTTAGCAACTGAGCGAGTTTCTCGGGAGGCAACGCTGCGGCTTCTACTACTTGTTCGAGGATAACGGTGTGGTTTTCACCAACGAACCCGCCATAGGTATTGAGTAATGAATTTGGCACAGCTGCCGCGACGAGCCGCTTCCGTTGCGTGTTTGACGTTACTCTCTGAAGCAAGACGCTCGGCCGACGTATTATCGATCGGTGTGCTTTAGAACCCAGGTTTACGAAGGAGGGCTCCTGGTTAGCTTTAGGTAGTCCGTCGAAGCATAACGTCCCATCGGTCGCTATATCGCTCGACCATAACAGCGGTACAGCCGATCGACCTTTGGCCCTCGCGGCACTTTTGGCTGATCGGTAGGTAGGACGACCGTCACGGTTCCACACGTAGGCTCCAATTCGGACGGCATACCCGTAGTCGGACAAACGTACCTTAGACTGTGCGGCGCAGTACAACAGCGCGACGTCTTTCTCTGTCCGTGGGATTGGCCAAGCGGACCCAGAATTTGGCAACGAGCACTGACCAATCGGAACATGATCGCCCGCTTTTGAAACCAGGGAGACACCGGCAATCGTGGCTTGCTTATGGCTATTCTCTTCCTGCCGGAGAAGCGTGAGCGCAGTCTCCTGCTCCACATCTATGAACACTCCTAGACGATCACTAACGACGCCTATATTTAACAGCTTGGTCTTGTTCATCAGGAATGTCCGCAGTTTTGAGAAATACTGTCCGGACAAAAAGCTGGTTGGCGTTACTAACGCGCAGGTGCCTTCAGGCGCAAGCAGTTTCACGCATAGAGCAATAAAGAGCGCATAAATATTCGGCTGTGCCTCGATAATGTCGGCGAAGTCGCTGAAGCATTCGCTTACCTCGGCCG
>Ga0307441_1000667_pt1 | contig 12155 bp, 11 predicted proteins | sample SalMarWE160420MG_FD_202149 | JGI IMG/M metagenome (GOLD analysis project Ga0307441, IMG submission 202149) | Salt marsh sediment microbial communities from the Plum Island Ecosystem LTER, Massachusetts, United States - WE1604-20 | ecosystem: Environmental > Aquatic > Marine > Intertidal zone >... | reverse complement strand
GTTTTCGACGGCGCGAACAGCGGAACGCTGGGATCCACCGGCGAGCCTGCGCGCATGTACGACGAACTGCAGTTCACCCTCGGCGAGGGACCGTGCCTCGAGGCCGTCACCCGGCGGATTCCGATTCTGGCCGTCGACCTCGCCGATCCGGGGGAGGCTCGGTGGCCGGCCTACCGGCCCGCCATGCTGGCCCACCAGATCCGAAGCGTGTACGCGATACCCATCGTCGTGGCCGGCGAGTTCGTCGGCGCCCTCGACCTGTTCCGCGCGCAGGCGGGTCCCCTGCCAGAGGAGCAGCTGATCGACGCCATCGCCGCGGCAGAGCTCGCAGCCATCCCGGTCCTGGACCTTCTGGACGCCGACCTGCAGGCCGCCGTCGTCGACCCCACCAGCAATGCCTGGGCCGAACTCAACACATTGAGCCGCACCGAGGTCAGCCAGGCCACCGGAATGCTCGTCGCCCAGCTGGAGCTTGAACCGGCCGAGGCCCTTGTCCGGCTGCGCGCTCACGCTTACGCCACCGGCCGCAGCGCCACCGACGTCGCCCGCGACATCCTCGATCGCCGACTCAAGCTCGAGGCCGACTGAGATGCGGATTCGCCAGACACCAACAGTCCAGGAAGGAGGGCGACGTGACTGACACCCCTCGTGAAACCCGCGTGCTGGACGCCGTCGTCTCGCTGGTCGACAGCCTGCTCGACGACTTCGACGTCGTCGAACTGCTGACCCGGCTCACGGAACGCTGCGCCGAGCTGCTCGACATCGAGGCCGCGGGGTTTCTGCTCGCAGACCCGCTGCACCAATTGCGCTTGCTGGCCGCCACCTCGGAACAGGCCCGCGAACTCGAACTCTTCCAGCTGCAAGCCGACGAGGGTCCATGCGTGGACTGCTATGCCACCGGCCAACCGGTTTCGGTTGCCGACATCGGCGGGGCGACCCAGCGGTGGCCGCGGTTCGTTCCCGCCGCGGTCGGGGCCGGTTTCGCCTCGGTGCACGCCCTCCCGATGCGCGCCGCCGGCATCGTGTTGGGAGCCCTCGGCTTGTTCGGCACCCGCCCGGGCGAGCTCAACGAAGCCGATCTGCTGGTGGGCCAGACCCTCACGCACATCGCGTGCGTCGCGATACTGCAGGAACATCCACCCACACCCGTCACGGTCATGCCGCAACTGCGTTCGGCGCTGACCAGTCGCGTCATCATCGAGCAGGCCAAGGGTTTCCTGCGCGAAATGCTGGGTGTGACCGTGCAGGAGGCGTTCACCTTGTTGCGCACCTACGCGCGGGTCAAAGGCGAACACCTGACCGAAGTCGCCCGCAGATTGATGACCGATCGGCGTTCCCGCCCGACACTCGTTGCGGAATTCGCCCACCTGTTGGCCGCGCCGCCGCACTGAGGCGCTCAGCGGTGCCGCACGCGGGCGCGCCGCACGGCCTCCTCGACCAGCCGCTCGGCGACGACGTGCAGCTTGATGTTCTCGGTCTGGCTGATGTGAGCGAGCCGTTCGAAGGCCTCATCCGCGCTCCCGCCCGACCGGCTGCGGATGATGCCGATCGCCTGGTCGATCACCGCGCGGTTGTCCAACGCGCGCTGCAATCGAGTCGTCCGCTCCTGGGCGCTGGCCAACAACTGTGCGTTATACACCGACACCGCGGCAGGCTTGGCGAATTGGGATCCCAACCGTACGGCGTGCTCGGCGAAGGCATCTCGGCTTTTAGCATAGGCATTGATGGAGCCGATCACCTGCTCGCCGACGATCAAGGGCAACGCCAGCGCGGAGTGCACGCGCATGCGGGCCACCCGGCCACCGAAGTGTGGCCAACGGTCGTCGCTGCCCAGCGATCCGCTCACCGTAGCGCGCTGCGACTGCATGCACGTGATGCAGGGTCCCTCGTGCAGTTCGTCGTACTGGACTGTGTCGATCTCGTGGACGAGTACCGCTGTCGCCGCCCAGGTTTGGACACTGGATATGCCCTGGCGCGGGTCGATCAACGCGACGCCCACATTGTCGGCACCGGGAATCGCCTGGACGGCGAACTCTGCCACGTCCCGGAGCAAGTCGATCACCCCTTGGGCGCCGGCCACAATCCCGGCCACCCCGCGCAGCGCCGCATACAATTCGGACTCGTCCGCTTTGCGTTGGGTGGGAGAAAGTGCGGGCGGCGCTTTGCGACCGGCTTGGGCGTCGAAGTTGGTCAACAGTCCTCCTCCCCCGTACACCCGTGCAGGACTCCAATCTACTCTTAGCCGTATCCCGACATTTCAGCCGACGAGCGCCAACGTATGGGCGCGCCGCAGCTTGCCCGAAGGCGTCTTGGGAATTGTCCCCGGCTCGAGCACCACCACGCTGCGGGGCCGGACGTCGACCTCGGCAACCACCTCGTGGGCTACTTGATGCTCGATGCGGCGCACCTCGGCGGGGATCTGCCAGCTGTTGGATTCCACGGCGACAGCGAACGTCTCCCGCGAGCGTCCGGCATCCAGGCGCACCGCCACGGCAGCGCCGGGCCGCACCCCGGAGACCCGGCCGGCTGCCCGTTCGATGTCGGTCGGGTAGATGTTGCGGCCTGCCATGATGATCACGTCCTTGACCCGGCCGCAGACGACGACGTGCCCGGTCTCGGTGAGGTAGCCCAGGTCGCCGGTGTCATACCAGCCTCGATCGTCCCGCGCCCCGACGAAACCACCCACTGTGGCATAGCCCAGCGTCACCGGTTCACCGCGCACCTGAAGGACGCCGACGCCCCGTGCAGGCAGCACGTTCCCATCGTCGTCGACGACGCGCGCCTCCAGCCCCTTCAGCAGGCGGCCAAGCGTGGCCAACCGCCGGGTCTTTCCCTTGGTCGCCGGAACAGCGCGGTGCAGCAAGGCCAACAGGTCGGCGTCGACCTCATCGACGACCAGGCCTGCGCCGCACTCGGAGAACGACACGGCCACGGTCGTCTCGGCCATGCCGTAAGCCGGCAAGATTGCCTCCGGACGTAAACCGAACGGTTCGCCGGCCGCACACAGCTCTTCGACGTCGGCCGGTTCGACCTGTTCGGCGCCCGACAGCGCCCATCGCAGGGTGGACAGGTCGAACTGGCCGGGCTGGGCCAGCTTACGAAGGCGTCTGGCGAACAACGTGTAGGCGAAGTTCGGCGCCGCGGTCATCGTGCCCTTGTATTTGTCGATGAGCTTGGCCCACAGCAGGATGTCACGCAGGAAGTCCATCGGGGTGACCTTGATCAGCTCGGCGCCGAAATACATTGGCACGGTCAAGAATCCGGTCATGCCCATGTCATGAAACAGCGGCAGCCAGCTCACGATGACGTCGGTGTCCAGGTCGACCTTTGCGCCGATGAACATGGCCTCGGCGTTGGACACCACGTTGCGGTGGGTGATCTGCACGGCCCTGGGCGGTCCGGTGGACCCCGATGTCAGCTGCAGCAGCGCGATGTCGTCGTCGGCAGTGTCGACCGGATCGATCGGGGTGCTGGTGAGCAGTTGATCGACGATGAGCACTCGCATGCCCAGCTCGGACAGCAATGGGGCCGCGGCCATGAACGGGTCGGAGACGACAATCGTTTTGGCGCCGATCATCTTGATGACGCCGGCGGTCTCCTCGGCCCAGCGCGCAAGATCGGTGCGTGGAGTGGGCTGGTGGAGCATGGTGAGGCTGGCGCCGCGCATCCAGATGCCCTGCGCGGTCGGCGCGATCTCGGCCGGGGCGCCGGCCAGCACCGGGACGGCGTCACCGGCGCCGGCGCCGGCAGCGGCCAATCCGCCCGCGATCCGGCGGGCCCGCTCGTGCACCTCGCCCCAGGTGTGCCGGACGGGGCAGTGGGGCTCCCCGCTGACCAGGCCCTTCGGGCTGGAACTGGCAGTGTCATACATCGTTTCGGTGAATTTGCTCAAGATTATCCCTTTAACTGGGGCGCGCAGGTGCCGCGGTTTGTCTCCGACCGGGCGCGGGGGCGTTCAACGTGGGACCGCGCTTGTCACAGTGAGGCGTTGAACATGTCGGGGTTGAGCCGCTGCCGCCGACGAGTGCAGCAATCAACGCTCTACACACGGGACTCCGTCAGGGCAGCGGTGAATCACAACCCATTAACTGTCGGCTCAACCGGGTGTGCAGACACGTTACGGCGGGGACCTCGTGGAGATCGCCGCCGGACGTTTCCGGAAGGCTGCGGAATCAACCGCAATAAACGGTACTCCATAGGGTGCACTCGGCGAAATTGCTGAACGGCGGTAGCCGTCCCGGGCTGCCACCTGGTGGGCGGATAGCCGGCCCCGGGTCCGCCAGAGGGGTAGGGTTGCGGTTGCTGAATCCATCAGCCAGTCAGGAAGCGAGTTTGGCTGTACGCCGCCGAGCTTGATGAGCGTCTGCTCGCACCGAACATCCAGATGTCTATGTCTACCCCGTGTCGTTCCGAGACGGCATGCACATGTCGCCCATGAGCTGATAGCCCCGAAAGCGGAGGATCACCACACCCGATTCTGCCGACAATTGCAGCCCGGTCTCTCTCGCAGCCATCACCGCTGAGGTGGTCGGTCAGCTCTTCCCTGCCGGTGAACGCCGGCGACCCGAGACATCAGCCCGACGAAAGGCAGCGCACGATGGCGATTACGGACATTCCGGTCTTCGCTCACCTGACCGACGCCGACATCGAGAGTCTCGCCGTTGAGCTGGACGCGATCCGGCTGGACATCGAGGATTCCCGTGGTGAGCGCGACGCGCGCTACATCCGCCGCACCATCGCCGCGCAACGCGCCCTTGAGGTCCTCGGCCGGCTCATGCTGGCCGGTAGCTCGAAACGCTCTGCATGGTGGGCGGGAACGGTGACCCTGGCTCTGGCCAAGATCATCGAGAACATGGAGATCGGCCACAACGTCATGCATGGCCAGTGGAACTGGATGAACGATCCCGAGATCCACTCCTCGACATGGGAGTGGGACATGAGTGCCGCGTCAAAACACTGGATTTCCTCCCACAACTTTCAGCACCACAAGTACACCAACATCCTCGGCATGGATGACGACGTGGGCTACTTCATCCTGCGAGTCACCCGAGACCAGCCCTGGGAGCGATTCAACATCGGCAACGTGCTGTTCAATGCCATCCTCGCGCTTGGATTCGAGTGGGGAATTGGCTTGCAGACAATCGATTTCGAGAAGATCTTGAAGGCCGGCCCGGAGCGCGACCTCACCCTCCGGCAAGTGCGCGAGTTTTCGGCCAAGGCCGGCAGGCAGCTGGTCAAGGACTATGTCGCGTTCCCTGTGCTCACCTCGCTGTCACCGGCGGCCACCTACAAGTCGACGCTGAAGGCCAACGTGGTGGCCAACGTGATCCGCAACGTCTGGGCCAACGCGGTGATCTTCTGCGGGCATTTCCCCGATGGCGCCGAGAAATTCACCAAGACCGACATGATCGGTGAAACCAAGGGCCAGTGGTACCTGCGCCAGATGCTGGGCAGCGCCAACTTTGACGCCGGCCCGGTGATGCGGTTCATGAGCGGCAACCTGTGCCTCCAGATCGAGCATCACCTCTACCCCGATCTGCCCAGCAATCGGCTCCACGAGATCTCGGTACGGGTCAGGCAGGTCTGCGACAAGTACGACCTCCCCTACACCACGGGCTCGTTCCTGATGCAGTACGGCAAGGCGTGGCGCACGATTGCCAAACTCTCGCTGCCGGACCGCTACCTGCGCGACACCGCCGACGACGCTCCAGAGACCCGCAGCGAGCGGATGTTCACCGAACTGAAGCCCGCTTTCGCCGCACGGACCGACCCAGCGACCGGGCACCGCCGCGGGCTCAAGACAGCGCTCGCAGCGTCCCGCCAAGGGAGGCCGAGGCGGTAACTCTGGTTGGGTGAATTGCCGCTCCCCTACGGGCACCTGATCCTCCACCGGCATCGTCGAAGCAGCGAGCGGCGATGCCATGTCCTCGACGAACCACGGTTGTGGTGGTGGCCGCGCGCGGAGCTCGCGGACCATCGGCTCTTCAGAGTGTGACCTTCGGCCATATGGGCTGACCACCGGCGACCGCTAGCGTCGGTTTTCCACAGCGAGCGAATGACGAAAAATACTAGGGAGATTCGGATATGAGCCAAAGCGCGGAGAAGAAGACGGTGGCGCCTCGCGCGTTGGAACTCGTCGATGAGGTGCGTGATTCGGCTAAGGCCGGACAGGAGGCCGCGACCAAAGCGCTACGCAAGTTCCGTGACACAGTCGATCAAGCCCTTCCCGAGTCCGTACAACCGCTGCGCAAGAAAATCGTTGACGCCGCCATCGAATTGGCCGACCAGCTCGTCGACGCGCAGTACAAGTTCCACCGCAGCATTGTGCGCAGCGCGGATCGTGCGCTGAGCAAGCCAGACGACGACACGGAGTAGGCGACCGCCGGCCCATCAGGGGTCGGCGCCCTGTCAAAGCGTTGGCGGCCTCTCGCTTGCTCGCGCGATTAGATTGCGCTTCAGCGTTTCTCGTCGCGAAGCAACGCATCGTTGACCGCGGCGCGGCGGGCGGTCTTGACGTGCTTGTCGGCGCGTTTCTCCTTCAATGACTTTCCGGACTTCTTGCTCATTGTTTGTCGAGGAGACTTATCGGACATCGCTGGCCCTTCATCGTGGGGCCTGGCTGGTCCCGGTTCTCCGACTCTACCCCACGCGTACCCCATGGCCGGCAGTTAATGGGATCCTCGGGCATCGCGCCGAGGCCTCGGCGGGTGTATCCTCAAAGGAGTTGGAAATCCAGGCAGTCCGGGCTGAGTCAGCCTTACGCCGCTGATCGCACTGAGCAAGCCGCTCGCGCCGGGCACGCAGGTGACCACCTGCCGTTGGGATCACCTTGAGCGCCTCGTTAAGCATTCCATCTTTGATGGATTCCTCGGGCGGACAGGGGCGGGCTGACGCACCAAGTTTCGGCATTCTCAGTACGTATCCGCCCACACCGTACGGGCCGGCGGCGTTCAGCGCCGCTCTGGCCCAGGGGTTGAGCACCGTTGGTGCCGACGTCAGCGTCGTTCGCGTGTCCGACGGCTCGCCGTCTTCGAGTGCCCGCGTCGTCGGAGAACTGGTCAACGGCTCTGCGGCGTCGGTCGCAGCATGCGCCGAGTTGCTGAACCGGAGCGATGTCGCCGTCATCCAGCATGAGTACGGCATCTACGGAGGCGTGGACGGCGACGAAGTCCTGGGGATCATCGAGGCACTGCGCGTCCCATCGATCTTGGTCGCTCACACCATTCCCGAAAGCCCTACGCCACACCAGCGGTCGGTAATCCAGGCGCTGGCCACACGGGCGGACCAGGTAATCGTGATGTCGGCTGCGGCCAGCCAGAGGCTGCGTCGGGACTTCGACATCGCCCACCGCAAAGTCGCCACCATCCCCCACGGCGCGACCGTCCCGACGAAGCCCGCCTGCGTGCGGGGCGGTCGACCCATCGTGTTGACCGGGGGCCTGCTGGGCCCGGGTAAGGGCATCGAGCGGGTGATCGAGGCGATGAGGTCGCTTCATGCTCTGCCCGGCCGGCCGCGGTACCTGGTGGCGGGCCGGACGCACCCCAAGGTGCTGGCCGCCGACGGCGAGGCGTACCGCAATGCCCGGATAGAGCAGGCGCGGCGCAGCGGCGTCGCGAATTCAGTGTGCTTCGACACCGGTGACCGCAACCGTCCCATGCTGACCGCGCTCGTCCACTCCGCAGCGGTTGTGGTCTTGCCCTACGACTCGACCGATCAGGTCACCTCCAGTGCTCTGGCCGACGCCGTCGCGAGCGGCCGCCCGGTCGTGGCCACCGCGTTCCCGCACGCCGTCGAGCTGCTGGCCAGTGGGGCCGGCATCGTCGTCGCACATGACGATCCGGATGCGCTGGCCTCCGCCCTGCGCCGGGTGCTGACCGAGCCGCGTCTCGCCGGTGCGATGGCGGCCGAGGCCAGGAGGTTGGCGCCCGAGATGGCCTGGCCGATCGTCGCGCGGGAGTATCTGCGGCTGGCGCATCGACTCCTTTCACACCGACGAGCACCGGTGTGACCGCTACCTCACCGGTTCCGATCTTCGATCACCTGCTGCGGCTGACGGACCGCCGTGGCACGTTGGCGCACGCGCGGCTCGCCGAGCCGCTACCCGAGCACGGCTACTGCACCGACGATGTGGCGCGGGTGCTCGTTGTCGCCACCCGAGACCATGGCCCCGACCGAATACTGAACAGCCTGGCCAGTGTTGCGTTGCGGTTCTTGAACGACGCACAGGCACTCAGCGGCGGATGCCGCAATCGGATGGACGGCAATGGCCGCTGGCTCGACGAGCCTGCCGTAGAGGACGCCTGGGGGCGGTGCGTCTGGGCTCTGGGGACCGCGGCCGCGCACAGCAATGTTGCCTGGGCCCGCCAGCTGGCCATCATGCAGTTCGAGCGCGCCGCCCAGGAGCGGTCGGCAGGGCCGCGCGCGATGGCGTTCGCGGCGCTCGGCGCCGCCGAACTCCTCACCTTCGACCCGACACACCACGCGGCTCGCGCACTGCTCACCGACTATGCCCGCTCGGCGCCCGCACCGAACAACGATTCCGGGTGGCCGTGGCCCGAGCCGCGACTGACCTATGCCAACGCCGTTGTGCCCGAGGCGATGATCGCCGCCGGTTCGGCGCTCGTCGACGCGACGCTGTGTCAGCGCGGTCTGAAGCTGCTGGCATGGCTGGTCGCGTTCGAAACGGCAGACGGCCACCTGTCGCCCACCCCCGTCGGGGGCAGAGGCGCCGAGGACGCCAGGCCCGGATTCGACCAGCGGCCCATCGAAGTGTCCACGCTCGCCGATGCGTGCGCACGCGCCGCCGCCGTCGACACCGATCCGATCTGGCCCGCAGGCGTCACGGCCGCCGCGGCCTGGTTCATGGGCGACAATGACGCCGGAGAGCCGATGTGGGACCCGGATACGGGCGGGGGATACGACGGCTTGCACGCGTCCGGCGCCGACAACAACCAGGGCGCCGAGTCGACCCTGTCGGCGATGTCGACGTTGCAGCATGCCCGGCGTTTACTATTGTGCCGCAACGACTTCGACTCGCGACGCACTCGCCACACGTAGCCGGCGACGACTCGCGGCACGCCCGGCCGATACGTCATCTCGCATCGGACACGCAGCAACCGGCCTCCCGCTATGGCGCGCTATCGGGGTGTAGCCGAACCATGCGTGTTGTGCTGGTCTCATCGAGGTCGACGAGGTCACCGCGGGACCGCAGGAAATCGCTGAACGATTTAAAGCCCAACGCCTTCTCGCTGAAAGACGGGTCCATCCGCTTCATCTGAGCCTTGACCGCGGAGTTGTGCAGCCACTCAGTGTCCTCCTTCTCCTGGCCGATTCGCAGGGCGCGTTCGAGTAGCCCGGTGGCGGCGGCCTGTGTGTCGGCCGGCGCCGGCTCGTCGTCGGATTCGGGGGCGCTCGCCTGTCGGCCGCGCTTTTTGGGTTCGGCGGGTTGCGTCGCGACGGTCGGTATCCCGGGCAGCGCGTCATACGTGACGAATTCGTCGCACGCGGCGGCCAGCGACCGGCTGCTGGCGCCGGCCACGCCGATGCCGACAACGTAGCGGCCAAGACGTTTGCACCGCTGCGCCAGAGCGATGTAGTCGGAGTCTCCGCCAACGATCACCACATGGGTCAGGTCGGGTAACCGGAACATGTCCTCGACCGCGTCGACGGCCAGCCGGATATCGGCGCCGTTCTTGCCGTACGCGGCCGCCGGAAACAGTTGCACCAGATCCACCGCGCGGCCCACGAGCTGTCCGTGATAGGCCGCGTTGACATCGGCTGACCAGTCGGCATAGGCGCGGGTGAGCACAAGGGTGCCGAATGACGACGCGAAATCGATGATGGCACCGACGTCGACGGTCGCCAACCCCAGCCGTTCCTTGTCCAGCCCCTTTGCCTTGTCTCGCTGGAACGAATTCCGGCCGTGCACCTGGTCATACCGCGATATCACGATGTTGTCGAAGTCGAGGTAGACGGCGACGCGGGTCGCGCCGGAATCGGTCATGGTGCCCACTTCGCCTGGTTCATGGTGTCCATCATGTCTGGTGCAGGGACCTCCACCCAAAGCAGGCCCGCAGATCACCCGCCCGCTCCCGGGTGGAAAGCAGCTGATGCACCCGATTCGGGGTCACGAACTGCCCTCGTGGTGCGCAATGCGTTGCGAAACCCCCTGTGGGGCAATGCGATGGTTGCCGCGGCCCGCGACCTTGCCTTGGGGCGGTACGCCCAGCCCCAGGGCATCCAGACGGAAGGCACCTGTGTACCCGCGGCCCTCGGCTCACTAGCCCAGACGGAAGGCACCTGTGTACCCGCGGCCCTCGGCTCACTAGCCGCGCAACGCTCGGGATGCACACAAAACCCCCGGAGCCGCCAAAGAGCGGAAACCCTGGCGATAGAGAACAGGGCGACCGCCGGACAGCCCCGGGAGTCTTCGTCGTACCGAGTCCCTAGGCCGGGCTCACTCCCACCGCCTGGGGGCCCTTAGGCCCCTGGGCGATCTCAAACTCGACTCGCTGGTTCTCCTCGAGGGAACGAAAACCGTCGCCCTTGATCTCCGAGTGGTGGACGAACACATCTTTTGCGCCGCCGTCAGGGGCGATAAAGCCGAAGCCTTTTTCGCTGTTGAACCACTTCACGGTTCCCTGTGTCATACTAACTTCTCTCTCTTTCCAAGTAAGCGCAATTCAGTGCGCTTACAACCGACCGTACTATGAATAAAGCAGGAAAGCGGGGCCGGGGAAATTCCCCTGCGGTTAGTCCGCAAATGCTTTTTGGGTCTATTGATTGCAGCTCGACACCGTGCGCCGATGGTGACCTCACGGTCGCCTTCGTAGCGAATGCGAGGACTCGGCGAGTCCAATCTGGGCCGACCATCGGGGGGACGTGATCTCTCAGCGGCTCCTGCTCTCACAGCGACGGCTGTTCTGAGCCCCCAGCGCCCGCGGCGCATTCGCGGGCGAGCTGCCGCAACGCCCCCGCATTCATCGGTTTTGCCGAGGTGCCGACCTCGCCCAACAGACGCCGCGCCTCTTCCTCCGAGCTCGACGGTGACACCACGAACAACACCGCGTCACGAGAATGCGTACCCATTAGGTAGATGGTGTCGCTGAAGACCAGCCGGTATGGATTAAGCGAAACCATTTCGCTGCCGCGAATAATTCGCGTCGGCGCCGGCGACCACCCGCTCGGGTCATAAACGACTCGGTGCACCGTGCCGATCCATAAACCGAATACGGCGAGTAAGTCGGGCAGCTCTGAGCTCAGGTCCAAGCTCTTTGGCCACCAAGCGCCATCTACCGCGGCACGGGTGTCGTCGCGTTCACACAGTGCCAATCGGGTCAGGCTGGAAGGGGCGGAGGAAACATGCGCCACCGTGGCGCTCCCGTCTACTAACTTTGCTATCGCAGACGGCTACCGAAGGGGCGGTACTCGACAAACCCACGATGGCTTCAGCATAGACCCTTGACGGCGAGATGGATGAAATAATGGCAGGTCGAACCGCTCGACCACTTCTCCCCGGAGCGAGCCGCCGCCGAGTTTGAACCCTGTCAAGGCCGCGGACCGAGGCGAATGGCCGGGCGGCCCGGCCGAGCACGGCGCGGGCGAACCTGCTGATCGTCTCGTTGCCAACCGGCCGTTGTGGCGAAGATCTTGCCTCCGCAACGCCGAGGGATTGGTGCATGAACCCGGCGCCGAGCGAAACTCGTTGGTCCACGACACGTGTCGCAGCGCCCTCTTGCACCCCCTAGGCGCGCGTTCCTTTTTCGTCCGCGCTGGTCATGAGCAGGCGCTCGACGGGCGAGACATCGTGCGGGCTGGCTGCGGTCATCATGATCGCGTGCGCCTGGTCCGGCTCGGCGTGCGGGGACACGACCAGTAGCACGATTTTGTTGCGATTGAGCCCGAGGACTTCGACAGTGCTGACGGGTTGGAGGTGATATCCGTCGAGGCGTACCGTTCGCCCACCCACCGCGAATTTTGCTGGTGGCGTTGCCCATTCGCTCATATTGTAGACCACGCGGCCAATCGGCCCGAGTCGAACTGACAGCACCGACAGCAGATCCGGTAGCTCCGCCGTAAGGTCCTCACTGTGCGGCCACCATGCCCCATCGACACATCCGCTCTGCGGCGCCTTGGGCTTTAGCCTCAAGCGCGGT
>Ga0307441_1000666_pt1 | contig 12157 bp, 8 predicted proteins | sample SalMarWE160420MG_FD_202149 | JGI IMG/M metagenome (GOLD analysis project Ga0307441, IMG submission 202149) | Salt marsh sediment microbial communities from the Plum Island Ecosystem LTER, Massachusetts, United States - WE1604-20 | ecosystem: Environmental > Aquatic > Marine > Intertidal zone >... | reverse complement strand
GACCTTCTGCACTCCAATATCATTATTCTATTGCAGCGGTCTGGACTGACGGCACTCCCGTTAAACCGGAGGGACCATTAGTGATGCCAGGGCATTATAATGTTGTTTTAAGTGTGAACGGGAAAAAATATACCCAACCATTAATTATAAAGTTGGATCCTCGAGTTCATGTTAAGGAAAAAGATTTAACCAGCCAATTAAATTTAGCGCTTCAAATCGATACAACTTTAAACAAATCGGTTTCAGTATATAACAATATGGTTAAAATGAAAAGAGGAAATATTTCAACTTCGATATCGGATTCAATTTCAGCCTTAACCAATGAAGGACATCCAAACCTTTCTTCGGCAATAGGAGCTTTATCAAGTTTAGTTTCTTCAGTACAAAGTGCCGACTCAAAACCAACTCAGGGTGAAATTGATGTTTATTCATATTATAAAAAACAAATTGCCGCACTTCTAAATAGATGGCAGAAAATTGAAATGAAAAATAATTAAGGTTATTTCATGGCTTTATGCATCCTTCAAGGTCTATAACAATGACCTTGAAGGATAATGTGTAAATTGAATTGATAAAATATTTAGAGATTAAAAACCTGGTGGAATTTAAACTTTAGTGTATCATTAACAGGGATAAGCAGCAAAGAGGGACGTTTTATTTTAAAAGCGGTTAAGCTTATATTAAAACCGCCGTCGATTACCAGCGTTTTATCGGACCAATTTTCTTTTGCCAAAATTACTACATTCCTAGTAATTCCATGAAATGTTAATTTACCGTCAGCTTTAACGCTATCACCGTTCTGAATAACGGATGAACTGATAAACCTTGCATACGGATAATCAAGTGCATCAACTACTTCCATAGCATGGGAATCTCTGTTTGAGTTTCCGCTGTTAAAGGATGATACACTAACCTGTACTGCAACTGCTTTTATTTGTTTGCTTGATTCATCTGCATCAATATAACAGGTTGCATCCTTACTGGTTGATTCTACTTCATGCAGCGGGTGAGTAATTTTATATGTTATCCATGATTCCTGCTTAACAGCTTCCAATCTTTTTTGTTTGGGAAAAATAAAAGAACTGAAAGATAAAAGGAGCAGCAAAAGAGCCAATAATTTTGTTTTCATTTTTTCCTCCGATATTAGAATACAATAACCAAAACAGCCGCCGTAAAAGTTGCAGTAGTTAAATATCCGGCAACTTGGTGAAATCTAGCAGCATTCATATTAAAAGAATGTCTGTGTCTTATCATGCTTCCGATTATGGGTGTTATAATCATTCCGGCCAAATGGAACCAAGCCAGAGTTTTATGAATAGTAACCGTACCCACTTCATTGCGCCGGATAAGAGGCGGCGGTGAAAGAACTGCAAGTAATGCTGTTAAGCCGTATGATAAAATAGTTGCGGTAACAAATGCCTGGTGTGTATCTCCCAAACGCCGGTTGCCGTCAATAACGCGCTGTCCGTAATATGCCGTCGTCCACATTAAAGCCAATGTTGTAAAACCGGCTATCTGGTGAGCGGTAAGCATAGTTCGTCTTATTTTCAATTCATTTTTTCTCTCGGATAAAGAAAGCGGACCGACTATTCCCAATTTTCTAAAAAGTCCGCTTTTGCCCCAAAAAAATTTTTCACCGAAGCTCATATTATCCGGTAAAAGTTTTGGTTCAGTATCAGTAAACATAGATGCTAAATTCTGGGCCGCAGTATCAGTTGAAATAGTTGTGTCTCTGTATTGATGAGGAACGAAAGCTAGTTCGGTACTAAGCTCATCCTGCATAAACAAATTTTGAGCTTGAACTTTCTGTACGCCGAATAAAATAACTACAATAATTACGAACAAACTAGTAAAAGATAATAACGATTTTAAATGAACTAAGGTTTTACCTTGATGATAAATAAGTAATGGGTCTTCCCGCTTAAGGCTCATTTATTCTCCGTTTGTTTAAAAATAAAAAAGCAGCGAAATTATTAATTGTAAAAAGTTTTCATGCGCAATTACTGAACTCAAACTTTTAACAATTTACTAAATTCGTTGCTCTCCAATTGTTTGAAACGAAACTAATTATAAGTTCTTTTATTTCAAATGCTTTTTATAACATTATGAGCAAGCGCACATAAGAAGATAACATTTGCGCTATCGTTCTAATATTGAATAAGAAATATCCCGGATCTATTTTTATGTTACAAAGTTTAAATTAAAAATTAACATTTTTACCATAAATATTTATTAGGAAATAATACAATGTTAAAAATAATTCCGATTTTTTTGCTGCTTTCTTTTTTTGCCGGATGCGCTTATACTAGTTTGAAATATCCATCGGGAAATAAAGATTTCGCCGGAGTTTGGGAAGCGCAGAATGATAAAGATGCAATCTTAAAAGTCTATCCCAGACCGAGAGACGTTTATTTATTGCAATTTGAAAGTAAAAAATACAAATGGGAAGGGGTTGGCTATAAATTCGGCGATAAGTTGATTGCCGTTTTCAGATACTTGAATATTAATCAACAGGGTTTTATAACTTTCTCTTTAGAAAATTTTAACAAACTAAAGTATGTTTCAAGAAATCCCGACGGCTCTGTAAGGGCTGTCAGCTATTATAACCGGCTTTAAAATTATTTTGTACCCGGATACCGTAATCATTAATAAAAGGACATTATTGCCATACTCTAGAAAAAATGTTATAAAGTTTTAATACTTCTAAATCTCTCGCTAAATAGTGTTACCAACCACAAAAACTGAAAAAAATCTTATATAAATTTCAATATTAATATTCAAAAAGGGATTTAGTTATTACGAATTCAGGAAGTTTGAATAACAAAATTATTCAGGATTAAAGCATAAAATAAATTTTTTTCCTCGAATTCGGCATTTTATTTATAATTAGAATAAGGAGAATGTTATGAAATTTAAATTGGAATTTCTTCTGATCCCTCTTTTAATGTTTTGGATCGTTGGATGCAGTTCTAATCCAAATTCAGATGTTCCTAAAACAGAAAAAGATACGGTAACAACAAATTATTTCGGTACAATAGTTTCAGATCCATATAGATGGCTGGAAAACGGAGAGTCGCCAAAAGTAAAAAACTGGATTAACGAACAGAATAAATTTACAGATAAAATTTTATCCGGATTTCCCGAGGGGAAGAAAATTACCAAAAGAATAAAAACTTTATCCATAACATCAGTTCAGCAATACTCACCCGAATTAATTAACGGTAAGCTTTTCTTTATGCAGTATACTCCGCCTCAAGCGCAGCCGGTAGTTGCCTATAAAACCTGGCCTGATGGAAAAGTTAATGTGTTAATTAATCCAAATAAAGAAAAACACATGGCTGTAACCGGATTTTGGCCTTCACCCAGAGGGAATTATATAGCGTACGGAACCGCCGTCGGTGGAAATGAAGCTACAACAATTCGTATAATGAATGTAAAAACCGGTAAAGATTTAAATGAAACACTGCAGTATGCCGGCGGAGGCGCTACCCCAACAGGATTAGTTTGGGACGCAAACGAAAAAGGTTTAACTTATGTACGTTTGCCGTTACCGGGAACCGTACCTGAATCAGAATCACAATTTTATGCATCACTTTATCATCATACTCTTGGTCAAAATGCTAGTGAGGACAAACTCGTTTTCGGTAAAAATCTCTCGAAAGTTGCCGAATATACTTTTATTGCTTCAGATAATGCGGCACATGCAGCAATGTTTGTTCATTTCGGAGACGGGAATCCCGACTATGTTTATATAAGAAGAGGAATTGAAAATTGGGAAAAAGTACTTGATACAAGTGCTAATGTAAGAGTAGCTTCCGAAGTAAATGCCGGGGCTGCATGGGACGGAAATAATTTGCTTGTAATTTCATATCAAAACGCACCAAAAGGAAAACTTCTTTCTATATCACCTAACGGCAGATCATCCGTATTGGTAAAAGAAGGAGATTGGGCAATGAACGCGGTATCTCCTATTAAAAACGGATTCTTAATTACAAAAGTGCTTGGTCCTGATTGGAAAGTTGATCAATATGATAGATATGGAAAAATTGTAAGAACCGTAGGATTACCAAAAATAGGTATTGGTATTGGAGCCATTGCTTCTTCAAGTGAATCTGACCAAGCTTTAATTACTTATTCCGGATGGACAATTCCTGAAAGATGGGTTCAATATAATTCTGCGAATGGTAATTTAAAAACAATATTTGAAGTTAAACCGGCAGCTAATTACTCTAATATTAAAATTACGGAAACAGATGCAGTTTCTAAAGACGGGACAAAAATTCCTGTAACGATTTTAGCAATGGACGGCATTACACCAAACGGAAAACGACCAACCATTGTATACGGCTATGGTGGTTTCGGAATCCCTACTGCCCCGCATTTTATCGGAGCTTCTCTTGTATGGCTGGAAAACGGAGGAGTTCTAGCTTATGCTAATATACGAGGCGGCGGAGAATTCGGAGAAGGTTGGCATGAGGAAGGTATGCTGGGTAAAAAACAAAATGTATTTGATGATATGTATGCTTCTGCCGAGTCAATGGTTAAAAATAACTGGACAGACGCACAACATCTCGGCATTCTGGGCGGGTCTAACGGAGGATTACTTATGGGTGCGGAACTAACACAGCACCCGGAAGCATTTAAGGCAGTTGTAAGTTTCGTGGGAATTTACGATATGCTGAGAGCGGAATTATTCCCGAACGGTCAATATAATATTAGTGAATACGGAACATCAACCAAAGAACCGGATTTCAAGTGGCTGTACGCGTACTCTCCTTATTATAATGTTAAACCGAATACTTCTTATCCGGCAACTCTATTAGAAACCGGTGTAAATGATCCGAGAGTAGCTCCATGGCAATCTAGGAAATTTGCAGCGGCTTTACAAGCGGCAAATAATTCGGATAATCCAATTTTGTTATTAACCAGAATGAACGAAGGGCATGGTGTTACGGCTTCCTACAGTCAGCGTTTGGGAAATACGGGAGCAGCTTTTACATTTTTCGCACATGAATTGGGGTTGAAAATTAAATAACTAATAAATGTGATTGTCTCAAAACTGTCATTCCGGGCTTGACCCGGAATCTAAAAATTAGAAATTCTCTTAAAAAGAGATGCTGAATCAAGTTCAGCATGACAAATTCCATCTTTTGAGAAAGCCTCGAGAAATTATAATGATCCGGCCAAAAGCTGAAAAGCTTTCGGCCGGATCTTTTCTATTAACAAAAAATTTATATATTACAACTTAGACTTCATTTGTTTTTAAATTAATTGAGGGATAAGCACTATGCACGAAAAAAGTATAACATTATTAAATAAAGCAGTTGCCGATGAACTTTCTGCAGTTCATCAATATATGTATTTTCATTTCCATTGTGATGATATAGGTTATGACTTACTTGCAAACCTTTTTAAAAAAACAGCTATTGCTGAAATGATTCATATTGAAAGATTAGCAGAGAGAATTTTATTTCTTAAAGGTGACGTGGAAATAAAAGAGTCGTCCGAAGTTCAAAAAATTCTTAAAGTTGAAGAGATGCTTAAATTGGCCGCTAAAATGGAAGATGAAAGTGCAAAAGAATATAATCAATGGGCTAACGAATGCGCTGCAAATTCCGATTCTGTTTCAAAACAGTTGTTTGAAAGTCTTGTTGCCGAAGAAGAAGTTCATTATGATCAATATGATACCGAGATGGAAAATCTTAAAAAATTCGGCGATAGATATTTAGCTTTACAATCGATTGAAAGAAGCAAAGTTAAAGGGACTCCGTTTGTAAGTTCACAGAATTAAAAATTTACTATAAAAAAATTTTGGATGCGATAAGTAAATTCTCTTTGATAAATACTTATCGCATTTTTTGTGGTGTCCTAATCTACTTACCTATGCCATGGTTCGACTCCGCTCACCATGACAAAATTAATTTAATTGTCATCCCGAGCGAAGTCGAGGGATGATTTATTCATTAAATATAATTTCAGTAGATTAGCATACTAACGAATTTTTTTATATAAAATCTAATTTAATTCCTTTCCGGATTTACATCATATAAAATTTGAAATTAAATTTGTGAAACTATATTTTTTCTTCTCCTTAAGAAATTTTTAACCTTTTCACCGGTTCTTTCAAAAACAATATACATTATCGGAACTACTATTAATGTAAGAATAGTAGTTGCAGTTAATCCGCCTATAACCGCTCTAGCCAGCGGTGACCATGTTTCAGAGCCGGATCCCAATTCAACCGCAAGCGGCACCATTCCGAAAATAGTAGTAAGTGCAGTCATTAACACAGGCCTCATTCTTGCTCTGCAGCTGAATTCAACTGCTTCATACAGTTCCATACCTTTACGCCTCTGCTGGTTCATATAATCGACCAAAACAATTCCGTTGTTTACTGCTATTCCTACCAGCATAACAATTCCTACAAGCGCCATAACACTGATTGATGTACCGGTTATAGTAAGGAAGATAAATACTCCGATAATTGAAAGCGGAACAGTAAACATAATAATTAGAGGATCGACCAAAGATTCAAACTGTGAAGCCATTATCATATATACCAATATTATTGCAGCTATAAATGCCAGCCCCAGGTAAAAGAATGCTTCCTGCTGATCTTCTGCCGTTCCGCCGATAATTACCTGGTAATCAGAAGGGATGGGAGTATCTGCTATTATTTTTTTAATCTCGGTTACCGCCGAGGAAAGATCAATCCCCGAAAGGCCGCAGCCGACTGAAACAAACCTACTCTGATTTTCTCTAAAAATTGTAGGACTGGATTGTTCTTCTTCAACATCAGCAACATCCTTTAGTTTTATTCTGCCGCCTACAGGTAATGCAAGTTCCAGTTGTTCAAGCGACGTTTTTTTGTTTCTATATTCTTTTGCATACTGGACGTAAACATCGTACTCATCACCTTTTTCACGAAATTGAGAAGCAATTTTCCCCTGTATGGCAGTCGATATATTACTAGCAACCTGCAATGTTGATAAATTATAATGATTTAATAAATCCTTATTTAAATGTACCTGGAGTTCCGGCGTAGTTTCCTTTGTATTTAGAGAAATATCTACTAAACCTTTCACTTTTTCCATTTTGGATTTCAATTCATTAGCTATTTCTTTTGCACCTGCTACATCAAAACCTACTACCTTTACCTCAATATCTTTTTCCGTACTGAATGAACCTCCATCCTGGAATGTATATGTTACTCCTGGAATTTTATCAAATTTTTTTCTCAGCATATCCTGTACCTGAAATTGGGTAATCTTTCTTTTTTCTCTCGGAGTTAATCTGATAAAAAATTCAATCGTACTTGAGGTTGTTCCGTAAGCTCCCAAACCTTCCCTGGTACCGTAAAATATCGATAGCGACTCATAAACATTTTTGGGAACTACTTCTTTTACAATATCTTCAATTTGGTAAGCATAAAGTCGCGTCCTTTCAATCGGTGTACCCGAAGGAGCTTCCATTAAAACATCTATAATTCCCTGATCGGATTTGGGTAAAAATTCACCTCCTAAAAATGCAGCTAATCCAATCGAAAGGAATAAGAGAACTGTCACGGAAATCAAAACAGTTTTTTTATGATAAAGCGACCAATGCAGTATTTTACTATACCGGTTCGTTAATTTTGAAATCCAGCTGCCGGCCATGTCTTTCATTCTGGAAAATACGGTATTTTTTTTCTTTTGATCTACTTTTAAAATATTAGCAGACATCATAGGTACAAGAGTAAGCGCAACAAATAGAGACACAACTAAGCTGAATGTAATTGTGAGGACCATATCTTTGAATAACTGCCCGGTTACATTAGGAACAAATAAAACCGGGAGAAATACGCTTATGGTTGTTAAAGTTGAAGCAGTTATTGCCTTACCGATTTCCTGGGTACCGTTGTCGGCTGCCTCTGTTAAATTTTCCCCCATTTCCCTGTGCCGGTAAATATTTTCAAGAGCAACTATTGAATTATCCACAAGCATTCCTACCGCAAGTGCAAGACCTGCCATTGAAACAATATTAAGAGTAATATTTGCCAAATACATAACTGCAAAGGTTGCTAAAACCGAAACAGGAATTGAGATACCCATAATTATACTTCCGCGAATATTCCTTAAGAAAAAGTATATTACGATAAATGCCATAATAAAAGCGATGAAAGCTGTATTTCTAAGATTATTAACCGCTCTTAAAATAAAATCTGCTTGATCCCAAATAATACTTATTTTTGTTCCTTGAGGTAATCTGGAAATAATATCCGGTAAAGCTTCCTTTATTTTGCGGCTTGTGATAACGGTGTTTGCATCGGATTGTTTCATTATCATAAGCATAACGCCTTCGCCGTAATCTGCTCTTACTTCATTTGCATTTTCTTTATATCCGTCAACAACATCCGCTACATCTTTAATATAAATCGGTACACCGTTTTTATATGTTAATATTGTGTTTTTTATTTGATCGAGCGAAGAGTATTCACTGAAGACTCTTAGATTATAGCTTTTACTTGATGTTTCAATAGTACCCGAGGGCTGCAGGCCGCTTCCGTACTGGATAGTCTGCAAAACATCATTGGGAGATAAATTATATGAAGATAACAAAACCGGATTTATATAAACATTAATTTGTCTCTGCAGGCCGCCCTGTGTTTGTACCGATGCTACGCCTTCAACTCTTTCAAGTAAAGGTTCTATTTTCTCTTCCGATAACTTCCTTAATTCCGCCGGTCCTAAATAAGGCGAGCTTATACTAAAATAGCTTATGGGCATCATAGAAGGATCGAAAACAAAAACAAGAGGTTTGGAGGCATCAGCCGGTAAATAATCTTTTATTAAATCCAAATTTTTTCTTATATCGTTTTCCGCCTTATCCATGTCGGTGCCGTATTTAAACTCAAGTGTTATAATTGAAGCGCCCTTAAAAGATTGTGAATTAACTTTTTTGATATTTTTTACGGATGACACAGCTTCTTCAATAGGTCTTGTGACCAGGTTTTCTATATCTTCGGGACCGACCCCCGAATAGTTCGTAACGACTCCTGCAATAGGGAAAGTGATGTCAGGGAAGAAATCAATTTTTAATTGAGAGAAAGAAAAGAAGCTGAAAATAATTATAACACCGTAAATCATTACAAGTGTTATCTGTCTTCTTAAAGAAAATTTTGTTAGTATCATAACCTGTAATTCCCTTATTCAATTATATCAACGGACTGGCCTTCCTTAACAATATTCTGCCCGACAATAATTACAGAATCACCAATGCTAATACCATCGCTTATTTCTATCTGTCCGTTGTTTGTTATCCCGGTTTTAACTTCTTTTAACTTTGCAGATTTATTCTTAACAGTAAAAAGGAAATATCTTCTTATAGGATTCTGCAGGCCCGTTTCTTTATTTATTTTAACTTCTGTTTGAGTAATCAATGAAACTTCAGGAACAACGAGACTGTTGAAACGACTCTGCGTCTCGATAAAAAATTCTCCGAACATGCCGGATTTTAATCTTTTATCGTTCATTAGAAAAACAATTTCAACCTCAAGTGATTTTGACATCTGGTCTACAGACGAATTTACCTTTTCCACACTGCCGGTAAATTCTTCTCCGGGAATCGACGGAAATTTTATAAGCACTTTTTGTCCGGGCTTTACTTTTAATACATCTTCTCCGGTTAAATTAACCTTTGCTTTCATATTGGAAGAGGAAAGAACTTGGACTACAGGCTGCCCCAAATTTATCATTTGATTTTCTTCAATATAAACCGCCGCCACAATCCCGCTGAAAGGAGCCTTTACAAAACTGTTCTCATATTGTTCGCTTGCCTGCTCATAAGCAGATTTTGCCTGGTTAAGTGCATGTTCGGAAGTTTCTTTTGCTGTTTCCGATTGATCGAATTGCTGACGGCTTATAGCTTTTTCCGAGAAAAGTTTAGTCATTCTTTCAAAATCCTGAGCTGCTAATTTTGCCTGTGCTTCCGCTGTTTTTAATGCTGAATTTGCTATCTCCAATCCCTGTTTTAATATATCGTTTTTTTGAACAGCTAGGATTTGATCCTTTTCCACTTTTTGGCCGGGTTTTACATAAATCTTTTCTACCCGTTCCGAAACTTTACTATAAACAATCACATCTTCTTCAGCGGTAACGGATCCGGTGACGCGTATATACTTTGATATTGTTCCTGCTTTAACTTTATATATTTTTACAGGTACGGACTTTTCAACTCCCTCGTCTGCTTTTTTTGAACATCCTGCTGTTATCAATAATATAAAAGAAATAAAAAGAATCCATCCCTTCCGGCAAAGACATATTCTCAAGTTCATGTTCTCCTCACCCATGATATTCAATTGTGAAAAAATTATTTCCAGATTTTATCCAATAAGCCAACCGATTTTAACAAAGCCAGCTGGTTAACATTGTAATTATAAATCCCCTGCAGGTAATCACTTTTACTTTTAGTATAAAGAAGCTGTGCATTAAGTACGTCAAGTTGATTACTCATCCCCTGCGCGTATAACAAATTCGAAATCCTTAAACTTTCATTAAACTGATCCAATGCATCTTTAAGGCTCCGCAAGCTTTTCGATGCCTCCATAAAATTATAATAGCTCTGCTCTATTTCCAGTTCGTTTGCAAAATGAGTTTGTTTAATCAGTAAATCCGTTTGATCGGTTTTAATTTTGGCAATCTGATAGTTCAGTAATTTTCTCCCTCCTTCAAATAAAGGCCAGGCAATCGAAAGAGTAATGGATTTGGAACGAATATAATCATCCCACCTTACCTTGTAGCTTTCCACAGGTGCCTGCTGATCAACACTTGCAGATAAAGCAATCGTCGGGCTGAACATTCCCAATGCAATCTTTTCCCCTTCTTTTGCGGCATTCCTTTGATACTTTAATGCTTTAAGATCATTTCTATTTTCATCGGCGAGCACTTTTAAATCCACTAAGGTCAGATCCGAATATTGATTCAGGAAATCCGTTTTATATAGACTGTCTATCACAACCAACGAATCCGTTAGTGAAATATTCAACAAGCTTTTTAATCTTTGTACGGAAAGCTTTTTATTTGAGACAGCCGCTTCCAGCATAGGCAGTGTTGATGAATATTGTGCTTTTGCACGCTGCATATCAAGTTCGGTTGCGGTTCCGGCTTTGTAAAATTTTTGAACTTGTTCCATATTTTGTTGAGCTACTCCGGCGGATTCTTCAGCAGATTTTTGTAATTCATCGGCAAGTATAATTCCATAATAAGCCTGCAGCGTATTTAAAACCGTTTCTTCCTCTTTTCCTTCCAGTTCTTCCTTTAATGATTTTTTAATATTCTTCTGTATGTTATAATTAAACCATCTGCTTCCGCCGGTAAATATGGGAAGTGAAAGACTCAATGTATGCTGGAAAGTATACGGCGTTCCCACAACAAACTGCTGACCCATAAAAACAAACACCGGAAGCTCAATATTTTTTTGAGCTATACCCTGATATGTTAAAGAAGGTAAAAAGGTGGATAAAGACTTCCAGGTTTCCAGATTCTGAATTTTATAATCAAGCTGTTTATATTTTAAAGTAAGATTATCGGTTAAAGTAATATTAACCACATTTTTCCAGGAGAGATAAATTATTTGTTTTTCACTCTGCGCTTCGGCAGAATTACAAATAAACATAAAGAATAAATAAATTATAAGAATGCCTTTATCCCTGGACATAATGCAAGTGTCCTTTAAATTCTTCTTAATATTTTATTTTTAATAAAAAAGGTTGAATAATCTTTTTATTTCGAGCTTTGTCAGGATACCCTTTTATTTTATTGCCTCTCTTTAATTTGAATCTCCTCTGCAAGAGAGAACAATAATTTCTAATTTTGTAGAACTTCTAAAAACTTCACATCAAATATAATAAAATAGTACTTACAGTTAAAAGACATTAACTTTTCCGCAATTTTTTGTTTTTGAAAAGATGACGGTAAATTAAGAAAAGGTCTCGCTTTCTTAAAGGATTAGCACCTATTAAATTAGGTGGAAAAATGAATCTCAAAAAGAAAGGAGACCAAAAATGAAAAGTAATAAAAATTTAATATATAAGCATTATATATCATTAGATTGGTCAAAGCAACAAGTATGTTTAGCCAGAATGAGAGCAGAATCAAGTGAACCAATGACAAAGTTTTTC